>Ga0074198_1001846_pt1 | contig 12719 bp, 16 predicted proteins | sample EPASupsiteSAE323_FD_64527 | JGI IMG/M metagenome (GOLD analysis project Ga0074198, IMG submission 64527) | Bioremediated contaminated groundwater from EPA Superfund site, New Mexico - Sample SAE3-23 | ecosystem: Environmental > Aquatic > Deep subsurface > Groundwater > Contaminated ...
GTCTGAGCAGGGGGAAGAGAATAATTTCTTTGATCGAGTTGATACCGGAATAAAGCATAACCAGGCGGTCGATTCCGATTCCTTCACCAGCAGCGGGAGCCATTCCCTGTTCCAGGGCTGTTAAGAAATCCTCATCCACCGTCATTTGAGCTTCATCGTCGCCTTTTTCTCTATCTTGGACCTGAGCTTCGAAACGTGCGCGCTGATCGACCGGGTCATTGAGTTCGGAGAATCCATTCGCAATCTCCATGCCTGCAATGAAAAGTTCAAACCGTTCTGTTTCCCGTTTATCGATTCGGGAAGGTTTGGAAAGAGGAGAAATTGCTTTCGGGTAATACATTACGAAAGTTGGTTCCTGGAGAGATTTTTCAACGTAGTGATCGAACATCAATTCCAGCATTTTGCCGTAGGTTGGCGGAACTGCTTCGCTTGGTATATGTTCTTCGATAAAGCCTTTTAATTTTTCTTCATCCCAGAGGTCGTCAATCGCGATACCTGATTTCTCGCAAATGATGTCCATAAATTTCACACGTTTGAAAGGTGCTTTCATGCAGATGCGTTTTTCTTCGTATTCGATATGGTCATCTGTGAGGATGTTTTTGTTCAGGACATCCATTAAATCTTCAGTCAGTTTCATATAATGGTTGAAATCTTTATACAGTTCGTAGAATTCCATCATTGTGAATTCAGGGTTATGTTTCTGGGAGAGTCCTTCGTTTCGGAAGTTCCTGTTCACTTCGAATATTTTTTCCATGCCGCCTACCATCAGGCGTTTCAGGTAGAGTTCAGGGGCGATGCGCAGGTAAAGATCGATGCCCAGGGCGTTATGTCGTGTGATAAATGGTTTTGCTGCTGCTCCGCCCGGGATTGGATGCATCATCGGTGTTTCTACTTCCAGGTATCCGTGATCGTAGAAGAACATACGAATGAGCTGGATGATTTTGGACCTCAGATTAAAAATCTTGCGTGTGTTTTCGTTCACGATCAGGTCAAGGTGGCGTTGGCGGAAGCGAAGTTCTTTATCCTGTAACCCGTGCCATTTCTCCGGCAGTGGGTGAAGCGATTTTGTCAGGAATGTCAATTTTGAAACCAGGATTGTCAATTCGTCGCTCTGTGTGCGAAACATTTTTCCTTCCACACCGATGATGTCGCCGATATCCAATAGTTTATAGACCTCGAAATCCGTTTCCGGGACCATATCTTTTCTGATATAAATCTGGAGTTTTGATTCTCCATCGAAGATGTGGAGGAAGCCACTTTTTCCCATTTTCCGTATAGCCACGGCACGGCCTGCTGTTTTAACCGTATCTGTGATGTGTTCCAGTTCTTCTTTTGAGATATCTTTGTATTTATCCACGATCGCTTTAAAATCATGCGTTTTCGGGAATTCATACGGGTAAGCTGTTACTCCCAGCTCTTCCAGTTTTTTTAATTTGTCAAGACGGATATTCGATTGTTCATCTAACATGTTAAGCCTCATTCATTCGTATTATTTTTTGATTTATGGATCACGTTCACTGTGAATTTTTTAATTTGTTTAAAATCAATATCGTTCGCTGTCGCGATATAATCGGCAGAAAATCTCTGGAATTGCGGATCATAGAAAAACCGTTTCCCATTTGTCAGTCTGATTTCGATCCAGCGGTGCGGGATTGGAACCAGTGTTTTTTCGTTCGTTTCGTTTTTTAAGTAAAAACCTTTCACCGGGGAGTTTTCTACTCCTGCTGCGTCAAGGAAGAATTTTGTCACATTTGAGAATCCCACGCAATTTGCTTTATGAAGGTTGATTACCGATGCAGCATCCTGTGGGGAAGCTTCTTCCGAATATACGATATTATTCTTCAAATATAATGAAATCATCCTAAGGTATATTCTCAGGGTTTTGCAGCTTTTAATAAGGTTCCGCATTACACGTTGGGATTCAATCGGAAGGGTTTTGATGTACTCCGTGTTCGGGGAGATTTCGTAATCTTTCCCCAGGTCAGGAGTATCTGTGCATTGAATCCTGATATTGATCGATTTTTTAAATTTTAGGATATGTTGAGAAAAGTTATCGGTTTGGGTTTCGATAAAGATATCGTTCTGGCGTGCCGGGACGGAAAGGATCATGTTTTCCGCCGTTGGGCCCGTGAAAAAGAGGTTTGCCAGTATAACGATAATGATAGTTTTCATGGGATTATTTTATCCAGGACTGCGTTAACCATTTTGTAGGATTCTTCACTCCCGTATTTGCGGGCGATGCGGATAAGGTCGTCGATTACTACTGCTTTCCGATGATTGAAATTCGCTTCGCACATTCCCAGGCGCAATAAACACCTGTCGATAGGGAGTAGACGTTCCAGTTTCCAGGAAATCAGGTTATCTGAGATCGCTTTATCGATTTCTTCTTTATTATCCAGGAAATGCCGCAGTAATTGGTTTACAAAGAATTTCTCACGTTCGTTCATATTTTTGAAAAATTCAAAGTTTGCCAGCAGCAGTTCAGCCGGGTCTTTATCGTAGATATTCAGTACATCTACCTGGTAGAGAATTTTGAGGGAGATTTCCCTGCAATATTTCGGTCTGAATAGGTTATTATTATCTCTTATATTTTCGTTCATTTTACAGTTTGGAATCCTTGAAAAGGTTCAGCAGTTCGATAGCAGCGCGTGCAGCTTCGAAGCCTTTGTTACCCATTTTATTTCCTGAGCGTTCGATTGCCTGGTCGGTTGTATCTGCGGTGACAACGCCGTAGGTGATTGGAATTGTGAATTCCAGGTTCAGCAGGGCGATTCCTTTAGTTACTTCTGAAGCAACGTAGTCGAAGTGAGGAGTTTCGCCGCGAATTACAGCACCCACACAGATAATCGCGTCATAGCGTTTGCTCATTGCAGCGCGTTTAGTTACCAGTGGGATTTCGAAAGCCCCCGGCACGCGAATCAGTTCTATATCTTCTTTTTTGCCATCGCTGCGTACGATTGCATCGATGGCGCCATTTACAAGCCGTTCGGTTATAAACTCGTTAAACCGAGACACAATGATGCCAAATTTATATCCTTTGGCGATTAAGTTACCTGAATATTCTTTCATAGTTTTTTCTCCACCCCATAAAATACCCTAAAATCGTTGATAAGTCAAGATGCTTTTAATATTTTCAGTTTATCGCTATTTCTTTAACCGTGGAGGGGTTGCACTCCCTATGCTGTTTATTCTAAAAAAAAATCTTTTCCCCACCAAAAGCTTTGGGAAGTCCAGAAAGGGGATTGCATCCCCAGGCGTTAAATGTTCAGTTATGATATTTGTTTTCAATATCATTGCCGCTATTAACACTAAACACTAACAACTAACACTCATAAAAGGTTTCTGGCTGCCAGAGGCATTCTTTAAATTATAGCTTTCATGCTTAATTCAAAAGTATTGGGCCATAAATCTGATGGGAAGCATGAGGCGCTTGAATTAACTATTTTTGAATTATTGGTTTTTGGATTTGGAGTCGTGGTGTGGCGTGTCGTTTTAATGATAGAAACTTCTTATAAAAAGCTGATCGATCAATTTTTTTGAGTGAGTGATGTTTTCCATGAATTTACTAAATTCGGAATCTCATCGATTACTTCACGTCCGAATAATACATCATCCACAAATCCCATGTGGAGCATATCAATCACTCTGCAAAGGTAAGAACGTCCAAGGTTCCACCATGTGTAATAACCGTCAATGATAAGAAGATGAGAGCATGTTATATTTCTGTTTAATTTTAATTCTTTTAATTCATATCCATCGAGGAGGGTTTCATATATTCCATCTGCTACACGACTTCCAAAAGTTGTAGTATGGTAATATTCTTTTATCTCCCATAAAGCAACCGGGTCAATTATTGAAGGGAATGCACCATCTACCCTTCTTGAAAGAGTACGAATTAAATTCCTTTTTTCTGTAAATAGTGTTAATTCTTTGGGTTCAAAGTCACAGCTAAAGGGAAAAGCATGTGCTTCAATAAGTATATTAACCATTGCAGTTAAGTAGGCCGGAGTACGTTTCTCTCCTTTTTGTTTATTAATGGGGATGGGACATTTGGGAGAAAATTTAGAAACTAAATTCTCATAAATATTCCTGGCTTGTTCGGCATTCATCAAACGAGGTTCTACATAGTCGTTTAGAATGGTTGCCCGATAATTGAAATATTGTACTAACAGTTGTGCATATTTCGTGTTTTTTCTTCCTGTATCCGGTAAATAGGGGCAAAATAATGTACCTTCAGTAAAAGCTTTCTCTATTTCTTCAATAGAGGGCGATTTGACACGGAGTGTTTTGCGGTGAGTATATCCGATTTTCTGGCTGATATATTTAACGCAGGACCAGAATTCAGAGGGAAGATTGATGAATTCATTATTGGCTTTCATTGGTATTTATTTCCTCTTCAAAACGTTTTAATAAGTCAATGATATCGATATCCAATGCTTTACAAATCAGTCGTAATTCGACCAGGTCGAGTCTTCTTTCACCGGATTCATATTTGCTGATAAAGGATTGGGGTTGCTTTAATTTTAGTGCCAGTCCCATTTGTGTCAGTTTTTTTTCTGTTCTTGCTTTGCGCAATAATTGAATTAAAATCTCATGCTGTGTGGAGTATATACTTTTTTCCATGTTAAATTTATATATTATCTTGACAGATATCCCAAATTGGGATATATTTAGTTTAAGGTTAATATAAATCCATGAATGTGCATATTTTACAGAAATCCTTGTTTGAACTGAATAGAATTACAGTCGAGCCATTGAAGTACCAGCTTCTAAAATGGATTGGCAGTAAGCAAAAAGTTGCTCATCAAATTGTATCGATTTTCCCGGAAAATTATAACACTTATTATGAACCCTTTTTAGGAAGCGGTGCGGTTTTAGCGACATTGAGCCCAAAACAAGGTGTAGCTTCCGATATTTTCCAGCATTTAATTGGAATATGGCAAACCCTTAAAGAAAACCCTGAATTGCTTAAAGAGTGGTATAAAAAAAGATGGGATGAAATGCAAAAAGGTTCCAAAATAGAGGCTTATGAAAAAATTAAAGCTTCTTATAACATGAATCCCAATAGTGCAGATTTACTATTTCTAAGTCGTTCGTGTTACGGTGGGGTTGTCCGATTTAGAAAATCCGATGGTTATATGTCTACTCCATGTGGAATTCATAATCCTATTCCACCGGATAAATTTTCAATGCGGGTAGATGAATGGACACTCCGTGTGAAAAATACCGTTTTCTATCAAATGGACTATACAGAAGCATTATCTATGACAAGAAAGGAAGACCTGGTTTACTGCGATCCCCCTTATACAGATACACAAAAGATTCTTTATGGGGCACAAGATTTCTCGTTTATCAAGTTGATTGAAGCTATCGAAAGATGTAAATCAAAAGGAGTTTTTGTCGCATTAAGTATAGATGGAACAAAATTTTCTGGAAGTAAAACGATCAAACTACCAATTCCTCAGGGACTGTTTAAGAGAGAGTTATTTATTCATAATGGAAGTTCGATGCTAAAACGATTCCAGTTGAATGGGAAAACTACTGAAAACGAATTGGTCTCCGATCGATTACTCTTAACTTATTAAAAATTTAGAGGTTTAATTTTCTTTCGTGCCACTTTTTCGACAGAATTCCGAATGATAGTTCGACTTTCCTTCCAATTTCATCATCACTTAAAACCATTTCGTCACCATTCTACATCAGAAGGTCATTCATAGACTGGAATAAACCTTTTCATATATTATAATATATGCGTAAGAAATTTATCGGAGGTTCAAATGAAACAATATAAAATGAATAAGTTTTTGTTCAGGGTCATTATCCCCATCCTTACAGTTTGGCTGATCGTGCCCCAAAATATTGAAGCAGCTAATTCTCCCACGGAAATTATCGTGGAGAAACAAGACGGAACAAAAATCGAAGGAGTTCTATTAAACGTAGATACTCAATCTCAATCCCTGGTAGTGGAAAAAGATGGAACCGGTATCAGGCTTAATACAACTGAAATAAATTCTCTCCAATACCAACGGAAAAATATTCTCGGGAAATCAGCGGGAAAAGGGGCACTAATAGGCGGCGGGTTGGGTATTGTCGGAGGGGTTCTTATAAATTCTCATAACAATTCGAGTATCGGGTATTCTTTCGGTTCCTCTTTAGTTGCTCTCATGGCTTTAGGCACCGCTGCAATCGGTTCATTAATCGGTGTGGTCGCAAGCACTACCACTTCTCCGTACAAAACAGTCCAGGTCAGAGGCGAATCTTCCAAACAAATTGAAAAAATTCTTAAAAAACTCAAGAAACTCGCCCTGGTGAACGACTAAAGGTTGAAAAAAACAAAAATCGCGGTATAATGTAAAATCATTACTTTTGTCGGGGAACTTATCCGGATGAAATTTATAAAAAGTATTATAGCTGCATTTCGTTTTTTGACTGTATTGCCTATTCCTGTTAATACAACTCTCGCCCACCTCGAAAATTCCATCGGGTGGTTCCCCCTCGCAGGCGCAGCCGTCGGTTTGATAACCGTTGCTGTTTTTAAGTTTGGAGCAGTGTTTTTTCCGCCATCCCTCGTCCCTGCTTTAACCATTCTCGCGTATATCATCCTTACACGAGGATTTCACCTCGACGGCTTTGCAGACACCATCGATGGCTTCTTCAGCGGAAAAGACCGCAGTACTATTCTTAAAATAATGAAAGAACCTAACCTCGGTACCTTTGCAGTCCTCGGTATCGGCACATGGTTCTTAATTTGTTACGGCGGATTCCCATACCTCTACCTATCCGATTTTATAATCATCCATACTTATTCCCGTTTCTCCATATTACTCCTCCCCCTCCTATTCTCATATCCGAGGGAAAGCGGAACAGGTAAATTCTTTGTTGACCATGTCACATGGAAAACCCTTCTCACCGGTTTTCTTATCACAGCCCTGATAACCATTGGAATGAACTTCATCCCCGCTTCCCCTTTGCGTGCTTATTACCCTATTCTCGCTTTACTCTCCGTTGCTGTTGCTTTACTTACCGGGTACTGGTCCAAAAAGAAAATCGGAGGGATTACTGGCGATGTCCTCGGTTTCGTTATCGAAATCAACCATATCCTGTTCATTATTACTATTCTATTTACATATAAAAAATTCAATTTAATCCCTCAATTAGGAGTTTAACGAACATTAATTAAAAGGAGTGCAAAAATGATCGACTTAATGAGATATGTAAAAGCAATTGAACCCGTTGATACATTTTACGGACAAAAAGCAAAAGAACGTGAGAACTGTTTAACCAAACCCCAGGGAAGCCTGGGGCGATTAGAAAACCTGGCAATTGAAATTGCTTCTATGAAACGCGAAGCTGTTCCCCAAATCGACCGGAAAGTTATTTTTACTTTTGCCGGAGATCACGGAGTTGTTTCCGAAGGAGTCAGTGCGTTTCCCCAGGAAGTAACCCCCCAGATGGTACAAAATTTTATAAATGAAGGCGCAGCCATAAATGTACTGGCTCGCCAGGCAGGCGCGGAAGTTTTAATCGCAGATTTCGGTGTTGCCTGTGCAATGGAGATCGATCATCCTGGTTTTCGTTCATGCAAAATAGGTCGCGGTACTGAGAATTTTGCCAAAGGTCCTGCGATGTCACACGAAGATGCCCTTAAATCAATTAAAACCGGGATTGAAATCTTCGAGCAGGAACACCGGAAGAAAAAAATCGACCTCGCCGGAACCGGGGAGATGGGGATCGGCAATACCACACCTGCTACTGCTATTCTTGCCGTATTAAGCGGGGAGAATATCGAAAATATAGTCGGCAGGGGAACAGGAATCGATGATGATACTCTGATTCGTAAAATAAGAGCTATAAAAGAAGGTATCCGGGTAAACCAACCGCATAGAAACAACGGCATTGAAATCCTGGAGAAAGTCGGCGGATATGAAATCGGTGGATTGGTTGGCGTAATCCTTGCAGCAGCTCACAATCGAGTTCCTGTTTTAATTGACGGATTTATTTCCACATCTGCCGCCCTCATTGCAAACCTAATCTGTCCTTTATCTGCGCAATATATGTTTGCTGCACATCAATCGGAAGAACGCGGGCATCAAAAAATGCTCGAAATCCTTGGCAAAGCCCCCATATTGAATCTCGGGCTTCGTCTCGGTGAAGGCACAGGCGCTGCTCTTGCTATGAATATCATCGATGCTGCCATTCGTATCATCAATCAAATGGCTACATTTGAAAGCGCAGGTGTCAGTAATAAAACCAATTAACGGAGTCCATATTGAAAAAAATTACCCTTATCCTCGGTGGTATTCGCAGCGGTAAATCCTATTTCGCTGAACAAAAGGCAGAGTATTATCCCGGTAAACCTGTTTATATTGCCACTGCTGTTGCCTTCGATAAAGAAATGGAAGCCCGGATCAAACTCCATCGCAAACGTAGGGGAGACCGGTACGATGTCATTGAAGTTCCTTACGATATTACCGGCCCGCTGCGTAAATTAAAAGACCGGACTGTCCTCGTCGATTGTATGACCCTTAATCTTTCCAACCGTCTCATGGCCACCGAAGAATACATGGACCTCGACGAACTCATCCGCACCGATGAAAGCTATCTCGCAGATATCAATAAAATCATTCAAAAAAATCGATTGAATGTTATCTTTGTCAGTAATGAAGTCGGGTTTTCTCCAGTTGAACCCAATAAACTCGGTCGTTATTTCCAGGAGTTACAGGGACGCTGGAACCGGATTCTTGCTCAATATGCTGACGAAGTCTATCTTGTCAATGCAGGCATTCCTTCCCTTCTCAAAAAAAAATCCGTTTCTCCTTTCCGCATCAGTGCCCCATCGTATGTTCTTCCTACCGGATACATTGAAAACGTAACGTATCTCATCGATAAAGTAGATGATATCCAGCTTTTGTTTTTCGATTCCATGAAGGATGACCCATTATTCAATGGAGACACGTTGAGAACTCTTCGTTATCTTGCAGAAGGTGCCCCTGTTACTTTTTCCGCTCACATGCCCGTAAATCCTAAAGTTTTCGACAATCTTTCCCACTGCATCCAGACCGCCTGTATATTAATGGAGAAAATCGCTCCCCTGGACATCGTTTCGTATACGTTTCATTATGATCTTCCACCCGGTGCCGTGTGGGAATCCCTTTCCAGAAAAGAAATCCTCAAGATCGACAAAACCTACATCTCGTTTATTAATGCAGTAAAGGAGCGTTTTCCCGGTGCAAATATCTCTCTTGAAAACACCCAGAGTCCCGTTTCCAGTCTTGACCGCGTAGTGAAAGAGACCCGCATTTCATATTGTATCGATATCGGGCATTTGATAGCGCAGCAGCGTGATCTTTTACAGGTCCCACCCCGCCTTAGAAAGACTTCAGTCATTCATCTTCATGGGTGGAAAGAGATAGCCGGGAAGCGCAAGGATCATCTTGAAATTATCCGTGATTCAAATGTATTGAAGTTACTTGAGCAATTTCGCGGGATTCTTACCGTTGAGAATTATCATAAAATGATATTTGAGAGGAGCCTCGATATTTTAAGGGAATACTTTTGATACCCGGTATCCAGTTAATGAAACCTGGAGGAAGCCTGTTCGGTTCGTAAAGAAGAGGAAAGGTTCAGTTTATATTCAGGGATTTTTGGAAGATTTCTTCAGCTTTTTTCTTCTTAGCTTCTTCCAGTTCTTTAGCCATTTGGAACCGTTCTTCGGTTTTTTCTTTTTTTTCTTTTTCTTTCAGGATTAGATCATCGAAAGACGTGTGAACTCTTTTCCGGGATTTTTCGTGTTGAACGACGATTTTTTGATCGATGTCCACCCAAAGAGAAGCGTGACAGTCAGGGCATTCGATTTCAATTATGTTCGGCATGAAATAATTATATTAAAAAATATCCCAAAAGTAAAGAGGAAACCGCGCTGCTGTTTTTAGTGTGAGTGGTCAGTGTCTGTGTCAGTGATCTGTGTCAGTTATCAATTCGTGTCTATTCGTGTGCATTCGTGGTTAAAAGAATGTGGGAAGCACTCGCCATTTGCTCAGCTTCTTCTCTTCTTTTTTCTCTGTGGCTAAAAATTTGGTTGCGGCTTTGTCGCAATGGCCTATTCTAATATTTATGCACTTCCAATACTGCGCGTCTGCTCCTATCAGACGCTTTTTGCCTACTTTTTCTCGAAAAAGTAGGTTATCCGTAGATATTGTATTCGTGTTCCTGGAGTTTCAGTTTTTTCATCGCCTCTTTTGTTTGAATGTCGATTTTGATAATCTCTTCGTGGCTATTCATGATTTGCATTGCCGTAGCCAGGACGAGGGAGCGAAACACCGGGGATCTTTCCATCTGGTTAATCATTGCAACCGTTTCGCGCATCTGGTCCCCGAAATCAAATTCGTACACCCTGAACTGCTTCTGGTCAAGAAGCATGTTTCCCAATCCCAGGAGGAGGTAATTCGGGTTCACCTGGAATTCTTCGTAGAGCTTCATGATAAATCCATACGAAGGGAAAGTGTTTTGAGCTTCCAGTTCGCATATCGAACTTGTACCCAGTTCAGTGCGGGCTGCAAACTCTTTCTGGCTCAGTTTAAAATGCTCCCGTATTTTCTTCAAGCGGGCACCTGTTTCAATATTGGCAGATTTTAAATTATATTTCATGGAATTATCCTAAAAAAAAATTATTTTTCTTCAATAACCTATTGACAAATTCACTATAATCGAATACAATCGTTTAGGTTGAAAAATTATCAACTTATAGAACTAAATGGAGGCAAAATTGAAAAAAGGGTTGAATATGAAAACTGAGATTATGAATCACTCGTGTTCTCCTCTTTTTTACCTCCGTTTAACATTGTATATCGAAACATTGAAAAAATCAAGCCCTTATTGTCTCAAAAAATATTTTCAGTGGAAATCTAATTGTAGAAACCTATTTAATACCTATTTCTTTATTCTTTTTCCCGGAGAGAAAACATTCCCCGAACAAATTTCCGGTTCAATTCTGTCTGCTCCTTGTTCGATTAAATTGAAACTTCTTCCCGTACTTCCCCTCCTTGTTTCGATTTTAATTTAGTCCATAAACAATTAAAAAATATAGGAGACTACTATGATTTTGAAAAGAAAAAATCAGTATGACGAAGTGAATCCGCTGTACTGGAGTACAGGGGAAGCGGGCAGTTTAGTGAATGCCATCGAAAAAGGTACCGGAGTAATTACGGACCAGGGAGTCGCCCAGGCCAAAGCAGTTAAAGAGCCCCAGAGAGCCGATAGTACTCAGCCCCCCGAAAATGGGACCAACGAAACGCGGAAAGCGCGTCTTACGTTTGAGCATAAGCTCCAGGCCATCCGGGAAGGCATAAACAATTCTCTTTCCGATGCATCCATTCGTCAGCGTGTTGCTTCTTACAATGTTGATGAAGCCCGGCTCCAGGAAGGAGCTACTTTGCTTGCGCAGGTTGAGGGAATTTTCTTCCAGCAGCAGAATCTCTCGATATCGTATCTTGAAGCCACCCGCGCCGTTCATTCTGCACAAGAGATTGCTGAAAAAAGTTTGCAGCGCTTTATCGGGATTGCACGAATTGCGTTTAGTACAAACAAAGAGCTTCTCGGCAAGCTCCTGACTTTTAAAAGGAAGAAGCAGACCTTTGCCGAGTGGTTGGAGGCAGCCAGGCTTTTTTATTCCAATGCGTTATCCATACCCGGTGTTCTTGATGAATTTGCCAGGTATACCGTCACGCAGCAGGACATTGAAGCCGGCAGGCAGCTTGTCCTGGAAGCAGAAAGCGCCAAAAACCGTCAATCCTCTATTGCAGCAGAAGCCCAGGTTTTAACCGACCAGAAAGTTTTGTCGTTTAAGAGTTTATGGGCCTGGTGGATTGAGTACAGGCAGATAATACGTCTTGCGTTAAAGGCCGAGCCTCAGCTCATGGAAAAAGTCGGGATTGTTGTTCCCAATCGTGTGTAAAACCTGCTGACATTGTTTAGTCGGTAAGTTGAAGCCCACCCGGGGCGAATTTCAATAAAGGATTCGTCCCGGGTCCGGGTTTCGCATCCCCCCTCACCCGAATTTAAAATGAAACAAACCCAATCATTCCGTTTCATTTTGGATTTTAGAAGATTCCCGTATTCAATTGGAAACAGAAATCATTTTACGGTTAAAATGAAAACCAATTCAATAATCAAAGACGTATTGAGATTCAAATTTCAGGGAATTCTCGCTTTTAACACATATATATATGGTAATGTTTTCGATTCCTGGTTTTGGACGCGGAGTTCTTTGGATTTATGCCAAAAAGTCAGTAAAGTACGTCAGAATCAAGGTAAAATGCGTCAAAATGTCGGAAAAGTACGTTGAAATCAAGGCGAAATACGTCAAAAAGTCAGTAAAGTACGTTGGAATCAAGGTGAAATACGTCAAAATATCGGTAAAGTATGCTGGATTCAATGTATTTTGGGTTCGGTGGAGAATAGTGAACCCGTTGGAATTTTTTTCCCCGTTCTTTTTTTTGATTTGGTTTTGGGAGATCGGTTTTTTCTTTTTGATTTTTCGGAGTTTGTTGAATGGAGGAGTAAAATGAGTGCAAAGCGGCAGAAATTATTAAAAGAGATCAGTGAGCGTTTAAAGACAGTGCGTAAGAGGAATTATTTGACCATAGAGCAGATGCGGCGGAGGTTAGGAGTCAGTCGGGACTGTTATGATAAGAGTGAGATAGGGAGAACAACACCGGCGT
>Ga0074198_1001847_pt1 | contig 12715 bp, 13 predicted proteins | sample EPASupsiteSAE323_FD_64527 | JGI IMG/M metagenome (GOLD analysis project Ga0074198, IMG submission 64527) | Bioremediated contaminated groundwater from EPA Superfund site, New Mexico - Sample SAE3-23 | ecosystem: Environmental > Aquatic > Deep subsurface > Groundwater > Contaminated ...
CCTGACCGGAGAGAATGTTGGCAAGACCTTCTCGCTCGACAGCAGCGGGCTGACCGGAGGCACGGATACGCTTGGCAATTTTAATGTCGACGATGGCAGCGGCACGATTGTCAACCCACCGGTTCAAGCGGCTGCGCAGGCGCATATTCGGGTCGACACGATCGACATTTACAGCGATTCCAATACGCTGACCGAGGCTATCCCTGGGGTGACGCTGGACTTGTTCAAGGCTGAAACGGGCAAAACCACGAGCCTCAACATAAACGTCGATAAAAGCAGCATCAAATCGACCATTGAAGCCTTTGCCAAGGGTTACAACGAGGTGATCAGTTTTATCACCGGGCAATCGGTTATCGATGAAAAAGGCGGGGGCGTGCTTGGCGGCGACGCAGGCATCAACGCCATCAAACGCCATCTGCAATCCATGTTGACCAAACCATTTGAAAATTCCGGGGTGTTCACGACGATGTCGCAGCTCGGCTTTGAAACCCAGAAAGACGGCACGCTGGTGGTCAACGACAAAACATTGTCTGCGGCAATCAACAACAATCTCGACGGCGTTGTCAGCCTCTTGGCCGGGGAAGAGGGCGCTGACGGATTGGCCACTCAGTTCAAGGATTACCTGTACGACGTCACCAATTCCGGCACAGGATTGTTAAGCGGTAGAAAAGAAAGCATTACCAACAGCCTAAAACGAATCGACAGTAAAATAACCTCCACGGAAGCCCGGCTTGAACAACGGCAAAAGACCCTGGAAGCGCAATTCAGCGCCATGGAAACCCTGGTTAGCGGTTTGAACTCACAATCTTCATACCTGACTCAACAAATGTCGATCCTTAACAACATGGTGAGTGGGGGCAACTAATGAACGGATATACCAATCAATACATGGTCAATACAGTCAACGCCGCCTCGCCGGAACAGTTGATGCTCATGCTGTATGACGGCGCCATCCGGTTCGTTTCCCTTGCCATCCAGGCAATTGAAAACGGAGTAATCGACAAGCGGGCCTATTACATCAACAAAACCTCCGCTATTATCTCCGAGTTCGCGGCTACGCTTGATCACTCCCTGAATCCGAAACTGGCCGAAGACCTGGACGCGCTTTACGGGTACATGCTCAACCGGATGATGGATGCAAATCTCAAAAATAACGTCGAGCCCTTGTTGGAAGTGAAGAAGCTGCTCTCTGAATTGAGAACAACATGGGCGCAAGCCATAGAATCCAATAAAAAAGAACTGCGAGAAGCCTCTGGAACACACGCTCCAGGAACAGTTGCTTACAGACCCTTAGCGGCGGCAATGTAAAATGGAACATATACTTATTCAGCAATCACTCGATCAGTACAAAATAATCGCCGAGTGCAATGAAAAAATTGAAAAAGCCATCCAATCCAGAGACAATGAATCGGTTTTTTCGTTATGCGCTATATTGAATGAATTACAAGAAGGCGTAAAAGAAAACGACAACGCAATTCTTGCACTCATCCGAAAGCATCAAGAGCTTAAGCAAAGCGCTCAGATGCAAGAACTGCTGGCGTTAATGCAAAAAATACAAGAATGGAATCGCCGGATGGCTTCCCACATCAAAGGAATAATGGCCGTTCAACGCAATGAAATGCAAAAATTAAAAAAAGGCAACACTGTCCTTCAAGGCTACCTGCCCAAAATTGACCAGACGGGAAGGCGCATTTCCGTCTCCAACTAATTTCCACGCTTCGTCGATTCTGGTCGCTCCACTCACGCTTGCGTCGTTTTGTTCATTGACGCCTCCCTTGCCCAAATAATTCTTTCCTTCTCGGTGCGCTTATGGCAATCTAGTAAAATATATTTCCCAATTCGAGAGAAGGTAACATCTTGCCATTACTAAACAGTTTTTTTCTACACCTCAAAGAGGGGGCAGCGGTTCGAGCGGCTATTCCGCTTCGGGGCGTTATTGAAAAGGAACGGGTGAACTGTTTTTTTGGAAAAGCCGATCCCCCAGGATTTACCCTTTCCTTTCCTTACGGGCGATTGGCAGTCGATCAAGTTGACACCAGCAGATCCTGCATGGTGATGATCGACTTAACCGACAAAACGGTTTCCGTTTCCGCTGACATTGATCAGATTAAAGATCCATTAACCTTGGAATTGACCGCCAGGGAAACCGTCACCCATACACAAGCCCGCAATTATTTCAGGGTGGATGCGACCGCCAGGGTTTCCGCCTCGTCAGCCGTCCCAGAGGAAATGGCCAAAGAAGGAGAAAGCTGGAGACTTCTTGGCGACACCATTGACCTCAGCGGCAGCGGCCTTTTGTGCAGTTTCCACAAGCCGCTGGAAAAAAGCAAAAAAGTTCGAATTGAACTAACATTGCCGACCCACGACATGGAAATCATTAGAGCTTTAGGCCATGTTGTTCGTTGTCGAAGGGTGGAAGATAATTTATATTACGTTGCCCTGCATTTTGACCAAATCGACTCGGAAAGCCAGGATAAAATAATGGCTTGTTGTTTTGAACTGCAACGCAGACACCTGCGCATGAGAGTTCGACTGGAAAGTCAAAGCGCCCCATGAACAAAGAGAACATGCAGCAACCAATCAACCCATTGTTTTTTAAATAAAATGCGACGGTCAAGTGGCGAGAATCGATAACATACTAGAGGTGATCGGCGACAACGCTTCCACAGTTGTCGATATCCCCGGGAACCATGAAGAGAATCTTCGCTGCAAGGCCTTGGTGACGAAAAAAGAGTCTCCTGCCCTTGAGCTTGTTTTCCCTCCCAATTCATGGAATGCCGAGGATCTCAAAATCGGCGCCGACTGCAATTTGGCAATCGACCACAACGGAAAAACGATAAATCTCATTGCCCGACTTGACGGCGTCGTGGGAGATCGACGCTTACGCTTCACGGCAAGGGAGCCTGTGGCGCCGGAATCGCTGCGCGATTACTTCCGGGTGTCAATCAATACGCCCATTGAAGCGAGTTATATCGCCGGCGCCAAAGAGGTGACCCATCGAACCTGGAAAATGGTTGGCACCACCATCGACCTCAGCGGCAGCGGAGTCTTAGCCGTATTTGCTGAAAAGCCTGCCAGCAACCATCATATCCAACTCGTGATAACGATACCTGATGAAGAAGTCCCTATTGTATGCTTGGCAGACGTGGTGCAGTGCTACAGGATACGCAAAAATCGCTACCAAGTAGCCTTTCATTTCGAAGTCATTCCAACCAAGACCAGAGATCAAATAATTTCCTGCTGTTTCCAAGAGCAACGCCGACAACTCCGGGAAAACGTGCAGACATTCTGAGCCCCTGCGCCCAATGTTGAGGCAACGCCATTGCTTGACGCTCCCCGCCTTTTTTATATCCGCTCAAACACGTTGCTTGAAATAGGCAATAGTTTGCAGCAACCCTTCTTCAAGTGAAACGGTCGGCTCCCAACCAAGTTTTTCCTTGGCCAAAGTGATGTCGGGACAACGCTGACGGGGGTCGTCGGTTGGCAACGGCTGAAGCACCAAAGAAGACCCAGAGCCGGTTAATTCAATGATTTTTTCCGCCAGTTGACGGATAGTAAATTCACCTGGATTGCCGAGATTGACCGGGCCAACAAAATCATCCGGGCTTTCCATCAATCGAACGAACCCATCTATCAATTCAGACACATAACAAAACGATCTCGTTTGACTGCCATCGCCATACAACGTGATGGGAGCCCCCTTGAGCGCCTGAACAATAAAATTAGACACCACTCGTCCGTCGTTGGGGTGCATGCGGGGACCATAGGTGTTAAAAATCCGCGCGACCTTGATGCGCAACCCATGCTGGCGGTAGTAATCATAAAACAAAGTTTCCGCGCAACGCTTGCCTTCGTCGTAACAGGACCGTGGTCCGATTGGATTGACATGCCCCCAATAGCCTTCCGGTTGCGGGTGCAGTTCAGGGTCGCCGTACACTTCACTGGTTGACGCCTGTAAGATTTTAGCTTTAACTCGTTTTGCCAACCCAAGCATATTGATGGCTCCGTGCACACTGGTTTTGGTTGTTTGCACAGGGTCAAATTGATAATGAATTGGAGAGGCCGGACAGGCTAAATTGTAGATTTCATCGACTTCGACATACAAAGGAAACGTAATGTCATGCCGAATCAATTCAAAATGTGGATCACTGAGCAGATGGAGGATATTGTCTTTTGCGCCGGTGAAATAATTGTCCACACAGAGCACGTCGCTCCCTTGATGTAAAAGATATTCACATAAATGCGACCCCAAAAAACCGGCGCCGCCCGTAACCAGAACACGTTTACGCAGTGAATTCGTCATGACTGTTTCATTCATTTAAGATTAAAAAATCTGCGGCTTGCTTCACGGCGCCAAATCTGCCCAAGGGGAGTCGCAAAACATTTCTTTTATCACTATAGAATACCGATCCATCATAATCAAATCTAAATCCAAACTTCCAGCGTTCACATTGTTCCGTTGTCCGTTCATCAAGCAGGCGTCAAGCACAGCACATCAAATCGGGAGAAACTGTGGAGCCGTTGACCCTTATTACCGAGATACAACCCCTTGCGCCCACCGACCCTAAAAGCGGCAGCCAGCACCAGCGCCTGCCCTTCGCGCAGGGGCAACTGCTCCAAGGGGTCGTCAGCGCGCACAATGGACCGCAACAATTCACCATTGATATTGGCGGATTGCAGGTGGCAGCCGAATCAAGCGCGCAATTGCAGGTGGGACAAAAACTTGACCTGCAGGTCGCATCGCTCGCTCCACGCGTCGAATTGCAGATTGCCGCCCCCAATTCGGTCAATCAACGAATCAACGCCTCAGTCCATTTGCTTGGCCAGCAGGCGACGCTTCTTCCAGAGATCCTTAACCTAGCGACTGAAGCGCAACAACTGCCGCACATCAGCCCCACGGCCCAAGAAACGCTTCAATTGTTTGGCGACACCCTTGCCAAAACTCCCGGAAGCGGTTCTGCGACGACACTCCCCTTGATCGCGCAACTTCTCGACAAAGCAACAATGGCTGCGAGCGCTGCGAACAACGCCAGTTCGCCTGCGGGGGTCAACAACGAAATTGGCAGCCTGCTCAAACAGTTGGCCGCATCTCCAGCACTCTCGCCTCAACTAGCGGCACAAGCGTCACAACTCGCCGCCGTTTTTGCACCTGCAGCCGACCAGGAAGCCATTGCTCATACGGCGCTTTCCGCAGCAACCGCTCACCTCCTGGGCCAACCCGAAGAGGCCGTTCCAAACGTAGCGCTCTTGCAGACACTTTTCCAACAATTGACAACGACGATTCAGGACAACGCCCCCCTGCCCGCCACCCATCCCCTGCGACAACTGCTCGCGTTTTTGGGTCAAATGCCGGGCGCAAGCAGCGCCGAATCGGCCAACCAGCCCAGCGGCCCACAACTCGAAACCATCTTCAATCGATTGGGAATGAACCTGGAGCGTCTCCTGGCGTCCAACAACCGGGAAGAAGCGGTCCAAACCCTGAAATTCGCGTTGTTGGAATTGTCGCAGCAGGCGGCGGCAACCGAGAAAAGCACGACCCAAGCCGACCAGTTAACCAAAACCATCGAACTCTACCAGTTGCTACAAATACGACTGTCTGGAGATGCCGTTCTCTTTCAGCCGCTGCCCTTTTCCTTTCTCCAACAAGGGTATCTGCTCGTCGACGCCGATCAAACCAAGGATCAGGGGCAAGATAACGACGGCAACCGGTCAAAAACCGCGCCAAACGTTGCCCTGCACCTGCAGCTGGAAGGACTCGGCAACATGGAAATCGACATTCGCCAGGACAATGACCGGATAGCCGTCCGTTTTTTGACTGAGGACACGGAGCGAGCCCACTATATGGCTGGATTTCGAGATGAACTCAAACAATGGCTGACTGCCGGAAACCTGGAATCCGTCCAGTTTCTGACCGGCGCCAAGGATCCGACCAAGGTCTTGTTGGAAAAACTGGTCCACGGCGTGACCGGCATGATCGACGCCAGGGCCTGAAACACATCGAGCGCGCACGGTATGACCACGGAACAACCCAGAGCTAAAAAAGCAGTCGCCCTGCTCTACGATCAAAACAAATCCGCCGCGCCCAAGGTCGTGGCCAGCGGCTCCCATTTAATCGCCGAAAGAATTATTGCCACGGCAAGAGAAGCCGGGGTGCACATCAAAGAAGACAAGGATTTGGTGGAAATGCTCGCCAAGATTCCGATCGGCGAAGAAATACCTGCTGATTTGTACCAGACCATTGCCGAGGTGCTGGCCTTTGTCTACTCGGTCAACAGCATGTACAAACAAAAGAAAGTCGCAAAAGAAGCCCCTTGAGGCAAGCCGACGGACCTTAAACGGGTTGCGCCGACACTGCCGGGAAAACGCTGAAATCTGTTTTTCCGCTTCATTTTTTACCCGTTTCAGGGTAGGTTCCCTTTTCTTTTATTATCGCCGCTCATTTTGATCGGCAATCCCCGGCGTATCCCGGTCAAGTCACGATAAAATTTTCGTGACCGTCTCTCTTTTCACAGGAAGTCACAGCATGCTCCAAGCAACCAATATTGCGCTTTCCTATGGCAAGCGCGTCATTTTTAAAGACGTCAACATTAAGTTCACCCACGGCAACTGCTACGGCCTCATCGGCGCCAACGGCGCGGGCAAATCGACCTTTCTCAAGATTCTTGCCGGACAAATGGACGCCGACAAAGGCGAGGTCTCCATCGATCCCAAGGAACGGATCGCCGTGCTCCAGCAGAACCAGTTTGCCTACGACGAAGAAACCGTGCTCGATACGGTCATCATGGGCCACCGACGACTCTACGAAGTCAAGATGGAGCGCGAAGCCCTGTATGCAAAACCGGAACTTTCCGAGGCTGACGGCATGCGCTGCGGCGACCTGGAAGTGGAATTCGGCGAGATGAACGGCTACGAGGCGGAATCCGAGGCCTCGGTGCTGCTCAGCGGCCTGGGCATTGCCGAGGAGATGGGCCATTTGCGCATGAAGGAACTGGACGGCGGCGACAAGGTGCGGGTGCTCTTGGCCCAGGCCCTGTTCGGCAATCCGGACATCCTCCTGCTGGACGAGCCAACCAACAACCTGGACGTTAAATCCATCGCCTGGCTGGAAGAATTCCTCATCCGCTTTACCAACACCATTATCATCGTCTCCCATGATCGGCACTTCCTCAATCAGGTCTGCACCCACATGGCGGACATCGACTTTGGCCAGATCCGGGTCTTTGTCGGCAACTACGATTTCTGGTACCAGGCCAGCCAGCTGACCCTGCAGCAAAAACAAAACGAGAACAAAAAGACGTCCGCCAAGGTCGCGGAACTCAAGGAATTCATCCAGCGCTTCTCCTCCAACGCCTCCAAGGCCAAACAGGCCACTTCGCGCAAGAAACTGTTGGACAAGATCAACATCGAGGACATGCCGGTTTCTTCGCGCAAATACCCTTTTATCTCGTTCAAGCCGGAACGGCCCTGCGGCAACGTCATCCTGGAAGTCGACAACCTCTGCAAGACCGTTGAAGGCGTCGAAGTGCTGAAAAACCTTACGTTTTCGGTCAACAAAGGCGAAAAAATCGCCTTTGCCGGCCCCTACAGCCTGGCCAAGACCACCCTGTTTCAAATTCTGACCGGCGAACTGGAACCCGATTCCGGCACGTTCCGCTGGGGCCAGACCATCACCAATTCGTATTTCCCTAAGGAAAACAGCGCCTTTTTCGGCAACAACCTGACCCTGATCGAGTGGTTCAGCCAGTTTATCCCTGTGACCGAGGGCGAAAACTACTCACGCGGTTTTCTCGGACGGATGCTGTTTTCCGGCGACGAGGCCCTGAAAAAGACCCATGTGCTGTCCGGCGGAGAAAAGGTGCGCTGCATGCTGGCCCGGATGATGCTGGCCGGGGCCAATGTGCTGATCCTGGACGAACCCACCAACCATCTCGACCTGGAATCGATCACCTCGCTCAACAACGGGTTGATCGCCTTTCCCGAAGTGATTCTTTTTGCCTCCCACGACCACGAATGCGTGACCACGGTGGCCAACCGGATTATTGAAATCGGCCACAAGGGCGTGATCGACAAGATGATCAACTTTGATGACTACCTGGCTGACGAGACGCTTGCCGCCCAGCGCGAGGCCATCTATCACCACGACAAGCGGCGATAAGCCGCCCTTCTCAAGCGTTGACCGGCGCGCCCCCTGCCCTGCAGCGTTTTTGTCGGCAGGCGGCGCCATAAAAAAAACAGCCCGTACAGATCAATGATCTGTACGGGCTGTTTGCGTACCGACACGACAAGGCCGCAGATTAAAAGGGAACGTCGTCTCCCATGGGCGGGGGCTCGGGGAAGGAATCGGCGCCGTACCCCTGGCCTGCTCCGCCGTACTCGCCTCCACCGCCGCCGCCGGCTCGCGGCGACAGCATCTTCATCTCGCGGGCGATGATCTCGGTGGTGTACCGGTCGTTTCCGCTCTTATCCTGCCACTTCCTGGTTTTCAGAGACCCTTCAACGTAGACCTTGGAGCCTTTGGACAGATACTCGCCGCAGATTTCGGCCAATCGCTTCCAGGCAACAATGCTGTGCCATTCCGTCTGCTCCTGCATCTGACCGTCCTGCCCCTTCCAACGCTCAGTGGTAGCCACGCGAAAGGTTGCCACCGGAGCGCCGCTCTGGGTGTAGCGAAGCTCGGGATCAGCGCCCAAATTGCCGATTATAATTACTTTATTAACCATTGTTCACCTGCGGGTAAGAGTGCTGCCAGAGGAACTGGCAAACTGTTTGGAGCCATTTTTTTTCGCGGCAATGATAAACCAATTGCCCGGTTATTGCAAAACTTGTTGCAGGGAATTTTTCTGCGCGGCGCCGGAATCCAGGGTGCAGGGCAAAGGCGGCTCATATAAAAAAAGAGCGGACGCCCCAAGGGACGCCCGCTCTTTTGTTGGTTGTTGAGGCCGAAGCGCTCAGTGGTGATAGGCAGACTCGCCGTGGCTGATGGTGTCCAGACCTTCGCGTTCTTCTTCTTCGGTCACCCGCAGGCCGATGGTCATGTCGACCAGCTTGTAGGCCAGGAAGGAGACAACGCCGGACCACACAACGGTTGTGCCAATGGCCCACAACTGGCTGGTCACCTGGGTGGCGATGGAATAATCGGCCACCTTGTTGGCAACGTAATCGTACACGCCCACGCCGCCCAGAGCCGGATCAGCGAAGATGCCGGTCAGCACTGCGCCCAGCATGCCGCCTACGCCGTGGACGCCAAAGACGTCCAGAGCATCGTCAGCGCCGAGCATCCGCTTCAGACCATTCACGCCCCAGAGGCAGACGATGCCGGCCAGCAAACCAATCACCAGCGCGCCGCCGATGCCAACCCAACCGCAGGCAGGAGTGACGGCAACCAGTCCGGCAACCGCGCCGGAAGCTGCGCCCAACATTGAGGGTTTGCCCTTGAGCATCCACTCGGTAAAGGTCCAGGAGAGGGCTGCAGCTGCAGTGGCCAGCATGGTGTTGCCAAAGGCCAGGGCCGCCAGGCCGGTTGCTTCCAGATTGGAGCCGGCGTTAAATCCAAACCAACCCACCCACAGCAAACAGGCGCCGATCATGGTCATGGTCAGGCTGTGCGGAGCCATGGATTCCTTGCCGTAACCAACGCGCTTGCCTACCATGAAGGCGCCGATCAAACCGGCGATGGCTGCGTTGATGTGGACAACGGTGCCGCCGGCAAAGTCGATGGCGCCCTTCTGGAACAGAAAGCCGGCGGTTGCGCCTGCCTTGAGGGCGGCGTCGGCGTCGGTGTAGGCGTCAGGACCGGCCCAATACCACACCATGTGGGCAATGGGCAGGTAGGCAAAGGTGAACCACAGGGCGATAAAGGCCAGCACTGCGGAAAACTTCATGCGCTCGGCAAAGGCGCCGATGATCAACGCCGGGGTAATGGCGGCAAAGGTGGCCTGGAAAAAGGCGTAAATCAATTCCGGAATCACCACGCCCTTGCTGAAGGTGGCGGCCACGGCGTCAACGCCAACGCCCTTGAGCAGAATCTTGCTGAATCCGCCGAAGAAGGCGTTGCCTTCGGTGAAGGCCACCGAGTAGCCGTAGAGAACCCAGAGCACAACGCACATCGAAAAGACCGTGAACACCTGCATCAGCACCGACAGCATGTTTTTGCTGCGCACCAGACCGCCGTAAAACAGGGCCAGACCGGGAATGGTCATCAGGGTGACCAGCAGAGTGGAAACGATCATCCAGGCGGTGTCGCCCTTGTCCGGAACCGGGGCGGCCGCATCGGCAAAAGCGGGCACTGCACAACCGACAGCCAAAGCGGCCAGCGTCAACGAGAACAAAACAGTAGATTTTTTCATGGATGGCTCCTTTTGAATCACAGTGCTTCCGGACCGGTTTCGCCGGTTCTGATGCGCATTACATGTTCCAGATCAAAGACAAAGATCTTGCCGTCGCCGATTTTGCCGGTATTGGCGGCCTTTTTGATGCCCTCGACCACCTGCTCAAGCTGGCTGTCGTCAATGGCCACCTCGATTTTCAATTTCGGCAAAAATTCGATCACATACTCGGCTCCCCGGTACATCTCGGTATGCCCTTTCTGACGCCCGAAGCCTTTCACCTCGGTCACGGTGACGCCTTTTACGCCGAGCGCGGTCAGACTTTCCCGCACCTCGTTCAACTTGAAGGGTTTGATTATCGCACTGACAAATTTCATAGGTCACTCCTTTTTTGGCAACTGTTCAGCGTCTCCGCCCTGCCATAATGGTTGAAACTTTTATCGGCACAACCCGATACACCTGTCGATGAAACCAGAAGCAGGCGCTGCGGGACAACCATTGCCCCATTGGTTCCGCTCCCGATTTCACAAAATTTCCCAGCATCGCTGGCAATGCCTGTCCGGGTTACCCCCTGGTTTCCCGCAACCGGCAAACATCCCTGAACCGTTTTTGCTTTTTCGTCTCCCCCTGTTTGCTGTTGTTGTTCTGCATGCAACCCATGGTGCAGGGATGGTATGTAGCATGCTTTGACAAAAGCAATGGCGGCGCCATTTTAGAGTTAAAATTAAAAACTCATTATTTCATATACATATACAAACAAACGCCATTTCCAGGCACAAGCCTCGCCAGCCACGGCGCAGTGTTGTAATTTTTTTTAAATATAATTTACAAATATGTTTAAAAATATGCAAAAAGGAAGAATGGCCGCCGATTATGAACCACAGCGACAAAAGAAGACGCGCCAAGTATGACACAATGGGAAGGAACCGAAGAAAAACAACAAATTTGCCCCGGCCTGAAGCGGCCGCGAGCACGACGGCAGACGGCATTGAGGCGGTCAATCAGTCGTCGCGACCTGCTTGACCGACCCCTTGCCGGGATTGAAGGGTACGGTTTTTCCAACCAATTCAACCGTATTTACAGATAATCCATCAGGCTCAAAGACGACACTCTCGCGGTAACCTGCATGGTGGCCTCCAGCGACAGCTCCATTTTGGCGATCTCGGACAGCACCTCTGTAAGATCCGCGTCCTGGTGACGGGAAAGAGTTGAGTCCACCAGCAACAGCGCGTTTTCGTGCATACTGACCATATCGTCCATGCGGGCGCTGATGTTGCCCAGCGAACTGAGCTGGGTTCGAACCTGATCGGCCGCCTCCTCCAAAGGGGTCAGCTGTGCGGAAACATTGGCGCTGTTGCCGCTGGCCAGGGCGGTTTGGAGGTCCTCCAAGGCGGTAAACAGGTTGACCGGACTCATGAACAGTTCTTCGCCGGTGATGTTTTTGGCGACAGTGGCGCCCGGGCTAATCTCGATCATCTGATGATCGCTGGTGCCGTTGTAGACAACCGGGGCGCCTGAAAAAGGCAGGGTTTGATCGTTGTAGCCGGCAAACAGGTATTTGCCGGCGACCTGGGTGTTGGCCAAATCAAGCAGTTCGTCCTGCAACTGACTGACCTCGTCGGCATAGGTAGCCTTGTCCGATGCCGACAAGCTGTCGTTGGCCCCGGCCACCGCAATCTCCTTGGCCCTGGTCATCAATTCCTCCACAGAATTGAGGTAGATCTCCGAGGTGGAAAGGTTGTCCTGCACATGTTTGCAGTTTTCGACATAGCGCTCGCCCTTAACCAAATCCGAGCGGCAACTGACGATGGAACCCACCGCCGAGGGATTGTCCGAGGCCTTAGCCACCTCCTCGCCGGTCGAAGATTTGATGTACAACTGATTCAGGGTTGTCGACGTCGTGCTCAGATTGGCTTGCAGGGAGCGATAGGTGGTGGCGTTTCTGGTGATTATCATGGCAAACCTCACATTTGCAGCAGGGTGTCGAGCATTTCCTTGACCACGGAAATATAGTTGGAGGCGGCTTCATACCCGGCCTGGTACTGGATCAAGAGCACCATCTCCTGGTCGGTGGACACGCCGGAAACCGAATCGCGTTTGGCGCTGAGTTCATCCATCAGGTCGGAGCTGGCGCTCAGCCGCTGTTCATTGCTGCTCACCATCAACCCGGCGTTGGCGGCAATGCGGGCGTACTCTTCGCTGTAGGTTGCGCCGTCGATGCTGGTGGTCTCGCGCAGGGCCGCCATGTCAATGCTCAGGCTGTTGTCGGCGGTGGTTCCTGTGACGCCGGCGGCGATCAGGGCCGGATCGTCGAAAGCGACTTTGATGGAGGCGGCCGCACCGTCCCCGGCGGCCGCCAGGGGATCGCTGGGGACCGGCAGGGTGAACAC
>Ga0074198_1001848_pt1 | contig 12710 bp, 10 predicted proteins | sample EPASupsiteSAE323_FD_64527 | JGI IMG/M metagenome (GOLD analysis project Ga0074198, IMG submission 64527) | Bioremediated contaminated groundwater from EPA Superfund site, New Mexico - Sample SAE3-23 | ecosystem: Environmental > Aquatic > Deep subsurface > Groundwater > Contaminated ...
TAACGGTGAAGATCCAACAGTATCAATGGTCGCATCAGCCTTAACAATAAAACTAATAAGGCCGTTTTTAAAATATCGTGATGCAAAACTTCCCCACCACTTAGAGCCATCATTAAGAATTCTTCCCACCCCCATATCAACACGTCCAACCGGGCACTGCATAACAATTCCAATCCACGGAGCACGAGCACCAACAATGTGTGTCTGTCCGGCCCAATAGTTAATATAAGCACTATCAGTTAGAATTACATCAGTCCAATTCGTACTTGTTCCCTGGTAATAGTAACTTGTTCCATTCAAATGATCTAAAGCAGACTTCGAGGCGGCCAAAACGATATCCATTTTGCCAGCCACAGAACTTGGTTGCACTGAAACAAATTTTAACTCATCATCTTTATAAACTGATAAGCCGATTGTTTTCGAGTAACTTACTCCCAAACTATCAACGCCAGTGATAACCATATTGATGTTTTTACTTTGCACACCAGCAATTAATGTGAATTTTTTCGTAAAAACTGCCCCACTATAGATTCTTGACGAATCGCTAAACGTGGTCGACCAATATTTAATGGCCGCACCGTTAATTGATTTTAAAGAAAATATAGTTTGAGTCCCAGATAAAATTCGTGTTGTATCGTATACAGTCGTTCCATTTACGGTAACTGCTATTTTTTCCATTTGTGGCGGAACCACCGGTTTATTTTGTTCTGTCGGCATCTCATGATTACAGCCGACGAATAGCATTGCTACGAACAAGAATAATGAAAATATTTTAATTTTCATTTTTTACTCCCTTTTGTTTAATTGATTGATTTATTTTTAATTAATTTATTAACGTACAAATTGACTTAATAACATATCATATTTATTTTAAACTGTCAACAAAAAAGGCAAAATAAAAAAGGTCCAAGTAATTGGACCTTAAATTCTTTCTCAGTGTACGGTGTGAACAAACTCATAGCCATATGGCAATCCGTTTGATTGTACATCTGACCACGTCTGATTTTTATCTTTTGCCATCCATTCAGATGGTACAAAAGTATAATATCGATGTCTTTCATAATACCCAGTATATGCAGCCCACTGTGCAACATATCCTGGCCCAGCCTTTATGTTCGTTCGGCATATCCAAAGATCCCCGTTTCGAACAAACTCTTGTCCCTCCGGAGTGTCGAGCCTCGGAGTACTAGTCCTTGGATGTCGACCGGCGTTTAAATCACTTTCCGATATGTAGAGAGTAAGATAGCCATCAATAGTGGTTGCCCCTCGGCTACCACTAAAGTTACCCGCTGATGAGCTGGAAGAATTTGATGCATCTGAGCTTGTCGATTTTTGTGGCGTATACGACTCATTTGCATCGTTTTGCTTTGTTACTACTGGGGGCTGATATTGGTTCTGAGTTTGGCTTTGAGTCTGCTGTTGCGTTGACGAAGGACTTTGTTTAAGCGTTGCATAAAAATTAAAACTTTTTTTACCCAACTCCTGAAGTACAATATTTTGCATTCTTAGCGAATCTCTTTCGTTTGATTGGCGTGCAATACTCTTCTCACACACCCGATCCATTGAATCGATCGTGCGTTGACGTACCTCCTCGATTAAAGCAGTGTTGTCAACAACTTCTGGGCTTTTTGTAAAATGATACACGCAGAACCCGATTAATAAAATGAATAATATAATGACCAATGCTAACAAGATTTTTTTTGTCTTGTCCATGACTTGCTCCTGTTTGTTTATTAATTTAATTTATGATTTTTATTATTAAAGTGCAATGACTTAATTACAAGCCTTAGTCCGCAAAACGGACTAAAGTTTTTAATTAAATCTATTTAAAATATTATCGATGTTTCCCTGCATTCGCTGATTCTGATTGTAATTATTGTTCTGATTTTCATTATTAACGGAAATGTCTTGTTTAGGAAGATCATTGAAATGTGTTTCAATCTTAAACGAATCATTCGTCCGTCGATTCTCCAAATATCGGCGCTTCTTCTCTGGCACTAAATATAAATAAGTTAAGGACGCGAGAATTCCTAAAACTAAGAAAGCTGTTAGATTAAAAATAATATTTGGTTTAACGGGATAATCAGAAACAAGCGGTTGATCGATAACTTTAACTTTAACATTTTCCCCGCTGCCTTGATAATTAAAGCTTTGGTTGATTAAAACATTATTAACCGCTAAAGCTAGTTGTTTTGCCTGGTAGGGGTTAGTATGATAAATCGAAATTTCAATAATACCAGTATCACCGACACTCCGAGCAGCGACCGTCTTATTCCAAAGCTTCATCTGCTGCTTATAGCTCGTTTGAAAATAATTTTTATCAACATCAAAACCCTGGGAATTAACCACTAAATCCAAGAAGGAATTTGAATAAATTACTTGAGCAAAAAGTCCGCTGAGATATTGATTTGATTTCGAAATCGTATAAGGATCAGATCCGGAAACGTTTTGAATAATTAAAAGGCGCGATTTCGACTCATATCTTAAAGGCTGTGAAAAAGTTAAAACTAAACCAAAAATAAAAAAGACAAGGCAGATCGAAAAAACATTTGCCTTTCTTTTTTTTATAATTTGCCAAAAATCAATAATTTCCATACTTTATATTCCTATTAAATGATTTTTCATCTTAATATATTACAAAATATTTGTCAAGGATAAAAACTAAATTTCCAAATCGGTTCTATCTGATTAAATAGCTTTATCTTTTATCGCCTGATTATATATTTCTAAAATCGCTCTAACATGGTCATTAAGATTCAAGTTTTTTACCGATTCCCTCGCTTTAATCGAGATTTTCTCTAAATCAAACTTGGGCAAATCATTTATTTTTAGGGCTAAATCTAAGCTGGAACCAGCTTTAAATAAAAAGCCATTTTCCGCGTCATTTATTACTTCCGGCATACCGCCGATATTTGAGGCGATAACCACTTTGCCCAAAGCCAGTGATTCAATCATATTAAGCGGCATGTTTTCATACCAAATTGATGGAATAATAACTGCTTTAGAGTTTTTAATTAAATCAAGTAGCTCAGAACCGGACTTGAAACCGATAAATTTGACGCGATTTGTTAAATTTAATGACTCTGTCAATTTTATTAGATTGTTTAACTCTGGACCCTCGCCGACGATTTTCAATGTTTCCGATGATGATTGGAGCGCTGATAATATAACACTAACTCCTTTCTCAGGCGCCAAGCGGCCGAAATATAATAAATAATCTTTATCGCTCTGACCGTGCGAATCACTAGTTTCAGTAATTGTCTTTTGAAAAAAATTCGGCAAATAAATTATCCGACTGGCGGGCCAGCCGAAATTTTCGCAAATATTTTTCATGAAATGGCTTGGAGCAATAAAATTACTGATACTCGTTTTATAAATTGGCCAGATTTTATGATGAAAATACATTTCGAGCGTAGCGCCTAAACTCTTAAGATATGATTCTTTAACGCATTTATTCATTAAGCAGTTATAATAACGGCCGCCGCGGCATTTTTCGCAAATTTTATTATTTATAAACAACTTATAATTAGGGCAAATCAATTTATAATCATGCAAATGCATAACCACGGGAATATTCTTAACTTTAGCCACGCTTAAAATTGAGGGTGAAATCTGATGATAAATATTATGAATATGAATGATGTCGGGTCTAAAATCATCCACTAAGAGTTTAAATTTATACTTAGACTCAAAACTATAAAAAATACGGGCTAATGAACGCCAAGTATTAATAATTCCTTTTTTATCAAATGAAAGAAAAGAGACAAAATATTTTTGGTCAGTGCTTTCGATATTTTTTGGACTATCCATGGCAAAAATCCTAACATCGTGCCCTTCTTTTTTTAATTCGGCCTCAAGAGCTAAAACATAATTGCTAACTCCATCTTTCGGATAATAAAATTTATTGACTAATAATATTTTCATATTTTGACATTTTCACAATAATTAGGTTAAACTAGGATTAATAATATTATAGCATATATGCTCCATAAAATTGTAAATAATCGATATTTCCAAATAATTTTGCTTATTTTTCTAATTGGCACGATTTCAATTCTTTTTACTTCACTTGGAAATTCAACTAAATTAATTCTGATCTTAATGCTGTTTACCTTCATAGCTAGTTTATTTGATTACCGCAAGGGTTTTTTCATTTTATTGTTTTTGAGACCAGTAATCGACCTCGCCACAACTCAAAATTGGTTTTACATTTCTGGCTTTAACATAAATTTAATATTTGGCGCACTGTTAATTATATTTTCTTTAATTGTTTTGGCCATAAATTATGAAAATTTGAAAATAAATAAGCTAATTGCTATTTGGGGGCTATTTCTATTATGGTCGTTTGCTTCCCTTTATTACTCTTTTAATATTTATGAATCATTAAGAGAGCTGGCTCGCTACACCAGCATCATCTTGAACCTCGTGCTCGGCTTCCTGCTTATAAAAAATAATAAGGATCTAAGGGATTTAATTAAAATTATAATTTGGTCTGGTTTAATCCCGTCTCTAGTCGCTCTTTATCAGTATTTATCTTATTCCGGATTTATTCAAGGCAATGTTAATCGAGTTTATGGCACAATGACGCATCCGAACATGCTCGCTTTTTTTATTATCTTGCCGATTACTTTAGCAATTTTTATATTTTTAAATATTCGCAAGGAAAGAGTCGAGTCTTATATATATTTATTTCTGACGATTTTTTATTCTAGTATTTTAATTATAACCTATACTAGAGGTGCTTACGTGGTTCTTATAATTATTCTTCTACTGCTCGGGATTTTAAAGTTTCGTAAATTTTTGGCCATAGCGGGATTAGCCCTACTTCTAGTCTATCTCAGTGTTCTTCCGATTCAAGAGAGAGTTAATACAATTTTCATTAATAATCAATCTGACTCGATTAATTGGCGCTTAAAGTTATATAGCGACAGTTTGTCCTATATTGGCGTTCACCCCGTTATCGGTTATGGTGTTGGTCTATCTGAAAATGTAATTGCCAATAATCGTGATTTTCGACTTGGCGCGACCGAACCTCATAATGATTATATCTTGTTGACCCTAGAGAATGGAATAATTGGTCTTGGCATTTATCTTCTTTTAATTTTAACTTTGATTTACCAGCTTTTTCAAAAATACTTAAAGGAGGAGCGGCCGCGCTTGAAAATGCTCAGTATTTTTTTATTAATTTTTACTATCGCCCTGCATATTATGAGCGGCGGTGATAATATTCTAAGCGACACTAGTTTAGAGTGGCAATACTGGGCCTTAATTGGCGCGCTATTTGCTCTCCCGCTTACTACCAATAATCAACAAGAATAAAAAAAAAGGCCTGGATTTATATCCAGGCTTTTACTAAATAATAAAATTAATTGTTCCCCCAACAACATACTGGGGATCGCGATTATTTCGCATCTTCATTATTAAGAAGATGGAATAATCGTCGTCAAAGCTTTCCTCGTGATAGCCAGCTTCGATGCCGAGGTTAAAGCTTTCACTGCTATTACTGATCAGACCATAATGAGCATATCCTAAAATAATTTTAGGCGATATGCACATATAATCTTTTATGAGAATATCGCAGAGGTTGAATTTTGACTGAAGTTCGATATTGGTTAAATCCCAATTATCTTTTTCAACCAATTTATTTTCCCAAGCTGCCATATTTCTCGAATCAATCGGCTTTTGAAAAGCCAAGTAGAGTTGACTTCTTGGTAAAATATCGGAATTTCTCACTAAGACTAAACTCAGGCAACTGGTAACGAGATAGTCGCTCTGCTCACTTAGCCAAGTTTTGGAATGTGATTCTCCAGTAGAAGACGAATATTTAATTCCGAAATTAAAACTTGCGTATAAACCAGTGATGTCATTAACATCAAACCAATATGCTATACTTGGTCCGGCTTCAAAACTCATACTTGAACCCTTGTAAGCTCCAATTACATAGTTTTTAAACGAACAATGATTCATCATCGCATACAGCCCTAAGCTTAAATTTCCTGCCTTTAGCGGCTGAGTGGAAAGATACCCACCTTGATAATAGCCGTCTTGCAATTTATCGGTGAAATATCCACCGAAGATTGCAGCATACATACTACTTCCGCTGTTAACTACTAACGGCTGCGGAACACCGTCTTGTGCACTCACCTTAACAAATAATGAGCTTAGTATTACTAAAATCAATATAACTTGTTTCATTTCTTCTCCTAATTTATTCAATTTTTAATTTACAATTTAAATTACTTATATTACTTTCAAGCTTAACGTTTCATGTTAATATTATTTAATAATTTTGTCAACTACTTTTAGTTTTATTTAGTTTGACAAAATTAATTGAATAAGGTACAATTATTTGAAAACTTAAATTTATTAATGAATTTGTATAATATTAGCAAATTTCTAATTAATGTTATGAAAAAAATTATTATTTTATCAGTCATCAGTTTGGCTACGTTATTTATTCCGACAAACATCGGACAAACGAAATTAAAATCCTATTACTACGGAGATGCTATTAATTATAATGGCGAACTTTATGTAACTACGACTAATACTGATAGCCTCGAAGTTTTTAAGCTTGAAAATAATGAACTAAAACAAATTGCTAAAATTCGGCCGTTTGATCCTAAATATCTAACTTATAGCGATTTCTACGATTCTAAATTCGATATTGAAAATAATCAGCTCTATATTTATGCTGTCAGCGGTCCGACGCTTTATAAGTATGAATTAGTCGGTGATAGTCGCTTATCTTTAGTTTTCAGTCAAAAGAATACCTATTGGGAATGGTATAATCGAGTTGATAAATTTGGTGATAATATTGTGACAATCAGTCCTAAGGGTGTAAAAATTTGGAATAGCAATCTCGAAGTGATTGACGGCTATGATAATTTAGCCAATAGTAATAATCCATATAATATCCGTTCTTATGGCGACCGATATGTCTTAAATGTCAGTGGTAATTCCTTAAAAATATATGACCGTGAAAAAAGAAGCGAATTAAGATCAATTGCAGTCAACTATAAAGATGCTGTAACTAATCATAAAGCATCACAGGATGAAGACGGTAATTTATACGTTATCGATGATTACTTTCTAAAAAAATTCGATTTTAGCGGTAATCTACTTTATAGCTTTAAACACCTTGACTATCCTGGTTACGATACTTCCCTCTCAGAAGATGGCCGTTATGTATATATTTCTAATGGGGCCGGTATTGTAAAATTAAACAAACTTAATCTTAAAGAAGTCACTTATCGCTATACTTGGAGCAACGGCGGCTGGGCCATGGGCCTTAAAGCAGTTGATGCCGACGGTGATAAATTGGTCGTTTTTAATAATAAAGAGATATTAATTTTAGATAGCAATCTTTCTAAGATTGCCTCATATGAAGCCTCAGAAGAAGCTAAGGATACAACTCGGGAAAATTTATTCTTAAATCTAAATCACTATACCGGCGGCAGCGGCGCTAAAATAATTGCTAGCGGCGGCGGCTTTATGCCGGATGAAAAATTGACCATCAAATTTGGCGATAAAATCACTGAAGCCCAGGCCGATCATCGCGGTCGATTTGAAGAAACAATCATTGTTCCAGAATTTATTTCTGAACGAATAGATGTGAAAGTCGACGGGCTTGATTCAAAACTAACTTATAGCACCTCATTCAAAGTACTAAAATAAAATACTCAAAAAAAATCCCCTTTTGGGGATTTTTTTATTTGAGCTGATCAAAAGTTTTATCGGTTATAAATCCGCCGGACCATGATTGTACTTTAGATTGAAGCGGCTTGAGATTAATATTTAAGAATTTCTCTCGCTGTCCCGGCTGTTTCTGAATCAAAAGTTGATACTTGCCTTCTTTAAACTGATTATAAATACTATTCGGCAATTGATATCTAATTGATATGACTTGATCTTTTCCCGGTTCGACACTTAAAAAGAATGAAATAATTGTCTTTTTCAGGGCAAGATCATCAGATGTGCTAATATCGCTAGTTGCCTGGTCTAGTCCCTCAATTAACTCAAGGCGGCTGCCAAGAGGCACGTAAATGCGCGTATAACTTCGATAACGCGTTGTCCGCCAGTCAAAACCGCCCTCGTGCTTATAGCCTAATTTTAAATCAGCCATTAAGCCGTCTTTTTTTTCAGTTAAATAATAGGCAACATCCTTTTTAACAACCGCATCGCTTTTAAATGCCCCTAAATTAGCATCAACAATCATGAAATAATCGCTCGGGTTATCCTTTATTTGTCCTGTCATCTCCAGATTAGCCGCTAAGCTTTGCCACGCATCATTAAATAAATAAACCTGGATGCTTTTATTTGTGACTCCATTGTTTAAAACTTTAAAGAGATCGGGCCACTTAGACGAAGATAAATGGAAGAGTCTAGTTTTTAATTCCGCGACAAGTTCATTAATTATTTCCTTACGGTCCCAAGCTGAAATATTTTGATCTTTATAGGCAACTTCCACGTTATACTGGAGAAGCGGCTGGAAATTATCTGCATCGTAAGTAGCCCCCTGGACAGTAATCGGCCCGACAATTCTCATTATTTCAGCAATTAATTCAGGAGTAATAGCAAATACCCCCGTAAACATTGTAGAACTAGCATTAATTGCCTCGCTTTCGCCATTATAAATTTCCGCAATTTTTCGCGCCGAAGTCGGCCAATCCGGAGACCAGTTGGCGTCCCGGAGGTACCATTTTTTTACTTATAAGTATTTACTAATCGGTTCAGGCGCGGCCATCTGCCACTTATCGCTTAACGAAGCCGGCATATCAATATGGTAGCTGTCATCAGTTGTTAAAGATATAATTTCGCCATTTTGAATTTTCAAAAGTCCATAAACGCCTATAAATCCGCCCGTCGGCCTAAGTTCATCATTATTTTGTAAAATTATTAAAAAATCGCTGGTCGCTGGATAACCAGTTAAGGCTGGTAAAAGCTTGATTAGCGCCGGCGCCTTCGCCATTAAAGCAGCCGTTTCCTTGAGTTCGTTTTTGATATTGCTTATTTGACTATAAAATGGAAAAAGAATACTAAGGCGATTAATTTTATCTAAATTTAAAATTGCTAAATCTAAATTTGCCTTTAAGCCGACTAATTCCGGTTCTGATTCGTAGATTAACTTTAAAAATTTTTGCTTATCCGCAACCGAAAGATCAACAAAATTCTTACTAGCAGTTCCAGAACGGATTAAATCGGCTTCGCGCAGCAAAGGTATTATCCGCTCTAAAGACCGGCTTAAAATTTCAGCAGTTTTTAATAAATATTCAAGGCTATTTATCTGCAAACGGATTAAATTCAAATTTTTGATGACAGAATTGCCGCGTGTCGCTTCTAGCTCCGCTAAAGCCCCCGAGAAACTTTCACGCGCTTGTTCGGCGCGGTTTAAAGCGTCGTTCCACGATTGACTTTTTGAGTATTCAACTGCGGCGCTGATCTGTGTCTTCCCGATAAGCCCCTTCTCGCCAGCTAATTTTAAATGGCGATAGGCGCTCGATAAAAGGATTAAGATAATAATTAAGCCGACTCCGGCAATTAAAAAAGTATACTTGAAAAATGACCAAATAAGATTTAAAGCGTCAACAAGTCTTTCTCTCATAAATCTATTTCTGTTTAGAAAAATTATTAATTAGAATTAATGACTTCCCCTCTAAAATATTATATAAAAAAATATCCATTATTTCTTGCCGATACAAAAACTCTTTTTCATCAAATATCGTATAATTAATTTCGCGCCCCAAATCTTTTTCCAGTTCTTTGATTAGTTTTAAAAAAGACATTCGGCGGATATTCCCAACCACTAAAAGATCAGTTTGCGCCTCGGAGTTATTAATAAAAACACCTGTCAGCGCTAAGAATTTCGGATCGCAGATCTTTTGCAGGCCAGAGATAAATTTCTGGCTGAAAAGTATCTGTGCTTTAGTAAACAGAGCCTTAATTTCTGGATAAAGCAGAAAATCCGAATTAACCTGAAAATATTTTTTAATTACTTTGCGCCCTTGGTCTGAAATAGAACCAGCCGATGATTCCTCCAATAACAATCCAAAGCGAATTAGATTATCTAATTCATGACGGATTGAATTAGCTTGGCAGTCTAGGTCGCGGGCTAGCTGCTGAAGATAATATTTCTTTTCCGGATTTAATAAAAAAAGGTTTAAAATTTTTACCCGGATAGTCGAACCAAAAATAGCGTCAAGCATATTTCTTTATTTATGAGTTTATAGTATAATATTAAATGAAAACAGTCAAACAAAAAAAGCTGATTATTCGCCATTTTATTTATGTATAATAAGATCGCTTCCATCATTTTAAACTCGGCTAAATCCTCGGGTTTAAGTGATGTATTTGTCGCCCAGCCCGATTCAATTAAGGAAAATTTAGCCGGAAAAATTTTTATCCTGGCCGAAATTAGTGATAAAAAAACCGATGGCCGGAAAATTTTTGATTTTCTGACCAGAGTTTTAAGCGACAACTATTATAATGATGAGAATATTTTATTCCGCGGCAAAATCGAGAGTTTAAAAATAGAAAGAATTTTTGAGGCGGCAATTGCTAAAACTAATAAAAACTTAAATGATTTTCTGTTAAACGAAAAAATTAAAATTAATCCGGCGTCAACTAATTTAACTGTGGGCGTAATCTTCGAAAATAAACTATATTTTACAAGCTTCGGCCATAATAGAGCAATATTGATATATCAGCATGGAGCTGGTTATGAAATTATCAACGTCGAATCAAGCGCCACCGAAATCAATGATGATTTAAAAGAAGAGGGTGAAATAATAATTAAAACTCCTAAATTGTTTTCCTCTGTTGTTAGCGGCGAAATCCCCTTAAACTCATATTTCATTTTCACTAGCGAGGCTTTACCGGAATATCTTTCGAATAATGAAATGGTAAAGATAATCACCAAGCTGCCCCCAATGACGGCCGCCGAGCAAATAAAGAACGTTTTATTAAAAATTAATACCTATGTTCCCTTTCTTGGCATTATCATAAAAAATACCGCTGGCTCTGGCGGCACGGAACCAAAAGAAGAAATAGATGACCAAACTTCATCAGCTCACGGCTCAATTTCTTCGCTCAATTATACCGAGCAAAAAACCGAACAAATGCTAGCCCCGGCCGGCTTAGTAAATTTTTCTAAAATCATTAGGCAAATTAAAGGGGCGATATCTAGCTTAATTCCCGAACCAAATCCCCGTAATTCAAAAAGATACAACACCGGCGAAGAAAAATCGTCTTCACTTCAATCTGTACTTGACCTAGGATCTATAAAAAGCCTAAATACGGCTAAGGCTGATTCATTTTTTATTAAAGATAAAATTTTCTTTAAAAAGAAATCAAACTATTTTTACAATTCCTTCAAGCGGCTAGGCGCTAATCTAGTTAATGTGCTTGATCCTAAATCATGGAAGGAATTCTTTTTTAATATACAAAAATGGAGCAAAAATCTTAATTTCAAAAATCGCTTGCTTTTTATCTCCCTGGGCTTATTTATTGTGATTTTTGCGCTTAGCCTAATTATTACTAAATGGACAAAGGAAAATAATCTAAAACAGGAGAATTTAAAAAAAGTAATTGCGGCAATTGAAGAGAAGGAAAATTCTATTAATTCTCATCTGCTCTACGGAGATGAATCAGGCGCAGTCCAATTCCTAATTGAAGCGCAGGCGAATTTAAGCTTAATTCCGCAGAAGACTGCCGCTGAAAAAGATGCCTATAAGAAAATTGAAGCGGATTTAAAAATCATTCAAGATAAAATTCAAAAAATCGTAAAAGTCGAGAATACTTTTAAAATTGCTGACTTATCTGGATTAAATGCAAACAATATTATCTTTGCTGGCGATAAATTTTATGCGGCCGGCAAAAATATTATACATACACTTAGTTCAACTACGCCAGTAGCAAATAAAATTATTGACGGCGCCGATGAATTAAGCAGGCCTTCATTTGATAACGATAAAATAATATCTTATTCGGACGGGCAAAAAATTATCCGCTTCAATATAAAAACAAAGGAAATAGTTTCTTGGCCGCTAAACGATCCGCAGCAAGCCACCTCAACGAGCTTTAAAGTTTACAATAGTTCCCTCTATATTCTTTCTAGTTCACAAAATCAAATACTTAAATACCGCGGATCTGCTAACCAATTCAGCGGACGAACTGCCTGGCTTAGTGAAACAGCCGATCTTAGCCAGGCTAAGGATATTTTTATCGACTCCAGCGATGGACGCCTTTACGTCATAAAGAATAACGGCGAGATTATGAAATTCTTTAAAGGAAAAAGAGTTGATTTTAAGTCTCCTCAATTATTGCCAGCGGCAACAAGTATTGATAAGTTTATAATTGGTTCGAAATATATCTATCTATTTGAGGCGAGTTCTAAACGCCTTATTTTAATTGACAAAAATTCAGGACAACTCATTAATCAATATGAAGCGGCTTCTTTAGTCCAGCCAAAAGATTTTGCAATCGATGAAGGCCGGCAAATCGCTTATTTTCTCGATAACGACGCGCTTGTCAGTATTACTTTAAATAAATAAAACATCTACTAAAAAACACCCGTCTATTTAACGGGTGTTTTTTCTAAATGTTTCTCGGTTAATAAATAATTATTTTAGGGTTACCTTGGCACCAGCCTCTTCTAATCTCTTTTTCATAGCTTCGGCCTCAGCTTTCTTAACACCTTCCTTCAAAACCTT
>Ga0074198_1001851_pt1 | contig 12680 bp, 9 predicted proteins | sample EPASupsiteSAE323_FD_64527 | JGI IMG/M metagenome (GOLD analysis project Ga0074198, IMG submission 64527) | Bioremediated contaminated groundwater from EPA Superfund site, New Mexico - Sample SAE3-23 | ecosystem: Environmental > Aquatic > Deep subsurface > Groundwater > Contaminated ...
ATGACGGTCTGGGCTGTTATGTGGCTTGATGTTCACCGTGATAAACGGCGTAGTAGTGAATGTAGGTGTGATTAGTTACGAAAAGGCGTGATTTTGAAACTTCTCCCGAAATTATCTTTACGTCGCCGCTTAAAACGCTTATTCCGGAAGATATGGAGGCTTTAATTTTTAACGATGATGCCGCCGTAGCTTTCACCGCGTTAAAAATCGCGATGCCGCCGGTCGCTTTTACGGAAACGATCCCGCTTAAATATCCGTCGCCGGCTGAGAGCGTAATAATTTCATCGGTTGAAACGATGTTATCGTATTGGTCTATAATCGATACGCTGAATGGTTCGAATGTCTGATTGACGCCGGCAAGAGGGGCCGGTTGCTTTTCGAAAGATAATTTTGAAATTGCAGGTTTCGTCGAGTCGTTATAAATTAATATGTCTTCGCTTTTCGTGCTTACGGAACTCGATTGGGAAGAAGACGCCGCTATGGCCGCGCTAAATCTTGTTACTCCGGTTTTCTGACTGGGTTCTGAAAGCGATATGCCTTTGAATCCGGCTTTTCCCGAACCGGGTGTGACTGACGCCTGTCCGCTTATAACCGGGGTTATCGTCGAATTGTCTATTTTATCTATATGAAGAGTTACATTGGTTTTGGCCCCATAGAACGGCCTTGCGAATTGATCGTAGATATTCACCATTATGTCCGGAAGAGTTTCGCCGTATTTAACGGTTCTTAGCGTAAGAGGCGAAAATTCGATGCGCGCTGCGTATAATTGTATTTGTTTTGTTTGCGTGAGCGAAAGATTGATGGGAGCTGCATAAGCTGAGCTTGTCGAGGTTTCGAGCGGAACATAAAAAGATTCGACGCTCGAGGCGTATATATATTCGATATCGGCTGACGGCTCATTTACGATATTAGCGCTAAACGATATTGAATAAGTATCTCCGGCGAATAAGCCCACTTCGACTTTTCTCGAAGCGAAATCCGCTCTGATTTGATTGAATTTTTTCTTGTTTGGGTCGCTATAAGCGCCGCTATATATGTTTATTTCGACGCTGCCGACCGCGGTTGATGGAATGGAAGACTCGCCGGCGGCCATGCTGAGATTTATTGGCAGCATTAGCATGGGCTTATCGCCGTTTGCAGCCGTAGTTATGGCGCTTGCGCCGCCTCCGCCCGAGCAGCCGTGAGTGAATGCCGCGACGAAGAAGATGGCGATTAAAAGAAATAATTTTTCAATGAGCGTTTTACGCATAAAAATACCTGCTTTTTTATTTAGTTTTAAACCGGCCGTGAAAGGCTTTTCTGGCATATAAGGGTTAAAACGGTTACATTTTTAAGTATAAGCCTGTCATGCCTCCAAGAACATATTATCTAATATAAAAGATAAAAATGCAATAGCTGTAAGTATATTTTTTATAAAATTTTAAAAAAATGCGATTTTCTTTGTAAAAATTAACTTAATTATGTTATTATCTATTTTTAATAGTTCATTTTAATTTTTTAATAAAAGGTGATTAAATTGAAAAATTCAAACGCTTCTCATAAAATTTGCTTATCGCTTGCGCTTTTAAGTTTGCTTTTTGCGGCATGTTTTATCGCCGCCGGGTGCGGCGGCGGCGGCGACGGCAGCGTGGCTTCGTCTTACGTGGCGAACAGCTCGCCGGTAGTTAAAAATTTAAAGATCGGCGAGACGAGCGAGAGTATACTGGTCAGTTTTGAAGCCTTCGATGCCGAAAGCGACGCGTGCTTCGCGAAAATGTATTACAGTACCGACCGCGGCGTTACTTATTTAGAAATAAAAGACGCCTCCGGACTTCAAAATGCTATTGCTTCAGGTTCTACGGCCGTCGTGTTATGGAAGCCCGTTGATTTTTCATCTATAAACCTTAAAGATTTAAAGATCAAAGTCGTTTTAAACGATAGCTTAAAATCGGAAGCTTTTGGCGAAACCGATATTTTTTCGATTCAGGTGCCCGTAAATAAAGCCGTGGGCAAGATCGTATTTCTATCGACCAGATCGGTCAGCCAGCGGATTTTTATTATGAACGCCGATGGCACCAATCAATTCGGCCTTACGGACGGTAAGATAGGCGAGAATTTTCCGGCTATATCGTACGACGGATCGAAGATAGTTTTCGTCGCGTCTAAAAATTCAGCTAATGATTTATATATAATGGATTCTAACGGCCTCAATCAGAAGCAGCTCACGTTTTCAACCGACGGCGCCGAATATTATTATCCTTCTTTTTCAAAAGACGGAAGGAAAATAGTTTTTATAAAATACTTGAACGGCTTTTTCGCCGTGTGTTCTATAAATAGCGACGGCTCCGGTTACGAGCAAATAAAGGTCCTCGATTACGAGGGGCTTTTCCCGGTTTATTCGCCCGACGGGTCCAGAATAGCCATCTGCGTCAAGCAAAACGGAAAATATCAATTGTCGCTGATAAACGTATCCAGCAAAAGTCTCGACACCCTTATATCGGGCGGATTCGACGTCAAGTATCCAAGATTTTCGCCTGACGGATCGAAGATAATTTTCGTTTCTAACAGCGACGGCGATAATGAAATTTATGCGCTTGAACTTTCCGGATATACATTAAAAAAAATAACTGAAAATGTTTATGATGAAGGCTTTCCGACATATACGGCGGACGGGGCTTCTATTATTTTTAATTCGAGGATGAGCGGCGACAATCAGATTTATTCGATGAGCGCCGACGGCTCCGGATTAAAAAGGCTTACCAATACTTTAAACCACGAATTTATGGCGACTGCCGGCGAAGGATTTGTTATGTTCGCCTCGTCGAAGCCTCTTTTAAAAAGTATCGTACTTTCTTCCGTAAGCGTGACCGCTTCAAAAATAGATCTGTCAAAAGTGCAGTGCAACGCGTTTTATGACGATAATACTTCGCTTAACGTAACTCCATCGTGGTCGATCGTTTCTGGCGGCGGAAGCATAACGGGTTCGATATTCGAGGCCGGTTCTTCGTCCGGCACCGATACTGTGATTTTAAGGGCTTCTTATACTGAATCGGGCATAAGCAAAACAAGCGATCTTAAAATAAAGATTTCGGGCGTTCTTAATAATTCACGTAAAATATATCTTGCGGCCGGAAGCAATCCCGAAGTCGAGTCGAATATTTATTCGGTTAGTCCCGACGGCAGCAGCCTCACCCAGCTTACATTCAATAATTCCACATTCCTTTATAAGTCGGCGGTGTCGCCTGACGGCAAAAAACTCGCGTATTCGGGGACTGTCGATGGAAACGTCGAAATTTTCGTAATGGATCTTGCCACATATGAAAAAAAGCGGCTTACGACGAACTCGAGTTATGATAATGAGCCGTGTTTTACCCCCGATTCGTCGAAAATAATATTCAGCTCGAACCGGGACGGCAATTTCGAGCTTTATCTTATGGATGCCGACGGAGCCAATCAAACAAGACTTACCAGCAATTCTTACGACGATAAATCGCCATGTTTTTCTAAAAACGGAACCGTGCTGACGTATTGTTCAAATATCGACGGCGTAGATTCAATATATCTTGCGAACATAAATACCGAATATTACCAGATTTCTAATGAAACCGTAGTTACCGAAAATGAAAACGGCAGAAGTCCGTGTTTTATTTCAAGCAGTAGCATTGCATTCGAATCGGATCGCGATGGGGTTTCAAAAATTTATTCCCTCGATTTAATCAGCGGCGAAGTGAGCGTGCTTACAGACGGCAGTTGTAACGCCATACAACCTTCTTCGCTGCCCGAAGAAAACCTTATCGTTTATGTCGCAGAAAGCTCAGGAAAATATGGAATTTACATATTAAATGTAAGCACCGGCGAAAAAATGGCGCTGGTAGAACTTGGCTCTTTGCCGGCAAATTACGGCTTGCAATATCCCTCGCTTACAAGCGATAAAAAATATATAGTTTACGGCGCGTTAAGGACTCATATACTTTCGGCTTCGCTCGAAGATTTTCAAACTTATTCGCTGGTGCGAGCCTTGAATAAAAGCGCCGCTCCGTTTTCTTTGCCGGAAGCTTCATCTGTGCTATTTCATTCCGACATCGACAATATAGGATTTTTTGATTTTAAAACAGCTTCGGCTTCAGCGGTTTACGATATTTATTCGACCGGCGCCTACGGCGGCGCCCATAAAAAGATAACTTCCGCTGCCGGCGATATAAAAGGATTTTTTAATCCGTCGCGCGCAAAATCTTCTTCACTTATAACCGCGACTGTAAATAATAACAGCAATTCCGAAATATACGTTTTCGATGAAAGCGGCGCCAATCTGAAAAATTTAACAAATAATCCGGCGTTTGATTTTCTTTCGAAATTTTCACCCGATGGCTCGAAGATAGTTTTCGTTTCCGATCGCGACAACAATTATGAAATATATATAATGAATTTCAACGGGAGCGAATTTAAAAATCTTACGAATAATCCGTCTGTCGATTCCGAACCCAATTTTTCGCCGGATGGTTCCAGAATAACGTTTTCATCGAACCGTGACGGCATTGGAAGAATATACACAATGAATGTTGACGGCAGCGATGTGAAAAAGATAACAACTTCCGAACTGAGCTGTTTTGACCCGTGTTATTCGCCGGATGGTTCTAAAATAGTGTTCTGCGGTTATTCAAGCGCAATTTCAAACGGCGGCGTCTTTATTATCGATGCAGACGGCGCAAACCAGACTATGATAATCAAGAATACTCCGGCGCTGATGTTTATTTCGCCTTCATGGAATTAACGGCATTTTCGGGCGTTTACTTGACGTAGTGCCATTATTTTTGTTAGAATTATATAAACGTTATTATTGTTACTAAATAATTATGTTTAAATAAATTGTATTAAAAAAAGAAAGCGAGAGAGGTGATTCGTATGCTCGATAAGATCAAAAAATCATTGCAGGCACGTGGTTTCGCTCTCGCATATGTGCTTTTTATGGTAGCTATTCTCTTTTTGCTGGGTTATACGCTTGTAATGACGATGCGCAACGAAGCGTCTTCGGCGTTTACGCATCTTGACGCAAGCATAGCTCATTTTGTCGCCGAAACGGGCGTCGAGCATGCTTTATATGTTGTGAGAGACCATAAATATTCCGATTACATACAAACGCTTTCGGCCGAGTCATCTCTGGATATCAATAAAAAATTCGGAGCTTTTGCGAGTTTTGCCGATTACGTCATTCCGAAAGACAATCCTAACGATAGCTGGGTAACGAGCGCTGAGCTTAAATCGGCCAATATAGAGACTAAAATTAAAGAATATATACCCGAAGCTAAAATTAATTTTATAAAACTCAAATTTGACCTTCAGAAAAAAGTCGATGATAATCTCGCTTTTGGCATTATGAACATATCATGTCAGGGCGAATATCGCAACGCCAGAAGGACCGTTACAGTTCAAAAACAGGTCGAATTATATCGCGATATCTCGGTAATGTATCAATACGCCTTTGCCGTTAACGAAGACAAAACAGAACAGGTCATGAAAGGCAGAAGAAAGAACGACGGATTGATAAGTGCGTCAGGAGCTAAAGGCGCTACCTGGGCGTCGAATTTTATTCCTCAATATTTTATAGTGAATAATACTGTTTCATGGAATACTCCTGAAGAAAAAAAGGTTCCTGCGAAAGTTTTTGGAAGAAAGCTCGTGGTGGAGTTGAACGAGTCACGCGAAGAGGCGCTTATAAGCAAAGCTTTATTGCCTCCTATATTTCAGGGGATAATGGGAGCTCTTGCTCAATTAAGTCTTATGGTAAAATTTCATTGTGAAGAAGTAGATCCTAAAATTCAAAGCCATATCGATTCACCTATGGCGAAATATGTTCAACACACAGGTTCGGCTTATATGCCGCTTGGTGCGGCTTCAGCCGAAGTTTACGTCAATAAAGGTCTGTGGCGTTTATGTGAACACGATTTTCCTACCGGCGGCTGGGAAGCTGTTAAAGAGACATTAGGCGGCCTCGTTGCGGCCACCGGTGGAAGCCGTGGAAATATCGATTTAACAGGTCATTTTCCTCCGATCGGCTGGGTGAACAAGGCGACCGATTACCTTGGGACAGGTTTTAACAGCCTTATCGGAGCTACTAATGAAGAGAAAACGGAGCATAACATCATATATGGCGATGTTAAAAGAAGATACGGCGTTATGGAAAGCGGCTGGCTTTCTAGTTTTAGCAAGGTTGAATTAAAAGACGAAGAATACGATTTTACCGATAAGGTGTCGAATGTGGTTCCGGGCGATATAATCGGCAATAATGGGCAGCTGACATATTTATATGATGATAAAACCTATAGAAAAATTGCCGAACGTCACAATATTATTGCAGCCAACGTCGATTTTGCCGGCAATAGTTCCTTAAAGGGCGAAAAGATCCCTCATTTATTCGATGCCACGACGAACGAAAAATTCTTTGAAACGCGAAAGTATAAAGGTGATGTCGCTTTTTTCAGCAAGGAAAAAGAATATAAAAAAGTCGTATGGCGGCCTTTCTGGGGTTGGGGCGATTCGTCCGATCAGTGCGTAAAGGAACTTCCATGGTATAATTTTTCAACGTCGAAAAACGTATTCGAGGCTGCCGGCCAGAGTTCTAAATACGCAATTGCGGTAGACGGCGTATATTTCGTCGATGGCGATGTTTTGATCGAAGGTTTTTATAAAGGACGCGGCGCGATAGTAGCTACCGGAAACATAATCGTTGGCGGCGAAATTTTAAGGCATCCAGACGACGCAACATTCGATGATGGCTGTGAAAAAAATTATGAGTTGTTCAGGGGTTCAAATAACTGTCTTCAGCTCATAGCGCTTGGAACCAAAGACGCTTCGGCGAGCGAATTCGGAGTTACCGGAAAGATAATTTTCTCGCCTCATCCTTATGATGCGATATGTTATAGCGGCGTATTTAAAGACTTTCAATCTTATTTTTCATCTAAGCCTTATGTTAGAATCGATGCATACTTATATGGCAAAAACGGCATGTGCATGGATCTTGCAAGTAGAAAAGACGTCGGGTTTAAGGTGTTTGGCGGTTCCGACGATACTTTTATCACCATTCACGGAAATTATACCTGCCAGGAACTTAACTGGAAAGACGACAGCGATAAAGACAGCTATCCCGATAAATTGATGATTAATCCGTTTCAGGCATGGATTGAAAAAATAGATGAAAATTTTAAAAAGAAATATTGTACGATCAATTATAACGTCAGTAGGTCAGATAATTATACGCAGCAACGCGAATAATTAATGCGGAAGGTTTTTTCAGATGAAAAGTAAGGCCATAGTGGCTTTGTGCGCTATAATATTTATTTTTACGATAGTGATTCCGGCCGTTCGCTATATAATGAAGGCTACATCTAAAAAAGGGTCGCAGTTTTCAAAAAAGCTGAAGCTCGAAGAGGAACTCGAAGAAGTGAAGCGCGGCGCTTCTATGCGGTCTCTGGGTGTTGAAACGTTTGATCCGACCTCAGAATATGATAAGTCGTTCATGCTTAATCGTAAGGCGTATGAAAATGCCCGGAAGATCGCGAAGAAAAGCATGGATATGAATTTAAAATATTCGCGTGCGGTAGCCGGAAAGGCCAACCAGTTATTTATATTGGCCGAAAAATTTATGACGGCCGGAAATTATGAACGCGCCGCCGACTCATTATTAGCCGCGCTTAAGGCCGAGCCCAACAATCAGATAATGAAGTTGAAAATTTATCAGAAATTAGCCATGATAGCGACGATTGGCAACAACGAAAAAACCATGTTGAAGGCGCTTTTACGCTATATTGAAACGTGCGAAGGGCTCGATAACGATCCTGAAACAAAAACGGAATTGAAAAAAGTAAAACTCGAATTCGAATCGAAAATCGCTTCGAATAATTGAGCGGGGCATAATTTATGATTGCAAAAATTATTAAAAACAAAAAACATATCATCAATTCGGGAGTTTCACTTACCGAATTAATGATCGCGTTCGCCATATTCGTATGCGCCGTCGTTCCCTTCGTTAATATTTTAAGAATGTCAGGCCAGGCGAACGTTAAGAGCATAGGGGCCATAAAAGCTTCTACGCTGGCGTTATCGCAGCTCGAACAATTAAAGCACGGTTCCGCCGTAATTGAAATACCGAATATTTCGAAGGTCGTTTATAGCGGTTATTATGCCCTGCAATGGATGATAATTACCGCGAGCCCCGGCGGCGATGGAAGTTCGTGGGCCGAATATAAAAAAACTATCGAGCGTGGAAAAATCGCCGGGTATCCCGAACATCAAATCGATATAGCCGTTTCTTTTTATCCCGTAAAGGTTTTTGTTAAAAAATCTTTTCCGCCGGTCGTTTATGACACTTCAAAGCCTCTTCCTCCGCAAGCCAACCCGAAGGAAAAGCCCGAATATGAAAAAATGACGGCGCGTATCCAGATCGAAGTTAGCGTAAAATGGATAGAAAAAGGCGATAAAAGCAATAAGGAACACGAATTTAAGGCGTTTACCATAGTCACGAAACCTTAACGTTTTATAGAGATTGCTGGAGTAAAAAAATGCGTAGCGTTAATAAGAATATTATAAAAACAGAATATATTGTCCGGCGCGCTTTCACGATGGTTGAAATAATGATAGCCGTAGCTGTTTTTGCGCTTTTATTCATGATGTTCAACGAATTCGTATTTCACAGCCGCCGCCAGGCTGAAAATGCCTTTCAAAAGAGCGATAACTTAAGGGAAACAAGGCTTGCCCTGCAGCATTTTGAATTCGATGTCAGAAGCTCTTCGGCGATAACTAATTTTGAAGTTATCGACGGCGACGCCACGACAATGACTTTAAAGCACGTCAAAGAAATAAAAAGCGGCTTAGATCCGGTTACATCCGATACCATGGTTTACGATTATATTACTTACACTTTTTATCACAAAGATCAGACGGTTAAAAGCAAGCAGATCAAGGCGCTCACGCTGGCGAAAGATGTCGCGGACACGGACCCTGGAGCGGGCGCTAAAGCTTCCGATAAAATATTGTTAAAAAGCTTTGAGGATGGAATTACGGCTAATCCTATCGGCGTGAAAAAAGAGGAAGATTTTGCTATAGATGGAGTCGGAATCGTAAAAAAAGAAAGCAAATTTTTCGTTATCGACAATAACTATTATGTAAACGTAATGCTCGATGATGCCGTGACGCCCGATAAAAAAGAAGAAATGATAGCCAAAGCCACTTTTAAAGGAAAATACAACGGCTCCGAAGTCGGCTTTACCGACATTAAAAACGCAATTGCCGTGTGGCTGCAATTTATAATAACCGATAATAATAAAAATATTAACTTCTTCGATCAGCTTATCTATTTAAGAAGCAAGATGTGATTTTGACGGGCTTTTTAAACAAGTTCTTTCAAAGCGTTTAAAACGTTTTGAGGTGCAATTTTTCTTATGCATTCTTCGGTGTTAAAACGGCAGGTTTTTTTAAAGCAGTGCTGACATTCCAATCCGGCGCTGATGGTTATTGAATTGCCGCCGAACGGTGCGCATCGGGCGGGTTCGGATGCTCCGAAGAGGGCGATTGTTTTTTTCTTCAAGATAAGTGAAGCGTGAAGGGCGAAAGAATCGCCCGAAACGACGGCATCGGCTCCGTCTAAAATTGAAAAAGCTTCGTTAAATGTCGTGTCCGGCGCCATAAAACTCATATTGTCGCATGAAACTATCTTTTCGGCCAGGGCTTTTTCAGCCGGTCCCCACATTATAATAAAACCAGTGTTTTTAAGTTTTTCGTCGCTGCGTGCTATTTTAATTAATTCAATCCAGTTTTCGATGGGCCATGTTTTTGTAACCCAGTTAGTGAAAGGATTTAAGATTATTTTTTTCGCTAAATGTTGTTTAAGTTCTATCTTTTCATAAAATTCGACAGCCTTTTTAGTTCCGCTATCGCAAAAATTTATTTTTACGTCTGGAATTATAAGATCGATTTCAGAGGCTTTTGAAGCAAGATATAGCGAGCGGTAGAGTATTTTATCTTTTAATTCTTCGCAAGCTTCAGAATCGTTGAATTTTATAATCCGGTTTTTAAATATATGGCTCATTTCGCGCGAATCGTGGCCGCCTGGAGCGAACCCGGCTTTTATTCCGCCCCTTGATAAAAATGAGATTATGCCGCTTTTAAATAATCCTTGAAAATCGATTATTAAATCATAGCGTTCTCTTCTGATTTCTTTAATAAATGTAAGCATTGAGCGGATCTTATCGAGTAAGGATATATTTTTATTTTTAAGCGTCTTGCCCGGAAAGATTATCTTTCGGCCGAGATTAGGCATAAGATCTATTAAACCGGAAAAACGCTCATCGACGGCCCAATCTATGACGGCGTCTGGAAAAGCCTGCCGCAGAAATGAATAAGCCGGAAATGTAAGGACTATGTCGCCAGCCGCCGAAAGTCTTATAATTAAAATTTTTGAATATTTCATGAGCGTCCATTCGATATTTTATCGATTATAATAAAATCAACTCATCCGTCATATAAGGCGGATGAGTTGATTAAAAAAAATTTATTTATAGCAATTATTTCATAGAAATAGCGCCTACTGGGCAGCTATCGATGGCTTCTTGAGCTTTAGCTTTATCGCAGTTCTGGTTTGTAACTTTAGCTAAACCGTCATCGCCTATTTTGAATATCGAAGGAGCCGTGTCTGTGCATACTCCGCAACCCGTGCAATCGCTGCTGATTACTATTGCCATAATTTTCCTCCCATTGATTTTCATAAAAATATGCTTAAAACGGCTAAAAAAACTAACTCATTTTAAGTCAGAAGAATAATAACATAAATTTAATAAAAAATCTACTAAAATTTAGCTCTAAAATTAATTAGAGTAAATAAACTGCTATTGACATAATCGCTTATTTTTGGTAAGCTCTTACTAATAGCGCCAGAATTGATTTTCAATAAAAAATAAAATTATGCAGGAAGCGTTTTCCGTCATAAAAAATTAATTATCGGGAGCTGATAAAAATGGCTGGTATAAAACTTGCAAACAGGCTTTTAACGTTAAAAAATTCGTCTTCGATAGCGGTCGCTGAAAAAGCGGCGGCTTTAAAAAAACAGGGCCGTAAAATCATCGATTTATCGTGGGGCGAGCCCGACCTGAAAACGCCTGAAAATATAATAAATGCAGGGATCGAAGCTTTAAAAAAAGGATTGACGCGTTATACCAATAGTCGTGGAATTATCGAGTTGCGTGAAGCCATCGCGAAAAAACTCAAAAATGAAAACGGCGTAACATACGATCCCGGTTCTGAAATAATAGTCACTCCCGGTGGAAAACAGGCCATATTGTACGCTCTTTTAGCGCTGGTTGAAAAGGGCGACGAAGTAATGGTAATCGACCCGAGCTGGCTTTCTTATGCCGATATGATAAATCTTTGCGAGGGCGTTGCTGTTGCGATCCCGACGAAACCCGAAGAAAGCTTTAAAATACATTTCGATGAAATAAAAAAAAGAATCACTTCTAAAACAAAAGTGATGATAATAAATAATCCGTGCAATCCAACCGGAATGTCTCTTAGCGCGCACGAGCTTGAACAGATAGCGAAGCTCGCGATAGAAAACAATATATTCGTTATTTCCGATGAAATATACGAAAAAATATTATTCGACTCAAGAAAATTCACGTCTATGGCGTCTATAAAAGGAATGTTCGAGCGCTGCATACTCGTCAACGGTTTTTCAAAATCATATGCAATGACCGGGCTTCGCGTAGCTTATCTGGCGGCTGATAAAAAGCTTGTAACCGACATGATAAAATTACAGCAGCACAGCGCAAGCAGCGCAGCTTCGATCAGCCAGTACATGGCGCTGGAAGCGCTGAACGGGCCGCAGGATTTTTTGCCTGAATTAAATAAAGTTTACGAAGAACGCCGCGATTATTTTGATTCTAAAATTAAAACTATCAAAGGTTTTTCGTGGGTAAAACCGCAGGGGACATTTTATGGCATGTTAAATACGTCGAGCTTCGCGAAGAATTCGCTCGAAGCCTCTAATTTATTGCTCGATAAATTTGGCATAGCGACGGTTCCCGGCAGCGCCTTCGGCGATTCCGGCGAAAATCACGTCAGAGTATGCCTTATTATCGAAAATAAAGTAATGGATGAAGTTTTTGACTGCCTGAAGGCGTTATAACTTATAGTTTATATCTACATTATAAGACTTTTAAAAAATGATAAAAATGGGAGATGAATTTTTTCTTTCCCATTTTTTTGTTTAATTATATAAATAACGATTTAAATTTATCCGATGAATAAAGTGTAAAATTATCAGCTATAGTTTTAAAGTAAGTGAGTATGTTAAAAAAAAATATAACAATTTTAATCCTGGCATCGTTTTTTTATATTTTCGCCGTCGCCGCGGGCGGTTTAAACCGCCATGAAACGAAGCCGTTATCCGAATTTAAGCGAAGCCTCGTTGAAAACGGCTATGAAATAAGTTATGAAGTAAGCGTGGCGGGAAATAATGGAATAGAAATAGAGTTTTATAGCGCGAGCGGCGTTTCTTTTAAAAATGTAATACATGTCGCTGTTTTTAACGACGCTAAAAAAAGCGGGGCGCGGGTGAGTTTCTACTTTTCGCTGCATAAGCCGAGTGAAAACGCCGAAAAAAGCGGCGCCTCTCTTGTTATTAACGGAGGATATTTCGCGAACGTAAAAGATAA
>Ga0074198_1001852_pt1 | contig 12669 bp, 11 predicted proteins | sample EPASupsiteSAE323_FD_64527 | JGI IMG/M metagenome (GOLD analysis project Ga0074198, IMG submission 64527) | Bioremediated contaminated groundwater from EPA Superfund site, New Mexico - Sample SAE3-23 | ecosystem: Environmental > Aquatic > Deep subsurface > Groundwater > Contaminated ...
AATTGAATCTTTGTTTCTAAATTCAGTCTTGGCAAAAAAAGTGATTTGGGCTTTTTCTTCGGGAGTAGCATTATCGGCAACTGGTAAATTTTCTGGAGGATCGGAATATAATTTTTTACCCCAAGCAATGTTGGGTAGCTTAGTGAGTTTATTAGGAAAATGCCAAATAGCAGATAATTCTTCGGTATTAAAAATTTGACTTTTTAATTGTTTAATTATTTTTCGATCAAAAATTGCATCAAGAAGTTTACTTTTAGTAAAAAACCCTGGAGAGAAAGATTTAATAAAATTACCTCGAGGATTAGTGTAAGCACCAAAAGATGAAGAAACAGATGCTATAAGCCCTGAGTTGTTCGATAAAAGGTTAATCTGAGTAAAGAGACCTGGGAATTGAATTTTTTGCTCCAATATCATCTTATCTGGATGAGCGGTGCGAATATTTCTTTCTCGATCGACTAAAATTCCGTTTTGAATAGTATCAATAATACTGCCTTGCCAATTTTTTGGAGCAGCAGCTAAAACTATTTGAAAAATAAAAAAATCTTGAATATTGTTTGAACGAGAAAGGGGAGCGAGAACAGAATTTAAAGGATCAGTATCTTTAAAATCTTTAGTAGTTTTGAGTGGATAGCTATAAGATTTAGCTAAACCTAACTGAGTAAAGCTAATATTTTGAGGTAATGCAGGATTTTTGTCCTCTTCTAGTGTTTTTAAATAATCAGGGGTTTCTTTTAGAGCAGCAGTAGAATATTGAGCCAGTATTTGGGATCGAAAGAATTCTAAATCATCTGTAGGAACGACGACATAAAAACGGATTTGGCCGTCTTTTAGGACAACTTCGAGCGAAGATATAGTTTTCTTTTTACCAGTTAATCGGTCTAAAAAACTAGATTTGGAAAATTGGGTGAAATTTGCCAGCAAAGCAGACATCGATTCAAAGGTGAATTCATTCTCTTGAGGTAGACGAACTTCGAGGATCGTCAAATTAGTATCGGACATGAGAATATTTTAACAATAAATTGGTGAAAAAGATGGAAGTTGAAGTGAATGGCCTATATAAAAATAGGAAAGTATCTTATAAAAAATATATATTTGTATTATAGCTTGGAAAGTAGAGTAATGGAGGAAAAGTATTGACATTATAGGATAAATTGTGTTATAGTAACCGTGTTCGAAAGAACATTAACAACAAGATTGAATATGCACTTAGGGGGATAAGTCTGGGCTTTTAGCTTAGCTTTTAAGATAAAAAGACACGACTCTATACAAAAACGAAAATAATAAGGAGAAGAAAATGGAAAAGAATAATACTTTGGATGCGTTCATCCATGTCTCTAGAACTATCGTTTATGCAGCAATTCTGGTTTTCACCTATGTCTTTCCGGCCAAATGGCTGACACCGGCGATTTTTTTCGTGGTGACGGGAATTCTGGGGGCAACCTTATTGCGAAAAATCTTTTTCGAGAAACAATCGCCCACGCTTGAAAGGGCATTGGCTGTTTTTGAAGGATTTCTTATGCCTACTATTTTGGTGGGGCACATAGAGGATATCTTCAATTTTTCCTTGGGGTCTTGGACTTTAGCCTTGGCTTTGCTGAACGCAACAATGTTTGTTGCAGATTGCATAGATGCTAACAAAAACTAAAATTATAGAAAGGAGGCGGAATCGCTTCACCTCCTTTCTCCCTTTTTGGGAATCTTTGTCGTTACCTTACGCTGTTCAATCTTGTTGTTTTATTTATCCCTGATACATTGTATAATTCCTGAGTTAAATTTTTTATAAATTTCAACATAACTTTATCCTGGGTAATTTAAACCCTTTGTTGAGATTAATAATAAGGACAAAAATATGAAAGTAAAAACAAAAACCGTCAACCGAAGCGGAAAATCTTTGGTTAAAAAAGCATTAGTAGTAAAAGCCAAGAAACAGAGTAATATTACTTCAGAAAATATCAAGAAACTTAATGAAAAAGTTCAAGCAGAAAAAGAAATAAAAAAGATTGTAGATAGTGGATCAGCAGTTGTTGAGAAGAAAGAAGATGTAAAAGAAGATAAAAAATACCCTTTAACTATTGGATTAAAAGATTTGTTGAATGCTGGAAGCCATTTGGGTCACAAGACTTCAAAAACTCATCCAAAATCTCGAGAATATATCTTTGGAAATAGAGATGGAATTGAAGTTATCGATTTAGTAAAAACTTTAGATAGTTTGGATAGAGCTTGTAACTTCATTTACAATGCTAAAAGAAATGGTAAATCAATCGTTTTGGTTGGTACAAAAAGACAAGCAAGAGAATCGGTTAGACGAATTGCTCTAGATGCTGGTGTTTCTTATATAACTGATAGATGGTTGGGTGGAACAATCACTAATTGGGAACAAATCAAAAAAAATATTAAGAAATTAAACGATCTTAAAGATGGTTTAGAAAAAGGTAAATTCAATGAGAGCACTAAAAAAGAATTAGCTGATATGAATAAAGAGATTATTCGATTAGAGAAAATCGTTGGTGGTTTAACTAAATTAGACAAGATGTTTGATGTCTTGTTAGTAGTTGATCCTGGATTTGAAAAGACAGCTGTAAAAGAAGCTAAAATTCGAAAAATCAAAACCGTGGCTTTGGTAGATACCGATTCAAATCCATTTAAAGTTGATTTTCCGATTGTGGCTAATGATGATAGTTCTAAAAGTATTTCTTTAATTATGGAAGAAATTGGTAGAGCTATAAAAGCTGCAGGAACTAAATAAAAATTAAAATAAAACTATGGATAATAAAAAAATAATTGAACTAGTAAAAAAAATTAGAATTGAGACTGGATTGGGAATTATGGAAATTAAGATGGCTTTGGAAGAAGCCGATGGTGATGAAAAAAGAGCTAAAGAAATTTTGAAAGAAAAGGGTTTGAAAAAAGCTGAAAGTAAAGCTGAACGTGAAACTCATCAAGGTAGAGTAGCTACCTATACTCACTCAACCGGTAAAATTGGTGTCATGGTGGAGTTACAATGTGAAACTGATTTTGTAGCTAAACATGAAGATTTTATGGCTTTGACTAAGGATTTGTGTTTACAAATTGCGGCTATGAATCCGGAAACTGTTGATGATTTACTTAAACAAGAATTCATTAAAGATCCAAGCCAAAAAATTGAAGAAATGATTAAAGCTTTGGTGGTCAAATTTGGAGAAAATATGAAATTGACCAGATTTGCTCGATTTGAAATTTAAAAAAATAAATTGAAATTAAACCTCCTGAGAAATCAGGGGGTTTTTGGTGGTATATATTTATAAATTTTTGCCCAATATTCTTGATCACCGACAGTATCAAGTAATTGATAGTGTTGTTTTTCTTCTGATGTTGGAAAATTTCTGAAAGCAGACATATGATGCATCTTCGTAGTTTCTTGATCGGCAAAATTTTCTATTGGTTGAGAAGAGTATGAAGTCGTAATTATATATATTTGAGATATATTTGAATCTTGTTTATTTAATTCTTTAACTACACAAGTCATATTATCTTGACATTTATTGTATGTATTCGGCACATTGTAATATTCATAGGAATTAATATCTAATACAATTTTATTGTTGTGAATATAATAGCCAATTATAATAGGGTCATATATCAAAACTCGTGTAGGTTGAGAAAGATTTTGTTTATTTAGCCAATCGGCTGTGTATCTATATTCGAAACCATCTGGAGCGTCATAGATAGATTTGTTGTTGATTTGTGAAATATTAAAAATTAACAATGAAATTATAATTAACGTTTTAATTTTTTTATTACTTCGATCGATTATTAAAAGATAAATTATCCAAATAACTGAGGCTAGATATCTGATACAAAATTGAGGGAAAGCGGCGATAAATATAAGTTGAAAAAATAAAGTTAAATAAACGATTCTGTTTATGTTAGTATTTTTTTTTCTGAATAAAGTTAAGATAAGAAGAAAAAATATAATTATGGAAATTATGATATCTATCTTGTTTGAAAAAAATATATTGTATTTATTTTCTCCAAATAGACGATAGCTAAAACTGGCAAATGGATTGAACATAATTATATCTGCTAATGATTTAAAAACGTTGAGATTAGGAATATTTTTAATACCGTAATATATTTCAGAAAAATATACGTTTTGAAAAATACTATTACCAACACTGTGAAAATTAAGAATAACCAACCAAATGATTACCGGAACAAATGCAATGATAAAATTTTTAATTTTGAATTGTTTTTTATTATAGAAAAATTCAATAGTAAAAATAGAAATTTGAAAAACAATACTTTCGTATCGGATTAAAAATAAAAATCCGCTTAATAAATAGGCGATATTATAATGTTTCTTTTGATAAAGCAGCAGTGTTAACGTAAGAAAAAATCCGTAAACGATTTCATTGGTAAGATTGATACTGGTAAGAAAATATATCTTGTTGGTTGCCAACAAAAAAACAGTACTTAATGCCAAAAATGGAGTTTTTTTATATAAAAGTAAAAATACATTAAGTAATATTAAAGTTGCTGCTATGAAGTTTATGGTGTAAGCGCTAAAAAGCTCTGGATATTCAACGTGCTTAAATATTTTTGCCACTAAACAAATTAAAAATGGTACAAAAGGTGGCGGATGAATGCTTGATGGTAATTTGAAATTTATATATTGGCGACCATCATATATATATTGAAAAACATCACCGTTGGGGATAGGGAAATGATTGATGTTTTTATAGAGAGTTATTAAAAAAGACACCATTATAACTATCGTGGCTAATAGACAAAAAATATTTATGTTTTTTTTGGTAAACACAGTTTGTTATGGTGATATTGAATTAGTAGTTGATTGATATTGGTAGACTTTGGCCCAATGATCTTTGTCTTGTTTTAGTTCAGTAATTAGTTTTAATTGTTTTTTATCGTTTTCACTTAAGTTTTGGTCACGAAAGGTTTTTAAATGAACTTGTGTCACATAAAATTGATCACTCAATTTGTCTACATCACCTTCAGGTGATGATGCTGTTGTACTAATAAAAAAGAATTGAGAATCGTTTGGTTTTTTATTATATAAACTTTGAATTACACACAAAGTGTTATTGTGACATCCATCTAAAAGTTGATTAAATTTTTCGTTTTTAAAATCAAATATATTTTCATCATTAAAAATGATATTTTGTTGTTGGTGAAGATAATATTTAATTATAAATGGTTCAAAAACGACAATATAAGTTTGTTTACTAAAATTTTGTTGTTTTATCCATTCTGCAACAAGACGATATTCTGATTTGTTTTGAGATTCGTCGTGAAAAGAGTTTTGACGGATAGTAATTATATTAATGGTTAATAATATTATGGTGAGAATGATGGTAATAACTTTGTTTTTTCTATTAATAATAACTAGATAAATGATCCAAAATATAGGGAATAAATAACGCATTGAAAAGTTGGGAAATAGAGAAATGAAAAAGGTATGACCTAAAAGAGTTAAAAAGATTATTTTAGTGGTAATACTGTTTTTTTTAGGAATAATCTTTACAAGACAGAGAATTAATATGATGAGTGGAAAGACGATATTAGTTATTTTTCCAGGTAAAGTAGGATAGTTATTTACTCTATGAGAAAGAATAAAATCTAAAAAAGATTTAATTGGTTGTAGATTGGGAATATTATTTTTGCCATAAATTATTTCGGTAATATAGTGATTTTGAAAAATAGAACTACCACCTTCACTATGAAAATTGAGAATGATTGAAAAAATAATTATGGGTAAAAAAGCAATAGCTAGATTGGATATTTTGAAACGTTTGGTTTTTTTGAACAATTCCAAACCAAAGATAATGATGGGAATAATAATAGCCTCATATCTTACAAGGAAAGTTAGACCACTTAGTAAATAACTCATTTTGTATTGTTTTTTTGAATACAACAAAATTATTAAAGTAAGAAAATAACCATAGACAACTTCGTTGGTAATATTAAGACTATTAGTAAAATAGATTTTATTGGTAGCCAGTAAAATTATGGTAAATAATCCAATCCAAGGTTTAGTTTTTTTAAATATCAGAAATATATTTAAAAGAATGAGAGAGGAACAAATGATATTGATCAAATGAGCACTTAAAAGTTCTGGGTATTCAGCAAATGTAAAAAACTTAGCAAAAAAACAGATTAATATTGGTGATAATGGTGGTGCTCCAATATTTATTGGTAATTTAAACTTGAGATATTGACGTCCTTCATTGATGTATTGGAAAAAATCTGAATTGGGAATTTTGACGTAATTAATGTTTTTGATTAGACTACCAAAGAATCCTAGAACAACAATGATGGCGATAATTGAAGGGATTATTTTTGTGATCTTTTTTAAATCCATGATTAGATGATACAACATTGTCTATTTGATTATAGAATTTTTGTTGTTTAGAATTAGTCAAATGTGTGGAATTTTTGGATTTATAGATTTTAATGGTGAAATTGGAAATAAGAACGAGATTTTTTATGAATTAGCTAAGTTCTCTAAAAGAAGAGGAAAGGATTCAACTGGAGTATGGTTGATGAATGATTATTTAGAACATTCTTGTGTTTTACCAATAAATAGTAAAAAATTTATTAAAACTAATGAATTTAAAAAAGAGATTTTGCCATATATATCTAACTCTAGTTTAGTTTTGGGTCATTGTAGGTTGGCGACAAATGGAGAGGCTAATGTTTTTAAAAATAATCAACCTTTTATAAATAGTGGATTAGTTATGGCTCATAACGGAATTATTGTTAATACTGATGATTTAACTAAAGAATTTAAAATTAAAAAATATAAATCTGATTCTAGAGTATTAATGAAAATTATTTTAAAGCTCATAAAAGAAAAAAAACTAAGTTTAGTTGAATCAATAAAATATTTATCAAAATATACTTTGGGGACTTTAAATTTGGTGATATTAGATAATCGTGATTCTAGAAATATTAAAATAGTTTTTGCTTCTAACAATGGATCATTATATATAGGTAAATATAAATCAGCTATTTTGTTTGCCTCAGAAAGGATTTTTCTGGATAAATTGGGATTGAGAGAAATGATTATTAATAAAATTGATCCTGGAAAAATAGTAGAGATTGATGCATTTAATAAATGGAATGAAACGATTTTAAATAAACCAATAAATTTAGAAATTAAAAAAGATAAAAAAACTAATGATTATTGTTTGACAAATCATAAAATTGATTTTGAAAAAATTTTTAAAATTAAAAGATGTTTAAAGTGTATTTTGCCAGAAACGACACCATTTATTAGCTTCGATGATAATGGGATATGTAATTATTGTAATGAACACACAAAAATAAAACATAAAGGTGTTTTTGAATTAGAAAAAATAATTAAAAATTATAGATCAATTGATAATAAGCCTGATTGTATCATCGCTTTTAGTGGGGGACGAGATAGTTCCTATGGGTTGCATTATTTAGTTAAGGTTTTAAAAATGCATCCGGTGGCTGTGACTTTTGATTGGGGAATGTTGTCAGATATTGGCAGAAGAAATCAATCTAGAATGTTGGCTAAATTGGGGATAGAACATATTGTAGTTACGGCGGATATAAAAAAGGCTAGAGAAGATATAAAAATGAACTTAAAAGCTTGGTTAAAGAGACCAAGATTAGGAATGATTCCTCTATTGATGCAAGGAGACAAAACGACGGAATATTATGTTGATAAAATAAAAAAAGAATTGGGGGTTAAGTTGGTGTTTTTTTGTCGAGGAAATGAATTAGAAAAAGAAGAATTTAAATCTGGTTATTGTGGAGTTAAAAATGCTGATCCTGGTGGAGTGATTCACAATTATTATTGGTTAGACAAATTAAAGTTATTAACTTATTACGTAAAAGAATTTATATTAAATCCAGCTTATTTAAATAGATCTTTATGGAGTAGTTTTTTGGGATATTTAGTTACTTTTGTGATTCCACACGATTATATTTATTTATGGCATTATGTTCCCTGGGATGAAAACAAAATCATAAAAACGTTGAAAGAAAAATATAGTTGGGAAGGAGATAGTGAAACTGGTTTAACGTGGAGAATTGATGATGGGTCACCGGCTTTTTATAACTATATATATTGTCAAATTCAAGGATTTACAGAGAATGATTCTTTTAGAAGTCGGCAAATTAGAGAGGGAATAATTACAAGAGATAAAGCTATAAAATTAGTTATGATGGAAAACCGTCCAAGATACCAGTCTTTAAAATGGTATTTTGACAGTATTAGAATTAATGGAAATAAGGTTTTATCGAAAATAGATAAAATTAAAAAGAGGTATTAATAATTATTGTTGACAAAGATTAAAAAAACCTATAGCCTTGATCAGATGGTTAAGCAGACTAAAAAATCAAGAGTAAAAGTAATTCTAAATTTAATGGTATTAGTTTTGGGTTTGTTTATAGTTTCTCAATTTTTAACAAGAAGTTTTGACAATAGAAGTAAAGCGGCGGAAAGTGATATCTTTAATTATTGAAATATGAATACTTATAAAAGCTCTCAAAAAGGTTTTGCTCAATTAGTGATTCTTGGGGTAATGGCATTGTCGATTGTGTCTTTGTCGGTAGCGACAAAATTTGTTCAAAAAAATCAAGATAATCGGAGTAAAGCTGCAGAAAATACTACTAATATTCCAGCAACCGGGATTACTATGGAATTAGAAAGTCCGATGTATTTGAGTGTAGGTGATTCACTAATGATGAAATATCATTTGATTCCTGCAAATTCGACAGATGGTGTTATGTGGTCAATAACACAAGAATCAGGTGTTGTTACGGTAGATGCTAATGGTTTAGTTCAAGCCATAAAACCAGGTGAAGCTACTGTTTTAGGTGTGACTTCCACTGATAGACAATTTACTACTCAAAATATAGTGGTGACTGATAAAGATGTTGGTCAAGTAGATATCTTTTATAATTTAAGAGAGAGTAATGATTATCGAATAACAACAATAGGGATGGATATTGTAGGGGAATTAAGGCTAAATACTTTTGGTAAATCATTATCTTCGGCTGAAATTACTTATTATCATACAGATGCTTTAGAACCTTATTTAGATGGAGTTACTGGAACTGAATTGGCAAAAATAGTGTCACATAAAAAGTATGGTGGTTGGAATACATTAAAAGTAGAATTTGATAAATCAAAAAAACCAACTGATTCAGTTTATGTTTTAAAAATAAAAACAAAGGTAATTGGAAATATTAATAATGGCAGATTGTATGTGGAGAAGGGTTTAGTCTTATATCATTCTGACAGTGGCGAAGAAACTGGAACGGAAATATTAAATACTGATAATAAAAGAATGAGTATTAATCATGTTGATGGAACTCAATTTGATATAGGAAATGTAACTAATTTATCACCAATTCCAACAGTAACATCTCCAAATTTATCTCCGATTCCAACAATAAAACCTGCTACTTCAAAACCAAGGCTTTATTTTGAAACTGCAAAAAGTGCTTATTTTGTAGGTGACAATGTAGAAGTGAGTGTGAGTGTTGATTCTGCCTCAAATAAAATTAGTGGTGCAGATATAGTAGGAAATTATGATGCATCTAAATTAGAATTAATTTCTATAAAACAATCACAGTCTTTTGTTTTTAATGGTATAGGTGAATGTGTTTTTCCAAGAGGTGATTTGGGAAAATTTATAGCTAGTTGTTTTATTAATGATTCTTCAAACAATAGGTCTGCTTCTGGAAAATTATTAACTTTGGTTTTTAAAACTAAAGCTGTAGGTAAGGCTGAATTTTCATTTGATTGTGTTAATGGAAGTATTGCTGATTCTAATATTGTTGGTGATGATTTGAGAGATATGATTGCTTGTGAACAAAATATGAAAACAAATATAGCCATGGCACCACCTAAAAATTCTAGTACTCCTACTCCAATTAAAGGCTCAAAAATTGATGGTAAATGTGGTTCTAGCAAAAATGTCTGTTCAGTTGGAAAATTAATTGATATTGCAGATACAAATCTTGATTATATGTGGAAATGTAATGGTATTAATGGTGGAATTAATAAAATTTGTAGTTTAAGGAAAACTATTTCGGCTAAAATTGATGGTAAGTGTGGAAGTGGCAATAATACTTGTGTTTCTGGAAGAGTTGTTCCTTTATATGGGACATCAAAATTAAACAGATGGAAGTGTGTAGGTATTAATGGGGGTAAAACAGCTAATTGTTTAGTTTGGAAATAATATTATTGGTATAATTAGCTAATATGATAAATTTTTCTGATGTACGAGTCCGAATGGATAAGATAGTATCTTTATTTGTTAATGATATTGCTTCAATTAGAACTGGTCGAGCTACTCCAGGGTTAATTGAAAATGTAGTGGTAACAGTTTACGGTGGACAGAAAATGAAACTGATTGAATTGGGATCTATAGGAGTGCCAGATGTAAGAAGCTTAACTTTTCAACCATGGGATCAAACTTTAATAAGAGAAATTGCTAATGGAATTTCAGCGGCTAATATCGGGATGACTCCAGCAGTTGATGGTCAAATTATCAGGATGAGTTTACCAATGTTGACAGTCGAACAGCGTGAAGACTATGTAAAACTTCTAGGAAGAAAATTGGAAGGAGCTAGAGTGATGATTAGAGATGCTCGGGCTGATTTTAGAAATGGACTTCAAAAAGCCAAACAAGATAAAACAGTTTCTGAAGATGAATTTAAAAAAGATGAAACTGAATTACAAAAAGTAACTGATGAATTTATTAAAAAACTTGAAGATTTATCAGGAAAGAAAGAGACAGAAATTAGAGGATAAGTATTTCAGTTTTTTTTAAGACTTGACAATATTTTTGAAAATAATATTCTTTTTTTAGATTATTATTTTTTTTGAAAAAATGGTTAAAAAGATAAAAGGTATTAAGAAAGTTAAGAGATTTGGAATTGGTAAATTTTTAGTGATGGCTTTAGTTTTAGGTGGGGGATTAATTTATGGAGTTCAAATGGTACAACAAACCCAAGAAAATAGAAGTGATGCAGCTGCTAAAGTGAAGTGGAAATGTTGGTGTACTAAATCATTTTATAAAAATGTTTGGAATTGTAAAAATGCTGGTGGAACTTGGAAGTGTACTCAAACTCCTGGTTCTGATTGTACTTCTTATACGTATGGTGATTGGGGTAATTGTGTGAAAGGTTTTCGTACAAAAGTTGTGAAAGGAGCATCTCCAAAAGGTTGTACACCTGACGCAAATGCTCTAGCAATAGTGGAACGTTGTCCTAAATGTACTTCTTATACATATGGTGATTGGAGTAAGTGTAAAAATGGTACACAAGTAAAAATGGCAACTGGAGCATCTCCAAAAGGTTGTGATGCTAATTTAAATTCTATTTTTGTATCACGAGAGTGTCCAAAATGTACTTCTTATACATATGGACCTTTATCTAAATGTGATGGTGGAATGCAATTCAAAATAGTAACTGGAGCTTCACCTGATGGTTGTGAAGTTGATAAAAATGCTGCGATGGTTTATCAAAAATGTAACTAAGTTGTTAAAAGTATTAATTGTTTAATGGCTAAAGTAAAGAAAATTAAGACAATTAAGATTAAAAAATCTTCTAAGTTTGGAATTGCTAAATTTTTAGTAATGGCTTTGATTTTGGGTGGTGGATTGATTTATGGAGTTCAAATTGTGCAAAAAAATCAGGAAAATAGAAGTAGAGCAACATGTGGAAATAAAGCTGAGGAGTATGGTGGTGGAACAAAAGAAGAGTGTAGTAAAATTGGTGGTAAATGTGGTGATTTTCTTGTTGCTCATAAAGATGGAGCTTGTTGTATAGTTGGTTCAATAGAGGGAGTAATTTATTCAGATAGATGTGGTGGTCAAAGTAGAGTTAAATGTTGTGCTCCAAGTAGTTCTTCTACTCAACCAACATCAACAACTAAAAAATCTTATACTGCCAAAGAATATAAATTAGGAACTAACAAAAAATGTAGTAGTGTTGGAGGTAAGTGTGGTGATTTTGATGAAGTACCGCCAGCAGGAGCGTCTTGTACAGTTGATTCAACCTCTGGGTTAATTTATACAGGAAAATGTGATGGTGATAAAACTGTACAATGTTGTGCTCCAAAAAGTGCCAACCCAACAGCGACGCCAACATTAAAACCAACAACAAAACCATCACCAACACCAACTAAAACTAAGGTTAGAGTTGATGGATCTTGCTCTACTGTAAAAGTTAATAAATGTAATAAAGGTATTCCTAGAGATGTAATTGATTCAAAGACTTATTATTTGTGGCAATGTGTAGGTGAGAATGGTGGAGTAACGAAAAATTGTAAAATAAAGAAATAATTAATTTTAGTGATTTTTAAGTATTGACTTTTTTTAGGGAAATAATATTCTTTTTTTAGATTATTATTTTTTTTGAAAAAATGGTTAAAAAGATAAAAGGTATTAAGAAAGTTAAGAGATTTGGAATTGGTAAATTTTTAGTAATGGCTTTAGTTTTAGGTGGGGGATTAATTTATGGAGTTCAAATGGTACAAAAGAATCAAGAGAATAGAAGCAGTGCAGCTGGAACAAAAATATTACCTTGTAGATGTTCAAAATCTGTTTATAAAACAGCATATCTTTGTGCAAAGGCTAAAGGAAGTTGGATATGTCCGGAGATGACAAAAACTCCAGTAAATAG
>Ga0074198_1001853_pt1 | contig 12652 bp, 11 predicted proteins | sample EPASupsiteSAE323_FD_64527 | JGI IMG/M metagenome (GOLD analysis project Ga0074198, IMG submission 64527) | Bioremediated contaminated groundwater from EPA Superfund site, New Mexico - Sample SAE3-23 | ecosystem: Environmental > Aquatic > Deep subsurface > Groundwater > Contaminated ...
GTTTTAGCTTGCATTCGCGAGTCTTAGGCATTGCCTTGTCAATGACTTCGGAAATACCCAATTCGTCAAAGATTCCTGCCACTAACCCCAGATGATCGACCGATAGCGTTGATAGCTTCATTCAGGCCCCTTCAATCCCTTTCGATATCAGAAAGCCCTACTGAGATAAAAATGTTTCAGATAAGAGGTTTTACCTGCGGGATGTGGGATGAAGTTTCTGAAGGTCGGCTTCTCGAACTCTACCAGTATGTCGATGTCGCTGGCATCCATCTATTCGCCGCGGAAGAAGGAGCCGAAGAGGCCAATTCTCTTGACGCCGAAACAGGTCTTGATATCTCTGACATGACTTTTGAGGAGATCGATTATTTCCATGTTTGATCAGAAAATCTAATGGATTTAAGATGTTAAAAGGGTTGCTCTCTTTGCACACTTCATCCAGCATTCAAAGATATATGCATGCAATAATGCCGATAGGTATCAAATATTTATCACTGCAATAAATAGGGATATCGCTAAGAATGAAACATATATGAGGTATGCATATTCGAGTGTCTTATCAAATAATGCACTAATATCATTGAGCTGCTTATCCGCTAAAAAGGATTCAATTTCGTGAGCACCCAAAACTGCCTCAAACGATTTAATATATGCTTTTCGCTGTCCCATTTGCAGATTATGTGCCTGCTTTAATGTATTAAGATGGTAAAGGATGATTAGACCCATATAAGCAGCGATAACTAGAGAGACCGCTAATGATGCATTACGCAAATCGAAATCCGGCTTAAGGAGAATTCCCACGATCGCAATTGCAATAACACCTGCAATTGTGTAAAGGTCTTTGCTTACATCTCTAGTTAAACCGATTAGGCTATTCGAGGTCTCAGATATAGCAGTTTTAATAATTTCTTGTATTTTTTGACGAGCTTCAAAGAAATCTCGGACCTTTCCTACTAATACGTTATCATACGCGATTTTTGTCGCATCTCTAATTGCAGTTGCCCGTTTGCATAATGAAGTCACATCTGTTGCGCTTAAGGAGAGAAACTGCTGGGCAATCTCTAATTTATCTGCAGAAAAACCATCATATGAATATGTATACAATTTATAAATATCATCTAAATAATTTTGGTTTTCCAGTAGAACTGCACGTTCAAGCGGAAATGAGACCTGACCACGCCCAATATATTCAATCCGATATCCATTATTAATCAGTTCAGTATAATCTGCTAAAAAAAGAGCTGAAAGAAATGCTTTAAAACTATCTAATTGGATTAAGATCTTATCCATGACATCGTTGCCATCGCTAATAGATATATGAAAGACATCGGGTGTTAAAGATTTTGTGGGAAAAGTTCCAAGGCTATGGTATTGCCTTAGATTTAAAGATTTATTTGCCTTGCTTAGCAGTTCGTCGGAGAGAGGCGCTGCAAATTCTGCATCTAGCTTGTTAACATAATCATAGCCGCATATCGTTAAGAAATCGCCTCTGAGATAGCCCGAAAAGCCAAAAAGTGGAATTACTATGCGTCGCCCATGCGTATAGAAATCCCTTTCAAATGTATCAAGGGAGATAGAACTGAGAACAGATAATAACGATTCTGAAAATATAAAACATATAATAGTCTGAAAATCATTTTTATTATTAAGTTTAAATTCTTCATTGATTCTCTTTTTATTAATTATTAATGTTAATTGAAGGATAACCTCAGCACCATTCGTATTTAGTCTTATTAAAAGATCGTAAATGTCGCTAAAAGGATAAATCGTCGAGTCATCCTTTAATTTTGCCCACAATTCATTATAGATATCGGTTGATGATGCGGGTAATGAACCATAATAAATATCTTTAGAGATATCTGGATTAATCCACTCAAAAAATAATTCGGAGGCACTTCCCCGCATCAAAAATTCTTCATCAAAACAATCGTTTATTCTAATCTTGGATGTTAACCTAAATGGGATAGAGATTAAAGTCCCCATGAGGATCGGCAGTTTCTCTTTAGCCCACTTCAGATCACTGATTTTTATAGAAAAGGTTAATTGAAATGTGCTTTCTCCCCTCACTAATTCTTCTTGTTGCCCTATAAAAACCTCATTTAATTTACCTTCGAGAGATACATATTTTTGAAATATTTCTTTATTGCTACACATATTTTTTCTCGTAATCAGCAGTCGTCTCAATTCGAATTATTACTATACCATTATCATTACTCTCAACCTTGATATAGTTCTCCATTGCCTCACGCGGACCTTTAATGATTATGCCGTTGGGAAGCTTATATTGAATTTTAGCATCGCGAAATTTTTCTGGAGGGATACATAAGTCTAAGATATTTGCTTCTTCGAATTTCTTTCTTAAGTTGGCTTCATCAAAGTTTATAAAATTATCTGACTCCCTTACAGTTTCTACTACGGATTCAACTGTAATTATCGCATCAGATTCTGCGATTTTTTCTACGAGGCTATCGGTGGTTGCTCTGCAATCCAATTCCTTTGGAGCAAATTCTTTGGTAAAATTTTGAATAACTTCTACTAAAACGCTCGACTGCTCAATTGCACTTGGCTTCTCCTCGCACCCAAGGAATTTCATAAAATACATAGCACGATCAGCACTACTCTGTTCATCCTTAACCTTTAAATCAAAGGTGCGACGCGCTGGATGAGGAATTATAGCCCATTTGAGAATCTTTTCACTTGGGTCCGGTAGGACCTGATTTATTGTCCGAACGGCGAGATCGAGCAAGATATTTCCATTATCATCCTCACCAAGGGTCACTGCATCTTTTCTTCCCGGGTCCATTTTCAGTAACCCTAAATATTTTTCATCATCACCAGCTACCCTAAATAAAAGAACCATTAACAAACCACGCGAAGCAGTATTCGGCGAGGCAACATAGAGTTGTCTTGCCATTTCGCATGTGCACGTGAAGAATTCTGAGCCATTAGTGGTTATTCTTGTGTAAAAATCACGAATATCGGATGCTTCCTTAAAACTAGCTGCACATGTTTTTTGGCTCTCTTTGTCAAGCCATATTCGTTTGAGATGGTCTTTAAAAAAACTATGTAGTATCTTGAGGTCGTCCGGTCTTTTCGTAGAATTTAAATCGATCTCTTTTTTAGATAATATTGGTCCATCGAGGCCTGTATCCACAAAATGTAGAGCCACATGATCAATATTAAACTCTGTACTCATATCGGATTACAATACAATAGATGCTTATATAGATTTGGGATCAAACCGTTATTGAGGGACACAATATTTTAAAATATTTATTTTAGATTAATCAACCACAGCTTGTTGCACGGTTTATCTGTCTGCGTTTCATTTAAATATTACACCCCTTCCACCCGCTTCTTCCTCTCCCCCGCCTCTTTCGCCGCGTCCGCTTTGCCAAGAACGCGGGCCACAGTTTCGATTGCTTCCAGATACCGCACCATCTGGTCCAGCCAATTGATCAGATCGCCCTGGTAGGCATACATCCCGTATCTGTCGCTGAAGTAATCGATGATCTCCTCCGGGCTCTTGCCGTCCGCTCTCAGCTCCAGGATGCGCAGCGAGATGTTCTTTTGCGGGCAGCCGCAGTATGGTGCTTCCTTGCAGGTGCAGCGCAAGAAATCCCGCGAGAAGTCCATACAGTATCTCTGGATCTTGTTTTCCAGCTCCCTCAGGTCCGAACTGCTCAGCAAGTCCAAAAAAGAGCCGTGCAGCACCCTCTGCGAGATCTGCATATGCAATTTCGTGGAGATGCGCTCGGCAAACTTGAGGTAAAGGGCCTCAAAGCTCTCCAACTCCACGGCCACCTCCAGCGGCGACTTGCCTTTCCCGAGCATCCTGGCAATGGTTGCCACCTCATCGGGACTGAGGAAATGTGCTGCAGCCGCCTCGCCGAGGCTTGTCGGCACGATGCCCTTGACAAGACCCGCTTTTTCCAAAGACTTGAGCGAACTGTCCAGGTCATCCAGGCCCACGGTGAGATCGTGCAGCTTCTCCAGCTCTGAACGATTGCGCGCTGCCACGGCATTGGCCAGAACCTCTTCCAACTGCTGCGCCTCCTCGAACTCCGGAGCCACGTCCTCCATCTGACCGTGCAGTAGGGCCAGGGCCATCTCGTCTTCCGACTCGCCCTTTCCCGACGAAAAGCGGCGGCCCGGCTCGGCCAGGATGTAGACCAGGCCCAGGTCATGATAGCCCGGCCTTCCGGCGCGGCCCAGCATCTGGTTGAACTCGTGCACATTCAGCCACTCGATGCCCATTGCCAGGGACTCGAAGACCACCTGCGAGGCAGGGAAGTCAACGCCTGCTGCAAGGGCTGCCGTGGTTACGACGGTGTGAACCTTGCCCTGGCCGAAGAGCTCCTCGATCCGCTTTCGCTCCGGATACTGCAGACCGGCATGGTAGGCGGCGGCTCCTGGGATGGCATCGGCCAGGTTGTAACAGTTCTTGCGAGAGTTGGTGAAGATAATGGTCTGGCCCCGGTAGCCGGTGCTGGACGTCAGGCTCTGGGCATCTTTGGAGAGCTGGCGCAGCAGCTTGCGCTTTTCCGGCCCACTGGAAAATATCAGATGCCGCTCGATGGGCACTGGACGCACCTCGTATTCGACGAGCGTCGCTCCCAGCCGCTTGGCAAGGGCCGCCGGGTTTCCCACGGTGGCGGAGAGAAAGATAAACTGCGCCTGCGGGGCCGCCATTCGCAGGCGTGCGATCATGCCCGCCAGCCGGTGGCCGCGGTCCGCATCTTCCAGCATGTGCACCTCGTCGATGACGACCGTTCCCACCTTGCCGAGCGACTTTTTGGTGCGTATCACCTGGTCGATGCCCTCGTAGGTTCCGGCGATGATGTCGGCATTCAGGCTCTGGGGAATCTTGCGGCCCTTCCCCAGTCGAATGCGGCTCACGCCCACCCGAATGGAGGTCTGAAATCCGAGTTCACCGTAGGCTGAGAGCTGATCGAACTTCTGATTGGCCAGGGCCACCAGCGGCACCAAAAAAAGCAGCTTGCCCTTGCCCTCCAGCAGATTCTTGACCCCGGCCATCTCTCCCACCAGGCTCTTTCCCGTAGCAGTAGCCGAGACTACCAACTGGTTTCGTCCTTCCAGCAGGCCTGCCTGCACCGATCGGGATTGCACCGGCAGGAGCTTGGCGAGCCTTCTCTTGAGCAGCTCCTTGAGCGGTTTTGGGAGAGGGATGGCATCCAGCGGCAGCGTCGGCTCCTCTTTGCTGGCCGGGATGATGTCGAAGCGCGTGAGTTCGGGCGCAAGCTTTTGCAAAGATAAGAGACCCACCACGTCATCCAGATTGCGGCGCGTCTTCAGGATGCGGGCCAGATGAGCCTTGGCGGCGCGGCCCAGATGGCGAAAATCCGCTTCGCGAAGAAGCTCTGCGGCGGCGCAGTTCTCGCAGATCCATGCGCCCTTGTAGGCGATGGCCTCGGACCCCACGTAAGTTACCCGGCGCTGGCCCAGGCAGTGACTGCAGATGCTGACAAAACGATAGCCGAGCTGATAGGACTCCAGAAGCTCGACGAACTTTTTCTCCATTACACAGTCGCCGCGTGCGAGGTAAATGGCACTCGCCCGTCGCAGCATGCGCATGGCGTCCTCGGGCGGGAGGTACTTCTCAGCTTCCTGATCCTTCTTCACCAGGAACTTGAAGACCCTCGGGCCCTGGGGCATGTCCTTCAGGCGCAGATAGCCTTCAAAAAGAGTCTTGCTTCCGCTTTGCGGGAGCAACAGGATGCGGGACCTGTCCGCCTGAGCCAAAACCTGAAACGTCATCCTAACGCAAGGTCCACAAGCTCGTACTTCAAGCCCTCGGACTCAAGCCGGTTGAGCAATCCCGGAATCTGCTCATCAACGCTGACCACAACCGAATTGATGCCGTGGTAGGCAGCCTCAACCGCCGACTCCTTGGCTCCGAAGAAAACATCCGGCTCTCGCCCGATCTTTCGCAGAGCCACTAAAGCTTCAATTCCGAGGCACCCCACCATTTTCTTGTCGGAATTGTCCTGCAACAATTGCTTTTCCAGGAGCCGCAAATCCACCTTTCGCGAGCCGCCGATCTGCTCGCGCGGGACTTTGCAGACGGTTATCTTTCCCTCATCAAGAGTGATAAGGCCGCGCAGGTCGGAGATGCCCACATCTTCACCGCATTTGACATCGGCGATGACAACCCCGCTGGCATCAATCCCCTCCTTCTTGTTGGCATAAAGCAGGCCCTGCCGCATCTCCAGGGAGACGCGCTCGCCCTCCACCAGATCGGCCTCCGCGAGAGCCGTCCAGACGGAGACATGGCTGATGATCTCCTCCATCACCACTCGCGCATAGCGCTTCAGCTCTGCCGCGCTCTCCAGCAACCACTCCACGCCCTCTTTGGTAATGCTGTAGCGCATCCTGCCGTCCGTGGTAACAAGGCCGTCCGCCACCAGCTCCTTGATGTACTCGGAGATGGCCTGAGGCGTCACTCCAAGACGCTCCGCCACCTCTTTTTGCCGGAGGTTGGGCTGATGGGCGGCGATCTCCACAAGTATTTGAAAGCGCGAACTCTCTCGCTTGCTCTGCAGGACGTTGGCCATTTCAGAAATCCTCTTCGTAGGGCTCGATGCGCTGCCCGCGCACAGCCAGCTTTTCCGCTCTCTTGGCCACACCGCGAATGAAGATCTGGCTCAGCCCCAGTTCGCGGGAAAGGTTGGACAGAGAACTGTTGCCGCCCAGAACCATAGCTTGCAGCTTCTCGGTCACCCCTCGCAACTCCTCATCGGACATGAAGGTAAGGCTGATCAACTCACTCAGATCCTCCATGGATGCCCCGAAGTTGGCCTGCACTCGAGAGTAGGTGGAACGATACTCCTTCTCGGGGCTGGCACCGGGCTCCGGAACTCGCCACTTGGTCTCCACCAGGCCGCTCTTGCGCAGCAGGGCGACGCTGCGGTGAACGCTCGACTCGTCGCCCACCAGAGCCGCCAGCTCGCGCTCGGTTCGCCAGTCTCGGCTCAATTCATCAAAGATTTTTTTGTGAATATTGGAGCCGAAGGCCTGCAACAATGGAACCAGATCCGAAGGATCATTGATGATCCGCGTTCTCTTTCCCGTCACAAAGAACCCCGCAATTTGTATTATTTCTTTAATTTGATAAGGCTTTCTTCAAATCAGCCTGATAGTTTCCAGGTTCATCGGTGCCATTGTCGGGATCCGGTAGCGCTTGTAGATGGAGCTGGCCAGGTCCAGACAATTGCCTTCTTCGCCGTGATTGGTGAGAACGCGTCCGGGCTTGGGGTAGATGCGACGCATGTACTCCATGAGCTGCTGGCGATCGGAGTGACCGGAAAATCCGTCCACCGTCGTCACCTCGAGATTGATCTTCACCGTCTGGGTCTTGCCCTCCACGGAGAGGGGCAGCTCCTTCCAGCCCTTCTGGATGCGCCTGCCAAGCGTTCCTTCTGCCTGATAGCCCACGATGACCAGAGTATTCCTCTCATCCGGTCCAAGCCGCTTCAAATATTCGAGAACCGGCCCGCCGTTGAGCATACCGCTCGTGGCCAGGATCACGCATGGCGGCCCTTCGATGATCTCAGTGCGCTGCTTGGGCGACTCCACCTGCACAAAGCACGGTGAAAGGAACGGATTGATTCCCTTGTGGAAGATCAGATCCCGCAGGTCGTTGTTCAGATACTCCGGATAAGTGGTATGAATCGCAGTGGCCTCGTAGATCATGCCGTCCAGGCAAACGGGGATCTCATCGATGACCTTCTTCCTGATCGCTTCCTCCAGGACCACCATGACCTCTTGGCTGCGTCCAACGGAGAAAGCGGGAATGATCACTTTGCCGCCCTTCTGGATGGTCTCCTTGACCACTTTGAGAAGGTTTACCTCAGCTTCTTTTCGAGAGGGTTGCAGGCTGTTGGCTCCGCCGTAGGTGGCCTCGGTCACCAGCGTCTCCAGCCGCGGGAAGTTGCAGACGGCCGGATCAAATAGCCTGGTTCTCTCAAACTTGTAGTCGCCGGTGAACGCCACGTTGTACAGGCCGTCACCGATATGGAAATGAGCGATGGATGAGCCCAGGATATGCCCGGCATTGTGCATGGTCAATTTGGTGTCCGGTGCAATATCCGTCACATCGCCGTAGTTGAGCGTGATGGTGTGCTTGAGGGCCTCGCGGATCATGCTTGAGTCGTAAGGCAGCCTCTTGCCCTCTCGCCCGGCCACCTCGATGTAGTCCAACTGCAAGAGCACAAACAGGTCTCTGGTGGGCGGAGTGCAGTAGATGGGTCCCTCGTAGCCGTATTTGTAGAGCATGGGCACGAGCCCGGCATGGTCCAGGTGAGCATGGGTCAGGACAACGGCATCGATCTGGTTTAGCGGGTAGACCTCCGGCACGTAGAGATAAGGCGTGGCGGAATCGTCCGAACCGACGTTTATGCCGCAGTCGATGATGATGCGGGACTCCGGAGTGGACAGGAGCATGCAGCTCCGGCCAACCTCGCGGCATCCGCCTAATGTAGTGATGCGAACCCACTGATCTTTGGATGCGATGTCCCTGTGGATCTTGCGGCCCACCGTGCGCAGGATGTTCTTGCGCTCTGTTTGCACGCTGCGCAGATAATCCTTGATGTTGGCAATGGTTGTGGAGCGCACGGGCGGAGTTCGCACTACCTTCGGCGTCCAGCCGATGAGCTTGGTGATCTCGCGCAGCGTCGCACCATGCCGTCCGATGACGAGGCCCGGCTTCTCGGCCTCGATTTGCACCTCGCCCGTCTCACCGTCGAAGTAGTAGTTGGTGAGAACGGCTTCTTTGGGCACGACCTCTTGAATCTTGGTGACGGCAATCTCAGGTTCTGCCAGCACCTTCAGGTCCGGTCGGACCACGACTCTCTTGCGCAGCTCCTTGGCCAGATTGCGAATGATCTCGCCGTCGTCCGCCAGCTTCTTCGGGTCATCCGTATAAATGACAAGCTCCGGACCCTCGAATTCCAGCCCCGTGACATTGATGTCGGGGGGCAGTTTGCTCTGCACTTTGCGTTTGAGCTCAAAAAGTACTTCTTCTACTGACAAGGGAACACATCCAAAAAAGGATTAAAGGAGATTCATTATCTCCTGAAACTCCGGCCCGTCAACCTCCTCATATTTGTCTGTGATTCTGACGAGCTCAATTTTATCACCGGAAGCGGAATCCCGCTTCATGGCGTTATGAATTGCCCTGGCTGCCAGCACCGTTCCTTCTTTGATGCTCAGGCCGGGCTTGTACTGGGACTCGAGCACGCCGTAGGCAATGGGCGAGCCGGAACCTGTGGATACGACCTTGCGCTCCTCGATCTGGCCGCCCAGAGCGTCCAGCGAGTAGATCCTGGGACCGTATCGGTCCACGCCGCCCATGATAAGTTGAACCATGAAAGGATAGTAGCGGCGAGAAGAGAGAACATTGGACAGCATAGTGGTTATGGCCTTGACGGTCAGGGGCTCGCCTCTCTGCATTTTGTAAAGCCTCGCTTCGACCTGAACCATCCTGACCAGCGACTGAGCATCTCCTACCGCGCCAGCCGTCGTCAGGCCCACCAGATCATCGATCTGATAGATCTTCTTGGCTGTGCTGCTGGCGATGAAATTGCCCATGGTAGCACGGCTCTCCGATGCAAGGACCACACCTCCATCGCAGAGTACACCTACCGTAGTTGTACCTTTGAACACCTCGACCATCTAATTACCTCAACTAAAATTAGAAAACGGACAAGGATCATCTTTACTTCTGCGATATAAATACTTTCCGCCGCCACAGCAGAAGTGCACATACCTGGCGGCATTTCACAGCCACTATCGCATCAATTCGCGATTGAAGAGAGCAATAAGAGATCAATGGTAGAAAAGACCGCATCTGCGCACAAATCCCAGGATCATAAGATCATTTAAGAGATATTCGGCTCGCCATCACGTCACCTCAGCAGGTCCCTCAATTAACTAAATATAGTATCGTATTATGCTCACATTTGGAGGTGAATTAAGCACTTGTGTTTACCAAACAACTGGATGCCGTAAAAAGCTTGCCTGATGAGGCGGCCTGAAGATGGCCAGAGCCGCCTTTATCTTAAAAATAAGCGAAAATAATGCAATCAAGACAGGGGGCCGCAAATGATGGCTCAATTTTCAACATCGGCTCCTGTGTTCATTGGTTTTGATATTAAGTTTTGATATGGAGATCGCATCAGTTTTGCACAGATCTTCGAAAATGAGATAAATGAGATATCCGATATATTCGTCCAACTGCAAAAGATGAATCGGATAGAACAGTCTTTGTGGAATATGTCAAACGGTTCTGCAGGAATCCTTACCCTGCATTCAAATGCAGCGCCTGCCAGGAGATAAGGACTATCCATCCCAGGATCGTGGTCACGACAATCATGGTTTCGGTTTCCAGCTCGAAGGATCGCATGAACATGCCTACAGGCATATTGAATATAAATTTTTAACAAATTAAATATATTCCTGCCAGTGCAATCGTTTTCCAGGCGGTCCAGTTGTTTCTGTATTTTTCCAGTTGTTTCTGTATTTTTCCAGTTGTTCTAATATGGTATCTATATTTTTCTATATACTGAAATAGATACTGAAATAGACCTGCCAATTCCATTTCAGATCATCATGAACCACTTTCATAAGTCACACATCCAAGATCCATTGCCGCAATTTGCAATCATATCCACTTAATGCAAGAGCTTTTTTTAAAATCGGGAGCTGGCAGAGTCAGAGCCGTTGATTGGCTCGAAAACGATTTCAAATGGAGTGTACAACGCTATTCTGCCAGCACAATGGTTTTTTTAGGGCAGCCCTTGGGTGATGACCGGGTGGTCGAGCCGAAAGGAGATCCAGCGATCCACATTAAGAGTTGGCCTATTGTCCGAGGGCCTTGGGCTGCCCATCGGACATGAGTTTGATTCAAAGATATCTGTTTCTCAAATACAATAAGGCCCGGAAAATAGATTATGGAGAAACAATTGGCTGAGCCAGCCGTTCGAGTTGGGATTTGATAATGAAGACGGACCGCCTATCAATCAAAAGATGTATCATCAGTATGCATCATAAGTGATTTGAGCGCAAATGAGGGTAAGAGATGCAATCAAGCTCATTGAAGCCGATGGCTGGCATCTGGCGAGCATCAAAGGCAGCCATAGGCAGTTCAAACATCCGTTCAAACATGGTCGTGTTACTATCGCGGGAAAGCTCGATATGGACTTGCATCCGAAGACCCTGAAAAGTATATTAAAGCAGGCTGATATAGAGGATATCTTGAATGGCTAAATATACGATTATCATTGAAAAAGGCGAAGGAAACTATTCGGCATACTGTCCGGATCTGCCTGGAGTCGTTGCGGCAGGTGAGACCGAAGAAGAGACGGCAAAGCTGATGAAAGAGGCGATAGAGTTTCATCTGGACGGGCTGAAGGAGGACAAGATACCCATCCCAGAGCCGACTATTTCAGCCAGATGCGTCGATGTCGCTATTTAGGACGTTGGTTCACTTGATGATCAAGGTATTTACAATATCGATCTACTGTGCTACAAATTATTTATCTTGGTCCCGAAGATATGTCCTATGCAGTAATCACATAGCTTAACTATATTAATCTAAAGAGAATTGATCAAATAAGCATTGAAGCGGATATGATATGATGAATTCTAAAATTCGTCAGGGAATTCTTATTTGTTTGCTTATGTTATTACTATTATTTGGACCAATCCTAGCGATTTATTCTATAATAAACCCAAATTTCAATATGATAGAACTTCTTTCTGCAGGTTCGACGTATGCTGTTGCACTTCTCACAGTAGCTTATGTCCTTACGACATCTAAACAACTTGATGTAATGGCAAATCAGCTGGAAGAAGCCAAACGTGATCGTGAACTCCAAAACCAACCGCTGCCTTTGATTTACGAAGTTAAAATGCTTTTGGAAAAGCCTGATTTTTATTATACACCACCATCTCACCCAAAAGATCCGTATAGTGCAAAATCAAGATATATTGTTGAATTTAATTTGAAGAATATCGGAAACTTTCCAGCATTATGTGTAGATATCTCAGCTCAAATAATTGTTCCTAAAAATAATGACGTGATTCGTCTCAATGCTAGTGCGTCATTACGTATTGATGCATTAGAACCAAGCCAGATAATCAAATATGATGTGACTTCGGAAGAAGGTTTGCTTTTTTCAGGCGATGATGATTATTCTGTCCTGAACGCCCTAATAGAAACTGAATTAGAAAAATATCCTCAATTACTGCTTAAGGTATATTATCGAAATCTTCTCGGAGGATGCTTTATTGTTAGCAATGTGTACGCACTCTACCCAGAAGAAGATAACGATCCAGTCCTCAAGAATTGGATAACCCAAATTTCTTCATTTTCAATTCAATATAAAAATGAACTTAATACACTTAAGCGAATTGAAGGAACAAATCAAGAACAATGGACTGAGCTGTTTGACAAGCTCAATGAAATATTAAAGAAATCACTAACGGATAAAGAGATTATGTTAAATCCCGAACCTAAGCTCCCGGAAGAGTGGGCGCAAAGTTTTGGTGCATCAATGATTTTTCGTTATTATTTTTCATATCGGCTTTAATGTCTTCTGAATGAGCATCATTTTCAGCATTCTCTAGCATAAAT
>Ga0074198_1001858_pt1 | contig 12612 bp, 10 predicted proteins | sample EPASupsiteSAE323_FD_64527 | JGI IMG/M metagenome (GOLD analysis project Ga0074198, IMG submission 64527) | Bioremediated contaminated groundwater from EPA Superfund site, New Mexico - Sample SAE3-23 | ecosystem: Environmental > Aquatic > Deep subsurface > Groundwater > Contaminated ...
TTCAGCTTCCCGTTTTGCTCCTGCCAGTAAACTACTTTTCCCTGAGCGAATATGAGCTCTTTTCTAAGGTCCGCTTCTATATTGTTGGCTATGAGCTGCATCTTATCGTGACGCACTTCGGCGGCGCCCTTTGCGACGACCTTTTCTTCCATAGTGCGATATTCGACGTAATCGCCGTTAACGTAAATAGGTATTTTCTTTTTTATATTGAATTCATCGGGTTTTGCTTCGTTGAGCTGCTCGCCTGGAATGGGCATGGTGTATTGAGTGCTCAAAACATTGCTGCTGCCGCCTATCAGCGGATTATAAATCTGGTCGGTATTAAAGCTTTGAGTTTGAGTGGCGGAGGCGGGATTGTTATAATCATAAACAGTCGAAATCTGCGCATACGAAAGCCCATACCCGCAAAACACGAATATTAATGGAATAACTATGTTTACTAATCGTTTCGGCCGCCCGAACATACGAGCTAAAAATAAAGATAAAATCATTGTTTTAATAATCGGAAAAATATTTCTATTATTAAGCTCAATTATTTAAATTTAATTTGCGCTTGCCATGCGTGTTGCATATTATTTAATAATATACACGGGTACTGGTAACATAAAAATTAAAAATAATTAATTAATATAATTTTAAATACGATATATATAATTATGAGCAATATAATTGAAAACATTATTGAAAATTTGTCTGATAAAAATTTTAAAAACCGTTTGAAAGCGGTTCATGAATTATCTTATTTTAAATCGGAAAAAGCTTTTAAAGCTCTTCTTAACGCTCTTACGGATACGGAAGCGAAAATAAGGTCTCTTGCCGTAAAATCTTTAAATAAATACGCCTATGAATGGCGGCATGAAGTAATAGAAGCGGCCATAAATTTACTTGCCGACGAAGATAACGACGTAGCCATGTCGGCGGCGGAGCTTATAAGCGAAGCAAGCGATTCGAAAACCTCCGATTCTTTATTAAAATATATTGAAAATATCGGCGGAAAAATTAATATTTACGCCGTTTTAGCATGTGGAAAAACCATGGGAGACAAATTAAAGGATAAATTAGTAAAGACGTTAAAAATATCGGAAGATAAGAAATTAACAGCGGCTATAATTAAAGCCCTTGGCGCTTCCGAAGAACCAAGATTTCTGGATATTTTAGCGCCTTATTTAAAAGACGGCGACGTTCGAATAAAATCATCCGCTATCGAAGCTATTTCACATTTAAAGCTTAAAAAGGAAATTTTTATTGAATTATTTAAGCCAATGCTCGATGAAAATAACGCTCGAATAGTCGCCAATTCATGCATAGCTCTTTTTAACGCGGGTGATAGAAACGCCTTTAAAAAGGTAGAAACGCTAATTAAAAGCAACGATAAATGGGCCCGCGCTTCGGGCTGTTACGTGCTTGGAAATATTGAAAGCCATAAATGCGCCCCTTTATTATTAAGCTTAAAAAACGATATCGAAGCGGACGTACGTTTAAACGTAGCGCGCTCGTTATATAACATTAAAACCAAAGAAGCGGCGGGTGCGCTCATAGAAATGATCGCCGACGGCGATCAAAACGTAAAATCAAACGTCATGAACCTCATTTTAAAAATAAACTACAAAGAAGCTTTCTGGCCGGTATCCGAAATGTTAAAATCGCCGCATCATAGTTTGAAAATAATCGCCGCCAGCGTGTTATGCAACATAAACGACCCCGCGGCGATAACCGTCATAAGTGAAACTATTAAAGGCGAAACGGAAGAAAATATTAAAAACGAACTCAAAAAATATCTGAATATATTAAAAGAAAACAGCAGGCCGGCCCTTCAGATTAATGATATCGAAAAGCCTCGCAATACCGCTTATAGCAGCACAAACTCCGACATTTCGCTGCCGGAAGAGCTTATGCCGAAAGAAGGCCATCAGGAAACCATAACCGATACGATAATATCAAAATTATTTCATAAATCGCAATTTTTGAGGGAAGAAGCCGCATTCGAACTTTCGTACGTCGAATCGGAAAAAGCCGTGTTCGCCCTTATGAAAGGGCTCGGCGATTCGGTAGGAAAAGTCCGTTCAGTGTGCGCGAGAAGCATAACTAAGCATTGCATGAAATTTCCAAAATTATTGCCCGGAATAAAGGAAAAATTAATAGAATTATTATACGACGATTATAATGAAGCGGCGCAGCACGCCGCCCAGACGCTCGGATATATAAGAGATAAAAATTCGATACCCGCGCTTCTTGAAATATTGAACCATGACAACCCGAATACAAGACTTTACGCGGCGATGGCACTCGGAAAAATGAACGACAAATCGGTCATAAAACCGCTCGTTGAGTTATTGCACAAAGATAAAAATAAAAAAGTCCGCGCCACGCTTTTAACGGCGCTTGGAAATTTAGAAGAAGCCGAAAATCTTCCTATTATTTTAAAATTCGGCTTAAACGATAATGATCCGCACGTAAGGGCTTCTACGATTGAAGCAATATCTAAACTCAAAATCCCGTTTGAAAAAGTTAGCGAAATAATAATTAAAAAGCTCGACGACCCAAATAACCGCGTCGTAGCTAACGCATGTCTGGCGTTATGGAAATTAGGCGATTTATCGGCAATGGAGCACATAACAAAGCTTGTTAAAAACCCCGATAAATGGTTCCGCGCTTCAGCCAGTTACATTCTCGGCCAGATAGCCAACGTAGAAGCCACTAATATATTAATTTCGTTAAAAAACGATCCGGAAATAGACGTGCGTTTAAATGTCGCAAAATCGCTTGGAAATATTAAAAACACGAAAGCCATAACCGCCCTTATCGAAATGCTCGACGATTCCGATGAAATCGTTAAAACTACAGCGTATGACGCTATAATAAAATGCAATGATAAATTCGCCTTCTGGTGCATGGCGCAATATTTAAAATCGCCGTATGAAATTTTACGTTATATAGCCACCGTCGTTTTATGCAATATAGGGGATCTGGCTTGCGTATCGCTAATAATAGAAGCGTTATCGAAAGAAAAAAACGCAGAAGTCAAAGGCGAAATATTAAAATTTCTTACCCTTTTAATACAAAAAAATCCGCAAACGGCTTTTAAGGAAATATTTGGCGATGTCGATAAAAACGCTTCCACATTGGAAGAAAGCCTTAAAATTTTAGAAAAATTAAGCATTGAAAATTCAATTAAAATAGAGCTATGCGAAAAAGCTTCGGGCTCCTCGATAAAAAAAGTCGCGAAACTGGCTTCCGATATTTTATCTAAAATAGCTCCAAAGTAATAATAATATATAAGATGTTAATTATTTGAATTTTCTTCAGGTATGGGCATAAAAGTGAATTTAGACGTAAAACGACCGGTCATTTTCATATTTGAAATGCTCGTAGAGCCTTCTAATAATATTACCTTATAATCGTCGGTGATGAGCTGTTTTACTGGAATAAAATCGAAATATTGCTTATCTGTATTTAAAATGCTTCCCCATATGAACTTTCCTTCGAACGGATAATCTTTTGAATTATAAATTCTGAAACGCTCTTCGACGCTCGTACGATTCATTTTTTCATTGAAAATAACGGTTATTTTGCATTCGGGGCCAAGATATTTATCTTTCGGAGTTATATCGATTATTTCCGGAACCGCCAGGCCTCTTTTTTCGAGAGTATCGGGAACGCCAGATACGTTTTCAGGATCGTAATCGGCATTTTTCCCCGAATCGATCACATCTTGAATACATCCGTTAAGCGATATGAAAACGGCGCATGATAATATTAACAATAATATCTTTAACGGATTGATTAAATGCTTAAAGATTGGCGGCATCATCATTCAACGCCTCTGCAAGGCCTTTCGCCTGAACTGATTGATAGGCGAATTCGTTGCGCATTTCGCCAGTTTCGCCGTCGAGGCGCGGAGCGTTAGCTAACGCTTCAATTTCGAGCAAAGCTTTCGAGCAAAGCGATATAACTTCGGAATTTTTTTCAGTGACCATCATATGAGACATGAGCGATTTTTTCAATTCCGCTATGCCGGCATCAGAGCCTATATTGTGAAGGCGGAGCGCAAGCGTTTTAACGGCCTTTATAGCGCAGCATCTTACATATACGGAATCATGGTTTAAATTATTAATAAATTCGGGTACGCATTCTTCATATTTCATATATTTCGCCATGTTAACGAGCTTCATGCCTTTAACGTAATCGTTTCCCGACGAAGACCCTGATGCTTTTTGAGCATTATCGGCTGAAGAATTTTTCGGTGCGAAATTCGCCGTTATTTCCTTCGGCGCCGGTTTGAAAATTTCATTTATGCTCGTAAAATTAAAATTTCTCACTTTTTGGGCTTCTCCGGAACCGCTGGACTTGATTATGTTCTGTTTTTTCTGCGTGTTTTCTTCGATTTTTACCGGTTCGGATGACATAATATCGGGATTATCGCCGTTTAACTTTGAATTTATATATATCAAGGCTTCCACCACTAAAGGATCGTCATATTGAGAAAGCGCGCACGATATCGCAAAAAGCCTGTCACGATCTTTAGTTTGATAAGCTTCGATTATAAGTTTGTGCGGCTCTTCGTAAAAAACCGATTTATCAATGGCGGCGCTCACGGCAGCGTGGTCGTTGCGATCGGCATTATACCACCCATCGTCAAAACCCTGATTTTTAAATTCGAAAAATTCAGCCTGCGGATCGGGCTTATTGTCGTTTATGCTGTTTATATAATCGCTGTTTTCTATTATATTGACCATTTCTTCCGTCATCGTATGATTATTTATTTTCATCATAAAATTATTTACCGCGCTTTGCACTTTCAGGCTTTCATGCGACATTAAAGGCGTTAAAATCATCAACAGGCGGTCGTCGCCGCGAAAATCTTCAAGTTCGGATATCAAATGGCATATTTCGCTTTCGTAACGGGCATGAACGAATTTTTCGTATATTTTCGCGAAATCGTCGTAAGCGAACGTGTCTACCAATAGCTGAAGGGTTTTTTCATCTATTTCATAACGAATTTCTTCTTCTTCATTTGAACTTTCATATTTTCTTATATAAGGCGCTTTATTTGGCGGTTCCTGGCTTTCGGCCAGAGCTTCGCATGAATTAACGTCAGGGCATGCCGGCGATAGTACTGCATTCTTTAATTCATCGCCGGATGCGACGTTATTTTCCGTTTTCGAATTCAATCTTTTTGAAGTGCGATTTATTTCATACTGCGCGTTAAAAACAGGATCGGTAAGTTTTTCAAGCATATTGCGGTCTTTTTTAAATTTAAGCACGCCCGGCTTGTGGCTTTTATGGGCATTCTCAGCCTTCATCCTGTCGTAAATAAGGATTTTAAAAGCTATCAGGCCCATTATGGCCGAATATGAAAATAATAAAAATAAAGTGACGCTGTTATCCATATGTAAGATTTATCGTCACTTTATTATAAAATTTTATGCCGTATTAAATTTATATTCTTAAAATTCTATTCCGGTTATAGCCTTTCTTTTTTTGAAATAATGTTTAACTTCGTTCATTTCGGTCACAAGATCGGCTTTTTCAATTACAAAGTCCGGCGCGTCTCGGCCGGTAAGAACAAGCTCTGTGTTTTCTTTTTTTGCATCGAAAATTTTTTCTAATTCAGCGCGAGTTATAAGATTGAACTTATAAGCATATAACGCTTCATCTAAAATAAGCACATCGGCGGCGCCGCCTTTTAATATTTCAACCGCGCAGTCTACAGCTTTACGGGCGGCTTTTAAATCCGGCTCCGAAGGATTTTTGGGATCGACCCAGTTATCCGTTCCAAATTGAAATATTTCAATTCCGTCATCATTTTTAAAAAATTTCACTTCGCCATATGTATTAAACATTTTTTCAGACTTCATGAACTGTATTATTTTCACCGTAAACCCATGTCCGCGCGCGCGGAGCGCCAGGCCGAACGCCGCCGTGGTCTTTCCCTTTCCGTTTCCGGTATATATCTGTATAAGCCCTTTTTCTATATTCATGAATATAGGCCGCCTTTTTAAAACATTGGAGGCTCTTCATAAACGCCGTAAACCTCGCGGAACACGTCGCACATTTCTTGAAGAGACGCATAAGATTCGACGCAGTCTATGAGCGCATACATGACGTTTGCGCCGCTTTTAGCATCACTTTTAAGCTTTTCAAGCGTAAGCGCGACTTTTTTATTATCGCGTTTCTTCTTTATTTCGCGAAGCGATTCGATCTGTTCGCGCTCGACTTTTTCGTCTATTTTAAGTATTTCCTTTGACGTTTTCTCGCCGTTGCCATCGCCGTATGCGTTTACGCCGACCATAATTCTTTCGTTTTTTTCTATTTCACGCTGGTATCTGAAGGAGGCGTCGGATATTTCCGACTGGAAGAAACCTTTATCTATGGCGCTGAGCACGCCGCCCATCCTGTCTATTCTATCAAAATAATCCATGACGCCCTTTTCCATTTCGTCGGTTAATTTTTCGATATAATAGGAACCGCCGAGAGGGTCTACGACATTCGCGGCGCCGCTTTCATTCGCTATTATCTGCTGGGTGCGAAGAGCTATTCTAACGGCTTTTTCGCTCGGAAGCGCCAGGGCCTCGTCCATGGAATTAGTGTGAAGCGACTGGGTGCCGCCAAGAACTGCCGCCAGAGCTTGAATTGTAACGCGCACTATATTATTTTCTATCTGCTGGGCGCTAAGCGAACATCCGGCGGTCTGAGTATGAAATCTCATTAACTGCGCGCGGGAACTTTTAGACCCGAATTTATCCTTCATCAATTTCGCCCATATGCGGCGGGCAGCCCTGAATTTGGCGATTTCTTCGAAAAAATCGTTATGCGAATTAAAGAAAAAAGAAAGCCTCGGCGCGAATTCGTCTACGTCGATACCGCGTTTCATGGCGGCTTCTACGTAAGTACGGCCGTCTATAAGGGTGAACGCCAGTTCCTGAAGCGCCGTAGCTCCGGCTTCCCTTATGTGATAACCCGATATCGATATAGTGTTCCACATTGGAAGATGTTTTGAACAATACTCGATCGTATCGACTATCAATTTAATCGAAGGCTCAGGGGGAAATATAAACGTTTTCTGGGCGATATATTCCTTTAAAATATCGTTTTGAGTGGTGCCTGAAAGTTTTTCCGGATCGACGCCCTGCTTTTTAGCCACCGCTATGTACATTGCAAGAAGTATGGCCGCGGGAGCGTTGATGGTCATGGAAGTAGAAACCTTATCAAGCGGTATTCCATCGAACAAAATTTCCATGTCGTGTAACGTGTCTATGGCTACGCCGTCTTTTCCGATTTCGCCTCGCGATAAAGGATTGTCCGAATCGAGCCCCATAAGTGTAGGAAGGTGAAATGCGACCGACAATCCAGTCTGGCCGTTCTTTAAAAGATATTTATAGCGTTCGTTCGACTGGCGGGCGTTTCCGAAACCGGCGAATTGCCTCATCGTCCATAATTTTTCACGATAAAGGGTATTGTGAACTCCGCGGGTGAAAGGATATTCGCCGGGCATTCCCAGTTTTTCGAAATAGTCGAAATTTTCGGCGTCAAGCGGAGTGTAAAGCGGATCGGGCTCGTAGGACGAAACCGACATAAACTTCTTCTGCCTTAACTTTCCGGCGCCGCTTTTCTTCTGGTATTCTTCTTTCCACTTTTTAAAGCTTTCTTTTAATTTATCAAGTCCCATAATCATTCCCCCGTCAGATGAAATATTTTTTTTCTAACATATTCGAATATTTTTTCTCCGGCCCTGTGAGGGCTTATTTCACCGGTTTTAACCGACGATTCGGCTTTCATGAACTCTGGAGTTTCGGCTAACGCCGAATCGAGATATTTTATAAATTTACGCTCTATTAATTTTTTAAAATCTCGCGCATTGCGCTCCGAACGCCTGGCAAAAAGCCATCCGCTCGATGCCATATAACTTCGATGTTTTTCTATATTATTTTTAACGTCTGAAATACCGTCGCCGGTATTCGATTTAGCGAGAATTATAGGAATTTCGTATTTATCGTTAAGAGGGTTCATTTGAAGCATAGTCTGCAATTCACGCAACGTACGCTCAACCCCGTCTCGGTCGGATTTATTTATTACGAATATATTGCCTATTTCTAATATTCCCGCCTTCTGCGCCTGTATGTCATCGCCGGTGCCGGGCATAGTTACGACAACTGTGGTGTCGCAAGCTTGCATTACATCCACTTCGTTCTGGCCGGTCCCGACCGTTTCGACTATTATTATTTCTTTGCCGAACGCGTCGAACACGCGTATTATATCGAGCGTAGCCTCGGAAAGCCCGCCAAGACTGCCCCGGCTGCTTAAAGACCTGAAATAAAATTTAGGGTTGAGGCCTATATCGCCTATCCTTATGCGGTCGCCAAGGACCGCTCCGCCGCTGAAAGGCGAAGAAGGATCGACCGCGATGACGCATATATTTTTTCCGTCATTTAAGTATTGGGCTGCCAGCTTATTTATAAGAGTGCTTTTCCAGACTCCCGGAGGGCCGGTTATACCGACCACGTAAGCGCCGCCGCCATAAGGCTGCAACGCGTCGAGATATTCTTCATATCTTGCCCGACGGTCTTCAACTATGGATACTATGCGCGAGCAGGCCCGTTTGTCGCCTTTTATGAACCTGCCTACAAGAGCCGCATCGAATGACATTTATTAATTGCCCTTTCCAACCCTGTCTTTAACGAATTTGACCGTATCGTCGGTAGGCGTTCCAGGCCCGAATATTTCGGCGACGCCTATGCTTTTTAAATAAGTTATATCGTCGTCCGGAATTATCCCGCCGCCGAAAATCATTATGTCGTCTACCTGATTTTTTTTCAAAAGGCCTATTATTTCGGAAAAGCAATGATTATGCGCTCCCGATAATATAGACACGCCTATGGCATCGACATCTTCTTCTATGGCCGCATTTACTATTTGTTCGGGAGTCTGGCGAAGTCCCGTGTAAATGACTTCGAACCCGGCGTCGCGAAAAGCGCGCGCGACTACCTTCGCTCCGCGATCATGGCCGTCAAGGCCGGGTTTAGCTATTAATACCTTAATTTTTTCCGACATTTCAATCACCCGTCCGAATTAATTTAATGTAAAAATTTTATATTGTGTAAAAAGCTATTTTAAAAGCTGAAGCATTTCTATTCGCGAAACCGCGAAATCGGTAAGTATTTTAGTTATTTTTTCTTTTTTCTTAAACGACTCGTCGAATAAGCAGGCCAGTTTTTCACGAACGAAAATTTCAAAAGGTCCGAAATCGGGTTTTGCGGCTCCGGATATAATTTCGGCGTTATCACGCTTGAAAAAATAAGCTTCGAAATTTTCAACAAGATACCCCGGAACATAAAGTATGTTTTTCGCATTCATGACGTCTTCATAAACTTCCATATCGATCTCTTCTTCGCACACGCCGACGGCCGATTTGAAATTTACTTTAAAAAGGTCCATGAAAGAAGAAGAATTCGACGCCGTAACAGATATAAGCATTATGTCAAAGTTGTTTTCCGACGCGCTCAATTTAGAAGGGTCCTTAAAGACACGTATTTCAGGAATTTCGCTTAAAAGGCCCGAAACTTTATTAAATTCTTCAGTCGAACCGAAAAACCCTATTTTTAGTTTCGATAATTCTTTGTTTTCAAATATTTTTGTCGAAATTTCACGCAAGGTGCTAATCATTGAAATCTTTTTTATGCAAGAAAGTATCTTTTCTTCGTTAATGACGACGCTCTGTCCGAGAATATTTTTAGTTTCGACTTTTATGTAATCGAGCATGTTTTTATTTATATATGAAGACGATTTTATTATAAACCTTCCGTTAAGCTTATCAACGTGCCTGGCAAGCGATCTGAAATATACTTCTTCATAGCCCTTTTCAGGCATACCCTGCGCTATTATCTTTCCGCCGCCGAAATGGAGCCCTAAAAAAGCGTAAACGCTCGTAAGCTTCTGAGATAAAAAACATGCGCACGAAGCGGAATCTTTATAGTCGGTCGCATCCGGCACGAATGTAATGTCGCCTAACGCCGGGCCGAGCGCCGTGCTGTTTATAGCTATTATAGCTTTAAAATTCGATTTTTTTTCGACGCAAAATTTCAATTGTTCAGACCCCGTCTGCTTCATTATCGAAAACATCGACATGATTTATTTCTCCTTAAAAAAACATTTTAAACATTAATAATTCAGCGGCTTATTTAAATATAAACTTTATGCGCTTCCGAGCCGTTTAAAACCCGAAGGCAGCCTTCGGCAAGGGCCCTCATTTCATCTTCGCCCGGATGGATTATTATTTCAGACAGATAAGAAACCCGGCCGGATATAAGCGAGGTTAAAGTTTTTGAAAAAGCCATCCCGCCCGTAAGTATTATCGCGTCTATTTCGCCTTTAAGCACCGCGGACATTTCGGCTATATGTTTTGATATTTGATAAGCCATGGCGTCCATTAAAAGCCGGGCGGTTTCATTTTCATTAAGATACATGCTTTCGACGTCCTTCATCGAATTAGTGTTCAAATATGCGTTAAATCCGCTTTTTCCGACGAGCTTAGCATAAAGTTCCTCTTTTGTTTTAAACTTTCCGCTAAACGCCATATCCATTAAATCGCCGGTCGGAAGCGCTCCCGCGCGTTCAGGAGTAAAAGGGCCTTCGTATAAAGCGTTGGTGCCGTCGACTATTTTCGATTTCATAATCGCCGCTATGGATATTCCGCCCCCCATATGGGCCACTATAAAATTCAAATCCTCGAGATTTTTTCCTTTTTTTTCAGCTTCCCGGCGGGCGACGGCGCGAATATTGAGCGCATGAAGCATGGAACGGCGTTTTATTTCAGGAATGCCCGTAACTTTGGCTACCGGCGTAAATTCGTCTATAACCGGAGGATCGACGACGTAAGCGGGAAGCTTTAAATCCCAGGCTATTCCATAAGCTATAACCGCGGCAAGATTTGAAGCGTGTTTTCCCGAAACGCCGGCGACAAGATCATCTACCATGCGCTGATTAATCGAATAAACGCCGCCTTCTATGGGCTTCATAAGCCCTCCGCGAGCCACTATGGCAGTAAGGCTGCGCACATCGAATTTTTTATCAAGTAAGGTTTTTAATATGGTAGATTTTCTATAAGCATACTGATCGTTAATGCTTTTAAATTTTTCTATATCTCTTTTATGATGGGATATATTTTGTACGAAGACGGGCTCGAAGTTTTCGTAGACAGCTATCTTCGTCGAAGTGGAACCGGGATTTATAGCGAGAACATATTTATTTTGCTGCACCTTGAGTCATCCCCTTAATTAAGCGCGGCCATGCTGCCGACGAATATTTTTTTCAATTTATGAACTACCAGAAGTCTGTCCATTGCCATTTTTTCAGCTATTTTATCGGTGGCTTCGTAAGTTTCTTTAGATTTTATAAGTATTTCAGCCATAATATCGCTTATCTGTTCAACGTGATGCTTTATATGGTCGTCGTCGTGGCCGAATATCTCAGAAAAGGCTATCACGGCTTCGGCCGCGTTCATAACGAAATCGGGAGCGTAAACAATGCCGTTCTTTAAAGCAAAATCTGATAAATTATCGCTTACAAGAGGCATTTTAGCGAGGCCCGCTATTATGCGGCATTTTTTATTTTTTATATATTCTTCTTTAACGACGCCGCCTTCGGCGCACGGAACGAATATATCGACATCGAGTTCTTCATATTCATCGGGTCTTACTATTTGAACCGAACTTATTTCATCCTTGATCTTTTTTACATTATCATAATATCTGTCGGTAACGATAACTTCAACGCCCTCGACCGCGAGCATTTTTACAAGCTGGATGGCCGCCGGCGTAAGGCCCTGGACAAGAACTTTTTTTTTATCGAGTATCGCGCTGGCATAAACTTCGTTCGCGCACGCCTTAATTCCGGCAAGAGCGCCGCAGGCTATAAAATAAGAAGGATCGGCGCCTCCGTAAAATTCGGGCTGGCCTATAACGCTCGGAAATTCTTTAGATATGAACATCATGTCCTTAAGGGTAAAACCGGAATCAGCCATAGTGCAAAAACGCCCGACGAACGACCTTAAAAACCTTCCGTAAGCCCTTAAATATCCTTCTGATTTTTCGCACTCTTCGTCATTTATTAATATGCTGACAGCGCCGCCTAGGTCGCAGTTTAATATTGAGGCCGACATGGTCGAATTTTTCGCCATTTTTAAAGCGTCTAAAATAGCGGCGTCTTCAAAAACATAATTTGAAAGGCGGGTGGCGCCAAAAGCCATGCCGAGATTTGAATTATGAATAGAAACTATCGCGCGAAGATCAAATTCGGGTTCATAGAAGAAATTCAATTCTTCGTGGCCATATTTTTGCATTTCTTCGAATATGTCCATATGCTTTCACTCCCGATTTTATTTTTAATATTTAATTTTACAAAAGCTTTAATAAAAATAGTCATTACATAGAACAGGGGCGCCAGATGCGCCCCTATGCCTATCTTTTATTTCATTATCAGCGAAGCTATAACGTGCCTCTGGATTTCGGAAGTCCCTTCGTAAATTTCGGTTATTCTCGCATCCCTGTAATATCTTTCTATGTCATATTCTTTCATGTAGCCATAACCGCCCATCACCTGCATTGCCTGATGGGT
>Ga0074198_1001859_pt1 | contig 12609 bp, 9 predicted proteins | sample EPASupsiteSAE323_FD_64527 | JGI IMG/M metagenome (GOLD analysis project Ga0074198, IMG submission 64527) | Bioremediated contaminated groundwater from EPA Superfund site, New Mexico - Sample SAE3-23 | ecosystem: Environmental > Aquatic > Deep subsurface > Groundwater > Contaminated ...
AGAACCCGCGGTAGGTTCCGACGGCCATGGATGGCCTAGTATCGCGGGCGCCAGGACGGCGCAGGAGCGATGGAATCCCGCCCTCTCCGCCATTATAGATTTAGCAAGGGGTTTCGGGTTTTGATCCGAAACCCCTTTTGATAGTTTTAACAATTGGGAGGGTGGGTGAGAACCCGCGGTAGGTTCCGACGGCCATGGATGGCCTAGTATCGCGGGCGCCAGGACGGCGCAGGAGCGATGGAATCCCGCCCTCTCCGCCATTATAGATTTACCAAGGGGTTTCGGGTTTTCATCCGGAACCCCTTTTCAAGTTTTTAACAGCAGGAGTAGCCCGGAGTCGCCGAAATAGATGCAAATAGCTGGCAATACATATGAACACTTGAAAACAGATGAGAAATACCCGGGAAAATATGGATTCGGAAGATCTCAAACGAATACCTATATATAGGCATCTTCGGGTCCATTGATTGTTTGCAAAGGATACTCGACTTTGCATCGAGTAGACATACAAATTTGAGTGCATATCCGAAATAGTGTCCTGGAATAGCACGGGTTATTTGAATCTTTTTTCAGGTAGCTTTTAAGCCTTTTTGAAGGAATATCTAAATATTTGTAGTAATTTATATCTAATTGAAAGACATTCCTTATATTAGGGATCGGGGGGAAAACAATGAAAAGAAGCCTTAGTGAATTGATAACTACGGTAATATTGGCGTTTGTATTGACTTTTTCGTTGGTATCGTCATGCAGCGCAGCACAAAATGTAGAAGTGGTTAACGATGGTTCTCAGTTGATATTGAATATTAATAACCGCCAGATCATGGGCGACCAGCCGCCATACATTGACCATAACTGCACACTGGTTCCTGTCAGTGTAGTTGCCAAAGAGCTTGGTGCAATTGTTGAATGGAATCAGAGCGCCCAGACTGTAACTATTAACAAAGGAAATCAGATCGTACTTACTATAGGTTCGACAACGGCTACCGTAAATGGTGCTCCCACGACCCTGCAGGCACCGGCGGTTATTACAAATGGACGTACTATGGTGCCTTTACGCTTCGTGAGCGAAGCTCTAGGTACGGAAGTTAATTATATCCCACAGCCGGGTGCAGCGGTTGCTACCGGGCACGAGAATGAATTTCAGACCGGGAATTCCAACCCGCTTAACGTACTAAAGCTAAAGAATCCCAGGGATTTAAAGGATTCCCGTACTACAACCATGGTGTGGGGAATGATCAAGGACCCGATAAATAATTGGTATGACTGGGCTAAAGAACTAAAGAAGGATGGTTTCACCGATGTTAGCGTGACGGTCAATTTTATTGATGGGCAGGCTGTGGACCTATCTTATGCCAATGCTGAAAAAGAAATACCTCAGGATTACATAAACTATTTCAAATATTTGAAGCAAAATGGGATAACACTCCGCACCTTTCTAGTTTACTGGGATATGCAGTACCGGCTGGATGGAGGTACGCTGAGCTATGACCGCCTGAACAATGAAGCGGAAGTACAGCGCTATCTTGATTATGTAAAAATGGTGGTCACCAGTCTTAAAGGATTGGGCTTCAACTATGAGATCTGGAACGAACCAGAGGTAAACCGTGATACTTACCAGCAGATAAAAACCGATGACTATATTAAAGTAGCAAAAAGGGTCATCCCTTTAATCCGTGAAATCGATCCCCAGGCTAAAATCATTTTGCCCAGTACTGGAAACTATGTTGATTCCGATTCTAGAGAATTTTCTCAGGCGATTCTAAATTCAGATTTGGTCAAACAGGCTGATTTTATTGCCCTGCACACGTGCAACAACGATGCTTCGCCGGAATTTCTGAAGGATTATTATTATGGTTATGATGTAATGTGGAACGGCATCAAGGCCACAGCTGAGAAGAATGGCTTTCACGGCAGGTATATTGTGGATGGACTCACCTATAGATCCAAATATATATTTTCCATTCAGCCTGAAATAGGCAATTATCACCCCTATGAATCTGAGGTTGCCGCTAAATACTATGGCCGAATGATGGCTATAAACCGGGGTATGGATATTTCGCTTGGCCTGGGAGGCACCAATGCATACGAAAGAGTATGTGAAGGCAGAATGATCCGCAATTTGTCCTACTTACTGGAAGGACTTGAGGTATTTTCGTTCCCGGTCAATGTGGAATCGGATTCCAAACTGGTAAGATATTATACATTTAAGGATGCACAGGGTAATCTCTATCTGACCATCTGGAACGACAATGCCGCAGCCGTAAACTACGATGGCATAGAATGCAATATTTCGATCCCCAATACAGCCAGCAAATCAGTATTGGTTATGGATCCATTTAACGCCTTCCAGCAGAAGCTGGTAACGGTTAATAACGGCGGCGATCTGATGTTGGAAAAGGTTGTTTTAAAGGATTATCCAATGGTAATCAAGATTTCTAGATAGGTAATGACCTTGTTACTTGAGATTAGGAAATGAAGAGGAAAATTCTTTTAACCACGGGACCATATTGATTAGTAGCCCTGGAGTAGCCGGAATAGGTGAAAATACCTGCGACTAGATGCGACTAGCTGCATAACCCGGCAAATGCAGAGAGTCAAAAATCCATAATAGATGAGAATAGGTGAGAGATGGTTTACGTGATTGGAAATCGAGTAGACGGGTAACACTGTCTCGCGGGCACCAGGACGGCGCAGGAGCGATGGAATCCCGCCCTCTCCGCCATTATAGATTTACCAAGGGGTTTCGGGTTTTCATCCGGAACCCCTTTTTCATATTTTTTACAGCAGGAGTAGCCGGGAGTCGCCGAAATAGATGCAGATAGCTGGCAATACATATGAACACTTGAAAACAGATGAGAAATACCTGAGAAGATATAGACCCGAGAGATCTTAAAAAAGTATCTGTATTTAGGCATTTTCGGGTCCATTGATTGTTTGTAACGGTTACTCGACATTGCATCGAGTAACGAAACATATAGTGCCCCCCGTTGTCAATATACATAACATAAAAAGGTATGAGTTAATTCAGTCCAGGGGGCAAACTTATTTGCAGAAATAAAAATCAGGGATGCCGACAAACTCAACTGACATCCCTGATTTCGTTTCAGATAATTATCTTGTTGCCGGGCTGCTGAAGGTCCTGGTACAAGCGATGTTCAATGGCTGGTCGAAAGTATCTGCCGGCAGGTCCCGTCCAGTTTTATACGGCATATATCAGTATCATAGTAAAAATATAACCAGTCGCCAAATAGGTATAATTCACTGGAGGCATCACGGCCCAGTTTTTCTCGGCCAGTGCCATCGGTCTTTATCCGGTAGAACTGGTTCAATTTATCCGCTTTATTGTAATAAAACCATCCGTTGGCCACATTCCAAAACCCAGCAAAGTCATCGGTCACCTTTTGTTCAGAGCTGCCATTAGTTTTAATCCGGTATATTGAGCTATGAGTCTCGCCCCGCCCACCAGATTTATAACAATATATCCATTCACCGTCAACAACAAATGGATTACTCACATCACTTACAAGCTGTCGCTCACTGCCATCAGTTCTGATGCGGTATAGTTCATTTCCCGAGTAGTAGATCCAATCACCGGATACATTGATAAATTGCAAAGGTCACTGGTTAGTCTTTGCTTGCTGCTGCCATCGGTTCTAATGCGGTAGAGCGCGGGATCGTTCGTACTGGTCGAATAATATGCCCAGTCACCGACTACGGTAAGCCAGTTGGGTGAGTCACTCAACTTCTGGCGGGTTGAGCCATCCGTCCGGATCCGCATCAATGAATGGGATGTGTTATAATACACCCAATCGCCAACCACGTTGATGTCGCCCCATATTGTTTCATCACTGATCTGCTGCAGTCCGCTACCGTCAGTTCTGATGCGGTATAAAAAGCGGCAATCACGCCAGTTCATAAAATAGATACAGTTGCCTTGCAGACAGATATATCCGTTATTGATAGTAATGTTTCCGAATGCATTGCCTGCCATAATGGTTTGATCTGAACCTGTTTTCGCTGCTGCAGTGTCAGGAGGAAAATCTGTCGCCGAAGTATATACTGTTCTGGTCGCACCGTCCCAGCGAACATCATCACCAAAAGCCCGGGCTACAAAAGCCAGGGGAGCCAGAGTGCTGCCATTGATAACCATCGGCGGTACGTCAAGGGTTTGTTTTTGTCCATTGATGGTGGCGGACCTGTTCCCGATCTGGATGACAACGGGGGTGGAGTCTTTTACCGCCGTGGCGATCATGGTGCTGCCATCCCACTCCAATACTGCTCCCATGGCTTCGAAGATGGTTCTTAACGGAACCATAGTTCTCCCGTCGATAATCTGGGGTTGTACCGGAAAAGTCAACTGTTGATTTTCAAGGTATACCTTGATGCCGGAATCTGCTGCCTGTACAGGTGCCAGCTGGTTTGTGAGAAAACCAATCATCATTAGGAAAAGGGTCAAAAGGACTTTACAATAACTTCTTTTCAATTGGATCATCTCCCTGTAAAGTTTTCCAAGCCAAGATTGCCTGGGTAAGTCAACCTGAACATATCTACAAATTAACATACATTGTTACCTTATAATATATAACCAAATATTATTTAACCAAAACGGAAGGATTTACTATATGGGTGTTGAATAGAGTCTTTAAATACGGAAGTGATGATCCAAGGGACTTAGATGGGAGCCAAACCTTAGGTGAACTAGTGGCGCAACCGGCCGTACTCTAATAAAGTGCGGCCTTTTTATTTGGAGGTGAGATATATCCCGGAATCTATTAATTGGGGAATTGTGAATCGCTTTCATCGGGAAAATGCAATGGTGACAGTTGGATAAATAATAAACAAAGGGGAGCAGAAAATGCGTAAAATAATGGTCGGCTCTTTGTGCATACTGATGGTTGTTTTACTTCTAGGCTGCAGCGGCAGCGGCAAAAACAATAATAAAAAAATGTCCTTTAGCGGAGAGTCAATGGCCCCGACGCTTACCAACGGGGAAAAACTCTCGGTGGATACCAAGGCTTATGTTTCTTCACCGCCACAAAGCGGCGATATCATTGTATTTAAAGATGATAGCGGCGCGGTAATGGTAAAAAGGGTAATAGGACTCCCCGGAGACGGGATCGAGATCAAGGATGGCGAGGTTTATGTCAATGGCGAAGCAATAACGGAAAACTATCTCAACGAGCAGAAAAGCACGGAACCTAAAAGCGCTTCAGCCTGGAAAATACCGGATAAAAATGTTTTCGTACTGGGGGACAACCGTGCTCACAGCAACGACAGCAGGGATTTCGGGCCGGTCCCGTATGACAGGGTTTTGGGTAAAGTCCTGACGAAAACAAGTGCAAATAGTAACACCCCCGAAAGCCAGATAGCGGCTGCCGCAACGGTTAGCGACGAATGGAAAACCTCGCTGCCTAAGGCGCAAGGCCTTGATAGCAAAAAAGTGGATCAGATCTATAAGGATATTGAGACCAACAAATTAAAGGTCGACAGTGTTTTAATTGTAAAAAACGGTACCCTGGTGGCCGAGAAGTACTATGGCAGTTACAATCGTGATACTGTACATCCCATCTGGTCAGACACCAAGAGCATCACTTCAACCTTGATAGGGATAGCGTGTGACCAGGGCAAAATCAAACTGGATAACAAGGTGGTAGATTATTTTCCCGGCAATAAGTTTGACAACATGGATGCATTAAAGAAAAGCATGACGGTCAGGGACTTATTAACCATGAGATCAGGTGTGCAATGGGCGCATGATATTACGGAAAAAGGTGCGGCTGAAGATATGCTGAAGGCCAAGAGCTGGGTGGGGTTTATCATGAACCGGCCGATGGAAACTAAACCAGGTACAACTTTTAATTATAATACGGGGAACATGGAGGTTGTTTCCGCAATCATCAACCAGGTTGCCGGCAAATCTGAAGAAGATTTCGCCAAACAAAACCTGTTTGGACCGCTCAATATTACCAATTATAAGTGGCCCAAGGATCCGGAGGGTTACAGCATTGGGGGATCGGGGATGTCCATGCGTCCGCGGGATATGGCCAAATTTGGCCAGCTTATGCTGCAAAACGGAAGCTGGAATGGCAAACAAATTGTGTCCGCCAATTGGGTAAAGGAAGCCACTACAGCTAAAGTATCTTCAACCTATATACCGGGATGCGGCTATGGCTATAACTGGTGGATAAACCCTGAAAGCAAGGGGTATTTTGCCGTCGGGTTATATGGTCAAATCATCTATGTTCTGCCCCAACAGAAAATGGTGGTAGTATTCACCGCTAATGAAGATCTCAATAAGATGCTTGGCTTTTCTGCTAACTGCGTTAAAAAGCTGCAATCGTAAAACACCTGGCTTAACGGGGAGCCAGGCTTTAACCTGGTTATCCCGCTGAACTGGTCATTAGTGAGGCGGTATTTATAGATTCGAGGGTTTTGATGGATACGTTAATTGAGATCAAGTCTCTGCAGAAGCATTTTAAAACCCCGGTATTGTCAGGGATCAATTTCACCCTATGCGAAGGGCAAACACTGGGCCTGATCGGGGAGAATGGAGCAGGCAAAACAACTCTGATAAAGATAATACTGGGCTTTCTTCATCCGACTTCGGGAAGTGTGAAAGTTTTTGGGAAGGTACCGGGCCGGACTTCCCGGATCGGGTATTTGCCGGAAAAACCCGATTATCATTTATTGTTTTCAGGCCGGGAATACCTGGGATGGCTGGCAAGACTATCGGGTATGTCAGGCTGGGTAATACACAACAGAATTGAGGATGTGCTGGAATTGGTCGGCATGCAGGGACGAGCCAATCAGCATATGAGCAATTATTCCAAAGGTATGCTGCAGCGCATAGGGGTAGCTCAAGCCCTGCTGAGTGATCCGTCTTTGGTTATTTTGGATGAACCCCTCTCCGGGCTTGATCCTTCCGGGCAAAAAGACCTGCGGGATATCATTGTTGAGCTTCAAAAACGGGGAAAAACTATTCTCCTCTGTTCTCACCTGTTGTTTGAGGTCGAAAGGGTTTGTACAGATATTGCGATTATTCATAAAGGCAGAATCGTTCACAGCGGGAATATGAATGAGGTTCTGGTAGAACAAAACAACTACGAGTTTGGATTGGTGAATTTACCCAACCATATCTACAATGAACTCGCATTAGATTTTGTAATTAAACAGATTGATCAGAATAACATTTTATATACTGAGAAGTTTGTTGGTGAAAAAGAGGTCTTTCTTGGCAGACTGCTTGAAAAACAGGTGATTATCAATGAATTGAAGCCGGTCAAGAGAAGCCTTGAAGACTTCTTTATTTCAAATACCAAGGGGAAATAGCGATGAAAGTACTCGGCCTGGCGTTATTTTCGTTAAAAGAATATGTTCGATCTTCCGGATTGCTGCTGGAAATCATTATGACCGCGATAACCATATGTATGTTTCTCGATCACTACTCCCGGTTGACCGCCAATGATGTATATTTGGCGGTGGGATTTTTCTCAGTAGCCATTACGACGCTGACAACGTATCGTCTTACTAAAAGAGAAACGAATGCTCGAATATATATGATTTTAATGCGTTCTCTTTCGCGCTTTGAATATCTTTTGGGAAAAATTATAGCTGTATTTATCCCCAGTACCATATTTTCATTTGTTCTTTTCCTGCTTGGTTTTCATTTTACCGGGATGCAAGCCCAATATTCCTTTAGTGAAGCCGTAGTTAGGCTGTATCCGATTTTGATGGTTTTACTTATTAGCGGGTCAATTTTAATAATATTTACCCCGTTGGTGTTGGGGAAAATGGCTTATATATTTGGCTTGGGATTGATGTGTTTCTTGACTCTGGGGCATAACGAGATATTGGCTTTCTTACCCCCGATTCAGGCATTAATCAGAGCTAATTTGACCCCGACGATTGGTCTCAATTTAGGAATTGTATTTTTGTGGGGACTTTATACGGTTTTATTCTTTGCTATGGCTTGGGTCATATTCGTTAAAAGAGAATTAAATTATGACCCTGAATAATCCATGTTTAATTTTTATAAGAAATTGCCCGGATATCGTTATTTCAGGGACTATTGTAGGTTCAAAAAGATTACTTGACGCTGGTATCGAGCAACGGGGGACTTAAATGGATTATCTTAACATTTGGGAAAAGAGGAGATGAACGAGGATGAAGTCTAAGCAAAGGATGGGCGTGATAGTTCTTATATTGATTATGATGGCGGGGGTACTCTCCGGTTGCGGCAATAATGGCAGCGATAGAGAAAGCACCAGCACAAACAGTCAGTCAAACGGGCAGAGCGGAAATCTGGTTAAATGGTCCAACGATGGAATAAAGGTATCCTTTCTGTATCCTGCTAGAACGAAGGCATCTATAATACATGATGAGAATTCGGCGGAAATTTCGGTAAATGGGGCGTCTCCCACCATAGTTCTCAAGGTCTCAGTCACTCCGCCTGTGGATGATTTTAACGCCAAGGCGGCGGAGCAATTCGATAGAATGGCTGCAACCGAAGAAGGCTTTCAGTAGTACAGCCGCAAGTTTTTTGAAGTTGACGGCAACCCCGCAGCCTTAATTGATTATAAGGGCAGTCGGGGGAAGCGGGACTGTCATTGCCTAGAGCTTCTGGCGGCAAAGGGAAACTTAGAATATTGCTTCTGGACTTGTTATGCCAGTTCTGATGATGCCAAATACAAATCAGTGACGACGGAAATCATCAATTCATTCCATTTTATGAACGGAATGGCTAACCTTGCGGCTTTCGATGTTAATGAGAGCGGCAAATTAGTGAAATGGTCAAATGATGATTTAAAGGCATCTTTCCTGTATCCGGAAGGGTCGAAGATATCCGTTAACCCCGGTGGCTCCAAAAAATCTGTCGTTATTAATGGCATAAATACCAGCGTTCGTTTGGCGGTCATGGATACTCCGAACCCCGCCGAATCTTCCCTGGAGGATTTTACAGCGCAGATAGGGCATTCATCATTAGTCAGCCATTCCCAATATCCCAGTTACCAGGAGAATAACCGCAAGTATTATATGATCGACGGATATCCAACTGCTTTCATAGATTTCAAGTACCAACAGCAAAACGAAGAGCGTCATTGCCTGGAATTATGGACGGGAAAGGGAAAATGTTATTATATTTTCACAGTTTTTTTAAGTGTTGATGACAGCAAACACCAGGCAGAGGCCACCAAGATCATTAACTCATTCCATTTAATGAAAGGGGAACCCGACCTCAATGCTTTTAATGGGAAATAATCCTTGCAATCTTGTTTCGGGTTACTCAATTTGGTGCCGAGTAACGGGGGGACTTAACTGGATTATCTTAAACATTTGGGAAAAGAGGAGATGAACGACGATGATGTTTAAGCAAAGAATGGGCGGGATAGTTCTTATATTGATTATGATGGCGGGGGTGCTCTCCGGTTGCGGTAAGAATTCAGTCCCAAGCAGCAGTACTGACGCCGATCATAAACAGGGCGCCGGTCAGGAAAGCGGCAAACTGGTGATATGGTCCAATGATGCCTTAAAGGTATCGTTCCTATATCCGGAAGAGGGAAAGATAACTATTAATCCAAATGACAGCGGGGGGTCTCTTTGGATAGATAGAACAGCTAACACCGTAACGCTTGGGTACCATATCATATTATCCACTGACAATTCAATGTTTATAGCTCAGACGAAAAAGCTTTTCGACTCCAGGGCCGAAAGCGAGAAGGGTTACGAAGAATATAGCCGCAAGTTTTATGAGGTTGACGGGTACCCGGCTGCCTTTATAGACTTTAAGTCTGCGGAGGGCAGCGATGAACGTCGTTATATGGAATTATTTACGATGAAGGGAAACTATGAATATGATTTCTCGACTGACTTTGCCGCGGGGTCTGATAGTGCCAAGACCAAAGCAGTAGCCACGGAAATCATCAACTCATTCCATTTGCTGAAGGGGATGGCTAATCACGAGGCTTTAGGTGTAAAGGAAAGTGGCAAATTAGTGAAATGGTCCGACCAAGACTTAAAGGTATCCTTCTTATACCCCCAAGGGGATAAAATCTCCATAAAAAACAAAGCGGTTTCGATAGCTGGGCTGAGCACCAGGGTAAGTCTTAATATTACGGATGGGACCTCGTATACTGACAGTTCAATATTTAAAAGGTCAATGGAAGGAATTTTTAACTCTATGGCTAAAAGTGAGATTGGTTTTCAGGAGTATAGCCGCAAATTCTACGAGGTTAACGGCTGCCCGGCTGCATTCCTGGATTACATAGTAACCATGGGAAACGAAGGTATCCATAAACTTATGTTATCGGCGAACAAGGACGGGTGCCTTTATACTCTGCAGATTTCCTTCTCAAGTGCTGATGACACCAAATACAAGAAAATGGCTGCGGAGATCATTAACTCATTTCATTTTATGAAAGGGCAACCTGACCTTGCCACATTGAAGGTGAAATAAACTGATGGTCATTTAGAAGTGAACTGGTGGCGCAACCGGTCGTACTTTGATTAAGTACTGTCTTTTTATTTGGAGGCAATGCATATCCCTGTATCCAAATCATTTAATACATCTTTAATAGAGGTTGTACATATAACATTGATACAGGATGGGCTCTTAATCCACGACAGGATAAAAACTGCATTTGTGAAGATGATCTGTGCTGTTCCATTGGCAAAACCATGCAGTGCAAACCAAAAGGCATAAGCAGTGAACGGTGGCAATCAGTTGATACTTTTTGAGGACTGATTAAGCAGACTTAGAATTATTGTAATATACCCGATAACTGGGTAATAGACGGAGAAATTAAAATAAGTTGATGAATGTCAGGGAGGTATTGAATATGATATTTTTTAGAAAACCCAATGTTTCGAATTTGGAAAGGAAAAGGAATATTCCGGGACTGGGTCAAATTACTGCAAACGAGTGAATATAGTATAGGTATTATTGGAATGCGTTATGATATAGCGAAAGCATTAGGCAGACTTGGCGCTGTTGAACCATTAATTGATATTATCAAAGATATAGATAAAGAAAGGGATAAACTTAGTAATACCCGTAACGATATTTTATTAAGGGAATATATGGTGAGATCCACAGCCATAGAGGCTCTGGGTCAAATAGGCGATGCTCGAGCAGTAGAACCGTTGATCAACACATTGAAAAACGATAACTCAAGTAATCGGCGTGAAGCAGCAACCGCATTGGGCAAAATTGGAGACAAACGTGCAGTGCCAGCACTCAGTGAGGCTGCTTTAAGGGACGATTATGTGCACGTTAGAGAGGACGCAGTTAAAGCTTTGAAATATCTAGGCTGCGAGATAACAAAAGAACAGCTTATTCGAATTAATTATGATTTAATGGCAGATAATGATGAGCGTAACCGTTGTGATGCTGCTGAGAAGCTGCTTGAAATAGCGGAGCCAGAAGGAATTTCATGGTTAGTTAAAGCCTTGATGGACGATAATTCCAACAGGTTTTTGGCTGCAGCATGGACCGTTTGCTATTCCTTCAGAATAGATGAAATCAAAAGATCAATAGGTGAAGAAACATTTTGCCGAACAATCAAAGGGGCAATGACATCGGTGATTGAAAAAATAACCAATGCCGAATTGCAGCAGGGAATAAATGCTCTGAATGAAGTAACTACAAGGGCTTTGCAAGTAATAGAAAAATATGGCGATGAATCAGCGCTGGCATCATTAAATGAACTGCTTGCGAATTTAAACAAAAAACGTGAAGACGAAGGTTATCGTAAAGAATACATTCAAACGGCGGATTATGGCGGCTGGGTAGATAACGAAGGCAAAATAGAAATGGTGAATAGAATCATAAAGAATATCGAGAAACGGCAGATTGTTTGAGAAAGACAGTTCAACGACGTGTATCTGTTATGGTCCAACGTGGCATAGTTGATGCAAGCCTTTCGTGAGCGTCAGGTTGGTGAAATTACAAAACGAACTGTGCTTGGAGATACTTGGCCGGTCTTTCTTTCAGATGCGGGGTATATTTCCCACACTTCTTTCAGCCATCATCATTAGACTTTGATGTTTTACGGAGTAGCCCAGGAGTAGCCGAAATAGATGAAACTACCTGCGAATAGATGCGACTAGCTGCATAACTTGGCAAATGTGGGGAGTCAAAAATCCTTAATAGATAAGCATAGATGCCATTACATGAAAATAGATGCGAAGTGGTTTACGCGATTGGAAATCGAGTAGACGGGTAACACTGTCTCGCGGGCGCCAGGACGGCGCAGGAGCGATGGAATCCCGCCCTCTCAGCCATTATAGATTTACCAAGGGGTTTCGGGTTTTTATCCGGAACTCCTTTTTGATATTTTTTACAGCGCGGAGTCGCCGAAATAGATGAAAATAGCTGTCAATACATATGAATACTTGAAAACAGATGAGAAATGTCTGGGAAAATATAGATTCTAGAGATCTCAGATAAATAACTGTATATAGGCATCTTCAAGTCTATTGATTGTTTGCAAAGTAAGCGCTTAATAACAAAGTGCCTATAAAAATCCCACCGGACAGACTATAATCAATCTGTCCGGTGGGATTAAATCATTATTTGCGGCATTCTTGTTGCACCCGTTCCGACCAGGGCAT
>Ga0074198_1001860_pt1 | contig 12598 bp, 8 predicted proteins | sample EPASupsiteSAE323_FD_64527 | JGI IMG/M metagenome (GOLD analysis project Ga0074198, IMG submission 64527) | Bioremediated contaminated groundwater from EPA Superfund site, New Mexico - Sample SAE3-23 | ecosystem: Environmental > Aquatic > Deep subsurface > Groundwater > Contaminated ...
GGCCGGATAGAACACTGTTATGGTCGCCCTGCTGTCCCCGGCGCTCAGGCTTCCGCTTTGGATGTAGTCCTGCGCACGAGTCTCCAGATTCCCGATGTCTCCTAACAGGTTATCTACAATCAAACCTCCCTGGGCGTCATCTACCGCGTCCCAATTCAGGTTTATCTTGTAGTTCGACGTACTGGCTCTTAAATTAGTCGGTACATTGGGGGTGGTCATATTTACGCTAACACTTGCCGTGACTACTGCGCTCCATTCGCTGACTCCTCCGGCGTTCACTGACCGCACCCGATAATTGTGGGTGCTGTTAGCGGCTAAGCCTCTATGGATATAGTTGAGGCTTATGCCTGCCGGTATTACGGTTCCATCCACTTCTATCTCATACTTGGCTGCGGTTACGGTTTGTCCGCCCTCTACATATCTTAAGACTCCGTACTTGCTCTTGATCTCGTTATCGCTTAGGGCAGCGTCTCCTTGCCCGGTTATGTCTACTACCGCTATATCCCTGAAATATCCCTGGTCTTCGGTTATGTACGCCGAAAGATATCCTAGTATCATCTCACTGCCGTCTCCTTCGGCCAGGTATATCATTGGGGTCCACTGGCTGGCTCCATTTACTTGTACTCCTGTTTCGCTTCTTTCTCCGCTGCTTCCGTTTATCCTTACCATATCCAAATTTCCTTTGGCCTGACTGTATACTAGGTATTTGTGCCCGGCTGCAGTCGGGAATCTAAGTAGCGACATTCTAGACGCGTTCGGCCCGTCATAATCACTGAAATACCCGTCTATACATTTCTTGCCGTCAATTGTTTTAATTGTTTGGGCCGGATAGAACACTGTTATGGTCGCCCTGCTGTCCCCGGCGCTCAGGCTTCCGCTTTGGATGTAGTCCTGCGCACGAGTCTCCAGATTCCCGATGTCTCCTAACAGGTTATCTACAATCAAGCCTCCCTGGGCGTCATCTACCGCGTCCCACTCCAGGTTTATCTTGTAGTTCGACGTACTGGCTCTTAAATTAGTCGGGGTATTCGGGTTTGAAATACTGCCAATAATCTTTGTAACCAATTCGCTCCAAAGACCTACTCCTCCGACATTTACTGCACGAACTCTGTAGTTATGAGTGTCCCCAGATGTTAATCCAACATGCCTGTATACGGCCTCATAGACTGTTAAAACAGATGAATCTATTTCGACATCATATGATAAAGCATTTTCCATTGGTGTCCATGATAAAACGGCTTGGTTACTTGTAGTTATAACTTTAAAATTCTGTGGTGCTTCCGGAGGTGTGGGATAAGCGGTTACAACTGTCATCTTACTCCATGAACTATTACCAGAAGCGTTGACCGCTCTAATCCTGTATGCATGCTGACTGTTGGCTTGGAGATCACTGTGTATAAATCTTGTGTCATTTATATTGGATATAATTGTCGCGTCAACCTCTAACTCATAATATGATGTATTGCTTACCTGATTCCAAATAACTTCAATACTATTATATGTAGGATTAAAATGTATTCCTGAAGGCATAATAGGCAAACCAGAATCATTCTTTATTGTAATATTTTTACTAGAAATAACACCATCATTTATTACTGACCGCGCGTTGACTGAAAATCCGCCAGCTACTGCTTGGTCTGTAATAGTTAATAATCCTGTGTTACTATCAATACTGACCCCTGCATAAGTTCCATCGAGTGACCATATAACCTGCTGATCAGGTATTATATGACCATCAGAGGCCTTTACTACGCTATAAAAGGAATATACTCCCCCACCCTGCATCGGCTTAATAATTTCGTCCTGACCCATTATATCGATGCTGTGGATATTAGTTGGAGCAAGGGTTAATGCTATATTCTTGAATCCCGCCAAGGCTGTGTTTTGTTTCGATTTTGCCATAAGTAAAACCGGTGCCTCTAATGCGTTATTGTTTATTGATATGATTCCGCTTTCAGGATCAACATTTACACCGTTTATATTTCCAAGTATTGACCAGGTAAAAGAAGCTGGTGAAACTATATTTCCATTAGAATCATGTTCTACCGCTTGATAATTATAATCGTCTTCAGCATTGGATAATATCGTTAATTCGTCTGATCCTTCCAAAGTAATTATATGTCGGGTATCCGATGATATTTTCCATCCTGGATGGTCACCGGAAATATTGCCCAGTGTCTGATTGATCAATTGGCAAGCATTGGTATTAGCTGGACAATACAGTTCTATTTCAGGGTAACTACCTTCGAGTTGAGATTCATACCATACCGTACTGTGTGGACCACCATATACAACTGCGCAATAACCATTTAGATTTGTAATCTGCGGAGTTTCAAGCAGATAAATGAATTCTAAAGGCTGCAGGGCAGAATCGACGTTGACATCTGCGATTGAACTATATAATCCTTTGGGCACAATGAGCATTATTTTGTATCCACCCTCCGGTGATGGGGTCAGAGTGAATTCACCAATATGCGATGTAGAATCTATATCAGTGTTTGTAATACCATTCTTGCCAAATACATTAATTATTCCTTCACAAAAATCAGTTACGGTGGTGGTATTATATATAGCCTTAGACACAATGACATCAACATTGGCAAGTGATTGATAGCCTTCATAATCGGTATTAAATAGCTTTGTATAGCCTATACGTTTTGTATATATTCCGTCCCATGTTATATCATCATAATTATTCCCCAAACTTCTCAAAGTATCTGGAATTGCCAAGGTACAAGTATAAGCAGAATCCGAATCATCTCCTAATGAAGTATATTTTGCGTTTAGATCCTGGGCATTTAGTCCATCATCCCCACGTGTCGTCAAATCATAAACCTGAATGTTTTTGATACAGCCCAACCCCGGATTAAGATAAGCCGATTTCATTAAGAACAGCAGATCTCTACCATTAGCCGTTGTTGGATATGTAAGCGTCCCCCAATTTGTATTATTTGACGAAATGGTGTTAATGATTTGTCCATCATTGGAGTTGAGTTCCTCCAAGGTAATCGACCCTATCACATCCATGACTATAATGTATTGATGCCCATTTATAGATGGTATGCGAACAGAATTAGCTCTATATTGCGGCCATTGAGAATCGCCATAAAGACAATCCAAACAATTTATTCCGTTATTCGTAACAACCATGCCATCACGCCAAATTGACATTGCACCGTAAATCCCATGTTTTTGGTATGCCGAATGGTATTGTGTGATATCTCCATTATCCCCCATCAGGTTGCTTTTATCGGGATCTCTATACTTTATTGTAATATTCCCGGCATTTACACTAGTACAATTAGGTGTAAAACTAATAGTTGAATACTTATTTATGATCTCCACTGGGCTTAGTTGCATGTCCCCCTGATAATATAGATCTACAACCATTATGTCTTTGTAGTATCCTCTGTCCCAAGTTACATATCCGTTACGGAATAAAAGCATTAAATCCTTGCCGGTTCCTTCAGCAACATAAACCAATGGCATCCAATCAGATGTCTCCCGTTCCTGATATCCGATCGGTTGTCCTGTATCTATATCCAATTCTCCGAAACATATATAGCCCTTGCTCTTCATGCAGATGGCATACCTATGACCGTTTACGCTCGGAATCTTCAAATAATTGGATCTTATATTCCCGCCAGCCCAATCGAGGTCGCTCCAATATCCGTCCAAACATGCGCTTCCATCAATATTTTTAACCATATTGTCTGTCCATAAAAACATGTTCCCATGTAAACCTGCGGTTTGGTATGTGGTCGCATTACTGGAAATATCACCGGCAGAGCCAATAATATTGTTAATTGTCTGCCCTTTAGTAGAAAATGTGGCAGCATTCATAACTGAATCATCCGGAAAAGCTATGCCATTCCCACTAGATTCCTTTTGAACATAACGGGGGGTTTGTTCAGATTCCTCTATTTTGGTATGCTTGCCTGATAAATTGATCTCAGTGGTGCAGTTTTGAATATTGCAGGCACTTAATATGTTGTAATCGGCATTTTTCTCGTCAACACCAATAGGACTATTTGATATATTGAGATCTTTCAATGAAACATACTTGGTGTTTTCATCAAGAAGTACCCCAGCTACGCTATTATTCTCTAGGCTTGAGTTAAGTACAACCGCACCGTACAAAGCTTTCAATTGAAGTCCATAAGCATTGTTTCTGGCTATAAATCCTGATACCGTACAATTATAGTTTTCATATAACATAACTTGAAGACCTGATGCGTTGTTTTCACTAATACCGCCCTTAACATTTACATTAGAAGAATTGATTATATCAATCCCGCACTGACCACTATTTCTGGTTACACAATTTATGATCAATGTTGAACCCGAAACTGTATCAATACAGATATTATCCGCATTACAATTCTCCACAAGGCAGTTTTCAATAATCAAATTTTCGTGGGGTCCCCAGGGATGAATGCCCTGAAAATAAAAATCATGAACATAAACATCTCTAATATATAGATTTCGGGACCCATTCCCGCTTGCAATACCGTTAAGATTGGCATCAGCGTTTACTATCTGTATAGGTATACCACTCTTATTACCATCCAATTGACCTCCGATAATACTAGCATTATCTACATCTCCAACAAAAAGAAGGCTATAATGCGAAAAGCAATAAGCCTGGTTTGCAGTAAAATCTTGGCTTAAATCTGGTGAAACCGTTATTCTGTTTCCATTGATTGCCGTTATAGTAGTACAAACGCCTGGAACATAACCATTATTTGAATTAGCCACACCTATTTCCATACCTACTACAAAGCCTGCAGGATTATCTACTACAATTACATTACGTCTAGGAGTTTTACAATCCTCTATCAAACGGTGAATAATCTGGTCGGGATATTTAATGATTGTTTCCTTTTCCATTAATAGGGTTACACCCTGCTTGATATCGATGCGTTTTGATGGTAAATAAGTCCCCGCTAATATATATACTATTCCGCCGCCAGCTTCTGATATTTCATCAATTGCTTTTTGTATTTCCTGATCATCGGCGGTGCCATCACAAATATAATCGGCTGTAGTATTATTGGGACTTGTTATATTTGCAACAACCGCTTTGTTTTCCGGGATATTCTCAGCCCTTAACAATTTGGCTGGATAGCCAACGAATATCAACATACTCAGAACAAACAGTATTAAATACTCTTTATTTCTAGATAACGTACTGTGCATCTGATTATACCTCCAATTATTACATAATGCTTATTTTTATCCATACATTACTTATCGTCCCATTATATACATCAAATATTTTTGGATAATTAAACCATTATTCTACAAATGTTTCTATTTTCCTTTTTTAGTTTTATTTTTTACATAAAATATTAATTATCTAACTTGTTACTTCCTTTTATATTTATTCCAGTGACAATAATCGATTTGCCGCATAAGCCTCACGATCAGTAAGTAGCACTCTTATCTTGCTCTTTTCAGGTTATAAAAGATAAATTTCGGGATAAAGAATAATGTGAATTGAAGTGGTGATTTGAAGGAATGAAAAAAGAAAGGTTATTTTACAATTGATTGTAATGCTCCAACAACTACATTTATCTGTTCTTCTGACATCTGCGGCCAAAGAGGCAGGCTGATAACCTCCTGAACTGCCGCCTCCGCCCGGGGGCAAGTGCCTAGTCTATAACCCAATTCAATAAAGGCTGGATAGATATAGGGTGTATTCGTATAATGAACACCAGCTTCAATGCCCCGAACATGCAGCATACGTAATACTTCATCGCGCCGCGGTGTTCTCACCACAAAAAGGTGCCAGACTGGCCGGGTATCCTTCTCCGGGATCGGCAGAGCTAACCCAAGACCGGATAACTCATCAAGATACAAACTGGCAATCTCCTGCCGTTTCCGGTTCCACTCGTCCAAATGCGGCAGCTTGACCCTCAGCAGGGCAGCCTGTAATTCATCCATCCGACAATTATGCCCTGGAAGAACATGAATCCCCGCATCATTCCGGCCGACATTGCGTAGTTGATAGATTTTCTCCGCCATCTCCGCGTCATTACAGGTTACCGCTCCGGCATCACCAAAAGCCCCCAGATTCTTGGTCGGGTAAAAACTGAAGGCTGCCGCATCGCCCAGGCTTCCGGTCTTTTGCCCTTGATATAACGCCCCATGCGCCTGAGCGGCATCTTCGATCAGCAGCAATCCATGACGGGAGGCAATGTCCCGTAAAGCCGCCATCTCAGCCGGCTGACCATACAAATGCACCGGTATAATAGCTCGGGTTTTAGGGGTTATTGCGGCCTCCACAAAACGTGGATCCAGGTTATAAGCACCAGGCTCGATATCCGCAGGCACGGGTTTCGCACCCGCATGATATACCGCCAGCCACGTGGCAATAAAGGTATGCGCCGGAACGATTACCTCATCACCCGGACCAATACTATTAGCTTGCAGGATCAGGCGCAGGGCATCCTCCCCGCTACTCACCGCTATACAGTACCGACACCCGCAGTAGGCAGCAAACTCCCGCTCAAAGGCTTCCACTTCCAATCCCAGGATATATTGACCGGAACGCATTACCCGCTGGGCAGCCTCCTCCAACTCAGCCTGTAGTTCCTGATAACCGGCAGCAATATCGATTATAGGTATCCTCGTATCCATTATCCTCTCTCCTGTTCGCCCACAGTCTCCCGCTTTTCTCCCCTTTTCTTCCTGCCACCCGCACTCCCGGCTATTACCCGCCGGCTGAGCAGGAAGGTTACCGGCACGGTAATCAAAACCACAAATATAGGAGCGATCACTTCGCTGACCCCGGCCAACTCTACTAGTAGATATAACGATGTTATACCCAGCAGATACTGCACCAGATACACCAGAGGATATTTGAGAGCCTTCCGCCAGGATAGCTTCTCGTAAAACACATAACGGCTGTTAAGGTAATATGAGATAAAAATGCCCGAAGCAAAAGAGAGAGTGTAAGCCATGGAATAGCGCACAATATACAAGCAGGCCAGGTAAACCAGGTAAGTGGTCAGGGTATTTATGATACCGCAGATTACGAAGCGGGCAAATTGACCTGTTAATCTAGTCATATATCTCATCGATCACCGCTTCCGGTCTATGATTTATTTCATCAAGAATGCGCCAAACATATTCCCCGATTACCCCCAACATAATGATGACCAGTCCCAGCAGGAAGGATATCAATGAAACGATAGTAGGATAACCGGGAAGATCACGATGGCCGGTCAGGGTATAGATCACCATAATGGCGCCATAGGTAAAGCTGATCAGAGATACGATCACCCCGATCATTGAAATCAGCCGAATGGGCAAAAAAGAAAATCCCAGTATGGAATCGATAAAAAAGGTAAACTTTTTGCCGAAAGTCCATTTGGGGCGGCCAAAACGGCGTTTTCTCCTGGTATAATACATGATCTCCGGCTCAAAACCCAGCCAGAAGGCGAATAGCGCCAGATTAATATTTTTCCCGCTTTGTTTCATATAGGGAAGCATGCTGCCATCCATCAAGGCCAGATCAAACCCGCCGACCGGAAAGCGGGGAGCCACAAACCGACGCAGGATTCTATAATACAGAGCGGCAAAAGCCCGGCTAACCAGAGGATCCTGGCGTTGCTGCCGGGTATAAATCACAAATTTGCTGCCTGCCCGCCAATGATCGATCATGTCGAGAATCAACTCAGGCGGATCCTGCAGGTCAGCGGACAAAACAGTAAAACAATCACCCGTCACCTGTTCCATTCCCACCTTGGTGGCATGAATAGCACCGAAGTTGCGTGTCAGTTTAACTATACGGGTCTCGGCGTGGTCCGCCTTGAACTTTAACATTTGCGACAGCGAGCCATCCCGGGAACCGTCATCAATAAAAATAAACTCCGTGGCAAAATCACGCTGCTGCAATCCGGCCTCCAAAAGGTACAATTCCGCAAAAAGCTCCGGCAGAGATTCAGCTTCATTATAAACAGGAATTATTGTGGATAGCTTATTCATATAAAAGCCCCCGTAATTCGACCTTCGGCAAAGTCTGCAAGATCCAATTCATAGTATTGATGTGTTATGGCCCGGGCCCCGAAGCCCTCCTTCTGCCGACACAATCCAACATTGAGCTTCCGCCCCTGCTCCTCATTGGAATTGCCGAAATCAAAGAAAGCCATATCCCGGTAAGCCTCCTCCAACAGATATTGATATATCAGGTCCAGCGCTCCGCAAGCCTTACCCCGGGCACAGGCGGCCTGATACTGGCAGTGAGCGACCTGTTTACTCTCATATATCACCGCCCCCCCCAGCATCTCCCCGTTTTCATAACAACAATAAAGCTTAATGTTCTTCGGGAAAAGACGGTGCAAGTATTCCATCTCCTCCCTGCTGTGTACCGGCATCACCCCATGGCAGTTCTGCAGGACCTCGCACAAGAGCAGCCAAAAACCCTGGTAATCATCGGTCAGCCTTACTTCCAATCCGGCTTGCCGGGCCTTTTTAATCCCGTGTAACCGCATCTTCTGATAATGAATATGCTCGTGTTGCCGAATGGTTGAAAATAGATCGCGGCGCACCAGGCGGGCCTCGGCCAAAAACAGGGCATACAAATCTTCCTCCGACGGTATCTGATGGTAGATGTGTGGGATGGTCTTATAAAAGAGCTGCCTGAAACCGGCTTTTTTCAGATATAACATGGACTCTTCAAAAATGTGCAGGTACTGCTCCGAAACCATGGAAAACCCGGTCAAGAACCCGCAATAGCTTAAGCCCCGGTGGCAGGCCAGGGTATCCCCCTCCCGATTAGCCGGCAACAACGCAGCTAATCGTCCCTTTTCATTGCGTATCAATAAAGAAAAATCCTCGAAGCGCTCCCGGTGATACTCCATATAATCGCGATAGAACATAAAAGTAGCGTTTTTGGCTGAGCTGACGAAATCATCCCAAACGTTTTTATATTCATCGCGGTAAGGTTCAATGGAGTACATCGCATTTTCTCCTCATCTAGGCAAAATGTCTGGCCCGTTCAGGATCCAAAGGCAGCACTTCACAGGCTCCCATCTTAACCAAGCTGTTATCCGGCAGATCCCGGTTTACCACCACCCCAGCCCCGATAACACAGCTATTGCCTATGATACGATGATCGGTAACTGTTGAGTTTCCTCCAAAAAAGCAATAATCGGCTATTCTTACTTGGCCTAATACTACAACATGCGCCGAGAGGAAATTATGGTCCCCTATTTCGCTATGATGGCAGACACACGATCCCATGCCGATGCAGATATTCTTGCCGATGCGGCAATGCGGCTGTATGGTGGTTCCCTCCAGGATTAGTGCTCCCTCGCCCAATATCGCCTTGGGGCTGACCGTTGCGCCCGAGCTGATATAGCTGGCCAGATTATAGCCCTTGCTGCGCGCCTGGGTATAGAAGCGACTGCGCAGGGTGTTCAGCCCGGTATAGGAAGCCGCTACAAAGGCATGGTGACGAGTGGGAGCAAACAGCCGCTCCGCTTCCTCCCAGGGCACCACCGGCAGTCCATTAAAGCTGGGCTCGCTGATGCAGGCTTTATCTACAGCAAAGCCGACTACCTGGTAGTCCGAATCATCGGTTAGGTACTCATAACACCACTGGGCAAACTCCCCCGCCCCAATCATCAGCAATTTCTTCTTGCTCATCTTGTTTACCCCTTACCCACCAACTTGAGAAACTCCGTATAATCTCGAATATAATCCTCATCGTCATGGTACTTGTCGCACAAGACCAGCAGTACGCAATTCGGTGAAAAATCGTATATTTCCCGCCAGGTGGGCCGGTCAAGCAAAAGACCCAGATTGGGTCTATCAAGCAGCACCTCCTGACGCTCTTCGCCATCATCCAGCATTATCCTGCAGCTGCCGCTGACACATATATGCAACTGCCGCAGATCCCGGTGGGCATGAAATCCCCGCGTCATTCCCGACGGAACCTGGTACATATAATAAACCCTTTTTATATCGTAAGAAACTCCCTTGCCTAACTCTAAAGCCACTAACGAACCCCGGTTATCAGTCCTCTCCGCCAACTCGAATAATTTTATTTCCAAAAAAACCGCCCCCATAGCCCTCTTGGTCAATTAACCTACAATAACTCCCCATTTAACATAAGGCTGTCAAGCTCTTTTTTCCACGCCAGCAATTTGGCATACCAGTGAACCGTTAGACAGCGTTCATTGTCAAAAGCCCGGCCTGCTTGCAAGGCACCCAATACCTCGCGAGCTCCTTCCGCCAAGCCGACCCGGGCCTGAAACCCCAACTGGTCGGTTATCTTGTCAAAGTTGACTCGGTAGGAGCGGATATCATTCTCTCCGTAGCTTCTAATCTCCACAGCATCATCTGACAGCCCAGCAATCAGCCGGGCCAATTCTGCGATTGTAACGTTCTGTCTGTTGCTTCCCACGTTAAAGATCTGCCCATTAACCACCTGGGGATCAGCCTCCAGGGCCATGATAAAGGCCCGGCAGGTATCGCTTATATGTACGAAAGGCCGGCACTGGTCGCCATCGCCGGTTATTATTATCATTTGTTGGCTGAACATACTGTGGGTCATGCCATTTACCGCCAAGTCAAACCGCATTCGATGGGAAAGACCATAAACCGTGGCCTGGCGCAATACTGTAACAATGAAATCATCCGCCGCCAAGTTTAGAACTGCCTTTTCCGCCAGGTAATTGGCCTGGGCATAGGTGGTCATGGGGTTTACTTCGCTGGTTTCCTCCAGCAAATCATCCTGACAACCATATACACTGCAGGAGCTGGCCAGGATATAGCGTTTTACTCCGGCCATCTTGCCCAAATGGGCCATTCTGCTTCTGCCCAGATAATTAATATCGATGGTCTTGGCCGGGTCTAATTCGCCGGCGGGATCGTTGGATATAGCGGCTAAATCAATAATATAATCAACATTTTCAAATACATCGGGATTCATACTTCTGACATCCCCGCGAATAAGTTCCAGCCCCATCCGTCTCTGCAAGGGCTCCAGCACCTTGTCTCCAAAAAAGAATCGGTCTAGCACTCTTACCGAATAACCGCAATCCAGCAGCATTTCTGATAAAACCGAACCGATATATCCACCCCCACCGGTTAACAACACCCTGAGCATAAAACCCACTGCCCTTACTGTATATTTTCATTGAACTGAAGCATAATTAATATTTAACCCAGAAGAAGAATCTCCACTGATAAAACGATAATAAGGCAGGTATACCTTTCCAATTCGTTGAGTGATGGCAAATTCCTGCTCAAAAAAAATATATATTAATAGACTAAGTTTAATGAATTAACATTTTAGCAAGAAGATAAGCAAGTATGCTATAATACTCAAAAAATAGTCATATATCCATTATCCACTACTGTCCTCGTGAAAGGTGATTTATGGAACCGGATATTTTGCATAACATATCAGGGGTGGATTCCCCGCCCCCACCCGTTTCCCACCCGGCCAGGCATGTTGTTCCCTGGCTCGAAACTTTGATCTGCTTGATTGTGATAGCTGGTGCATTGGCATTCTCACTGTGGCCTTTGCTATCTGCCCCCAACAGCAACTTTCCGTATACTGGCGATGCCATGGGACATCTGACCAAGGTCAAATATATCGCTGATAGTCTCCGTCAGGGACACTGGCCAGCGTGGTTCCCGTTCTGGTACAATGGTTCCACTGTAATACAGTACTACCCGCCGCTTTCCTTCTTCCTGCTGGCCCCGGTGCAGATACTGTTCGACAACCTGATGATCACCTTTAAGTTTTGGGCCTTTGCCACTCTGCTGGTCGGCGGTTGGGGGGTATTCTATATTTGCCGGCGCTGGATCGGTTTTTACGCAGGTCTCTTGGGAGCGGTCCTATACGTAATGCAGCCATTTCTGCTGCGATCGCTGATGATGCAAGGGGTAATCGCCCAGGGTCCTATCATCGCGCTGACCCCCTGGTTGCTGGCAGCCACACTGCTCTTCTTCGAACAGAGAACCCCCTGGCGTTGGATGGCCATCTGTATTACCATCGCTGCCTTGATCCTCTCCCATCCTATGCATGCCTTACTGGTCTGTCTGGGGATGATATATGTAGTGCTGGTCCTGTGGATCGCCGGCAAATCAAGGATCAAATCCCTGGTGCTTTGGGGTTGGGCAATCATAGTCGGCGCGGGTTTGATGGCGTTCTGGTGGTTACCTGGCGTGACCCACTTGGAGATGGCCGGACTTCCAATAACCGTCGGCACTGAGGTAGCCCGAGCCGTATATACAGCTGGTCCTGATTGGTTCAATCCGGCGGTTCGTCGTTCCGATGCGGTGTACTATTTCAGCCCCGCTCTCCTGGTTTTGGCTCTGCTCTCGCTAGCCTTCCTACGTAAGAATCCCAAGGAACAACAAGATCCCAAGTCTTCCAGCTATAAACCTATTACTAATGATCAACTGTTAATCGCCCTGGTAATTGGTTTGTTAGGCAGCCTGGCCCTGGCCTTCGGTAAGCGCTTAATAACAAAGTGCCTATAAAAATCCCACCGGACAGACTATAATCAATCTGTCCGGTGGGATTAAATCATTATTTGCGGCATTCTTGTTGCACCCGTTCCGACCAGGGCATCAA
>Ga0074198_1001863_pt1 | contig 12590 bp, 13 predicted proteins | sample EPASupsiteSAE323_FD_64527 | JGI IMG/M metagenome (GOLD analysis project Ga0074198, IMG submission 64527) | Bioremediated contaminated groundwater from EPA Superfund site, New Mexico - Sample SAE3-23 | ecosystem: Environmental > Aquatic > Deep subsurface > Groundwater > Contaminated ...
GATTTTGAGTTTTACCGATTAGGCGGAAGTGTCAGGAATGTAATGCACTCTACCGGAAACTACAGACCGGCAAAAGCCTTGAAAATTGGCATTTTCGACACTTCAACCTCTGAAAATCCAACCGTTTCAAAACTTATGTAAAAAAGTGATTTTGAAATAAATTTTGAACGTTGGAGGGATATTGGAGGGATGCGGGGGATGCTCAGGCAAGGTTTTGTATCTTTTGAATGTATTGTAGTTTCTTGGGTGCACAGCTACTCTTTTAATGCCTATATATATTTCTATTGTCTTTGAGGTTGCACGTACTGAGCATGGGTTGTTTATATGAGAGTGATGTATACTGTAAAAGAAACCTTCGAAGTCTATATGATAATTGAACTGGACTTTTGTTTCCTTCCATTCGGAATATTCGTACTTTACTGCGGGCAACGGCTGTAAGGCTGGTTTATCTATCTTCTCAAATGCAGACAGTCTGTTACCCTCCATTTTTTGAAAAGGTCGGTTGATAAGATTTACAAGTTCCTCGCTGATTGCCTGATTTATTTCATATATACTGAAAAACTGCCTGTTTCTGAGCGCAGCAATAATTCTTCTTGAAACATTCAAAACCATATTTTCATCAGCAGCTTTATCCTTTGGCTTTCTTGCTCTGGCTGGGATAAGTGTAGTCCTATAGTGTCCAGCCATTTCATTGTAGCTTTTGTTTAGTACAGGGTCTATCCTGTCGGGTTTGATAACTGCAGTTTTGGTATTGTCGGATATGGTGATTTTAGGAACTCCACCAAAGTATTCATATGCTTTGACGTGAGCATCTATCCAGCTTGCCGTCTTTGTATTTTCGTACGCATAAACAAAGGGATTTGCTAGCCGGAAGAATTGCAACAAATATATATGCCGGCTTTATTTCTCCGGTAGAAGTTTCGACATATGACATTGTATCGCCTGCCCAGTCAACTTCTATTTCTTCTCCTGCTTTATGCTCCTTATGCATGGAATTTTATTGTTTATCTTGAATTTACGGTAGCGTTCACAGAATTGTGTATACATTATTCCATCAGGATGTTCTCTTTTGTATTCTTCCCATAAGAGCATAAGAGTGACATTCTTTTTCTTCATCTCGCAGAAGATGTATTCAATATCCGGCTCAGGGGGGAGGATAAAGAAGTGACATCAATTGTTTGTCGTTAAGGTTAATTGGCCATGTTATTTGAGCTTTTTGAGCCCGTTCAAGTATTTTTGATACTGTTGACTTACCGCAGTTACAAGCCAGACCAATTTCTCTTAGTGATAATCCTACTTCATGTTTTAGTCTTAGAATTTCTCTTGCTTTTAGCATTTCCAGCCTCCTCATCGATTAGCCCCCTTTAATCATTCTGATTAAAGAGTAGCAGTTATTTTATTAATTCGACAAGGTATCCGGATGTGCCGTTATGCTGTCCGGATGTTGCCGGAATCAGTGTCCGGATGTGTCCGAAATATGCAATCCAGGAGATATTGAAAAAATTGGTAATATTAATGAGATTATTTCAAAGATTTGTGAATCATCTTAAAAAACATGATAAAATAGTATTATAGAGATTTTAAAAGGATGATGATTATGGGAGAAAATGAAGAATTAAAAAGAGATAAAAATGATGGAAGTATTGTATATAAAAAACCTGAACCGAAAGCATTGGAAGAACTTGATTCTTTAATTGGAGCTAATACGGATATCAGACCAAGTGCTGAAAATTCAAGGGCAGCCCAACTTTTTAAGGAGAGGTTAGATGCTTAACTGCGAAGTTCTGTTAGAAAAACTAAATGAAAATCCTGACATAGAACCATGGTTTAAAGAGAATCTTGCACGGATTATTCCGAAAGGGTTTAAAAAAGTTGCAAATTTCGTCGGCGAGAAAAGAGTGCAGGAGATGATAAATAAGACTGCATGGATAGTTAAGAACAGTACTATGAATTTTGATGATCTAAATGTGGATGAAAATACGGATGAAAAGGTCAGAACCTTTACAAGAGGCAGCTGGAATGAAGGATTTATTGAAATTGATGGAAAACAAATTTTTTCCGGAGCTAAAAAAAGGAAAGACGGCACTCCAAATTTTGTAGGTGAATTGAAAATTGATAAAAATGTTGATAATAATGACAAAATAAAAGTATTGATTCATGAATTCTTTGGGCATCTTATTGTACAAGGTATAGAACCTAAGCAGATTGAAGACAAGCGTTATGCTATAGATGGTTTTTACATAGATGAAATATCAGAAGAAGGTGAAAAAATACAAACCCGGAATAAATTAATGGGAGAAGGGTTTGCAGAACTGGTCTCTCAAGCTGTAGCGTTAGAATGTGGTATTCCTTATACGGTTTCTCCGCTGTATGAAACAAGTTATAGGGCTGCAAGAATGCTTTGCCAGGCAACAAAAAATCAGGCATTGATACATAACTTTAATGGTACGCCTTATTTATTAGAAAAAGATATGGATGAATCAACAGAAAAAGGCAGCTGGAACTGGCTTGGCAATCTACTATATTTTGACTATATATCAATGACTGACCAAAGCCAAGATTCTGACAACTCTGCTCTTGAACGAGAAGCTTTTTCTGTTCAAGATTTTGTTCTTTCACCTTATTTTGTGAAAAAGATGGATGTTTCGGGTTTGTCTCTTGAAAATCTTTGCGATGAAATTCTGAGTTTTGAGAATATGTCTTTGCTAAAAGATTATAAATTAGATTCGCGTCACCAAGAGGAATTGCTTTTAAATAATGTGAGAGCAAAATTAGGAAATGATTATTCCGAAACAGAAATAAAGAAACATGTTTTTGTTTGTGAAAAAATATTAGATATAGTCCATCAATGTGAGCAAACATCTCTGGATAAGATGCTTTTGCCAATTAATAGTGGCAGTATTAATGATGAAAGCAGAAAAGCATGCTTTAAACAATTAGAAGAGATAAAAAAGCAAAAAATATCTGCTTGTAATAGTTCTGTTGTTTTTTCTGAGGATACTCCGGTGGGGGTTCTTTTTGAGAGCTTTATCTTTCTGGAAAGTGAAAATAAAACTGAAATAACATTTTTGGACTCTGACAATAAAGATATTTATTTTGGGGATAGAATTAATTTGGAAGAACTTAAGGATTTGAGTAGTAACGAAAATTTGGATGAAACAGAAAAGGATATCAAGCATAAGCTCCACGAGCAGTATCCAGAATATTCAGGTATCCCTGAAAGTTATGTTTATAGACAGCCATCGTGGGGAGCGGTTCCTTTTTACGTGATTACCAAACCGGAACAAGATAAATATGACGTTTATATTGTTGATAATAAAAATAAAAACAGTCTTCGCAAGCTGAATCTGAGTAAGCCGCAAAAAGTAGGAGAAAATGCCAGAAAGCGTGACAGGTGCCCGGATTCTCAGGATAGTAACAAAAAACAGATAAGACCCAAAAGCCCACGTGACTTTATATCGCAGGAAGCTGTATATTGTAAATGAAGTACATCAAAATATTTTTGGAATACACAGAGACGGTTCTTTTGTATGGGCCATACAAAAAGAACTATGGTAATATATTCTAGGGGGATTGTTATGCCGAGACATCAAAGATATAAAAGCAAAACAGGGTTTTATCATATTATGATGAGAGGGAACGAGCGAAAGAATATATTCGTAGATGAAGAAGATAAGCTAAAAATGTCGAAGGAATAAATAAAGCATTAAGCGAAGGTTATATTATTGTAGCATTTAATTCTAAGGGATATGGGCTAAGAATTGCTAGAATTGAGTATGCCCGGGGTTATTCAAAAGGATATGCAGAATCAACATTAATACCGGCACTGGAAAAAGCAAACGATAGTTTCATTAGTAACAAACCCACACTCACCTTTTTATATAATGATATAAAGAAAACAGACTGGAGATAGGTTATGATAAATATTTTATTATCTAAATGCAAAGAATACATTATACCTGTTATATTTAGTGTTATTTATTCTGTTATTATAATTGGCGTTGCTTTTACTTCTTACAGCGGATTTAATAAATTTTTCAACCTTTCAATTGTTTGTATTGTTTCGTTGATTATATCTTATATATTCAAACTAATTTTTAAAGAAAAGGCAACTAAAATATTAAAATCGTCTGCTTGGATTTCATTGCTGATTGGAGTTGTAATATCAATAGCATTTATTTTATTTTGGTTTACAACTTTTCAATATCATTATATTGATGATAATAATTTAGGTGAAGTTTTATCTGTTTTCACATTCTTGCCTTGGTTAATTTTCCCATTCATAATAGCCTCAATGGGATTTTTAGTAACTTTTTTAACTTTTGCAATTTTAAGGTTTAATGTATGGAAGCCACAAATTACTGTTTGTATAGCAATTGTCACACTAATTTTGGGAATAATGCCAAAATTAAATGTCGCGCTTGCGCCAATTAACGAGCAACTTTTTAAAGATGTTTTTCATCTAGGTATATATACTGAATTTAAATCTGGAACGCAGCTTGGAAACAAAAATCAGATTAGAGATAGTGGCAAACAATGGTTTTTCGTTCATGATGATAAATTTTATGCCTATATTACTTATAACAAAAATTATAAGTATGATGAATTCTTTTGCACTGATTTAAATGGAAAAAACAAGCAAACTATAGCAGTAAACGAGAAAATACGCATACCCGATTTTCATTTTGTGCTTAATGACGAGGCATATTTCTATTCATGGTACACAGACAAATTAGGTAAAATCAATTTAAAAAGTGGCGAAATTCAAGATGTAGACAAAACAACTTTTGAAAATCTTTATAAACAATCGCAAGAAAATAGCTTAACTGCTGAATTCCTAAATCATGTAGATTTATTTGGTCCGGACACATTGCTAGTGAAAAATAAAAACAATTCAGTTAAAAAAACTATAAATGATGTGATATACTTTAAATTGGAAAATAATACGGTGTATGTTATAAAAGCAACAAAAATTCGTGATGATATTTGGTCAGAAGATAACTTAAAAAATATTCATATAGAAAAGGAAACACTATGAGAGCGGATGATAATTTGGAATATATCCTGTGTGTCACGAAATGCATATAATTGCTACACTTTCTATGGACTGCGCCAAAGCGAGATTGTAGTACTAAAGTGGGAAGCTGTTGACTTTGAAAAAAAGACATGCATATAGCTTCCATATTGATAAGGATAAGCTGAAAAAGCTTTCGGATAATGTATTAGAGACGTGGAATAGCTTTAAATATGAAATAATCGAGTTTAAAAATAAATATAAAACGTTAGAAGAGTAATTCATTTGTTCTAAACGGATATTAGTGAATCTACGTGGGCAGATTCTGTCCACAAACAATTTAATCGGAAAAACCCGCATGGGCAAAAAGGGCATCTGGATGATTTATCCAAATGCCCTTTTCTTTTGGTGCCGAAGGTCGGGGTCGAACCGACACGGTATCGCTACCACTGGATTTTGAGTCCAGCACGTCTGCCAATTCCATCACTTCGGCTTGTGCTTAATTATATTAGCATAAATCGTTTTGCAAATCAAGGGCTTACCGTGAATTTTGAGAAGTCCATGTATTAGGTTAAGGAAGAGAGGAACTTAGGGTGAGTTATAACATAGCAAAACAGATGATTTTGTAATATAATAATATCATCTTAATAATTTTGGGGTGGATAGAATGGATTTTGTTAATGCAAAGTATGAACAGTTCAAGAATTACATAAAGGGAAAGAATGTTGCCGTAATTGGAATTGGTATAAGCAATACACCCCTCGTGAAATTCCTTTTGAAACTTGGAGCTAAGGTAACAGCTTTTGACAAGCAGACCAATGAGCAGCTTGGCGAATTCTATAAAGAGCTTGAGCCTTTAGATGTCAAGTTTTCTTTGGGGGAAGATTATCTTAAAAATCTTAAAGGATTTGATGTGATATTCAAAACACCAGTAATAAGATATGACATTCCTGAACTTGTAGAAGCTCAAAAAGAAGGGGCAAGAATTACATCTGAAATGGAAGTATTCCTTGAAATCTGTCCTGCTCGAATATTCGGAGTTACTGGTAGTGATGGTAAGACTACTACAACAACCCTGATTTATAAGATTCTTTCTCAGGAAGGTTACAAATGCTGGCTTGGAGGCAATATTGGGACTCCGCTTCTGGATAAAATTGAAGAAATCAGTTCGAACGATATGGTTGTCCTCGAACTTAGCAGTTTTCAGCTTCACACCTCATCTGTCAGTCCAAATGTTGCAATAATTACCAACGTAACTCCTAATCACCTTGATATTCATAAATCCATGAAAGAATACATAGATGCAAAGAAGAACATATATCGTTATCAAAAAGCTGAAGACAGACTTGTATTAAATTATGATAATGAGATAACAAAAAAAATAGCCATAGAGGCAATAGGAGATGTTGCTTTTTTCAGTAGACTTTTTGAAGTTGAGGGAGTTTATCTGGATGGAGATAAAATAGTAACAAATATTAACGGAAAACGGACTCATGTGATGGATGCTAGTGAAATTTTGATTCCGGGAATTCATAATATTGAAAATTACCTTGCTGCTATAGCGGCAATCTATGATATTGTTAGTATTGAAAGCATAAAAACGGTTGCCCAAACATTTTCTGGGGTTGAGCACAGAATAGAGCTGGTTAGAGAATTAAATGGGGTAAAGTTCTACAATGACTCAATTGCAAGCAGTCCTACAAGGACCATTGCAGGATTAAACTCATTCAAACAAAAAGTAATACTTATAGCAGGAGGGTATGACAAAAAAATTCCATATGATTCAATGGGAGCTCCGATAATTGATAAGGTAAAAAAGCTTGTACTGATTGGACAGACGGGATATAAGATAAAGAATGCTTATATTGATGAATGCAAAATCCTTGGAATAGAGGCGGGAACTCCAATATTTGAGGCTCTATCGCTTGAAGAAGCAGTCAAATTAGCGTATAATGAAAGTATAGAGGGAGATATAATAATACTTTCTCCCGCAAGTGCAAGTTTTGATATGTTCCGTAACTTTGAAGAAAGAGGCAGGATGTTTAAGGAAATAGTAAACGTATTGTGAGGGTAACGCTATGGATGCTATGGATAGTTTTCTTGGAATGCCGTGGAACGATTTGATTGAATTGATGAAAGTGGCAATAGGATTGCTGTATTCCAAATATCTTCTCATGACTATAATAACCTATATTTGCTTTATAATTATAATTGTAGTAATGGATTATACGGATATGATTATACCATATTTGTTCTATTTTACATGCGTATACATGCTCTTTGCATGCCCGATAAGTGGGATGTTTGCATGGGTTTATTGGTTTTTAAATAGTTGTGGGATTGCGTTGCCAAGCTTTTTTTCTTAGATGAATATGGAAGAAATATTCTAGATATTAAAAAGCAGAGATTTTCATCTCTGCTTTTTTGGTGGAGGGGGATGGATTCGGACCATCGAAGCTATCGCAACAGATTTACAGTCAGTCAAGGCACGATTTATACTATTTTTTATTGATTATTTTTGATTAGATAAAAAGCAATGCAAACTTACAGCCATGCCTGAATGAGCATTGTTTTAAGTTGAGGTTGATTATACTTGATTAAGTATAATTTTTTTGTGGTTTGGTAGAAGTTTGGTAGAAGAAATTTGGCTAGGTATTCTACCTGGTGGAAAATTATTTAAAACTAAGCAAGATTGACAAACAATACATTCCGAAATAAAATGAATTTGCATGAAGGTAATAACTGGGGGTAGTTATGAACGCAGATAAAATAAAAAATATTATAAAACAAGGTGAAGGACTGGCTGTAGAGTTTAAAGAATGCAAAACTGCTCTTAACAGAGATGTTTTTGAGACGATATGTGCATTCCTGAACAGAAACGGAGGGGAACTTATTCTCGGTGTACGCGACGATGGCAATATATTAGGAATAGACGAGAATTCGGTTGAGCAGATAAAGAAAGATTTTGTTTCTTCTCTTAACAATCCCCAAAAGATAAATCCAACTTTCTATATGTCCCCAGAAGAGAAGATTATTGATGGAAAAACAATCCTTTATATATTTGTTCCTGAAAGTTCGCAGGTTCATAGGTGTAATGGAAGAATCTTTGACCGTAATGAAGATGGGGATTTTAATATAACTGACAATAATGATATGGTAACAGCGCTATATTTAACAAAGCAAAAAACTTACTCAGAAAACAAAATATACCCGTATATAACCATAGATAGCTTTAGGACAGATTTAATATCAAGAGCTAGAAAGCTTGCAGTAAATCAAAGGCCGAATCACCCTTGGGGGGCAATGAACGATCGGGAGCTTTTAAAAAGTGCACAGCTTTACTTAAAGGATTATCAAAGCGGAACCGAAGGATTTACTCTTGCTGCAATTTTACTTTTAGGAAAAGATGAAGTAATTCTTTCTGTACTACCATATTTTCGTATTGATGCTTTACTTCGGAAAGAAAATATTGATAGATATGATGACAGAGATGATATAAGAACGAATCTACTTGAAAGCTATGACAGGCTTATGCTTTTTACGGCAAAACATCTTTCTGATAAATTCTATCTTGAAAAAGACCAGCGGATCAGCCTTAGAGACCACATTTTCAGGGAAGTTATAGCAAATATCCTTATTCATAGAGAGTATGCAAATCCTTTTCCTGCGAAATTTATTATAGAAAAAAGCAGGGTTTACACTGAAAACAGCAATAAACCTCATGGAAACGGATTAATTGATCCGGCTAATTTTTCTCCATTTCCGAAGAATCCGGTAATAGCACGATTTTTCAAGGAAATCGGCTGGGCGGATGAGCTCGGTTCAGGGGTTAGAAATCTTTTTAAATATTGCAAAAAATATTCGGGAAAAGAACCGCAATTGATTGAAGAAGATATATTTAAAGTTGTTGTTCCTTTAGCTGACCAAGTTAGTGACCAAGGCCTAGAAAAAGACCTAGAAAAAGACCTAGAAAAAGACCTAGAAAAGCTTTCTGAATTAGGATTGAATGATACCCAGATTAAAATAATATTTAAAATAATGAAAAATGCTAGGATTACTCAAAAGCAGCTTTCCATAGAGATAGGGATAAATGAACGAAATATTAGAAACAATATTGAATTTTTAAGACAAAAGAAAATTATCCAAAGGGTAGGACCTGATAAAGGTGGTTGCTGGGAAATATTATATAAATGACATTTAAAGTTGTTGTTCCTTTAGCTGACCAAGTTACCCAGCAAGCTGATAAACCAAACAGTCCAAAACAAAAATATTATTCAAGCTATAATAGAAGGTCCGTTTTAGTGTACATACAAAGCGGACTTTTTTGCATTATAATTTGACGAGAGATTTCTAAAGTTGTAGAATATTGGAAGATAGAGAAAATTATCGGGATCCAAGAGGGATAGAGAGAATACCCTTTAAGGATTTTTTGCTTTTTTAGGGAAAGAAGATGTTGGCAATGCAGTAGTAGTGAATCTGGTTACAAATAGCCGCATATCTTGACACAGAAAAACTAATTTTTAAGGTTTATAAGAAATGTAGAAATAAATATAAAGGAGGGCTAAAAATGAAATTAAAAGTGAAGCTGTTTGATGAAAAGTTATATAGAAGTTATCTGGCAGTATTATCGGTTATAAGTCTATTCTGTTCGTTTGCTTTTATTATAATAGATATACCAGACGATCCCCAAATTAAAATATGGGTTGGTATTGGTCTTGGAGTAATACTAGTAATTATTTATTTGGTTATGTGGATAAGAGCAAATATTCAAACTGAGGTTACGCTAAGAATTAATAATTCAACTATAGTTGTAAAAACAGGTAATATCTTCGAAGAAGATGGACTTAAAGTAATTGCATTTAACGAATATTTTGATACTCAAGTTGATAATAGGATCATTGCAGATAATACTCTTAACGGTATATATATAAAATCGAAAATTAATAATGTAAATGAATTAGATAATTTGATAGATAATGATGAAAATTTAAATAAAAAAGTTTCAGGGTGTAACAATGATAGACCTTATGGCAAGAAAAAGAGGTATGAGCTTGGAGCTGTTTTCCAACATAATGATTACCTTCTCACGGCATTTACAAAATTTGACAATAATAATAGAGCATATCTAAATATGTATGACTATATTAATTTTCTTCTAAACTTTTGGAATGAACTAGATATAATTTATGCTGGTCGTTCTGTATCCATACCGCTTTTGGGCTCAGGGATAACAAGATTTAAAGAATATAATACAATATCAGAACAAGAATTGCTTGAGTTATTAATTTGGTCATTTAAAATTAGTAGGATTAAGTTTACTTATCCATCTAAGGTATCAATTATTATACACGAATCAAAGAAAGACAAAATTAATTTTTATAAGTTAAAGGAGTGCTAGAAAATGGCTTACAGGACTAAGACCTATATTGCAGCAGATTGGACAGACGATAAAGATGCAGTTGATCAACTTCATAAATGGAATGACAGTGACCATTGGAGTTTATCGTTTACCGATGCTCACGATTTGACTCAAGCACGAGACGGAAGCTTAAACTGTAGTATAAAAACTTCGCTCGGGACGAGGCTTGACGCTTCAAAGACCTTTGTACTTATTGTCGGAGCAAATACAAAGACTGTAAGGAGCGGGGGATGCCAATACTGTAATAGTTATAACAGTCAGACAAGTAGTTGTGCACGGGGGAATTCTGTGGATTATCGTAGCTATATAGAATACGAGTGCGATAAAGCTGTTCGTGATGAATTGAAAATTGTTGTATTGTACAACGCAGCAACAGTAAATAAATCTAAATGTCCAGATGCCGTAAAGAACACAGGCACTCATGTTGCTATGTGTTATTACAAAGACGGAACCTATTATTGGGATTATCAAGCTGTAAAAGATGCAATAGGCTAAGTTAACAAGGTCTCTTCCTTTAGGGCGGCGGATAAGCATAAAGGTGTGAAATAATACGAAGTTCGTACGAGTGACATTTTCAGGCTAGAACTTACCAAAAAGTGGATAAGCGGATTAGTATTTTACTCAGAAAGGAGGAATCTTTATGATACCATATAAAAACATTGATGGAGACTCGGGTGTTTCTGCTTATGAAAACGGTGCAGATTATATTAAAGTCAAGTTTTCAACAGGCTCAATTTATACATACACGTACAAAAGTGCAGGCTCCGAAAACATCGAACATATGAAAATACTTGCGCAAAGCGGAGAAGGTTTAAATGCTTTTATCAATGAATCAGTAAAAAAATTGTATGCAAGAAAAGAATGTTAATTTACCAATAGTATTTAATTATATATACTAAAAAAGAGTAATTATGAAGCTAATCCACTTATCCAGCACTAATAGTAAAAAGGATCTAAAGGATAAAAAAGGAGACCCCAAAATGAATCTTACAAAATCACAATACATGACTGCCAAACAATGTTCAAAGGCATTGTGGTTACATAAAAATAAGCCTGAAACAGTAGAAACAGACGATAGCCTTGAAGGAATCCTTGAAAATGGCAGAGTAGTCGGCGAATATGCAAGGGGACTTTTTCCAGGAGGAACTATTGTTGAGTTCGATGGTGATGTAATCCAAAGAACACAGATGCTGATTGAACAAGGAGCACAAACAATTTATGAAGCTGCATTTTCTTTTAGGGATTGTTTTGCCATGTGCGATATTTTACACAGAGAGCAAAATAGTTGGGAGATATATGAGGTAAAAAGTTCAACAGAATTAAAACCCGAGTACATACAGGATGCTGCATTTCAGTATTACATACTTTCAAATGCAGGCATAAAAGTTAATAAAGTTTCTATTGTATATATAAACAACCAATACGAGCGTAATGGAGAATTAAATCTCAAGGAATTATTTGTAATTGAGGATATAACCACTCAAGCGAAAGAAATGGTGGAACAAATTCCACATGAGATAGAGATTCTTATGGCAAGCCTTGAGAGCAGTTGCGAGCCAGAGGTATCAATTGGTGAACATTGTATTAAGCCTAATGAATGTGCATGTAAAGGTTATTGTTGGAATCATATACCCGAAAATTCTGTATTTGATATTTCTGGAATGAGAAATAAAAAGAAATTTGAAATATATCAGCAGGGAATAGTAACATTCGAAGAAATTGCAGCAAGTGGGATAAAGCTTTCTCCGCAGGCTGCAGAGATTCAGGTTTATTCACATATTAATGATGAAAGTATTATTAATATTGAAGCAATAAGAGCGTTCATTGATACTATTTTATTTCCTCTATACTTCTTAGACTTTGAAACATTTCAACAGCCAATTCCTATGTTTGATAAGGAAAAACCATATGAGCAGATTCCCTTCCAGTATTCACTGCATTACATGGAGAGGGATGGTGGAGAGTTAAAGCATAAGGAGTATCTGGCAAAGGAAGGAAAGGACCCGAGGAGGGAGCTGGCTGAAAGGCTTGTATGTAATATTCCTAAGAATGTATGCGTAATGGCTTATAATATGCAGTTTGAAAAAATGGTTATAAAGAGATTGGCTGAGCAGTTTGAGGACTTGAGCGAGCATTTAATGAACATACATGAAAATA
>Ga0074198_1001865_pt1 | contig 12581 bp, 5 predicted proteins | sample EPASupsiteSAE323_FD_64527 | JGI IMG/M metagenome (GOLD analysis project Ga0074198, IMG submission 64527) | Bioremediated contaminated groundwater from EPA Superfund site, New Mexico - Sample SAE3-23 | ecosystem: Environmental > Aquatic > Deep subsurface > Groundwater > Contaminated ...
TGGCTGGATTGCTGGGGCTGCTGAATACCTTCGATATCCCGGCAAGACAATCATTTGTAATTGAAATGGTTGGAAAGAAGGATTTGCCAAATGCAATAGCACTTAACTCAACTGCTTTTAACCTTGGACGTATAGTTGGACCAGCAATTGCAGGAATTATAATTGGCAAACTTGGAATAGCTGCTTGCTTTCTTATAAACTCTGCAAGCTTTGTTGCTGTTATTGCAGGGTTGTATCTTATGAGATCGCTGCCTGTGATTAATTTTGAAAACTCAGAGAATAATATATGGCAGAACATTAAGGAAGGATTAAAATATATCCGTTCAATTCCAATAGTTTTTAATACCATAATTCTCATGGCAATAATGAGTACATTCACTATGAATCTAAATGTACTTGTTCCATTAATTGCAAAAAACAACTTAAGACAGGGAGCTGTCGGATTTGGTTTGCTTTTGTCTGCGTTAGGGATTGGAGCTTTGTTAGGTGCACTCATATTAGCCGGGACAAGTGGGAAAGTGCCAGGTCGACACATATTGTTCCTTGGAGCAGGTTGCTTTTGTATTTTTCAAATCTTGTTTGCATTATGCCATTATTATATTTTAGCTCTGATTTTACTGATTTTTACTGGATGGGCAATGATTGCATTTACGACATCAGTTAATACAACATTACAGCTTAATTCAAGTGACAATTTTAGAGGCAGGGTAATGAGCGTTTATACACTTGTTTTTGGCGGAGTAATCCCAATTGGAAGTTTGATTAGTGGAACAATTGCACATGTTTTGGGTGCACCGACTGCATTGATTATTGGGGCGGCAATTGGATTAAGCAGTTTGATGATTGTTGTTATCCGAGAAAAGAACAAAAATGTGACAACATAATCAGGTGTTTTTAAAAATATTGTATAAACAATAAAGAAGTGGCTCCTTAAGAGTCACTTCTTTATTGTTTATCAATATTTAAAAAATCTTAATACTGCTTAAATGATTTCCCATCATTATATATTTTTACAAGGTTGTCTTCGCCATCTATATCGTAAAAATAGCCAATCACATCAGTGTCTTCAAAATTACTTTGATCAACTATATAATCATATACTTTCTTCATATAATCATTAATTGCAGTTTCAGAGAGATTATCCCATTCATCTTCATAATCATCAAAATCAATTTTTATTGTAAAAGTTAAATCATCGGTATTACCCTCAACTGCGATTTCCAAATCATCATTGTCAATGCTGGTTAATGTTCCAAAATCATCATCATCCAGCTTATCAGCCAGTTCATCTACTAAATTGTCTACTAAGCTGGTTGTGTCAATAACGACATCTTCATTTGATTTAGCAGAAAATTCAATTAAAGTGCTCGAACCATCTTTAATCTTGCCTTGAATGTCAGCTGTTTTAAATACATCCTGAATATCGTCAACAATATTTTCCATGAAGTTCTCTTGATTTGAATTACTAATATCGTTCCAGTCTTCCTCATCTGTCTTGATAGCTACAGTAATATTATTTTTATCGCCAGATAAAGAAATCTCAAAATCAGTATCTTTGTATGACTCATAATCATCATTTAAGTCATCTTCTAAATCGTTTAGGCTACTGGTAATGCTGTTGTTATTTGAGCTGCTTGAATTGGTTGAATTAATGGAATTAATTGTGCTTTCTAAATTTGAAACTTTTTGAACTAGTGTTTGGATATATGCATCTTTGGATGCAAGCTGATTTTGCAAGGAAATATAAGCCGAATCTGTTGTAATAGAAGTTTGTGTTGATTTGTCTGATAAGTATATTGTATTACCCGATAAAGATAGCTCCTTATTGAAAAGGTTAGCCATACTACGGAGAGGTAGGTACGTACGCCCATTAGCAATAATTGGTGTAACTTGGTTAGTAACATCTTGGTTGTTGTATTGTACATTGATACTTCCGAATAATACTGCTAGAGTTTTCTTTGTAGCAGCTGCTTGGCTTACTGAGGCTAGACAAATAGTAGCAATTGCAATAAACATCAAGTAAGCTAATAATCTTGATTTGATTTTTTTCATCGAATTTCCTCCTTAATTTTAAATCAATATTTCTAGGCATTATATATTATTATATATACTACCAAATAATCCTATCAAAAGTTAAACAATTTTTCAATATGTAAAAAGATATTATATTTCACTTAATTTTCTAAAAACTCTTTACTATTGTCCATTTACTATTCAGATGGTATCATTATTAACAGAATAAAGCCATTCGGGAGGAATACAATGTTAAGGTTTCTAACAGCAGGAGAAAGCCACGGTAAATGCCTTACGACCATAATTGAAGGATTACCATCAAATCTCAATATTAATATAGAAGAAATTAATACAAAATTAGCCGAAAGGCAAGGCGGTTACGGACGTGGTGAAAGAATGAAAATAGAAACCGACCGGATTGAAATCCTTTCTGGTGTTAGAAATGGTAAAACCCTCGGAAGTCCTATTGCTTTGAAAATTGAAAACAAAGACTGGGAAAACTGGAAGGATAGAATGGGTGCTGAATATTTAGGCGAAATTGCAGAAATTACAAAACCGAGACCTGGTCATGCTGATCTTTCTGGTACATTAAAATATAATTTTACTGATATAAGAAATGTACTTGAAAGAGCGAGTGCCAGAGAAACTGCTGTAAGAGTTGCAGTAGGAGCATTATGTATGCAGCTGCTTCAAGAATTCGGAATAAAGATTTATGGTCATGTTGTTCAAATAGGTGAGGTAAAGACCAATCAGGTGTTTGACAAAGAAATATTCAATAATAGAATTGCCAAGTCTCAGCTTAGATGCCTGGATAATGAAGCTGAAGCCAAGATGATTGAATTAATAGATGACACAAAGAATGATGGAGATTCTCTTGGCGGGATTTTTGAGGTTGTAATTCTTGGTACTCCAGTAGGAATAGGGAGTCACGTTCAATGGGACAGAAAGCTGGATGCAAGATTGGCAGGAGCTCTTATGAGCATTCAGGCAATCAAGGGTGTCGAAATAGGTTCAGGGTTTAAAACAGCAGAGCTAAAAGGTTCGAAAGTTCATGATGAAATATATTTTGACTCTAAGAACGGCTATCAACGGAATACTAATCAGTGCGGAGGAATTGAAGGAGGAATCTCAAACGGCGAACCGATTATAATCAGAGCGGCTATGAAACCAATTCCAACTCTTTACAAGCCGTTGGATTCTGTAGATATGAAAACTAAGCAACCATACAAGGCTTGTGTTGAGAGGTCAGATGTTTGTGCAGTTACTGCTGCAAGCATTGTAGGAGAAGCTGCTGCGGCATGGGAGATAGCCTGTGCAATGGTTGAAAAATTTGCCGGAGATAGCATTGAAGAAATGAAGTCGAATTATCAAAGATATATTGAATATGTTAAAACCAGATAGAAATCTGAAGGTTGGCAGTATACGGTTAATAAAAAGCTACACCTAATTCTTCATCTTTTGATAAGAGAGGGAATAGGTTGTGAGTTAGGGGTGTAATGGATGAATGAGCAGTCCGAAGAAACCTTGATAAAAAGGTGCAAAGATGGAGATTTGCAAGCCTTTGAGGAATTAATTTCAAAATACGAAACCAAAGTATTTAATATCACATTCAGGATTCTAGGTGATTATGCAGAAGCCGAAGATGTATCTCAGGATATTATGGTTAAAGTATTTAAATCAATTAAAGGATTTAAGGAGCAATCTTCTTTTTATACCTGGCTTTATCGAATAACGGTTAATGAATGCATGGATATGGTCAAAAAGAGAAAAAAAGCCGTCCTTTATTCAATTGATTCACCTTTTGAGACAGAAGATGATGAAATAAAGAGAGAAATACAAGATAAGGGAGAATCGGTTGAAGAAAAGGTTGAAAGGAATGAACTTAGAAAATATCTGGCAGAGGCTATGAATTTATTATCATGTGAACATAAAACGGTTATTGTTTTACGGGATGTTCAAGGATTTTCTTATGAGGAAATTGCAGAAATCATAAAATGTCCACCGGGGACAGTGAAATCAAGAATCAATCGTGCAAGGAGTGAGTTAAAAGATTTATTAATGAAAAACAAGGAACTTTTCGTGAGTAAAAGCGTCTAAATTAATGAAAGGGGGTGAAAATATGAAAAATAGATGCAAATTTAATGAAAAATTATATCTGTTTATAGAAGATCACCTTGATGAACAACAGAAGACTAAATTGCTTGAGCATATGGAAAACTGCGATTCTTGCAAAGAAGAATATGAAATACTAAAAAGTGTTAAGAGTGAATTCGGTGGATTAGAAGAAGTAAAAGTGCCGGAAGGGTATCATCAAAGGCTTCATATGAAGCTGGTTAGAGCTTCCAATGAAACAAATATAGAAGAAAAGAAAACCCTTATGAATTTTATGAATAAATTTCTGCCGGTTGCAGCAGTATTATTGCTAATGTTTGTAACTGTTAAGGGAGTTTCTGTTTATAATGCGATGACTACAAAAAATGATTGCCTTGCTAGTGCAACTGGGGCACAAATGGATAGTTTAAGCATGAATGATCAAGTAATAAAGAATGAAGATTTAGCAAAATTACAAGAGAAATCAAAAGAGATGAAGATATCCGAAAATTCGGTTAAGGATAAAAATATAATAGGGGGAATGAGAAGTTCTGCCAGTGCTTTTGCTGTAGAAGGAAAAAGTTTTAAAGCGAGTGATATTAATGCAAGTGCTGCTAATATGAAAGCTGTGCCAAAAAATAAAGAGATTTCTGCTTTGCAGGATAATCAAGTTCTTGCCAATGAATACAGTAAAGATATTAATGCAAAAGGATTGCAAAGCAAAAAAGCTGCAGATTATGGATTCGAAACTATAATAAAAGATGCTAATGCTAAAATCTATGCAACTCAGAATATTATTGTTCAAAGTAAGGAAAGATTTAAAGAGTTATGGGAATTAACATTCGATGAAGCTAACCAGATACCGGAAATTGATTTTGAGAAGTATACTGTTATAGCAGTATATATGGGGCAAAAGTCAACCGGAGGATATGGAATTGAGATAACCAATGTAGTTGAAAATGAAAAAAATATGGTAGTAACGATAAAAGAAATATCACCGCCAGGAGTAAGTATAGTTACGCAAGCGTTAACTTCACCATGCCATATAGTGAAAATTAAGAAAACAGATAAAGAAATAATATTCAACAAATAAGAAAAGCAACTTAATGAAAATCCTTTCCTCAAGACTTGGACCACAAGACTTGGAGGGAGGGATTTTTTTATATTCACAAAATATTGTAAATTATTTAAATAATCATTGGCTAAAAATTCTAAAAGCGCTATAATTAGACATAATGTAATACTGCTATAAAATACATTTTATCAATAAAGTGGTATTTATGGATAATTAAAAGATGCTTTTATATTTAGAATACATAAAGGTAGAATTTTAAAAAAATCGAAACACGAATAACAAAAGGGGGGTATTTCCTAAATGAAGTTGACAAGTAAGAATCTGAGTTTGGTAGTTGCAATCGTTGTTTTTTTATCCTTGAGTATTGCAGGAATATCTTTTGCATCAGGTAGTATTACCCAAACAAATATAAGTGATATTAAAAATCATTGGGCTGAAAAGCAAATTCAGGACTGGATTGGAAACGGGTATATCTCAGGATATCCTGATGGAGGGTTCAAACCCGATAAAGATATCAGCAGAGCCGAAATAGTGAAATTAATTAATAAGGTTTTTAAGATAAATGTCACTCCAAAATCAGAATGTTTTTCCGATGTCAAAGCCTCAGATTGGTTTTTTAAGGATATTGCCTGTGCACAAAAAGAAGGTTATATAACAGGATATCCAAATAACACATTTAAACCAAACAACAGAATTACCCGTGAAGAAGTAGCTGTAATAATAACAAGGTTATTAAAATTGAATGCCAATAAGCAGGAAGAGGTAAAAATATTTTCAGATGTTAATAACTTGGACTGGTCTAGGAAGTATATAGATGTTGTTACTTCAAATAAAATAATGCAAGGGTACCTAGACGGTACTTTTAAATCAAAGAATTATATGACAAGAGCGGAGGCTGTTTTTGCATTGGACAAAGCTCTTAGAATATCTTCAACTTCTGGAGAAATCAGAGGTATAGTAAAAATAGAAGATAAACCTGTCAATAATGCTTTGGTAAAGCTATATGCAAAAGATGATATCGATAGTATTAAGCAGGTTTCTACAGATGTTTATGGGAAATATGCGTTTTCTATAAGTGAGGGTACTTATGATCTTACAGTAATTAAAGATTCGAATATTGGTTTTACCAGTGATGTTACTGTTACAGAGAATCAGACTACTGAGAAAAATATTACACTTACACCAGGAGTAAAAGTGACAGGAAAAATTGTTGATAAAAATGGTATTTCTTTTAACGGAATTAAAATCTACTTTACTACAAACCCAACTTTTGATACTTCAACTGATGATAAAGGCAAATTTTCTATTTGTCTATTAAAGAACCGCAATTATATTGTCCGTTATTATGCTACGGGACAGGCTTCTGAGGATGCTAAGGTAATAAATGCAAATGTTCAAATTGGTGATAATGATACTGACTTAAAAACAATAAAAGCTGATTTTTCTATAGTAAATGACCAGGAAAAAGGCAGTGGCTCTGGCGGAGGTGCTGGAAATAATAATTTGCGTCCAAATCCACCTGTATTAAATGAGCTGTCTGAAGATGATAATACTATCACGCTGAGCTGGGACGAGGCCATCTCGGTTGATTATTATAAGGTTAAGAGGAGTATAGATTCTGTAGAATTTAATGAAATTGCAGATAATATTATTGGAACTTCTTATACTGATAGTTCGATAGAATCTAATAAAACATACTATTATACTGTGACATCAGTAAAAAATGGAAAAGAGAGCGTTAGTTCAAATATTCGTATTCGCATGCTTGCCCCACAAACTCCAACGATTTCCGGTTTGAGAGATGAAGGAGAAATAAGATTAAATTGGACAAAACCTGTTGGAGCGGAGAATTATGATTTGTACAGAAGCACAATATCTGGAGGACCTTATTATATTCTTGTGGAGAATACAATATTAACACAGTATTCCGATACAAATATCCAAGCTGATTCAACATATTACTACGTGATTAAAGCGAAGAATACTAAAGGAACTAGCGATTATTCAAATGAATTGTCGATGCCGGCAAATACACAGCAAGGAGTAAGTTTTGACCTTGCAACTGACAGTGATGGAGATGGGCTGACTAATGAAGAAGAATTAGAATACGGAACAGATATTTATAAACAGGATACGGATAGAGATGGACTTTCCGATAGCTATGAAATAAATATTGCACATACTGACGCACTTAATCCTGATACTGACAAAGATGATTTGTACGATGGAGCCGAAATAGTTCTAGGAACAAATCCACTAGTAAAGGATAATAATAATATAGAAACTTCAAGACAGGCTGAAACTCAAATTAAGTCATCGAATAATACTATATTAATGGATGTTGAAGTTAATGCATCGGGTGACGGTAATCTATCGATTGCTCCTTTGCAGGTAGCTCAATTTAATAATGTTATTATCAATTCCCTTGATGGAATTGTTGGAAAAGCAGTAAGCATTTCTTCGGGGGGGTATGAAATAAACTCAGCATCTCTAAAGTTCGAATACGATACTTCAATACTTGGTGATGTTGATGAAGATAATCTAACGATATTTTGGGTTGATATGAACAATAAGAAGCTTGTTCCTTTAAGCAATATTGAATTGAATAAAGATACACATACAGTATCAGCAAATACTACACATTTCAGTACATATCTGTTAGGTGATAAAAACATGCCGCTTGATTTAACGGATGTGGACATTGTATTCTGTATAGACCAGTCATGGAGTATGGAAACTTCTGATCCAGAGTTTTATAGACTGAGTGTAGTAAAAGATTTTGTTGAACAGGTTGATGATTTAAACGATAGGATAGCAATTGTTGAATTCGGGGGTTATGCATCCACAAAGGAAGACCTGACTAGTGATAAAGCTAGTTTAATAGAGACACTGAATGGAATGGAATACATGCTATCTGGAACTAATATAAGAGCTTCATTGACTGAGGCTGAAAGCTTATTCAATATTGAAGATAATAGAAGAAAAATTGTTGTGTTGCTTACAGATGGACAGGATAATTATACATCTACAGAGGCGATTTTGAATAAATCAGAAGAAATGGCAGAGGAAAATATAATTATAAATACCATTGCTTTGGGAGGAGATACAGACCAGGAACTACTTGAAGAAATTTCAGACATGACGGGAGGAGAATATTTCTTTATAAACGATCAGGATGGTCTTTCGCAAGAGGATGTAAACAGTCAGATGGAAATAATATATCGTGAGCTGACAACGCAGATTGTACTTGCAGATAGTCCTGAAGAAGACCTTACAGGTGAAAATGTTACGCCAATTCAATTTTCGTCAATGTATAGTGGAGTTGATTTTGAAGAAACATTAAAGTGGATGACTGATGCAAATTCGAATCTTTTGACAGGTAATTTTACACAAAACGAAGAGGATTTAAAAATTATTGGTTCAGGATCAAGTTTGTTATTAGAAAGAGCATATAATTCTGATTCATCTAGTGAGCAGACTATTATAGGTAATGGATGGAGATTGAATTATGATTCTAAAATTGATAATGCAGACGCATGTAAAGTAACAGCAGGAGTTTTAAACGTACACAAGACTCCATGGGGAGACATTATTGCTAAAGTTGCAAATGGTACTGAATTAAAATATATAAAGAGAAATGCCCAAGAGGAAGAAGGCAAAGAATGGAAATGGCAATATGTGAGGCTGCCAGGAGGAGAAGCGGGCTATGTAGCAGGTTGTTATATTCAGGACTTAAATGGTGTAAAAGTAACGTATAGTACTGGTTCAAAGATAGTATTTGAAGAAGATAACGGAGCTTATATATCACCATATGGAGTTAATGACACCCTTGAACAAGTTGCTGGTAAGTATATACTTACTAAACAAGACCAAAGTAAGAATATATATGATGCTAAAACAGGTAAGCTGCTTTCAATAGAAGATGTATATGGAAATGCACTATCCATACAATACGTTGATGACAAAATAAGTAGCGTTAAAGATTCGGTTGGAAGGAGTATTACGTTTTCTTATGCAGGGGAAAAAATTAGCCAGATAACTGACCCAATAGGGCGTAACATAAAATATGATTATGATTCAGATGGCAATTTGATTCAAGTTACCGATGTGGCTGGAAATAAGACAAAATATGAATATTATGATAAGAATTCAAGCAGCCCTGCGAAATTGAAAAAGATTGTAGATGCTAATGAACATCAGGTTGTCAAAAACGAATACGATAGGTTTGGAAGGATAGTAAAACAATATGATGGCAATAACCATGTGAAATGTCAAATCTATAATGATAGTTATAATAATAAAAACAATCAACAACTTGAGAGAATATTCATAAACGAAAACGGATATGAATCTAGAATTTCCTTAAATATAGAGCAAAAACCTATTAAAGAGATTGATTCAGATGGAAAGTATATAAGACATCAATACTTTGTATGGTATAACAACGAGTGGAAAGACATAACAGATATTACAGATAAAAGTGATTTCTATCAGACTTATTGTAATCAGGTCAAAAAAGTAAATGTCGCTTCTAATAACGCAATAAAAGATCAAATAGTGTCAAAGGAAATAGTTACTGACAAAAATGGAAATAGTAGCACATTTGTTTATGATGCAAGAAATAATCTGAGAGAACAAACAGATGCATATGGTAACAAAGTATCGAAAACTTATAATGATCAAAACAGCCTGCTTTCAGTTACAGATAAGAAGGGCAATACAACAAATTATGAGTACGATTTAGATGGAATAAAACTTTTAAAGGAAACTGATCCATATGGTAATACTGTTGAATATCAATACTATGGAACAGATAATCAGATAAAAGTTAATGGGCTAATAAAATCAATTAAGGATAAAAATGACAATATTACAACCGATTATTACACAGATACTCATAATAATCTTACTGCTGAAGTTGATTCATTAGGAAATCAGACTACGTACGTATATGATGATGTTGCAAGAAAGACTTTAGAAACGAATGCCAAAGGATACACGACCCAATATCAATACGATAAAAATGACAGAATAGTTAAGATAACAGATGCAAAGGGCAATTTTGAGACTTGTACATATGATACAGTAGGAAACTTAGTTTCTGAAACAGATAAAAATGGAAACATAAAGACTAATGAATATAATGAAAAAAATCAATTAATCAAGGTAATAAATCCTGTGGAAGGACAAAAGACTTTCGAGTATGACAATGCAGGTAATAAGATAAAAGAAACTAATGAGCTTGGAAGAGAAACAAGGTATTCATATGATGCTATGGGAAGAATAAAAGATGTTACAAATGCAAAAGGTGGAATATTAAGTTATCAATATGATTATGAAGGGAACAAGACTAAAGAAACCGATGAATTGGGAAGAGAAACCAGCTTTGTATATGACAATATTAATCGCCTAACAAAAATTAGGGATGCTTTGTCAAATGAAGAGGAATATTCATATGATAAAAACGGAAACAAAATTAGTTACCAAGATAAAGACGGAAATATAACATATTATCAATATGACAAATTGGACAGATGCATTTCAGTTCAGATACCAAACAATGCGGTAACGTATTATCAGTTTGATAAAAATGGGAATCAGACTAGAGTGACAGATGCACTTGGTAGGATTACAAGTACTGAATATGATGCTATGAATAGACCTAATAAAATTACAGACGCTTTGTTAAATTGTAAACTAATAACGTATGATGAATTAGGTAGAAAAAAAGAGGAAAAGGATGAAAATGACAATGTAACTAAGTTCGATTATGACGAACTTGGTAGGCTGACAAGAATAACTGACGCAAAAAACAACGTGGAACAGATGGAATATGATGCAGTTGGCAATAATACTGCTAAGGTTGATAAACGTAATTATAGGACAGAGTTTACATATAATGAATTAAACCAATTGATAGAAACAAAAGATGCTGAGGAACATATTACTGGTTATGAATATGATTCTGTAGGAAATAAAACGGCATTTATCGATTCGAAGGGAAATAGAATCAGTTACGTATATGATGTTCTCAATCGCCAGGCAAAGGTTATTGATCAGGAGGGGAATCAGAGTGAGAACGAGTATGATGCAGTCGGAAACAAAATAAAAATAACTGATGCAAATGGGAATGTAACTTCAAATATATACGATGATTTAAACAGATTAATCAAGGTGATAGATGAAGAGGAAACAAATACAGTTTATAAATATGATGCAAAAAACAATATTATTCAAATAAATGATGGAGAAAATAATATTGAGTATTACCAGTACAACTCGATTAATAAATTAATTAAGAAAACAGATGCAAGAGAAAAATATGAGACATATACCTATGATACAGTGGGCAATCTTGAAACAAAGGTTGATAGAAATGGAACAATTATCAGATGTGAATATGATGCATTAAATAGGTTGGTCAAGGAAGAAGCTGGTGAAATAACCAATACATATAATTATGATAAAGTAGGTAGCTTAAAGGATGATACAAATGCATCAGGGAAGACGACTTATACTTATGACGAGCTTAATAGAATGATAAAGAAAACTTATCCAAATACTAAAGAAATAAACTATGAATACGACGAGGAAGGCAATGTAAAAGAGGTTATCGATCCAGCAGGAGGAATAACAAATTACACATATGACAGTAAGAATAGGATGTCAAAAGTTGAGGCACCGCAAGGGGATACTATTTACGAATATGATGAAAATGGAAACAGGAGCAGTTTGCAATATCCCAACGGCACAAGGACTGAGTATCAGTATAATGATAGGAATCAATTGATTGAAATGGACAATATTGTTGAAACATCTGTGGTATCAAGCGTATATGAACAGGTATACGGCTGCATTAAACCATCCGAATTAATTGATTTGGATAATGGAAACGTTTTACTGAAGTACAGATACTTATTTGGATATGATAATAACGGCAGCCAGATTTATAAGATTGAACCTGATGGAAGGACAGACATAACGTATGACGGCCTTAACCGTGTAGAAACTGTATCCACACCTGATGGTAAAACTGTAGAGTATACGTATGACAGGGCTGGAAATAGAAAAACTGAAACGGTTACAGATTCAGTTTATGAAAATGATTATCAAATTACATATTTCTATGATGAGAACAATAGGCTTCTTTCATTCGAACAAACAGGTTATAGTCCGAAAACAGCATTGTATGAATATGATGATAATGGAAATCAGGTTGAAATATCTGATACCGTGGATGGAAGCACTACATTCACTTATGATGAACTTAATAGACTAATTTCAACTGTAAAAAATGAGGAAACAGCAACTTATACTTACAATTCTGATGGCGTAAGAAACACGAAACAGGTGGGTGGAGTTGTTACCACATTCTACTACTCGGGTAAGGACGTATTGTATG
>Ga0074198_1001867_pt1 | contig 12532 bp, 4 predicted proteins | sample EPASupsiteSAE323_FD_64527 | JGI IMG/M metagenome (GOLD analysis project Ga0074198, IMG submission 64527) | Bioremediated contaminated groundwater from EPA Superfund site, New Mexico - Sample SAE3-23 | ecosystem: Environmental > Aquatic > Deep subsurface > Groundwater > Contaminated ...
TCAACCCATGCAGCGCCATCGGTCGAATACCATACGTCGTTTTTAGATCCGTTGGAAAAACCGCCAATCACCCATAGCTTGTTATCATACACAGCTCCCGAATGCGAATGGCGAACGCCGACTAATTGGTTCGACAAAACACTGATTTCGACGCTATCTTCGCCGATGCCTTTTAAAACGGCTATATCGCTGTAATAATTCGGGCTGCCGGCCCATCCTCCAATTATAAACAAACGATCATTATAATTTAAAAGCGTTTGAGATTCACGCGCTGAAAAACCAGAGTTCAATTTCATTAAATTAAGGGCGTTGGCTATTTCAATTTTTTTTGAAACGGCCGCACAGCCTCTTCCGGCTGAATCGATAGGCGATAATTTTATAAAAATATTCGTGTTAATCATTAAATCAAGAACCGAGTCCCATAAAATTTTCTTGTTCTTTGCGCAAGAGACGTTAACCGCGTCGCCGGTTATTGCGGAAGCCATTTCAAAAAATTCGATCCCGTCCTGAGAATAATAAACTTCGACGGTACAAAGATGCTGATCTTGAGCGGAAATGTCGTATTTTATTTCAATAGCGCCGTTTTTATTAACGACATTGATATTTTCAATAACCGGAAGCCCTGAATTTTTTAGGGTAAATGGATCGGATGTGAAAGGTTTTCCGGCCCCAAATTTATCATATGCAACCAATTTCAAAGAAACCCGGCCGGACCAGTCCGAAAAATCGCTCGCCGAATTCCATTTGATAGACTTCAATCCGCAAGATTTTATTTTTTTCAAATCGCCCGTTACATTAGCTGTTTTTTTAAATTCGGCGGAAGCGTCTTTCGACAAAAATACTTCAACGCTGCATTCGTCAAAATCATCATCGATAAGTTCATAATTAATAATAATGTCCGCGCTTTCCCCAACGACAGAAACGTTTTTTAAATACGGCAAACGATTATTATCGATTTTCATCGGGCCGAAAATCATTTCGGCGCTCTTCATATTTCCGTCATCGGCAACCAATTTAATTAACACCGACTTTTCATCGCTTTTAAAATCATCGCGTGAATTCCATTCGATCTTTAATTTTGAAGCCGGTTTAATAGATTCAATGTCGCCTTTAACCGCGGCGCTTTTAATAAATTCATGGCCGCCGTCGAGGCTGTACCACAATTTTACATCGCATAAATTTCCTTCAAGATCGCTCATATCATAAACTATTGAAATCTCGCCCGATTCCCCGGAGCATGAAATGTTGGAAACGACAGGAGCTTCATTATTATTTACAGTAAAAACCGAACTTATCCCTTCATATCCATACGTAAAATTGTCCCTGGGAAGTATTTTAAGCACAACGTTTTTTTCGCTGGTATGAAAATCGAGATTGGAACGCCATACCACTTTTTTAGAACGGCCCGGTTTATATTTTTCATTAACGCTTGAAACATTTTTCGTCATTTTGTATTTTTTGCCGCCGTCAGTCGAAAAATACACTTCGACGCTGCATTCGCTATTATCGGCGTCGATGATATCATATTCTACTGAAATTTCACCCGAATCGCCTTCCGGTTTTACGCCGATTATGCCCGGCGGACGATTATTGAGCAGCGCAAAAGGAGGCGACACCGATTCTTTACCATATTTTTTTTCATTTTCATACGGAACTATTTTAACCTTGACGTTGCTATAATTTCCCATAAGTTCAGGCCTTGTTTTCCACTTGAGATTTTTTCTGATGCCCGGATGTATAAAAGCAATTTCACCGGTTATTTTAGGGCTTTTAATGAAATTAAGGCCGTTATCGAGCGAATAATAAAAATCGACCGAACACGTATCGAATTCTTCGTCTATAACGTCATAATAAAAAGAAACTTCACCCGAAGAGTCTATCGGATATATATTATTAACATAAGGCGCGCGGTTATTTAAAATTTTAAAAGGGCCAGCTACGGCTTTTTTTCCATATCCGACGCCGTCGTAAGCCGCAAGTTCAAAGTACATTTCATCGGTGTCTGCCATAAAATCGCGCCTTGAATTCCATATTATCTTCAGGTCTTTTCCAGGTTTAACGCCCAAAAGGGCGCCTGAAACATTAGACGTTCTTTTAAACGTTTTTCCGTTCGAAGAATAACGGGCTTCGATAAGGCATTTATTATCGTCGCCATCAGCCAGATTATATAAAATCGTTATTTCGTTCGAATTTCCGTTCACCGCGTCAATTGAAATAACGGGCCTTTCGAAATTATTCAAAATAAGCATAGCATTCGACATATAATGAAGCGATTCTTCCACCTTGTCACGAACTATAAGCTTTATTTTAACGTTCGGCTCGTCGGTTTTAAAATCTTCGCGCGAACGCCACACTAATATTTTTGATTTAGCCGGCAAAACGTTCGAAAAATCACCGGATAAGCTGGCGGACTTGACATAATTCATTCCGTTATCGAGCGAATAAAACAACTCGGCCGTGCAAGTATCGCCGTCGGCATCGCTCAAATCGTAGCGAATCTTCACTTCATCGCTCAAAGCGGATATCGATACATTTGAAACTACTGGTCTTTCATTATTTCTTACGGCAAATACGGACGATTCAAAGGTATCGCCACGCTCAAAACGGTCGAACGCATACATCGCAAGTTTTACAGATTGATAGTTGGTATTGAAATCTTCAAGCGAATTCCATATTATCTTTTTTGAAGCCCCGGATGAAATTCCTGATATATTGCCGCTAATTTTTTTCGCAAAGCTGTAAGACGAGCCGCCGTCTATCGAATAACAGAGTTTAACATCGCAGCTGTCGCCGTCGGCGTCAAAGATATCATAAGAAATTTCTATGTTTTTAGAATTATTCAAAGTTTTGATATTCGTAATTACCGGAGCAGTATTAAATTTTATTGGAATCCCGTCTACGCCGAATCCGTAATCGCCTTTAAATACATTAACTTCAAAGGTTTTTTCGATCATTTTGCCAAGTTTTGCCCTGATATATTTTTTAGATTCATAAAAATTCCCGGTGAATTTAAAAAAGCCGTCGGCTTCAATTTGCGCATCTTTATTGTCCGGAACCAGTATTAATTTAACGAAATCGTCTTCGGCGCGATTTTTTTCAGAGCCGCCGGCGGAAAGAAGCTTTTTATAAGAAGCGGGAATATATGCGCGGCCCCTTATAGAAGAAAGTTTTTTAGCGCTTTTGGCCGCGCCTTCAATTTTTTTCAAAACGGCTTTCTTTATTTCGGCATCATCGGAACTTTTAAAAGAAGGTGCGTCAATAGCCGCAATTTTTAATTTACCGTTTTTTTGAATATAAATTTTTAAAAGATAATTTTTATCTTTTTTAAATAAAATTTCATTAGTTTCAGAAGAAACGAACGCAGCGTGCTTACATTTGAATACAATTGAACGGCACTCTTTAACGCGAGGAATTTTCATTAAAAAAAAGCCTGAATTATCGCAAAGGGATACTTCAAGCGAGCCGGAGCAATTAATAGTAACTTCCGCAGTCGAGGCCGGAATAAAAATTTCTTTAAGCGGCGTAATGACGCCAAATTGATTTTGCAGGCTCTTTGCATAAGAAAAACTATTTTTTAAGCCGTTTGAAAGATGATATGAGATTAAAAAAGGATTAATTTTTTCGCCGGGTTCAATTACAACTATGCCGCAAACATAATTGCTTTTATCTTTAACAGTAACAGACGGCTGAACGTTTTTCGGTTTTAAACCAAAAAAACCGAATTTTTGCCGGGCCGTAGAAATTTTCGGTTTCAAATCAAAAAAGCCTGATCTTTGTTGAGCATAAGAAATGCCATGATCAAGCATTAGCATTAATAGTATTAATAAGCATGTAATAATAATACGATTATAATTTTTATTTATCATATTTCACAGTCCTGATTATACTTGATATGTATGGCGCTTATGATATCAAAAAAAAGCCGGTTTGTAAAATAAAAAGGGATCATAGCTTCAACAAATTTTTATCCATAATTTGACAAATGCTATTTTGTATTGTATAATTATACTAACAACAATAGCTTGCTCTTTATTTTTGCTTGTAATTGTTGATTTTTATTAATTGTAGGGGGTGGTTTTTTAGTGAAGTTACTCATTAAAACAGCATCTTTATTATGCCTGACTGTTTTAATATCGATTTTAACATTTAACTTCGCATATTCCAATGATGATATAATCAACGTAGGTAAGGTATCATTACTAACAGGTGACGTTCAAATTCAACGCGTAGATCAATCCGAATGGTTGAAATTAAACTTCGATGATAAAATCAATGTAGGAGATAAAATAAAAGTCGCGAAAGAATCAAAACTTGAAATTTGTTACAATGAAGGTAACATACTAAGAGTTACTCCGGATAGCGAACTTGAAATTGCTCTTGAATCAATCAAACTATATACCGGTCAAACATGGTTCAGAATAGTTAAAGTTGGAAACAAGTTCGAAGTAATCGCTCCTACATTCGTAGCCGGCGTCAGAGGTACAATATTTGCCGTTTCAGCGGGCAAAAACGCCAGCAAAAAAATCGGTTCGGTTAAAGTATGGAAGGGTCTTGTAGAAACAAAAGCTCAAAATAAAGCCGTTATGGTTTCAGAAGGCCTTCAGACTTCGGTTAATGATGCTTTCATAAGTGAGCCTTCAAATTTCGATCCTAAAGCCTCAAGTGAGTTTTCAGAAGGTTCCTGGCAGGCTTCCAATTCAGACATCGCTTACAAAAGATATGTCAATCTTTTATTCAGCGGCGTCGATGCTAATGAAGTATCAAACAATCCCGAATTGAAAAAACAGATCGACCAAAGAAAAAAATTGCCTGAAATCATCGAAGCTTATAATACCTACAAAAATTTCAGCGATATTCAAGCTATCGAAAACGTCATCAATCAATAAAACAGCAGAGCATTATAAAGATCCAAACCTTAAAACCCTCGTTTCATTTTGAAGCGAGGGTTTTGAGATTTATAGCGAGACGGGGTGCTTTATGAAAAATTTTATTTATAAAAAACGAGAGTTATTATTTTTAATGCTCTTTTTCATTTATTTATTTTTTTGTCTGATGGTTTCATCCGGCCGACCGGCAATCGCTAAAACGTTTGAACAAAAAAAACTTTCCGGCGAACGCTTAAGCTTTAAAAATATTCCGATAAATTATGATTTCTTCATAAAAATAAAACCTGAAGATTTACAAAAAGGGTTAATGCTTAAAAAATATTATGATAAATTCAATACGATTGTAAACCAGAGCTCGTCTCATATAAAATCTTTTTTTATATTTTTTTCTTTCGGCCGCCAGGCAAAAGGCAATGCCGACTTTATAGCCTTAATTCGCGGAAATTTTAATTATACGCTTCTTCTGCAAAATCTTAAAAATATAGATGAAAATTTTAAAATTGGCGATTATGATGGAAAGGTTGTATTCAGATATTATAATTTAGCCGGAATGAATATCGATGATGATATAATTTTATCGAGCGTTTCAGGATTAAAAAAAATAATAGCAGGCAAGGGAAAAGATTATACGTCAATTTTAGATAACGACGAGTATATGAATTATTGCGATGATGCTTTCAAAAAATTTAACGAATGCTCTCCTTTTTTTGGTATGCTCGGAAATAAATTCATAACTTTTTTCACCGATTCAACTGAAAAAGATTTCATTTATAAAAATCTTTTAAAAAAAGCGCTTGCAATCATTTTTTCTATAAACAAAAATACCGCAAATTTTTCAATAATATGTTCCGACGACGGCGCCGCCAAAGAACTATGCGACTCTATAAACGAACAAATCGCATCGTCGTTAAAAGAAACCGCAGAAACACTTGCTGAAGTCGATGTTATCGAAGTGGAAACCAATAACAATAACCTCACGAAAATGGCGATCAGAGAAATGGCATATACAAGAAAATTTCTGAGTTTAATAATAGAATTAAATAAAAAAGCCGCTCTAAAACTCAAATCAAACTCAATTGAAATATCGATTAACATCAACGAAGATATTTTAAAATCAATCGAGGATATAATTTCAAATCATATCAATTCGTTTAATATTTTAACCGAATTATTCCTTTCTTCTGAAATAAGCTGCTCGCGCTACGCCAAAACTCTTGAAACGGCTTCGCTGCTATATCTTGCCAGATATCCCGGCAAAAAAAGTTCAATCGCCATCGACGATCTTTACGAACGCGATTTTATACAAAATTATATGAATTGCCCATCGGGCGGCGAATATAAAATAATAATCGATAATACGAATAAAATTATAGTAGAATGCTCGATACATAAATAGTCATTGAAAGGAAAATATGAGTTTCGACGCAATCAGTTTAAAATTACTGATACTGGAATCTAAAAACGACATAATAGGCAGAACCGTAGATAAAATTATAGAACATCGAAAAAACGAGTTCGCCTTCATATTAAGAAATGCCGAAGGGCCTTCGACATTATATATTTCGGTTAATCCAAATTTTCCGATATTTTTTTATACCATCGAACGCAAAATAAATTTTAACCATTACGCTTCGAATTATTGGCTTTCATTAAAAAAACACCTTGAAGGCGCAAGAATCATAGATGTTTTTCAACTTTATTGCGACAGGATACTGATAATAAAGTTTTTAAAAAAAGACAGTTTTTCTGAAAAACCGCTCTTTGTCGTCTTCGAATTCATGGGAAAGCACAGCAATTCATTTATATACGCCGGCGAATTCGACGCCGCAACGCTTTTGGGCGATCATGTAACCGCGGCGATAACTTCGAGTGAAAACCTTTGCGCATATATCTCAAAGGCGCAAAAAAACGAAATAACTCTTATAGCCGATGAAGCGAACGCCCTTTCGAGTGAAATCGAAAACCTTATGCTATCGGGCGAGTGCATTAAAAAATATACCGGCATATCGCCGTTTTTACTAAAGGCGGCTAAAACCCCTTTCAATTTATCCGAAATCGCCAGGATATTCGCCTGCAAAAATTTCCAGGAATTCACCGAATTAAAAGACGCTTCCATTAAAAATAAATATTCAATTTTCAATATATATAACACCGCTCTATATTCCACGGGAGCTGTTTCAAAAAATAATAAAAAATTCGTATATCCTTTCGATTTGCGCCCGGCAAATAACGACGTCAGGCTTATCGGGCCGCGCGAGTGTTTAAACGAAGCGAACGCGGATTATTTCGCCGGATTCGACGGCGGCTGCACGAACTCGAAAATGAAAAACAGGGTTACAAAGCTATACGACATCGCCGCGAAAAAAAAGGCGACTTTCGCTTCGGATATGGACATTGCTAAAGATTTCGAACTGCATTTAAAATACGGCCAGCTAATAATTTCTATTCTGGCCACATGCGGCGATGAAGTTAAAAACGCCCCCGCGGAAAATATCGAAATATTCGAAACGTCCGTTCCGCTCGATCCGAGATATTCGCTTGCGGATAACGCGCAACGCCATTTCAAGCTTTATAAAAGGCTTAAATCAAAGCATGATCACGCTAAAAAAGCTTTTTTAACGCTTAATAGCATCATGAATGAAATCGAGGAATTCATAAAGACTTTCGACAGCGAAAACAATATAGGCTCATACGAATTCTACGAACAATCGGGCAAAAAAATAGCGGGCTTCGCCGCAAAACTCATATTCGAAGACCGGCAGAAAAAAAAGTTTTTAAGCGAGCTTTACGGAGAAGTTAAAAACGCGAAATCGCTTTTAAATAAAAAAAGCTGCGATGACGGCAAAAAAAACGTGCACGAAAATCAAAATTCAAAATATTACAGGCTTTTTTCGACAAAAGACGGATATTTAATTTATGTCGGAAAATCGGATATCGGAAACGATTTTATTCTGTCAAAAATAGCAATGCAGGAAGATTATTGGTTTCACGTAAAAGATTTCAGGGGTTCGAGCGTAATATTAAAATCGCCGAAGGGCGCGGAAACCCAAACGCTCGAAAACGCCGTAAAAGAAGCCGCCATGTATGCGGCCTATTACTCCCAGGGCCGTAACGCCACAAAAATATTCGTATCATGCGCCAAAAGAAAGTACGTTAAAAAACTCAAGCGGGTCCCCGGAAAAGTTACCTTTTCATGCGAAACCACCATACTAATCGACGTGAATGAACTGGAAGCGAAATTCGGCACAAATAACGGATGAATTTAAACGCCGGCTCCCTAAAATCCTATGTCTAAAATGAAACTTTTATCCTCGAACGGCTGAAAAGATATGTCGTAAGACAATATTACGCCATAAGAGTGGTGCAGCGTAAGAGTTTTGATGCTATCCGGAGCGGTCCTTAAGGTGTTTATATAAATGTAGCTTTCGTTTAATTTGTTTATTACGCCTATGCCGTTTTCGTCCGGTTTGAATTCGCAATCGGGATCGATTACCCGGTCGCCCGAAAAAAAGCCCAGCACGGGACGCCCGTATTTAATAACTGAAAGATAATCAGGCGCAAAAGAATATTTAATTTTCCAATTTATTTTAATCGTCGAAGCGGAATCGTTTTTTATGCTGTACTTCGTAACGAACTTATTGTTAAATAAGGACATTCCCTTTACTATTTCAAGTTTTTTCGTTTTAGAAAAAAATTGCGCGCCCACAAGAAGCGAATGAGATGGTTGATACTTATAAGAGATCCTGGTTTCATTCTGCTCGTCTTGCATAATGCAAAAGTCTTCGCCTGTTTTAAAATCGTATAAGTCGTTGGCGCGGTTCAGGTTTTTAGCGATAAAACCGCCGATATATTCAGCTCCGCTTGATAACTCGATGAAATTGTTTATAGTCGCATCGTCGTTTACAAGCGAAAAAATCCGGTCGTTAACTATTATTATTTTTTCTTTTCCGTCGTACCACGTATCTACTGAATAAACGCCCTTATTTTTTATACGGAATTCGTTCAGACAGCTAAGATGAGTTTCAGCTTCATTCATGCCTTCCGTAAATATGGAGTTGTGCGGCATCAATATATCGAGCGAACCGAGCGAATGCTGATAATAAAGCGATATCATTCTGGCGAGTTCGATGATCGGGTTATATGCGATTTTTTCGCGGTCAGAGCGCAAAAGGCTCGAACAAATTTTCCGCGAATCGATTGTTTTTTTTGTAAATCCATTCAATCTGGCCATCTTCGACTTAAAATCAGCCGACGCCGATAATTTTTCATGAAGCTCCGGATCACGGCGGCCGCAATAACGTTTAAGCCCGCTCGAATTAATAGTTTGCGAACCGTTCTCATCAAAATAATTGGAGTTTTCGGCATACCATTTTTCATATGTCACCGTTTCGATATTTTTAGATTCGGAAATAAACTGAAGAAAATTCGATATAATTTCCGACACTTTTGGAAGTTCGAAAAGAGGCTTTTGCGACATGCCTGAAATATTAGATAAATCGAATTTAAGGGTGACCAGCGATTCGCGGTCGAAACGTTCAAACGATTTAAAAGCTTTTTGTACGAACTTATAAAATATGCTTTCATTATTTTCGTCTAACGCTTTTCTAAATACCTCTGAAAATTCGCTGAATTCAGAAAAAGTGAAAAATTCGAAACCGTCGCACTTCACTTTTCGTGGAACGAAAACAAGCCTGGATATAGCATCTTCACTGATCTTCGGTTTTCCGCTCAATCCTTCGACAAAGCTTTTAGCGGCGGATGAATTAAAAAACTGGTCTTCCATTATAAAATATTTAAAATTATTCTCGGCTATTATCGGAAGCAATTCACGCGAAAAACATTCATGCGGAAATAAGAAGCCTTTGGGAAGGTGATCGAATATCAACTTTAAATATTCTTTATGCTTAGTTATTTGATCTATAAGGGTTTCACGTTCCAGCGCCGTTAAAACGCAATTTGAAAAACCGCTTCCTACCAATTCGATTTTCTCGGACGCCACCATTGAAACGAGCTTTTCTACAAATTTATAGTTATACCATAAAAGCGTCGAAAGAGTCGTGCCGCTAATTTTAAAATTAACCGATATAGAAGGGCTCTTGTCTATATACTCGAATATGGGAATTAAAACTCTGTTGAGTTCTTCCCTGATTTCGGATTTAAAAGCCGAATCAAAGCTGAAAAGCAACGCTATTTTAACCGGAGCTGAAGATTTCTTTTTAAAAGTCAATATATTTTTTATTATCGATAGCACGAGCGGATCCTTTCTAAAAACCAAAAAGCCATATCATTTGTAATCTATATATATTTCAACATTTGCCGACAATTTTTCCACGGATTTTATTTCTCTGATAAAACTTTCGGAAAAATTAACCTTTTTATTAGTAGCTATAGTGAAAAGATTGGTTTTTATATAAAGCGGAATTGAACCGGAATGTCTTTCGGTTATTCTTTTAACGAGAGTAAGCTGTTGCGAATCTACATCTGACATATTTATTTTAACATAAGCCCTGAAGTTAAAACTGGCTTCCTGATAAGACGTTATGCTAATAAGTGAATGTATCATGCCTGGGGAAACTGATTCAAGATTGTCGTCAGATATAAATGTTACGCCTTTTTTAGTTTCAAATTCGAAAAATACCGTTATACCTGCGCTGAATAAATTTATCTTGTTCATGAGCGCCTCAGGAACCATAAGCTTAAACGCGTATTCACCGATGGCATCGAACGGGTCTTTCACCAGAAGATTTGTTAAAACAGGATCGTAAGAAACTATTTCACCAAAAGACAAACGCCTGCCGCTTTCGTTATTAATAGACGAATCGCGTATAAATTTTGAAATAGAGCTGAGATTAATATGTTTTAAAACCGCCGCGCGCTCGGAATCTAAAAACAACTCCGACGATGTTTTAGCGGGCGGCATAAATTTTCTTAACCCCGGCCCGCTCAAAGGCGCCGCTCTATTTCCCGAAAATGTTATCTGGCCTATAGATTCATTCCTGCCGGCGGCATTTTTTTTGCTAAAAAGCGTCTGCTGAAAAGTTGAGATTATCCTCTCGCGAGACATCGAGGACGCTATGGAATCAAACGCCCCCAGCTTAACAAGAGACTCAAGTTCGTTGATTTTTATTTTAGACCCGCTAACTAACATTCTCGAACTAAAATCGTCTGCTGATAAAAAGAACCCATTTTTTTCACGTTCCGCGACCATGGCTTCTACCGAATGCAACGAAATTCCAGCTATGGTTAAAAAACCGTGCCGGATGCCTTTTTGCCCTGAATTATTTTCGACGCTATAATACGGCGTGGATTTATTTATATCGAGAGGATAAACGCCGATGCGGCAACGCCTTAAAAAATTGATTTTAATATTATATTCGACCCCGCGATTTCTGATGTCATTATTTAATAACGCCATTATATATTCGAGAGGATAATTAGCCATATAATAAGCCATATAATAGGCCACCCGCGAGTAAGCCGCCGAATGAGCTTTATTAAAACCATATTGGGCGAATTTCGCTATCAACTCGAATATTTCAGAAGCCTTTCCGGCGTCTATTTTTTTACGTTTCGCGCGTTCGATGAATCTCGAACGTTCGTCTTCTATTTTGTCCCCGGCTTTTTTCGACATTATTTCACGGAATATGTCCGCTTCGCTGTGATCATAACCAAAAACATCGGTGGCTATGCGCATTATTTGTTCCTGAAAAACTATCAGGCCCCTGGTTTCTTTAAGTATATCCTTCATGGCTTCAAGTTGATAAATAACCGAAGAGCGTCCGCTTTTACGTAAAACATATTCCTGCACTATATTTCCCTGAATCGGGCCGGGCCTTATAAGCGCGATGGCAATGGCAAGCTCTTTTATATCGCCGGGAGCGATACGCGGTAAAAATTTCCGGAAAAGCGGCGTTTCAAGTTGAAATATTCCATAAGTTTCTCCGCAAGATATCAACTCAAAAGTTTTTTTATCATCAAGCGGCATTTTTTCTATATCGATATCGACGCCTGAAGATTTTAAAATAGCTTCTTTAATCAATTCTATTTTTTCAAGAGCGTTTATTCCAAGAAGATCTATTTTTAAATAACCGAGTTCATTAAGAGCATTCATATCAAGCGCCGTTACGTTAATTTCGCCGTTCGGGCGCGCAAGCGGCATACACTGGCTTATATCGTTGGGAGATATCACGATTCCGCCGGCATGAATTGAAGCCTGCCTTATATTATTAAGAAGCGCCGGAGCTATGGCGCATAATTCGCTTATTTTTTTCTCGTTTAAATAAAACTTATTAAGTATGCCGTTTTTAAATATATCAACGAACGGCATTTCAGGATTTTCACTAACGATACGGTTGAAAAGCGGCGTTATGTCTTTTACAAGATTTTCACCGACATTCATTATCTTGCATAAAGCGTTAAAAAGCGCTTTTTGCTTGAAATGATTGAATGTGATTATCTGGGCCACTCTGTTTTTACCGTATTTTTTTGCGATATAATCTATTATGGCGTACCTTTTTGATGAAGCGAAATCTATATCTATATCGGGCATTTTGACGCGGCCCGGATTGATAAATCGTTCGAACATCAACTGATTTTCGATCGGGTCTATTCTGGTAATATCAAGACGATAACATGTTAAACTCGAA
>Ga0074198_1001868_pt1 | contig 12527 bp, 10 predicted proteins | sample EPASupsiteSAE323_FD_64527 | JGI IMG/M metagenome (GOLD analysis project Ga0074198, IMG submission 64527) | Bioremediated contaminated groundwater from EPA Superfund site, New Mexico - Sample SAE3-23 | ecosystem: Environmental > Aquatic > Deep subsurface > Groundwater > Contaminated ...
TGATGGAGATACTGTAGAAGTAGAAACTGGTGATAGAAATCAAATATGTCAACCAATATTTAAACAAGACACAGTTAATCCTTCAGGTATTCAATTTATAGTTACCGGGTCTGACGTGCAAGGAACGAGTGATATTGGAACAATGCAAATAAGATTGAGAAATACCACTAATACTTATACTTTTGATCCAGTGGCTTCTGTTGATGGAGTGGCTACAATTCCTGTTGATTTAAGTGCTAGTGGTGTGACTAATGGCACATATAATATTGAGGTTTTGATAAATGATGCTACTAGTGGTGTTACTGCTAGCTGGATTGATACTAATCGAGATTTTAAATATTGGGATTGTAAAGTGTCTGTGTCAGGAGGTTTGTATGATGGATCTCTTGGAGAAATTTGTCCTAACTTTAGTTCAACTTTGGTAGCAGGTGTTAATTTTACTTCTTTGTCATTTACTAGTCCGTTAACTGGTTTATCGTCAAATATGACGATAAATGGAGATTCTACTTATATTAGCAGTAGTGATTCTTTGATTTGGGGAACAAGTGGATATAAAGCAATTTTAAATAATGGTTTGAATATGTCTGATCTTTCTTTAAGATTGATTGATAGTGGAGTAGGAACGACCAGTTGTAGCTCAACTTTAAATTTTGATTTGGATGCTGATTTAGTAGATCCATACGCTACTGATCCTAGCTTGATAGCTGATTTTTCTGGTATGGTTAGCCAAGATTCGTGGTTTCAAACAGTCAATGGAGGTGTTTTGAGTAAATCAACAATAACCAATTATGTGTCGTTAACTTGTGATTTATTGGATGGTTGTACTCCGGGAATGTCTATCGATGGTTTGGTGGCAGCACCAACTATAAATTCGACCACTGGAATTTCCTATTCTTATCCAAATGATTGGCATGTTAGTAAAAATATTTCTAGTAAAATTAATTATTTTGAAAAATATAAAAAAATATCTGGAATAGGAACAACTTTAATCGAGGGTGATTTAAATGACAGTAATGTAATTAATAATACTGATGGGTTATTGATGGTAAATGGTAATGTAGTTATTTCTCAAAATAAAATAAACGATTGGGTTTTGAATAGTAATTATTTCTTCATGATTGTAGCCAGTGGTGATATTACGATTGACCCATCGGTTAATAATTTTGATGGTATCTTGGCAGGTAATAATATTAATATTGGAGGAACTAGTACTGATCAACTTAATATTAGAGGAAGTCTATATGGAACTAATAATGTGAATATTACTCGATCCTATACTGATAAAATAAATAATAATGATTCTCCGGCAGTTGTGGTTTCTTTTAGACCTAGTTATATATTTAATATGCCCAGTAGTATGGTAAAAAGTGTTGTAGACTGGAAATGGGGAAATTAAAATGAAAAATATAAATAAAAAACAAAGTGGACAAGTAGTATTGATGGTATTGTTAGTGTCGGCGTTAATGTTGACTGTAGGGTTGTCGGTTTCGAAAAATACAGTAGTAGAGACTAGAGTTGATACAGATGAAGATTTATTAAAACAAGCTTTTAATACAGCAGAATCTGGAATCGAATATTATTTAGCTACTGGTTATAAACAATATGCTGAAACTAACAGTAGTGCTACTGTGACGGCTGTAAATATTGGTGGAGGTGATGAAATTAATTCTGGTGGAGTGGTGTTATCGGGACAACCTTTTTTGTTTTGGTTGGTGAATCATGATGAAGTTGATAAAACTATTGGAACAGATATGTTTACTGGTAGTATTGATCAAATTTGTACTGATAGTAATTTTACTGGTGGACTTAAAGTGGATTTGTTTACTGGTAATAATTTAGTGACTAGGATGGGATACAATATGAACGGTGGTAGTAGTGTTAATGGCTTTAATCAAATTAGTGGTAATTGTACTGAGGCTATAAACGTGACTGATGGAATGCTTTTAGTAGTAACTCCAATTGATGGTAATACTAATATAATAGTCAAAGGGAATGCGGCTTTTCCATCTCAGGGCGAAGAAATTACTTCAGTAGGACAAATGAATGGAGGGGTTAACACAAAAATAACAGTTTTAAATCGATTCAATGAAGTGCCACCTTTTATGTTGGAAACGATTACATCTGGTGATAGCGTATTGAGTCAGTAGAAGAAACTGTTTATACTTAACTAATGAGTGAATTAATTGGTATTGATATTGGTCAAAATTCAGTAAAAATAGTTTCTTTGTCAAAACTTGGTGATAGTCTGGTTTTAGATGCTTTGGGTGAAGCAAAGTTATCAGCAATGGATATAAAAACAGATGAAGATAGAGGAAAATTTTTGGATGATTCGGAAAAAACAATAAAAGGATTGATGGATGATTTAAAAATAAAACCAAAACAAGTAGTGGCTGGTTTACCAGAAAGTGAAATAATTAGCCGGTTAGTAAGATTACCTCCTTTAAAAGAATCAGAAATTATGGATGCTTTGAAATTTGAAGCGGAAACTTTTGTCCCCTACCCTTTGGATGAAGTTTCGATTGATTATGAAATTATTGAAAAAGATGATGCGGGTAGATTAACAATTTTTGTAGTGGCGGCTAGAAATAAATTAATTCAAGTTTATATTAAATTGTTTAAATCTTTAGGCTTAGAATTGTTAGCTTTAGAATCTTCTTCAATTGCTTTAAGACGAGTAATTAAAGTGAATATAAACACAGTGGAAAGAGTAATGGTAGTAGATTTAGGGGAAAAATCTTCGAGTATTTTTAATATTAATAAGGGTAATGTTTATTTTTCTCGATCAATAATGGTTGGAGGAGAATCGATTACTCGATCAATTTCTTTAGGATTAAGTTTAGATATGGCTTCGGCTGATGAATACAAAAAAGCCTATGGTATAAAGGAAAGTGAATTGGAAGGTAAAATTAGATCAGCGGTAATGCCAGTTTTTAATAATATAGCCGAAGAAATAAGAAAAGCTATGGCTTTGTTTATGGAAGATAGTGGTGGTAAAAAAATAGAATTAATGATTTTGACTGGCGGTGGAGCTAATTTACCAGGATTAGCTGAAGAATTGACTAAATTTTTCGGAGTGGAAGTGCAAGTAGTTCAACCATTTTCTAAAATTGATATTAGTAAAACTAGGACTCAATTCGATTTGAATATCGAAGGTTGTCGATTTGCTTTGGTTACTGGTTTAGCCATGAGAGGATTAGTGGAATGAGCGGAGATATTAACTTATTACCATCACAAGCAAAATTTCAAGCAAAACAAATATCTTTAAAATCTAAAATAGATTCTTTTTTATGGATTTTTGTGGGAGGATGGGTATTATTGATAATAATTGTTTTGGGTGGTTTCTTGGTATCAAAATTAATAACTAATCAAGTTAATAAAAAATATCAATCAGTCTTTAATCAATATAAGACATTGTTGAATAGTATGGTGGTTAATCAACAAGTGAAATATCAAGCAAAAGTGGTTGGTCAAGTTTTAGCGGAAAGATTTGAGTATGGAAGTTCAATTGAAATGGTTAAATCTTTGTTTTCTGAAACTATAAAAATTGAAGATATTAAAATTGAATCTAAAGAACAATTTATTTTAATCGGAACTATGGATGATGGTAAATTAATGAGTGAAGTAGAAGAGAGAGTAGTTTCTATAAACAATGGAGAATTGGAAGGTTTTTCTAGGGCAGTTTTAAAAAATGTTGAAGTTAAATCGGGACTTTGGACTTTTGAAATGGAGGTAAAACTAAAATGAAAGAAGTAAATAATATCAAATTTTTAAGCCTAAAAGCGCCAGAAAAGATTTTTGGAGTAGAAAAGAGTTTATTAAAACTATTTCTAGTGCCTTTACTAATAATAGTTTTATTTTTTATTAGTTTAATTTTAGTGATTGTCCCAAAAATTGGTGATATCAAAAATAATATTAAAATTATCAATGATGTTAATTCTCAAATTAAATTAACTAATGAAAAGAAAAGTTATTTGACATCAGTTGATCTTGAACAATTAAATCAAGAAGCAGATATTTTAAGCAAAGCGGTTTTAAAAGAAAAAAAATCATATTTATTGGTTGGAGTAATTAGAAAAATAGCTGATAGTTTTGGATTTCAGGTTAAAAGTTTTTTGGTAAATCCGGGTGAAATTAAAAATAATTTATCAGAAACTTTGAAGGTTTCTAATAAAGAGACGGCAATACGAATGCCAGTTAGTGTCGTTTTGACTGGACCAAGCAATAGAAATTTGGAATTGATTAAAGCTTTGGAAAATAGCTTGCCAATACTATTTATTGATAAATTTAGTTCAGAGACAAATAATGGTATTTCTGAATTAGAAATGATGGTTTCGTCTTATTATGTTCCTAGTAAAAATGATTATACTAGCGGAAATTTAACTCTTAAAGATTTACAATTGACGACTGAAGAATCTGAATTATTATCAACTATTAATAAATTTGGAACCGTTGAGGGTGGAGTGAATCAAGAAACAGGAAATAAAGAATTTGTCGAATATGATCGAAATAATCCTTTTAGTCTTTAAAAAACAAAACCCTCTTGTCCCTACGGAACATTCTCCCTTGAAAAGGGCGACAGCTCTTTAATCTTTAATTTTAAGTAAAAAACGGGATTGAGGGAAAGCAATGTTTAAAATATTTCGAATTGATTTAATAGTTTTGCCTTCTTTTCCAATAATTTTACCAGTAACTTCTGCAGGTGATTCGATTTCAAAAATAGTCATCCCCTCTTCTTGAGTTTCGTTTATAGAAATTTGAGTGTCTTTGGGGACGATATTATTGATTATAAAAGTTAAAGTATCTTTGATATCTGCCATAGAATTTTATTCTTCAGTTTTAACTTCTTCTGATGGAGTTTCAGTTACTTCTTCTTTAGTTTCAATAGTTTCTTCTTTGACTTCAGTTTCGACAGGTTCATCATTAATAGATTCGACCTTGACAACTTTTTGTTCCTTTATATTTTTAATTTTTTTAGGAAATTTGCCTGGATTGATTAACTTATCTACACCCATAGTTACTTGAGCACCATTTTTGACCCACTGAGCCATTTTTTCTTTATTTAATTCTAAAGATTTTGTTTGGGGAATATAAAATCCCAAATCATCAATGAATTTACCATCAGATTTACTGCGGCATTCAGCGACGACAATACGATAAGTAATTTGGTGTTTTTTACCTCGTGGTAATAATTTGATTTTCAACATATGTTGGTTATTATACTAAATTAGTGAATAATTTGGTAGCAGTGATCGAAGCATCTTCTTCAGCCTTTTGTTTTGAGTTGCCAGTACCAGTAGCAATTTGTTCATCTCCAATAAATACTGCCACTTCAAATATTTTTTGATGATCTGGGCCGGTTTCAGAGATTGTTTGATAATGTGGAGTAATTCCTCTTTTGGCTTGAGCAATTTCTTGAAAAATACTCTTTGGATCTTTAAAGATTTTTTGAGAAGAAAGTTTATCAAGACTGTCTTTAAAAAGTTGGTTTAAAATAGAAAAGACTTGTAGAATATCAGAATCAAGATAAATAGCCCCAATAGTAGCTTCAAGAGTGTCGGCAAGAATTGATTGATTTTTTCTGCCACCATGATTTTCTTCTCCATTGGATAACATAACAAATTCTCCTAAGTTGAGATTGGAAGAAATTTGATATAGATTTTTAGTACAGACAATTAAAGACCTTAAATTAGTCATCTTACCTTCGTCAAAACGAGGGAAAAGCTTAAATAGAGTATCTGTAGACCACAATTCTAAAACAGCATCACCAAGGAATTCATATCGTTCATTGGATTCTAAAGAAGAATCTTTGTGTTCATTTAAATAAGAGCGATGAATTAAAGCCTGGAAGAGTTTTTTCTCGTCTTTGAAAGTATATTTAATTAACTTCTGAAGTTGTTTAAGTGGTTGATTCATTTTTGGTTTTTAGAGCACTGCCGATAACACCATTTACAAAAGAAGAACTAGACTCGGTACCGTATTCTTTAGCAATTTCGATGGCTTCATCGATAACAACTTTTTCAGGGTTTTTTTTGAAATAAAATAACTCCCAAAAAGCATAACGAAGAATATTAAGATCGACTTTATTAATTTTATCCAAAGGCCATTTTGGAGCGTTTTGAATAATAATTTCGTCAATCTTGGGGATTTTTTTAATAATTTTGGCACTATCCTCAGTATGAGGTTCGTTATTACCACAGCTCCAAGCAAAAAGAGCTTGGACGTTAGCGATTCTTTTTAAATGACGTGGGTCAAATTTATTTTTCACTGTTTACAGTTGGGGCATTGAAAACCAGCCATTTTTGGTTGGCCACAATTTTTGCAAACTATTGGTTTAATTAATTTTGGACCGAGTTGAGTAGCACGACGACGACCTTGTCGACGGCTAGAGGGCCAGTGTTTTGGTAAAGCTGTCATGGGAGTATTTTAACAGAAAAAGGGAAAAAGTGGAGATTAATTATTGATTATATTTTGTTCGGGAAGAGATTCGGAAAGAATTTTATTAAAATCAAATTTGGGAATCTTTTGAAGATCAGAAATTATTTTTTGTCCGAGATTGATTAAGTCTAAATCAGAAAGACTAGCTAATCGAAGTGAAGGAAAACCATGTTGAATAATAGAAAAAGTTTCACCTGGTCCTCTATTTTTTAAATCGTATTCGGCAATTTTAATACCGTTAGAATTTTCGGCCAAAAATTTAAGACGATTAATGGCTTTTTCGTTTTGACTTTCAGTAAAAAGATAACAATAACTTTGAAGATGTCCTCTACCGACTCGGCCACGAATTTGATGAAGTTGAGCCAAACCAAAACGATCAGCTGATTGAATAACCATAATTGTAGAGTTAGGGATATCAATGCCAACTTCAATAATCGGAGTAGTAATTAAAATATTTAATTTATTATCTTGAAATTGTTTAAGTATTTTTTCTCGTTCGTTTTGTTTAGTTTTACCGTGAATTAGGCCTATTTTTAGTTTTGGAAAAATTTCTTTTGACAAATATTCAAATTCTTTGACGGCAGATTTAACACTCTGCATATTTTCTGATTCTTCAATAAACGGACATACTATAAAAGCTTGGCATCTGGTTTTTAAAATTTCTGATTCTATCCAGTGATAACAATCTTTAATTTTATTGTTTGGGGTTAAAAAAGTTTTTATGGGGAGCCTTTTTTGAGGTAAGGTGTCGATAGTGGATAATTCAAGATTACCTAAAATAGTTAGACTAATAGTACGAGGGATAGGAGTAGCGGTCATGGTTAAACAATGAGGTAAGTTTGTTTGAGAAGAAAGAAAAGCTCTTTGTTTGACTCCGAATTTGTGTTGTTCATCAAAAATTAGCAAAGCAATATTATTACTAAGTTTATCTTTTTGATAAATAGCGGCATGAGTGCTGATAATAATGGCATTTTTGGGGATTTTTTGAGTGATTTTTTTACTGCCAGTAAGAATGAAGAGAGGAACTTTAAAAGGTTTTAAAATCTTTTTAAAAGTAGCTAAATGTTGATTGGCTAAAATTTCAGTTGGAGCAATAAGAAGTGAAGAATAATTATTTAAATGAGTTAGAAAACAAGCAATTAAAGCAATAATAGTTTTACCAGAACCAACATCACCTTGTAGAAGCCGATTGGCAATTTTTTTAGAGTTGGTAATATCGGTAATGATTTCAGTTAAGACAAGTTGCTGAGATTTGGTCAGTTTATAAGGAAGAGAGGAAATTAATTTATTTATAATTTGCTGATATTGAGGGGTAATTCTTAATTTAAATTGAGGTGTTTTTGATAACCATTGTTGTTTAGTCAAAAGAGATTTTATTTGAATTTTAAGAATTTCTTCAACTGCCAAACGATTTCTGGCTTGATTTAAATCATTAAAGTTTAAAGGTAAATGAATATTTTTTAATGATTGATCAAGATTAAATAGTTGGTACTTTTTGATAATTTCTACTGGTAAAGTTTCTGTGTTTTGAGAAATTGTTTGATTGATAATTAATGGCATGGTTTTGCGAAACCAATTTGAAGTAAGTCCAGATGTTTCTGGATATATAGGAATAATTTTGCCAGTATTATATTGACCATAAACTGATCCAATAATCGTTTTTTTGTTTTGAAACAAAGATACAGTACCAGCAAAACTGTAAGTATCCCCTATTTTAAAATTTTTCGATAAATACGGTTGATTAAACCAAAGTAGATTTATTGATCCAGTATTATCGGAAACAACAGCTTTTTGAAAATTTTTGTGAGATCGAGTAAAAATGTTTTGAAAACTGAGAAGCTTACCAGTAATGGTAATATTTTCATTTTCTAAAACGTTAGAAATGTTGGTAATATGGGAAAAATCGATATAACGAAAAGGAAAATGATAAAGCAGATCGAGAGGTTTAAAAATATTGAGTTTATTGAGTTTTGTAATAGTTTTGGGACCGATGCCGGGGATAGAAGAAAGATTATCCATAGATAAATAATAACAAAAAATATTTTATTATTCGGGTTTAATTTGGGTCTAAAATTTAATTATTGTTTTTTAAACTATCTTTGGGTATAATCTCGACACTGTTTTGAAAAATAATTTTTTCACACACATTTAAAGATAGATGGGTTTTTTCGAGTGTCTGGCTGTAGCTCAGTTTGGTAGAGTGCCTGTTTGAAAAACAGGAGGTCATTGGTTCAAATCCTTTCAGCCAGACCAGTTTTTGGTTAAATGACAGTTGCTGTCATTATATTGGTTTGTGGGAACATAGCTCAGTTGGTAGAGCACTCACTGGCAGTGAGTAGATCATTGGTTCAATTCCAATTGTTCCCTCCAGCCCTTTCCCCCGGGCAGTACTCCAATATACCTCCCAACCCCATCCCTTTTCTCTGGGATCAGCTTTGTTTTTTTTTAATATCGCCGTGGGGCATATTGAATTCTACAGAGCTGGTCCATTTTTTTTGTCATTAATCGATTTTTTTGCTAGTATAGAGTTGTATGGCAATAAAGCAAAAAACGGTAACAAAAATAATTTTAATTTTAGCTATGGCGGCATTGTTATTATCAGGCATGGTTCCGTTTTTATTGGTTTTGATAAATGGTTAAAAATGATTCATAGAAATTGGCGAAGAAAATTTAATCATTTGAGATCTAATTTTAGTGGAAATAATGGTAATTTAAAGAAAAATTTAAAAGAAAAGTTTAAAGATAAAAGGTTTTGGTTCAATTTTTTTAAAATATTATTAATATTGTTTGGGATTGGTGTGCTGGCTGTTTTGTTTTTGTTTGTATGGTATTCCAAAGATTTACCATCTCCAACAAAAGTTGTTAGAAGAGAAGGTTTTTCGAGTAAAGTATATGATCGAAACGGAAATTCTTTATATGATATTTACACTGATGCTAAAAGAGAAGCAGTTACTTTTGATAAGATTCCAGATTATTTAAAAAAAGCAACGGTTGCTGTTGAAGATAAAAGTTTTTATACCCATAGTGGTTTTGATATTTTGACTCCTCTAAGAATTGTTAAAAATATGTTTTATTTTGGAAAAGTTACTGGAGGATCGACTTTAACTCAACAATTGACTCGTAATGTTTTGTTAACTACGGAAAGATCAGTGACTAGAAAAATAAAAGAGATAATCCTATCGATTCAGATTGAAGCAAAATATAGTAAAGATGAAATTCTTCTGATGTATTTAAATGAAGCACCTTATGGTGGTATGGCTTGGGGTGTAGAGACAGCATCACAACAATACTTCGGTAAATCTGTAGAAAAACTAAATTTGGCTGAATGTGTAATTTTGGCTGGTTTACCACAACTACCAAGTGTTTATTCACCTTATTCCAGTACTCCGAAAGCATATATAAACAGAACACAACATGTTTTAAATAGAATGGTGGAAGATGGTTATATAAAAAAAGATTTGGCAGAAGAAACTCTCAAAGAAGTTGAAAACTATCAGTTTAATGAAGAAACTTCGACTATGGCAGCACCTCATTTTGTATTGTGGATCAAAGAACAATTATCTAAGAAATATGGTGAAAGTGTAATTGAAAGTGGAGGTTTAAAAATTACTACTACGTTAGATTTAGATTTACAAAATCAAGCTCAAAAAATAGTGGCTGAAGAAGTAGATAAACTAAAAGATAAAAAAGTAAGTAATGGAGCGGCTATAGTATTAGATCCATCTAATGGTCAAATATTGGCTATGGTTGGCTCGAAAGACTATTTTGCTACTGATATCGGAGGAAATTTTAATGTAGTGACTCAAGGTTTAAGACAACCAGGATCGTCGATAAAACCAATCACCTATCTTGCAGCTTTAAAAAAAGGTTATACGGCAGCGACTATGATGATGGATACTCCAGTGACATTTCCTGGTGTTGGTGGTCAAAAAGATTATTCACCTCAAAATTATAATGGAAAATTTAATGGACCAATGTCTTTACGAACTGCTTTGGGTAATTCAATAAATACAATTGCAGTAAAAACTTTGGCTAATGTTGGAGTTAAAAATATGTTGACATTAGCTCACGATATGGGAATATCAACATTAGAACCAACAACAGAAAATATGGCTCGTTTTGGATTGTCAGTAACATTGGGAGGAGCTGAGGTGAAAATGATAGATCTGGCTAGTGCTTATGGATCTTTTGCTAATCAGGGAGAAAAGAAAGACTTAGTAGGAATTTTAAAAGTTGAAGATGCTAACGGAAGAGTATTGGAGGAATATAAAGATGTTAAGGGCAAACAAGTAATGACACCTCAAGAATCATTTATAATTTCCAATATTTTATCTGATAATAGTGCTCGAGAAATGACTTTTGGGGCAACGAATTATTTACAAATATCTGGTCATCAAGTAGCAGCTAAAACTGGTACTACTAATGATAAAAGAGATAATTGGACCGTTGGTTGGACACCAAATTTATTGACGACTGTTTGGGTGGGAAATAATGATAATAGTTCAATGGGAAGTGTTGTTTCGGGAGTGTCTGGTGCAGCTCCGATTTGGAATAAGATTATGAAATATGAATTGGCAAAAATAGAAAAGAAAGATTTTCCAGTTCCAGATAAGATAATTCAATTATCGGTTGATAAAACTTCTGGTTATCCAAGTCATGATGGATTTGAATCAAAAAATGAATATTTTATTGATGGAACTCAACCAATAATATCTGATCCAATTCATATGAAATTAAAAGTTTGTCGAGATAGTGTTGGAGTGGCTACTCCTGACGATGTTGCTAGTGGTAATTATGACGAAAAAGAGTTCTTTGTTTTTAAAGAAGATGATCCGATTTCGACTGATGGAAAAAATAGGTGGCAAGAAGGAATTGATGGTTGGATTGCCAGTCAGACAGATAAGGATAAATATAATCCAACAACTAGCTATTGTCATAGCGGTGGTTTGGTAAATGTAAAAATAGAAAATCCGGATAATACTACTACGGTGGGAAATAACTTTGATGTAAAAATTACGACTACTTCAACTATGAAAATTGTTGAGGTGAAATTATGGGTTGATGGAGTAGAAACAAAAACTTGGACAGATAGACCGTTTGAAATTAATTTAAATTTATCCAACGGTCCTCATACAATTAAGGTAAAAGCCATTGATAGAGATGGTAATAGTCAAGAAAGGGAATCTCATTTTGGGGTGAACACAGCTTGGGACACAACACTTACACCAACATCAAATATAACATTGTCACCGACTTTGATACCAACAATTACTCCCTAATTATAGGAATATTTTGTTTAGATCTATTAGCTAGCAGTCGATTTATTACTCTGATAATACTACAAAGTATAATTTTATATATCAAACTATTTCAGATTGAAGGTAGATAAATGGATTTCTTTGGCTATTTTATCATCGGTATTAAAATAAGAAACACGGAAAGTATAACGATATTTATTATTTTTTATATCATGATAAATATCGGTAATGATCATTTCCCAAAGAATTTGTTGACCAATAATATTTGAATATTTTTGAATAAGTTCTAGCGGATCTTTTTGTTTATCTAAAGTAATGTTAGCGTCTAAAGTGATAATTTGAGAAGTTAATTCATAAGCGGAGTTTGATTCGATTGAAGGTGAATAGTTTTTAGGTTTATCTAAATTATCAACTATAATTTCAACAAAATTATCAACAATATTACCCGTTAAGTTTAGTTTTTGTAGGTCATCAATTAATTTTTGGTTGTTTGATTGATAAATAGCTAAGGCATTTTTTTCAACATATTTATCCCCTACTTGAGAAAATATTTTACCAATTTCGAAAAATTGAGGTTGGGCGAGTTTATAGCGAGAATATTGATCTAATTGTTGTTTTAATGATGGAATCAAACTTTGACGTAAATAAATACTTTCAGTATTGATACTATTTTGAGTAGTAATAACAGTTTTTGGGTCAAGAGGTTTACTGACAAGTGGCCAGGTTAAAACTTCGTCATAGCCCAAATCAACTAGTTTATCTTTGAGTTGATCGATGAGATACATTTCAGGTGGAGTAATATCTCCAATATCTTTAAAAGTGATTGGTTGACTG
>Ga0074198_1001870_pt1 | contig 12499 bp, 7 predicted proteins | sample EPASupsiteSAE323_FD_64527 | JGI IMG/M metagenome (GOLD analysis project Ga0074198, IMG submission 64527) | Bioremediated contaminated groundwater from EPA Superfund site, New Mexico - Sample SAE3-23 | ecosystem: Environmental > Aquatic > Deep subsurface > Groundwater > Contaminated ...
TTGGGGGGGGGGGCTGGGGGTTTCCCCGGACCCCCCCGCCGCTCGAACCGCTGCTATAATAGTAATAACTGACTGCCGGCGGCGTGTTGGTGTACGCCAAAAACTGGGTGAAGTGCTTGGTCCATATCACCATGTCCGACCCGCCATTGGCGGTTGTGACGCATTCCGCCGCAGCGTTCAGGTTTGCATCGGCCCACGCCTGCGAGTCGGTTGTGCAGGTTGTTGTTATTTTGGTGAACGTGGTCCCGCGCGCGTAGCCTGCTGACTTGGACCCCATTCCGGGTATGAGTATCCTGACTGCGCTGCTGAAATTGAGCTGCTCGGCTTCAAGGCCAATCTGCACCACGCCGTTCACTGTGTTCGAGCCCGAATCGGTGGGCGTTGCGGCTGCGGAAGACTGCACGCTTGGCAGGGAGATTACCCCGTTCCAACTGGTACTGCCGTTAATGATCAGGCTGCCGGGGATTTGGACTGTGACGTTGCCAAGGGAAGTCTCTGCGGTCACGTTTATCTGGTTGGTCACGTTGACTGACACCACCGAGCTTGAATTGGAGGAGAGGCCTGACAGGTTGAGGGAGGAATTCGTGGCGCCGCTTCCCAACGTGATGCCTGCTGCAGGGCTGAATTCGGTAACCACGATGGTGACGTTGCCCGAAGCGGCGGTCGTGCTGTTGAGCGGCACGGTGGAGTTTGTGCCCGCAACGTCAACTACAAACGAGACTCCCGCGCTGCCTTCGTTGCCAAGGTTGTCCTTTGCATAGAGCACCAGGGTTACGGCGCCATCGGCCTGCTCCGGCAATGTGATGTTGGCGCAGTCGGTGATGTTTTGGCGTGCGGCGGCGTTGATCGAATACTGGCAGGTGGTGTTGTTCACCCCTGCAATGCCGTCGTCAACAGTAAAGTTCAGCGCGGACGCGTTGGCCTGAAGCACCGAATTTGCAACGGGAGACTGGATGGCAATCGCGGGGCCTGCCATGTCCACGTAGAAGGACGCAGTTGAAAAGTTGGTGTTGCCGGACAAGTCGCTTGCGTAAAGCGTAAAGTTCGCCTGGCCGTTTGTCACGCTGGTATTGGCAGTTGTGTTGGCGCAGTTGGGGACCGAGAAGTTGGCCCCGGCGTTTACCGAATACCTGCACGAACTGGAATTGATTCCTGAAAGGGAATCAAACGCGGAGAAGTTCAGCGAAAAAACGTTGCTTGCAAGGGTGGAGTTGCCAGGCAGCGCAATGGAAACCGCGGGCGCGACCGTGTCGCTTGTCAGGTTGGAAACATTGTATGCAGCAGAGTTTTGGGCATTGTCAAACGAGGTTGCGGATATGTTGTACACGCCGTCAGCTGGAACCGAAAGCACGACGGAAAAGCTCCCGTTGGTCTGGTCTGTTGTCGAATTGACAAGGAACCCGGTTGAGTTGTACACGGAGACGTTGGTGTAGTTGAGGTTTGCGTCGTAAGCTGAAACGCTCACGTTGATGGAAGCGCCCGCAAAGGAGCCGTTGGCCGGGCTCGTGATTGCAACCGAAGGCAAAGTCAAGTCGATTGTGAACGTGCTGGTTGCGCTGGTGCCGAAGTTGCCTGCCATGTCGGAGCAGTTGGCGCTCAGGTTGTGGGCGCCCTCGGAAAAGGCCGCCGGTGTGCTTGACTGTGCGGAGCCGTTTGCAAGGCCGGCCCACGAGGCGTTCGCCGAGCCGTCCGCAAGAAGCGTGCAGGAAAGCAGGGTGCTGTTGCTGTCAGTGGCGGTGAAGTTTGCAAGCACGCTGGCGTTGCTTGAAAACGAGCAGTTCAGGGGAAGGGACAATGTAACCGAAGGAGGCGTGCGGTCAAAAAACACCGAGCTATTGTCGGTTGTGCCGGTCACCTGTGCGCCTGCAACGTTGTTGAGGCTGAAAAAATCAATAGTGAACGGGACGGCCCGCTCATTGTCGGAGACGGTCATGTTGTAGAGGGCGAAGTAAGAATAGCCGCCGGAGGAATAAACGGTCGCATTTTGCGCAGAGATTGTGACTACCGGGGTCTGGTTGAGCGCCTTGTCCGAGGAAAAGGACAGGTTGATGGAGTTCCCAATGGCCGCCCAGCTTGAATTGCCGTTGCTTGAAACGATGTGCACGGGGCTTAGGGTTGGCGGGACCATGTCCGAGGAATTGCCGCCAAAAAAGTGCACAACCATGCTGTTCGACACCGGGCTTTCGACGTAGATTGAGACGTTGGTCGTATACCGCAGGTTGGTGCTTGAATTGGGCGCCGTCGTGGAGTTGAAATACTGTTTTGACGCGTTGGCCGAATAAGGCGCGTCGTTGATGGTGGAAACGTATTCGGTAATCACGCCTTTCAGCGTGTTTCTGTTTACCTGGTTGCTGGAAAGCCCAGCGTCGACGTAGAAATTGTCCACGTGCCAGACGAGGATGCCCTGGCCCGGGAGGTACGCGTCAAAGCCGGACTGCGCCCTGTTTTCCACAAGGAAATACTCGGTCTCAGAGGACAGCACCGAGTCGTTTACAAGGTACGCGTTCGGGCTGCTTTCTGCGTTCTGGACGTTGTAGGAACGGGGCGTGTTGTAAATGCTCGTCACGTTGTTCCACCCAAGTAACGCCTTTGACCATGCGCCAAGGTGGGTCGGGACCGTGCCATCACTGCCCGGGCCGCCCCAGGAGCCGTAGTCCATCAAATCCCAATAACGCACCACCGTAGCGCCAGTGGCGGTATTGTACAAATCAGGCAGACCCAAATCGTGGCCGAACTCGTGGCAGAAAACCCCAAGCGTCCCGTATTCGGGGTCCATTGAATAGCTGGACACGTTCTTGCCATCGGCAACCTCTGCAGGCTGCACGGACCACCTATGCGACCATATGTCGTTGGTGACTGCGGAGGACTCCTGGCCGTAGCCTGCGTGGATTACAATGACGTGGTCCACCACCCCGTTTTCGTCGGCATCATAGTCCGAAAAATTAACGTCCGAATCTGCAAGAATCACCGCTTCGCGCGTAAGCTCGAATACGTTGCCATTCAGCGAGTCGATGCTGTAAGGGTAACTGCGGCTCGTGTTGTCCGCACCGTAGAAGGAGAGCGCGCGGCTGCTTGCGTACCACCCGACCACGGTGCCGGTGACGTTTAGCTTGCCATACGACACCTCGCGGAAATAGCTGTTCATGCTGAGGGGGTTTGAGGAGTTGAAAAGAAGGTTCTGGAAATACGCGGGGGTGTGCAGGGAGTCGTGAACGGTATCGTTGAACTCCACCAGGATTACGACCACGTTATGCGTCCCGTTCGACGGGAGGGCGTATGAGGGGCCGCCGGAAAGGGACGCGCTAGGGAGCTGTTTTGAAAGCCCGGCCACGTCCAGCACTCCGGTGCTGGCGGCCAGTGCGGACGTTGTTGCGGACGCAGACAAGGACAAATCCTGCGCCCGCGCCGCACCCGCAACGCCCGGGTCGGAGAACCCGACCCTCAAGTCGCAGCCTGCGCTTTTTGGCGAAGACATTTTGGAAATTGGTGCGTCAGTGGTTTTTTGTACGTAGGAATACCATCCGTCGGATGATTCGTGCTTGAACACATAGCCGTCTGCAGTCTCAAACCATGCGCCGGACTCGTCGCCCTTCTGATAGCCGCCGAAGTTCGTGCCATCGGGCTGCTGGAAAGTGTGAAGCCCCGGCCAAGCTGGCATTGAGTGCACCGGGCAGGAAAAAACCGCCAGCAGCAAAAGCGTCAGGAACAGCCTATCCCAGTTGTTCATACGCATACACGATCCACGAATTTTCTATCACAGAAGCATTCACGTTCAGTATTGAGCCGTTTTCTACCCCGCTTTGGCGAACATCGTTGCTGCTTGGGCCTACGGGCGGCAGGTCGACTTCAACAGCACGCGTGCCCCATTGGAAGGTGAAGTTACGGACGTTCCCGCTTGCAATCTTTACCGTGCCGTCCCGCGAATCCGAGGCATACGACAACACCTGCAGGACCTCAAGAGCGGCGGACTCCGGATAGACTTCCAAGACCCTCACGTTAAGTACTGCAGTATCTGTCAAGGGACGCGCGGAAACGCCGGTTGAAGGGCTTGAATTGACCGTTCCAGTAACGTTGAAGCCGGTACTGTTGTCCGTTTGATTCACACCGCCGACGCAACCGGAAAGAATGAGGGAGCAAAAAACCAGGACTGCGAAAGCAAGGGAACACTTCATCAAAACCATCCCGGACATACCTAAAATATATCAAGCGATTACTTTATTTCCCCCACTAATTCCTCAAGCAGGTCTTCCAGGGTCACCACTCCTGCAAACTCGCCCTTTTCGTCAACCACTACTGCAATATTCCTGCCCAGCGACTGGAGGGTGGAGAACGCGTTGTGCAGCTTGTCGCTTGTGCGAAACACAACCGGCTTGACCGACGCCTGTGCGACCATCCATTCGGGGTGCTCGTAGGATGCGCGGCCCAGGGTCTTGACCCCGACTACGCCGACGACTTTCTTCTGGCCGTCAAGCACCGGCAGCCTCGAATACGGCCCTGCGACTGCAGAGCGGTGGGCCTCGGTTACGGGCATGTCGAAAGGAAGCGACATCACGCTTGACTTGGGGGTCATCGCCTTGGACACGGGCCGGTCGTTGAACTCAAGCACGTTCTCTATCAGCTCGCGCTCCCTTTCCGAAATCCCCTTGTGCCTTGCGCCCAGCTTGACCGCGGAACGCAAATCTTCCTCTGAGAACTGCTCGACCCCGGTTGCCATTGAATAAACTCCGGGAATCAGGCGGTTGATGGCCTCGAACACCACCACTAGCGGGAATGAAGCCCAGTAGAAAAACTCGATGAACGGCGCAAACAGCAGGGCCAGCTTCTCGCCGTAGGTCGATGCCGCGCTCTTTGGAGCGATGTCGCCGAAAGTAAGCAGGAGGAAGCTCATCAAACCTACTGCAATACCAACTCCCGCCTCGCCAAACAGGGCAGTTGTGATGCTTGTGGCAAGAACTGACGCGGCCACATTGGCTATGTTGTTGCCAATGAGAAGGGAAATGATTACCCTGCGGCGGTTCGCCCGGAGCCTAGAGAGGCTTTCGGCGCCGGGAATCTTCTTTTCAACAAGAGAGTACATCCGCACGGATGAAAGTGAAAGGAACGCCACTTCGCTGGCTGCAAAGAAGGCGGACACCGCAATCAGCGCCGCAAGAAGGCACGCCTCGAAGAGCACGTCGGACATGAAATAAGTATGAAGGGCGGGAATAAATCCCCCCACAGTGCGCTTACTGTTACTTCACGCGCGTGTGCAGAAGCTCCTTTGCCTTGGCGCCGCCAATATCTCCGAGGAACTCCGAATAGAGCTGCTTGAGCTCGGGGTTTTCGTCCGAAACCTTGAACTTTGCCGAGTCGTCAAGGCCGTAGAGCTTCTTGCGGCGCGCCTGCAAAATGTCTGGCGTGGTCAGCGGCTGGCCCGCCCCGCCCATGCACCCGCCCTGGCAGGCCATGACTTCGATGAAGTTGTACTGCTCGCGCAACGCCTTGTCTGCAAGGACAGGCCCCGCGTTCTTGAGGAAGTGGATTACAAGGATTTTCACAGGGATTCCGCCCAGGTCGAACGCCAGTTCGCGGGCGTTGTCAAATCCGCGCACCCACGTGACTACGGGTTCTCCAAGCGTAATCCCATTGGCATGGGCATAGTAACGGAGAACTGCCTCCGAGACGCCGCCGGTTGTGCCGAAGATGCGCGCAGCGCCGGAGCCCTGGCCCATCAGGTTGTCGAAGTCGCTTTCCTCACAGGAGGCCAGGTCAAGCCCCTTTGCCTTCATCAGCTCGGAGATTTCCTTGGTCGTAATCACGAAGTCAACTGCCGCCTTGCTGTCGGGAAGCTTCATGTCAGCGCGCTTTGCCTCAAGCTTCTTGATGAGGCAGGGCATTGCCGCAACAGAATAAATCTTGGAAGCGTCGATGTTCTTTTTGCCGGCAAAATAGGTCTTGATTAGCGCACCCATTGCTTCCATCGGGCTCTTGGTTGTTGACATGTAGTCATTGAACAGGTCGGGGTGCTTCTGTTCGAGGAACAACGCAAATCCCGGGCAGCAGGAGTTGAGAAGCGGGAACGGGCCATTGTGCTTGATGCGCTCCACCAGCTCAGCAGCTTCCTCAAGGACTACAAGGTCAGCTGTGAAGTTGGTGTCAAAGACGTAGTCGAACCCGAGCTTGCGCAGCGCGCCTACAAGCTGGCGGGTCACCTTCTCTGTTGGAGCGTCGTAGTTGAAGGGCTCTCCGATTGCCACGCGAACCGCGGGAGCAACCTGGATTACCTTTGTGATTGATTTGTCTGAGAGCGCTTTTTCGAGTTCGGTAAAGTCAGCCATATGGAATCACCAGATTATACTTTTGCACCTGCTGCCTTGGTTGCGGCAAAGCCGCCTGCAAGCGCGGTTGCAAGCTGGACCGGGCCCATTGCGATTAGGAATGCTGCGGGAACAAAGCCCGAGAGCACTAGAGCGGCTGCGGAAACCAGCAGGACTCCTGCCTTTGCAATCGAGGAGAACACGACGCCCTTGCTCTTGATTGAAAGCACGTAAACCGCGTTCGCGACCCAGATGGGAGCGATGAAGTAAAGGAGTGCAAAAGACTGCGCTCCAAAGACCAATCCTGACACGTACGCGCCGACGCTTGGCACGACTACGAGCGGGAGGAGCTTGAGCTTGCTTCCTGCTAAGGTGAGTGCGCAGTATGCAAGAAGGAAGTTCACAATGGTGCCTACGAGGAGCTGGTTTGCAATGCCGGGCACAAAGCCAAGCGCAATGGGCGCTATGAATGCCGCGGCAACAAAAGGCGCGGTTTCAAGGGCGCCTTCAAAGCCCTGCTGGTACTTGGATGAAAACGTGTACTTCACTAGACTCACCTGTAGACTTACTCAGGTTTCCATAGCTAGAAAAGGGTTTTGGAAGGCAGGGGTTTTTCAGAAACGGACAAGGGAGGCCAGGACTAAGGCAGTTGCCAGCCCGGAAAGAAGGCAAATTGCGGCAGTTCGTTCAAAGCCGGGCTTGAATGCATCCGGAAGTAGCTCGACAAGGACCACTGCAAACATCGCGCCTGCAGAGATTGCAAGCCCGTAGGGCACCACCCAGGCGACAAGCATCAGGAAACAGTACCCAATCAGGGCAAAGACCGCCTCGACAAGGCCGGAGAGTATTCCAAACATAAGCGAGGCGCGCTTGTCCATTCCATAGCAGGCAAGGGGCGCTGACACGCTCAGGCCCTCCGGGACGTCCTGCAAGGCCATCGAGACCGATACCAGCCAGCCAAGTGGGGTGGAGCTTGCGAAGGCGGAGCCGATTGCTATTCCTTCGGGAATGTTGTGCAAAGTCACCGCGCCCGCAATGAGGGGCGCGTTGCGGTCTCCTGCAAGCTTGGACTTGCGCAGGATGTGCGCGTGGGGCATTGACCGCTCCAATGCAATGAATCCCAAGGCGCCAAGGACCACGAATGCAAGCGCGTAGGCCCAGCCAAGCGAAGAGCCTGCGCTTGAGGACATCTCGAACGCGGAGTATAGCATCACGCCCGATGCGAACGACAGGAGAATCGAATACACCCTGCGGTCAAGGCAGTCCACAAAAAAGACTACAAGCGAGCCAAGGGAAGTGGCAGCGAATACTAGCAGGGCGCCAAGCGCCGCGTCGACGAATGCCAAGAAAATCAACCGGACCAGAAATACGACATTCCTTTGGATTCGCAACCAATTAAAACAATCATCAACTGCACTACGTTATGGCCAAAACTCACGCAACCCTAAAAACCAAAAAGAGCTCCGACGACTTGATTTTGATTGCAGGCATAATTTTGCTTCTTGTAGGCGCGTTCATGTTCTTCAATTACGACAACGCCAACAAGGCTGCAAACGCCACGCCGACACCGATGGCTTCGGCAATACCCTCGGCAACCCCGATTGCATCACCAACGGTGCAAGCCGTTGCGCAAGGACCTGCCGAGGACGGACTAGTCTTTGTCAATATGACTGAAGATGCCGCTTATGCTGGCCTGAAGGACGGCAGCGTGGACATCTACCTTGGCTCCCTTTTGCCCAAACACGCCGTTGAGGCCAAGAACAACCCCAACATTACGCTGTACTCCGCTGCTTCGCAAATCAATGCGATTACGTTCAACCCCGCGCCCTCGGCCAATGGCACGTTCAACCCGTTTGCGCTCCAGCAGGTTCGCTTTGCGATGAACTACCTCATTGACCGCGACGCGATAGTCAATACAATACACAACGGGTTCGGGTCGGTCCTTTTCACCAACATCAACCAGGCCCACCCCAGCTATGAAGCCGTAAGCCCGGTCATTGACGAGTTCGCAATCGCGTTCAACAAGTCTTTTGCCCTTGCGATGATTGACAAGGCGATGACGGGCGCAGGGGCGAAGAAGCTGAACGGCACCTGGACTTACAACGGAAAGAACGCCACGGTAATAGTGCTCATTTCGGAATCCAATGCGGACATGAGGGCAATCGCCGAGTTTACGGCAGACGCGCTTTCGGACGCGGGGTTTGCAGTTGACAGGCAGTACATGAAGAAGGAAGACAAGACCAGCCCGTATGATTTCGACCCAGCGGAACTGAAGTGGAACGTCGGAGTGGGCGCCTGGATTTACTACAGCGCCTCAAGGTACGAGGACGTGTTCTTCCCCGGGCTTGACTACCAGGAAGGCTGGTACAAGTTCGAGAACAAGAAGCTGGAGAACCTGTACGAGCGGCTTTCAAACTACTCGACAAAGGAAGAATGGCAGGAAATCAACTCCGAAATCGCCCGGCTCGAGCTGAACGACTCTGTTGGGATGTGGGTCTCGGCATCGGACACCGTTTTTGCCGCAAGAAAGGAAGTCCTTGGACTGACCGAGGACAAGTTCATCGGGCTGCGGTCGTATTCCAACCTGCGAAGCGCGTACGTGCAGGGCAAAAAGTCGCTCACAATTGCGGAGGACTACCTTTACAGCGAGGGCGACTCGTGGAACAACTACGTAGTCGAGTCGATTTCGATGATGGACGTGCACAACGCCATGACCGACCCGATTACGGTGTCAAACCCGCAGAAGTTGGAGACCCAGCAGTACAGGTGGGGATACAAGATAGAGACTGCAGGCGCCTCTGAAAAGCTTGAGGTTCCCGCTGACGCAGTCCTGTGGAACACGAGCGCGGACCAGTGGCAGGCAGTCGGGAAAAACGCCAGTGCGACAAGCAAGACCACCTACGACCTTTCCAGGTACGTGGGCGCAAAGTGGCACCACAACGCGACAATAACCGTTGCGGACGTGCTTTACTTCGCCGCCTCGGTGTGGGACGCGTCGCTTGATGTCCAGAAGAACGAGAGCGCGTCTTTCAAGTACAGGGGTTACTTTGCAACAGTGCGCGGAATCAAGGTGTCAGGCAACACCCTTGAAGTGTACGAGGACTCCACGGGGTTCACCGATGATGCCTACCTCGGTTTTGCGGGCATGTTCAGGCGCGCAGTTCCGTGGGAAATCGCTGCTGCGCAGGACAAGGTGTTCTACCAGTCCGACGGCAAGTACGTCCAGAGCGACTACTACAAGCCCAAGACAAGCAACGCAACTTCGCTTGTGCTTGTGAATGCGACGCACATCAAGGCAGTAATTGATGCAATGGATGGATTGGAATATGCAAAGATTGCGCCATACTTCACTGTTGCAGGAAAAGCGTATGCAACCCAAGCCGACCTTACCCAAAGGAAGGCTGCGGTAAAGGATTGGAACGCCGCGTACGGCCACCTCATCATAAGCCAGGGGCCGTACATGATGACCGGCTACGACCCGCAGAGCGGCGCGATTACGCTGAAAGCGTTCCGCGACAGCACCTACCCGTTTGTCAATGCCGGTGCAATCACCGACTTGGAGGCTTGCTCAAAGCAAGGCACTTCAGCGAAGATGACCTACGCGCAGGCGCGGGCAATCGCGGCAAAGAGCGAGTGCACAGCGGACGGCGCAACCCTTGGGACCGAGCACTGGTGCAACGACTACACCGGCACTTGGTGGGTAAAGACCAGCATCCAGAAGAAGGGATGCAACCCCACCTGCGTAATCAACGTGGAGACGCAGGCAGCTGAAATCAACTGGATGTGCACGGGCGCATTGGTAGGATAAGTTTTCCTTTAGCCGGTTTTCCGGCACCCGTTCTTTTTCTTTTCTTATTTTCTTTTTCATTTTTTCGTGTTTTTTGCCATCCACATTAAAATCTCTAGTTTTCTCCACAAACCGCTCAGCGGAAATGAACCCGGGCGAGCGTTAAAATTGTAGCGGGTGCACATATTATGTCCCCCTCCTTTTGCCGGCCCGGCTGCGAAAAGCAAGACGGCCCAGGCATAGAGGGAGATGACTGATTTGGTAGCAAGCGGTTGAGAGCAGAATGACATTCGAACTCGTCTCGGAATACAAGCCAGCAGGCGACCAGCCGCAGGCAATCTTAAAGCTAGCCGAAGGCGTGTTGAAAGCAGGCGGCTCGAAACAGACCCTGCTGGGAGTCACCGGCAGCGGAAAGACGTACACGATTGCAAACGTCATCGCAAAAACCGGCAAGAAGACCCTGATAATCTCGCACAACAAGACCCTTGCAGCACAGCTTTACGGAGAGCTGCGGCAGTTCTTCCCAAGAAACAAGGTAGGGTACTTCGTCTCCTACTACGACTATTACCAGCCGGAAAGCTACATACCCGCAACCGACACCTACATCGAAAAGGACGTTGATGTCAACGAAAAAATCGAGCAGATGAGGATAGCAGCTTCTGCTGCGCTTCTTTCGCGAGACGACGTAATCATTGTTGCCACGGTCTCGGCAATCTACGGGTTGGTGTCGCCAAAGGACTACATGGACATGTCCTACGAGCTGCGCGTTGGCGAGAAAATCACCCGCCAGAAGCTGCTCAAGCAACTCATCCAGATGCAGTACCAGCGAAGCGAGTACGACCTCATTCCCGGAAAGTTCAGGGCAAAGGGCGACACGATTGACGTATTCCCGATGTACAACACCGGCGCGTACATACGGATTTCGCTATTTGGGGACGAAATCGAGTCGATTACCGAGCGCGACTGCCTGAACAACAACAAGATTTCTTCAGTCCAAGTTCTTCGCATCTTCCCCGCAAAGCTTTTCGTAATCCCCCAGGAGCGCATAAACAAGTCGCTTGACTTCATTCGCGCAGAGCTTGCCGAGAGGCTTCCCCAGCTTTCCGAGCTGGAAAGGCACAGGCTCAAGCAGCGCACGGAATACGACTTGGAGATGCTCAAGAACACCGGGCACTGCAACGGCATCGAGAACTACTCGCGCTACATGGACGTGCGCGAGCCGGGCAAGCCACCGCACTGCCTGCTTGACTTCTTTGGGGACGACTTTTTGATTGTGGTTGACGAGTCGCACATCACCCTTCCCCAGATTACCGGAATGCAGAGGGGCGACCACGCGCGCAAGAAAAACCTCGTTGACTACGGGTTCAGGCTACCGAGCGCCTATGACAACAGGCCGCTCACATTTACCGAATTTGAAAAGTACACCAAGAACACGATTTTTGTCTCAGCAACTCCGGCAGATTACGAGTTCGAGCACTCCGACCAAGTGGTGGAGCAGCTCGTGCGTCCAACCGGACTGCTTGACCCCAAGCCCGAAGTGCGGCCGACTGTGGGGCAGATTGACGACCTGGTTCGCGAGCTCAAGGAGTTGGACAAGAAGGGCTGGCGCGCGTTCGTGACAACTCTTACCAAGAGGATGGCAGAAGACCTCACGGATTACCTGATCAAGGAAGGTATCAAGGCTCGCTATTTGCACTCCGAAATCGAGACCCTTGAACGAACGGACATACTTCGCAGGCTCCGACTTGGAGAATTCCAGGTGCTTGTGGGAATCAACCTGCTTCGCGAGGGCTTGGACATTCCCGAAGTAGCGCTGGTTGCGGTTTTTGACGCGGACAAGGAAGGTTTCCTGCGAAATGCACGCAGCCTAATCCAGGTGTTCGGCAGGGCGGCACGCAACGTGGATGGCAAGGTCATAATGTATGCGGATAAGATTACTGACTCGATGAAGCAGGCAATCGAGGAGACCACGCGCAGGCGCGCAATACAGGAAAAGTATAACGCCGAACACGGAATCACTCCCAAGACAATCATCAAGGCGGTTGAAAAGACCGAGGCCGAGGTAGGCCAGACGCGCAACTACGCAAGAAGCGAGCTTGCGCGCCTCATCATCGACACCGAGGCGCAGATGAAGACCGCTGCTGACGAGATGGACTTCGAGACCGCGATTTCACTGCGCGACAAGCTTGCCGATTTGCGCAAGCAGATGGGGCAAAAGGAAAGGGATGCCGATTACCAGAAGAAAAAGGCCGCGGACAAAGTCGAGGCAAAGATTGCGGCAAAAGCAGAGAAGGCACAGGCAAAGAAGAAGGAAGCAAAATAGGCAAAGAAGGGAAGCAAGTAGGCAAAAGAACGGAAAAGAAATAGCAGGAAAAACGAAAAAAGAAGGAAGAAAATAAAAACAAAAAAATCAAAA
>Ga0074198_1001872_pt1 | contig 12490 bp, 9 predicted proteins | sample EPASupsiteSAE323_FD_64527 | JGI IMG/M metagenome (GOLD analysis project Ga0074198, IMG submission 64527) | Bioremediated contaminated groundwater from EPA Superfund site, New Mexico - Sample SAE3-23 | ecosystem: Environmental > Aquatic > Deep subsurface > Groundwater > Contaminated ...
AGTCGGAATCCGGCGGCACCTCCATCTCTTCCCGCAGGATGGCGAGCAGGCGGGGGTCCATCTTGTGCTCGCTGACTAGCCGGACCACGGCTCCCCATTTGCGCTCTTTAACAGATTGCTGGATGGCCTGCAGCAGGTCATCCACCTCATCGTCCTCCACATCCAGGTCAGCGTCGCGGATCACCCGGTAGGTCCCGGTGGCCAGGATCTTATGGCCCTGAAAGAGCGAGCGGATATTTAAACGGATGACGTCCTCCAGAAAGACAAAACTGGAGCAGCCATTATCATTGTCCGGCACCTCCACCAAACGGTCCAGCAGGGAGGGTACCTCCACCGTTGCGAAGAGCGGCATCTCTTCATCCTGGCGATCTTCGAGCAAGACCGCCAGATTAAGACTCTTGTTATAGATCAGCGGAAAGGGCCGGCTCTGGTCCACCACTATAGGGGTGAGCACCGGAAAGATTTCATGCTCGTAGTAGGAGCGTAGATAGGCCTTCTGGTCGGCGCTAAGATCCCCCTGCTTGAGCAGGCGGATACCTTCTCGTTTCAAGGCCGGCAGCAGTCCGTGTTTATAGAGATTATACTGATCGTGGCTCATGGTATGTACCCGCTCGTTGATGGCCTTCAACTGAGCGGCCGGGGTCAGACCGGAGGCATCAGGCGCGGCAAATCCGGCTTCCAGTTGCTCGAACAATGAAGCCACCCGCACCATGAAGAATTCGTCCAGATTGGAACTGACAATAGCCAGGAAGCGGCAGCGTTCCAGAAGCGGGGTACTGGTATCCTGGGCCTCCTCCAGGACCCGCCCGTTGAATTCCAGCCAGCTCAATTCACGATTGATGAAGTATTCATGTCTTACCTGCTTTTTGCCCATAAACCATCCCTGCTTTAATAATTTTCTTAATCGCCTTTAACGGCGGCGTTTGAAAACCGGTCGGTAGCCCATGACCTCCTCGAAGAAATTCAGGTGGCCGGAGAAGCTCCATTCCTCCAGCAGGGTATTGTCCCGGGTGGTCAAGGTGAATACCAGATCGCCCTTATGCCGTGCTATCTCGATTTTCTGAATCTTTTGCCGGTGTGATATATCCAGGGTCTCGGCCAGTTTAAGAATGGCCGCCAGCTTGGAGACCCGAATCTTGTTGTTGTAGTCGAAGGAGGAATAAAGCGGGTGTGAGGGCAGCGGGATTTCCTCGCTGTGATAACGGGCGACACTGGCCACGATCTCCAGCTCCAGATTCGACAGGCCCATTATGTCTGAGGAACAAATGATCTGCTCTGAATAAAGCTGGTGTTCGTTGGAATTCAGGAAGTGCCCCACATCATGCAGGATGGCGGATACCTCCAGCATAAAACGATCCCGGGGCGACAGCCGATGAACCTGGTGGGTCTGGTCGAAGATGGCCAGGGCGATCTCCACCACCTTTTGGACATGGGGGCTGTCAATACCAAAGCGGTGGGCCAGAAACCAGACCGAACTAATAATATCGCTCTGAAAATCATGTTTGCGCGAGGTTTCGAAACGCTCGTCCACCATCTCGGCCAGTAATCCGTGGCGCAGTGAGGCGTTGGGTACATAGAGGCCCTCGGCCAGCGTCATGTCCAGGAACTTGTTGAAAATAATGACGGAAGGCAGCAGGATATCGGCCTCGTTGCGGTGCAGTTCATATTTATCGATGATCTGCTCAGTGGTGAGCTTGCGAATACCGTTATATAAGCGGCGCAGGGCCTTTTTATCGATAAAATCCTCCTGCTCGCTAAGACCCTGGTTCAGACAGATGGAGGAGATAGCCGACAATTCGCCGCCCATTCCGATGACGTGTTTGATCTTCAGGCTGGTTATTTCCGGTTTGAGGGTATATATCTTGCTCTCCAGAAACTCCTCAATGATGCTGGGAAAGTCCAGGGTAGTGTGCTCCAGATCCGAGAGGACCTGGCGCAATCGCAGGGAGCCGGCTTTCATATATTCGGTAAAACGCAGATGGCCCTGGCTGTAGACGGAGGCCTCCAAACCGCCCATGCCGATATTGACCACCATAAAACCGGGGTCGCGGAAGCTTTTGACCTCGGGCAGGCTGTCACGCAGGGCTTTGTAAATGATAAAGCGCTCCTGCGAGGTATTGACTACCTCGACCTCCAGCCCGGTCTGCAGGCGGATCTGCTCCAGGACGTATTCACCGTTTTCCGCTTCCCGCAGTCCGCTGGTAGCCACTGCCCGGTAGCGTTTGATCTTATAGTCCTCCATCAGGCGGACGAATCCCTGTAATGTCTGACAGGTCTCCCGGATGGATTCCAACTCAATGCGATGCAAGGTGAAGGTATCCCGTCCGATGTTGGTGGGTTTCCAGAGATCCTCCAGCAGGGTGATCTGGCCGGTGGGAGTGATTTCAGCGATCAACATGCGCAGGAAGTTGGACCCTACATCAATCGAAGCTACGGATTCAGTACGGGGTTTCTTGGTCAAGGCCGGCTCCTCCCCCCTGGGTTTTTCGGTTGGTTCTCAAATTATAATGGTAAGTCATGGGATATTACAAGGGAGCACTGGATTTATTTACTTAAGTATGACAATATTTTTACTATACCGGTGGTTTGTTTTTACTTGTCGGCAGGATTTAGCCGGGAAGGTTGCCGAAGAAGCAGGTGACGCTCAAAATTTTGGCCTTGTCAATTATGCAGTGCGGATCTGCTGCCGCATTTTATAACGGAGGTGGGATATTGAAGACAATTGGAATAATCGATCTGGGCTCCAATTCGATTCGTCTGGTCCTGGTCCGGGTGGGCGATAAGGGCAACTTTAAGATCATCAACGATTACAAGGTGTCCGTGCGCCTGGAGGAAGGCATGGGGGAAAAGGGTGGCATGGAGCAGGCGCGTATGGAGCGGGCCCTGGAGGCCTTGCGCACCTTCCGCGATATCTGTGACTCCGTGGAAGCCGATGAGATAATCGCCACCGGCACCGAAGCCCTGCGCCGGGCCGCCAACCGTGAGGAACTGCTGGAGCGGGCCCGTAGTGAATGCGGCATCGAGGTGCGGGTGCTTTCCGGGCAGGAGGAAGCCTGGTACGGCTACTTCGGCGTAGCGCATAGTATGAAACCGGAACATGCGCTTTTGATGGATATCGGCGGGGGCAGCACCGAGTTGACCCTGGTGGAGAACGGTGAACTGAAGGCATCGACCAGTCTTCACGTCGGAACCATCAATCTTACCTCGCGTTTCGCTCTGCAGAGCCGGCTGGAACCCCTGCAGGCCTCTGCCCTGGAAAAATACCTGGCCAAGTCGTTTGCCGGGGTGCCCTGGCTGCGCAATCTAGGCTGCCCGATGCTGATCGGTATCGGCGGCTCCTCGCGCACCCTGGCCAAGATCGACCGCCGGTGCAAAAACTATCCCCTGGACCTGCATCATAATTATGAGATGTCGGCGGAGGATGTCACCGGCATTTATCACAGCCTACTCCCCATGAGCCTGGAGCAGCGGCGCAAGATCAAGGGGCTCTCCCGCGATCGTGCCGATCTCTTGACCGGAGCGGTGGCCGCCATGGCGGTTTTGATGGATTACTGCAATATACCCACCCTGCGGGTCAGTGCTAACGGACTACGAGAGGGTTTGATCTATGAATATCTCGACCGGCAGGGTATCCGGCCGGATGATCCCCTGGATTTTTCACTGCAAAGTCAGATCTATAACTACGATTTAAATGAGAAACACGCCCGCCAGGTTACCGCGCTGAGTTTATCCCTGTATGATCAACTGCAGCCGCTGCATGGGCTGGAGCCCGCGATGGCTCGTGTCCTGAAGGCGGCGGCTATGCTGCATGCCAGCGGGTTGGCCCTGCGTTATTACAACTATCCCTTGCATTCCTTTTATTTGATCCTGAATTCCGATATAAACGGGCTGTCCCAGCGCGAGCTGCTCCTGGCGGCTTATGTGGCGGTAACCCATGCCAAGCAGGATTATAAAATCGATGTCGAGCACTACAAGCCTTTGCTGGGCCGGGAAGATGTCGAGCGCATTCAGAAGCTGGCGCTGCTCTTACGCATCGCCGAGGGCCTCGACCGCACCATGTGTTCGCGGGTGGAGCGGGTGGCTATCAGCACCCTGGGCGATGATGTAGTCATCAAGACCGTGGCCAACGGCCGCATCGACCTGGAGCTGAAGGATGCCAACCGCAGCGCCGAGCTCTTTAAAAAGGTTTTTAAAAAGAAACTCCTGGTGGTCTGACCAGGGCGAAGGGATGATCCTTTGGCCCCTACTGGCTTCGCCTATCCATGTAGTAGCAACTGCCTGGGGTGGACTTGGCCAATTTTTTGATTTCTGCGGCCACCTCACCCAACTGCAGGTGATTTTTAAAGGCATGGTCTTCATTGCTGATCCCGGCGATGGAAATCGTCATAATCGGGATATTGCAGTTTTCACCTCGCCGGTTTTGTGTGGATATATAGCCTCTTTCCAAGGATTCCCGGTCATATAGATCAATTATCTGCCGGTCAAAGTAAGTGATACAGGTCTGAGCTACCGCTTCGGCGCGGGCTGGGCTGGTAATTACTATAAAATCGTCACCGCCGATATGCCCTACCATATCGCCGTCATTTCCCGCCTCAGAAACTGCCTGTACAATCAACTCTCCCAACATATACAGAACCCGGTCGCCATGTTCGAAGCCGAAATAATCGTTAAAGGCCTTGAAATTGTCCAGATCGATATATAAAACCGCGATAGGTGCGCTGGCGCCGTCCAGAGCATCTATCAAACGTCTGGTTATGCAGCGGTTGCCCGGCAGCCTGGTCAGCGGATTGGCATCCTGCGCCTGTTCTACCTGAATGCGAGCCATATTGTCCAACAGGCGGGCTACCGATACCACCCCATAATAGGTATTGTTGTAGGTGACTATCAAATAGTCATTGATGCCTTGTTCCAGGCGTTGTACCACATGGCCAGCCGCATCTTCAATGCCATAATGGGAGGGTAGTATCAGCGGGTGGTTATCCATAATATCGGCCACCTTGCGGTTAATAAAGAGATCATAGCCGTAGCGGGTACTCAGCATGGCCAGGAGCCGTTCCCGCATGAGCAGCCCCTGGGGCAGGTTGCCTCGGCAAATAACTACACCGTGCAACCCCTTATCCTTATTGAACATCTCGTGTATATCTTGCACCAGGGTTTCTGGGGGGAGGGGCGTTTCATAAACCGCTATATCCGCCAGTTGATTAGATCCATGTATATTGCGTTCCGGACGACCCAGTGAGTTGATGAAGGGGGAAAACACCAGGGCATCCTCCGGTGCGATTTCCCCCGGCTTTTTGAAAAGAAACCCCTGCCCGTAACCGCAGCCTATCTGGCTTATTACCTGTAATTCCTCGGTTTTTTCGATTCCCTCGCAAATGACGGCGGCGTTTATTTTACTGCAGAAGTTGGAGATGGTTTCCAGCATAGCCCGTTTAACCGGACTCTTATCGATGTCCCGAATCAGGGACAGATCCATCTTAACAAAGTCGGGGTGCAGCTCGGCTATGGCCTGCAGGCTGGAATAGCCCGCTCCGGCGTCGTCGATAGCCACCTTGAAACCATGATTGCGAAATATGGACAGATTGTTGCGGAGAAGGCAGTAATCATCGATTTCGTAACGTTCAGTCAGCTCCAGTACCACCTGTTCGGGCTTGATGTTATTACGGCAGAGGAAGTTTTGGATAGCTTCCATATCATATAGAGCGCGATTCAGAGACAAGGGATTGATGTTTAAAAACAAATATTTATCTCCCAGAAGGCCGGAGGTACAGCGGGTAGCCTGTTGCTGGCAGATATACTCCAATTCATTGCGGCATTGAAAAAAATCAGCGGCCGCGAAAAGGCTGGCGGCTGATTCGTATTGGGACCCGGCAGGACCGCGCGCCAGGGCTTCGTAGCCCAGTATCTCGCCGTCCCGTAAAGATATAATCGGCTGATACAGGATGTTTATCTGCCGGTGCTGCACAATTTGCCGAATCATTTGCCAGTTGGCATGCTCCAGGGCGCTGGCATAATGCTTGGCCGCCTGGGAAACATCTTTCAATGCCTTATAGATCAGTATTTCCAATCGATAATCCGGTAAGGGCAGGATTTCCGTATAGGCCTGGTGGATTTGCAGAGGGTATTCCAGCAGCAGGGGCTTTAATGCCTGGTTGAACCTCTCTTCCAAATCAGCCTTGAATCGCTCATACTCCGTTTGAAAAGAAGCGTTGCTGGCTGGTACGTCGGTAAAGATCAGGAAATCATCGCCGCCCAGGCTACAAAGGCCGAATTTGTGGCGCGGCCCGGCAAAATTAATCTCCAGGTTCCGCAAAATTCTGGCCACTGCTTTAAGTATCCGTTCACAGTATTCGCGGCCGTAAGTAGCTTCTACCCGTTTAAATTCAACTATATCAAGATAGAACATCCCGACCGGGCCTTGGCTGATGGCCGATTCCAAACGGGGAAACAGGAAGGATAACGTAGGCAGACCGGTACTCAAGTCCAGGTTGCCCCGCTTCCTGGAGAGGTGAAGGGGCACAAAATATGATTGGATTTTCAACCATAACAGAGAAGCGAATATATGTTTCATCTAACAGCCTGACCCTCCTCGCACTGTTATCATTTATTTCAGAGTAAAGGGGACGGGTAAAACTATAGGCATGGGTGTGCATCGCCAGGGCAAAGATATTGTAAATTTTTTCTTATTAAAGATGGGAAGCAGTGAAAATGGTATATTTTCACACCACCTTAAGCGGAAATTAAGATTGCCCTGGTAAAGATTTAACATTGAGCTGATATAACTGGATAAACAGGGCAAACAGAAGCCCGGAAAAGATTTTAAGGAGAGGATGCAATTGTTGTATCGTAAATCAAGGAGACTAATGGTAGGGGTCCTGGCCATGCTGATGGTGGTTGGCATGGTACTGCCCGCAATGGGGCAGGATGTAGCGGTAAAAATCGATGGAAACAGCATTAATTTAAGCAGTGCTCCGGTAATCAAGGATGGCGTTACCCTTGTCCCGGTTCGCGGGATTGTTGAAGCCTTAGGGGGAGAAGTCAGCTATGACGCGGCCAGTAAAACGGTCAAGATCAAGACTACCGACAGGACCATATCCTTTCCAGTGGGTGCCCGCGAAGCCAAGAATAACAATATGACCGAGGCCATGGAGGCTCCGGCCCAGATCGTAAATGGCAGTATCATGGTTCCCGTGAAGTTCCTCGCGGAAGCCGTAGGCGCAAAGCTCGATTATAACGAAGTCGGTAAGATCATAAATATCGCTTACTTCAGTAACCTGAAGGGAACCCTTAAAATCGGGGGGTCCACTACTATCCAGCCGTTGAGCCAGTTGGCGGCCGACACGCTGATGAAAATGAATCCCGATCTTTCCATCACTATTGCCGGCGGCGGCTCCGGTGAGGGAATCAAGGGCGCTTATTCCGGCACCTTCAACATCGGCAGCGTATCCCGCGATCTGGAGGAAAAAGATAAGAAAAGTTATCCCGGGCTGACTAGCTACCGGATCGGCACCGATGGTATTGTAGTAATAGTTAACCCCAAGAACATGGTGGGTGAGCTGACCCAACAACAGGTATTCGATATCTTTACCGGCCAGGTCAGAAACTGGAAACAAGTAGGCGGCAAGGATGCGGCCATATTCCTGCAAACCCGGGAGACCGGTTCCGGTACCCTGACTGCCTTTGAGGAACTGGCCCTGCAGAAGATCGATAAGAAGGCCAAAGTGGCCAAGACCGCCACTCCCAGCACTTCCAACGGCTTGATTAAAGAAGCGATTGCGCAAAATGCAAATGCGGTCGGATTCCTTTCCATGGGCTATGTGGATAGCAGCGTCAAAGCAGTCAAGGTTGACGGAGTCAGCCCGCTGAAGTCCAAGGCTTTATCTCGTGAATGGCCGTACGTTAGGACTCTGAACGTAGTAACCAAAGGGCAGGCGACCGGCCTGACCGCCAAATTTATCGACTACCTGCTCAGCCCCGAAGGACAAAGCATTGTTTCCCAAGATTATCTGCCCTTGAAGGCGGTCGATTAAGTCCGAACGAGTTATAAAAGATGGCGGTACCCCCTCGTTCGAGGAAAGGGAGTACCGCTGTCCTATAGTGACGGGACCGGGCCCTGCCTTTTGGGGCTCTTAATGATAAAGCGCGGGATGGTGAAGCGATTGCGAGGAATAAGAGAGGTTGAATGGGCGGAAGCAGACGCATCGGCAGTATTGCTGTCCAAACCACGGGTTAAGCTGCAGACCGTCAGAGATCTGATCGGCGAAAAGACAGTGAAACTATTAACCTTTGCCAGTGCCATAATTATAGTTTTCATTTTTCTATTTATTATTAAAACAGCCGGCGGAGTCCTCTTGAGCAATGGCTACCATTTTGTGACTCGAAGCGGATTTGATCAGCAGGTGGTGCGGGCCTACTCCGCGACGGCCGAAAATCCCTCCTGGTACTTTGGGGTTTGGGGCTTGCTGATAGGCACCCTGGGGACTACGCTGGGCGCTTTGTTGCTGGCCCTACCGATGGGAATAGGTACCGCTATCGTCATAAGTGAGCTGGCCCCGCCTGGGATACGCTATCTCCTGCAGATGGTGGTCAGGCTGTTGGCCTCCATACCCTCGGTTATCTATGGGTTAATCGGCCTGATGGTGGTAGTGCCCTTTATACAGTCCGCCCTTATCAGCAGTGCAGCCCAAATCGAATATATCAATCGTTTTCAATTGTCGGGGCATAGTATGTTGGCCGGCATGCTGGTGTTGAGCATTATGATAGTCCCGATTATTATCGCACTGGCGGTAGACGCGATAAACGCCGTGCCGGTTCGCTATAAAGAGGCGGCCCTGGCCCTGGGCTTATCACACTGGCGTACTATCGTCCGGGTGACCCTCCCGGCCGCCCGGTCTGGCATCCTGGCCGGAGTGATTCTGGCCGTGGGTAGAGCGGTGGGAGAAGCCATAGCCTTGTCCATGGTCTGTGGCGGAATCGGCAATATACCTAAAGTACAGGACGGTTTTGTATTCTTTCTCACCCCGGTTCTCACTCTGGCTTCGGCTATAGTCAATAAATCGGAACTCATGTCCATTGCTCCCATTCAGTCAGCGCTCTTTGGCTGCGGCCTGGTTTTGCTGATTACCAGTACGGTCTTGAGCCTGTGCGCACGACTGGTGGAATTAGTGGTTAAACGGGGTGAAGGAATTGTTTGAAGCGAAAAATCTTCGAGATCGGGCCGGTAAGTTGGCCGCCTGGTTTTTCTCCAGTCTGACCATAGCAGCCTGTCTGGGTATTATCCTCTACATATTTTTCAAGGGCGCTGGACAGATAAACGCCGAATTTATATTTACATCGCCCAATCCCACCCTGAACCAGGATATGAGTGGGGGGATCAGCACACCTATAATCGGAACCATATTACTGACCTTGATCGGCATTGCCATAGCCTTTCCCTGGGCACTGTCCACCGCCATCTACCTGAGTGAATATGGCGGGCCCCAATTGATTTTCCAGGTCTTTCGCATGGCGATTGACGTTTTGGCCGGAGTTCCGACTATTGTGCTGGCCATTTTCGGCTTGGCCGTGTTCAGCCTGCCCCAGTTCGGCTTTCTCAGCTCTATGGTACAGGGAGTAGCCGGAGTGCACCGGGCCTTTGGCCGTTCCTTTCTGGTGGCGGGGATAACCATGGCGATTATGATCCTTCCCTTCGTAATCAGGATTTGCGAGGAAGCGATCAAGGCGGTTCCGAACATGTATCGGGAATCCGCCATGGCCATGGGAGCCAGCAAGTGGCAGAGCATAACCACCGTTATTCTGCCGGCGGCTCGCAACGGTATTATTACCGGCGTTATTTTGGGAATGGGGCGTATTATCGGCGATACCGCCATTGTGTGGCTGACCCTGGGCGGGACTATTCGAATGACCGGCTTGCAGCCCTGGTGGCAGCCTGCTCATTGGTTAAGTACCCTGCAAAACACCGGGTCTACGTTGACCTCATATGTATATTTCGCCTCGCCGGCCGGGGAGGGGAACATGCCGGATAAAGCCTTCGGGGCAGCTCTGGTGCTGGTGGTAATGATTATAGCCATCAATGTCTTTACCGACATCCTGGGCAGGTCTGGTCAGCGGATTAAGGGGAATTAAGGGGGAGAAGGCTATGTTGGCAGAACACCTGTTGCGGGAATATATCCGGGAAGACGTGGAATGGGGACCGACGGCTGTTGCGACGGACCATGTGAACGTATGGTATGGACGTAATCAGGCCCTGAAGAATATCAATTTGCAGATTCCCGCCAAACGTATAACCGCTTTTATCGGTCCTTCCGGCTGTGGAAAAACTACGTTATTGCGGTCGATTAACCGGATGAACGACCTGATTCCGCGCTTCAGATTGAACGGGTCCATTCATCTGGGTTCGGAGGATATTTATAACGAAAAATATCCGGTAGCCCAACTGCGCCGTAAGGTAGGCATGGTGTTTCAGGAGGCCAATCCCTTTCCGCGCAGCATCTATGATAACCTGAAGCTGCCCTTACTGGAAAACTACGCGCACTTGCGCCCGGCCGCCGTCCGCAGAATTGTAATAGATAAACTGCGGGATGTCGGTTTATACGATGAAATCAAGCAGCGTCTGGCCGAATCGGCCTTCCGTTTGTCGGGAGGGCAGCAGCAGCGTTTATGCATAGCCCGGGCCTTGACCATTGAACCGGAGATACTGCTGCTGGATGAACCTTGTTCGGCGCTGGACCCGATATCCACCAGCAAAATCGAGAGTCTGCTCAGAAGACTCAAAGAGAAATATACCATAGTCATTGTAACCCACAATCTGCAGCAAGCTGCTCGTATTGCCGATTATGTGGTCTTCTTTTACCAGGGAGAGATTGTGGAGTCCGGATCGGCTGCCGATTTTTTTATCAACCCCCGCGAGAAACTCACGGCAAATTATCTTCGCGGCGCCTTTTAACTTGAAGACAGTATGGACTTGGGGGTCAAAATGCCAAGGTACTAACGGAACAAGAAGTCACTTGCGATGAGCCTTATCCAACCGGACTCCTCATAAATATGTCGAGTCGTGGAATAATAGAGAAAGACCAATTATGAGGAGGGACACTATGGCTGACAAGAAGAGCACGGCAGCCAAGGGAGCCAAATCTGTAGAAGACGCTACGAAAAAGGCCGATAAGGCAGTCAAGAAATCAAAATAGTATAGCCCAAATGAAACCGAGGCAGCGGAGATGGTTCTTGCTGCCTCGGTTTTTGCTTGACAAGGGTTAGCCAATTTAATAATATATTGAATGATAATTCAACCAATGGGAGGGGAGCATTTGGCCCGGAACCAGGAACAAAACGAAAAGATGCGGGAGGAACGCCAGGCGATGATCCGGGCGGAAGCCCTGCGCCAATTTGCCGCCAAGGGGCTGGCTGCCACCAAGATCAAGGATATCGCCGAGGGTGTGGGTATGGCTCAGGGCTTGATCTATCACTATTACCCATCCAAGGAGGACATCTATGTGGAGCTGATCAACCATGCCCTGGATAAAATGAACGAGGCGGTTTATAATTTGGCCGGCATGCCGGAGCCACCCGACGTAAAAATCAAGATGGCCATAAGCGAGATGCTGAAAACGATCGATGCCAGCCGGGATTTCAACCAGACCTGCCGGCTGATCGCCGGGGCCGCCAATTCATCCGTTCTTCCCGCGGCGGCGCAGGAACTCATAGGGAAAAAACGGGATATCCCCTATCAGGTGTTGGCCGGGATAATGGAGGCGGGACAGGGCGAGGGCACTATCATTGCGGCGGATCCCTATGAACTGGCGGTCATCTTCTGGACTACCGTCAACGGTCTGGCCATTTACCAGGCCACCCGGCCGGACCCTATACCCATGCCCCCGGCCCGGATACTTTACAATATGTTTTTGGTTGACCGCGATAACGATTAAGGAGTGAAACAATATGGGGTTTGTTAAGGTAAACGATCTAAATCTGCATTACAAAATAAGGGGTTCAGGCCCCCGGTTGCTTTTTATACATGGTATCGGGGCCGACCTTCGGCATCCCATCAGCATATTCAACACGGCGGTTCCCGAGCATTTTACAGTACTGGCTTTTGACCCGCGTGGACTGGGAGAGTCGGATGTTCCAAACGGGCCTTACACCATGGCCGATATGGCGGATGACGCGGTCGGATTGGCGGCTGCTCTGGGCTGGTCCCGATATCATGTCCTGGGCGCTTCCATGGGTGGCATGGTAGCGCAGGAAGTGGCGCTACGTCACCCGGAAGTCGTCGAAAAATTAGTGCTGGCGGTGACTAACGCCGGCAGAGGTAATGGGGCGCCCGTGGTAATCGATCGCACCTGGAATATGTCCACCTTAGAGCAGCTGCGCACCTCGGATATCCGTCAGGACGAGGCCTGGGTGGCGGCGAATCCGGAGGCGGTCCGCCAGATGGAGCAGGGTTTTCAAGCGGCCAAAGCGGCCCTGCAGGCTGACCCCAAGGCCTGGGAAG
>Ga0074198_1001876_pt1 | contig 12469 bp, 11 predicted proteins | sample EPASupsiteSAE323_FD_64527 | JGI IMG/M metagenome (GOLD analysis project Ga0074198, IMG submission 64527) | Bioremediated contaminated groundwater from EPA Superfund site, New Mexico - Sample SAE3-23 | ecosystem: Environmental > Aquatic > Deep subsurface > Groundwater > Contaminated ...
ACTATTATTTGAAACCAACATTTTCCCAGGAAATCAAAATAAAAATGGAAAACATGACTTTGGAACAATGGGGTATTATTAAGGAAGCAGTTGCTGCATCTTTGGCTAGTTTTGCTCCGCTTATTGATAAAAAAGAAGGAAGGTGAAAAATGGAAGAAAAAAAACCAGTTGACGTGATTATGGCGGTCCTATACTTTATTTGGTTCAAAAAGGGTTTTATTAACGGAGAAGGAATATATCCTTTCTTTCTTATCATAAGAAAAGTTCTTAAAGGGCTTGATTCAAAGCTCCTTGATTTTCTAGCAACAGATCTAGAAAATCATGATTTGTATCCTGATACTATATTGATTAAGGGATATCGCAATCATGAGTTTAGTTATAAACTAGCTGATAGAAGCTATCGTATAGAACCAGAATATGTAGGTATGTACAAAACGAAGTTTGAGATGCTAAATGAATATGATATAAGCAGTCTTGATCTGGCTATAGACAGAAGTTGGGTTATGGTTTTACAAAATCCGTCTCTCATTAGGGAAGGAGGGAGCAAACATGCCTTCTAAAACATTTACTCATCCAGAACTTCCGTCCGGATGGATATTTCTTCGAAACCAAGATAAGGATCATATAGGTGATCTCAAACTGAAGGAATATAAATTAGGAACTTGTTGCTATGATTTAGATGGCAACAAAATAAATGTTCTAAATTATGTTCCAGTCTTTGTACCGGAATATGTATTTAAAGATTTTCAAGAAAAAGCTATTAATAGGAAAATATCTTGTGTTTTCAAGAAAGATCCACAAGATAACAAACCGCCCTGATGTGACATCAGCGCGGTTTTCTTTTTAAGTATAGACATCTAAGAAAAAATATGGTATACTTGGGGGATTAAAGTTTTAAAACTTAAATATGCCAAAAGCAACAAAAAAAGAAGTATCTAGTCAAGATACCATAAATGTTTATGGTGTTAAGGTACATAATTTAAAAGATGTTGATGTCAAAATACCAAAAAACAAATTGGTAGTTTTTTGTGGTGTTTCAGGATCAGGTAAAACATCATTAGCTTTTGACACTATATATGCTGAAGCAGAAAGAAGATACGTAGAATCATTATCTTCTTATGCCAGACAATTCTTAGGAATAAAAGAAAAACCAAATTTAGAAAAAATTGAAAATCTTTCTCCAGCCATATCTATAGACCAAAGATCATTAATGAGAAATCCCAGATCTACTGTAGCTACCATAACCGAAATTCATGATTATTTAAGAGTTTTGTTTGCTAGAGTCGGGACCCCCATTTGTCCCAAATGTGGAATTAAAATTACTCATCAATCATCTAGCCAAATAGCTAAACAAATAATCTCTTTACCCAAAGATTCTCATTTCTATATCTTAGCCCCTATCCTACAAGGAAAGAAAGGAGAACATAAGGGAGTTTTAGAAGAAGTATATCGTCTTGGATATCCTCGTGTTCGTTTTGATAAAAATGTTTGAAGAACCGAAGAATTAATGAATCAAGAAATTGATAAACAAAAAAAGCATGATTTGGAAGTAATTATTGATGATATTGTTATCGATAAAGATTTAGAAAAATCAAGAATTTCTGATTCTGTAGAATTAGGTTTAAAAATTGGTAAGGGGATAATTCATATTTCTTTTATTGATCAAAAGAAATCCGATATTATTTACAGTGAATTATTTGCTTGTCCAAAATGTGGATTTAGTTTACCAAAAATAGAACCAAGACTATTTTCTTTTAATAATCCCTATGGCGCTTGTCCTGACTGTATGGGGCTAGGTGCTATTAATTCTGTTGATCCAGAATTAGTAATTCCCAATAAAGATTTAACTATCGCTGAGGGTGCTATTATTCCCTGAATGCGTGCTTCTCATAGATTGGGTAGGCAAGGATATTTCTATTATCAATTAGAGAAGTTAGCTGAAAGATTAAATTTTGATTTAAATACCCCCGTTTCTAAATTACCAGAAAAAATTGTTAATATTATTCTTAACGGAGATGAAGAATTTGAAGGAGTTATCACCAATCTAGAAAGAAGATGAAAAGAATCAACTTCTGATTTTGCCAAACAAGAAATCGAAAAATATATGCACCATGCCATTTGCAAGACCTGTAATGGTAAAAGATTAAAAAAAGAAGCATTAAGTATTTTAATTGACAATAAAAATATATCTGATGTTTCTTCTCTAACTATTGAAGACGCTTTATCATATTTCGAAGAATTAAAAAACAAATTAACCGCTAATGAGAAAACAATTGCTACTCCTATTCTAAAGGAGGTAATTTCTCGTCTAAAATTCTTAAATGACGTTAGTTTAGAATATCTGTCTTTATCCAGAGAATCAACTACCTTATCCGGAGGAGAAGCTCAAAGAATTAGATTAGCTACCCAGATTAGTTCTGGATTATCTGGTATTATCTATGTTTTAGATGAACCTTCTATTGGGTTACATCCCCGTGACCAGGAACGCCTTATAGCCAACCTAAAACGCCTCAGGGACCTTCAAAACACGGTTATAGTAGTTGAACACGATCCTCAAACTATTATGGCTGCAGACTGGGTTATAGAAGTAGGCCCAGGAGCTGGAAAACATGGAGGGGAAATTGTTTTTTCCGGGACCCCCAAGGATTTATTAAAATCAGGTACTCTTACCGGACAATATTTATCTGGTAAATTAAAGATTCATTTATTAGATAAAACTAAAGACAGGGGAAATGGTAAATTCATTACCATCAACCATGCTAACAAATTCAATTTAAAAGATCTAACCGTTTCTCTTCCTTTAGGGAAAATGATTGGAATAACCGGAGTTTCTGGATCTGGTAAATCAACCCTAACTCTAGAAGTTTTAAATAATGGAATCATTAACTATTTTAGATCTATCGGAAAGATAGGCTATCTTAATTTAGATAATGATAATTTATCTAGCGATTACAAAAACATTTCTGGTTTAGAGAATATTGATAAAATAATTATGGTAGATCAATCTCCTATAGGTAGAACTCCAAGATCTAATCCTGCTACCTATACAGGGGTATTCGATCACATTAGATATATTTTTTCTCAAGCAGAATTATCTAGAATCAGGGGATATGATCAAGGTAGGTTTAGTTTTAATGTTAAGGGGGGAAGATGCGAGACTTGCGAAGGACAAGGTTTCCAAAAAGTAGAAATGTATTTGTTACCCGATATCTATGTTACTTGTGATGAATGCGAAGGAACCAGATTCAACGATGAAACATTAGAAGTAAGATACAATGATAAAAACATTGCTGAAATTTTGAGTATGAGTGTTTCGGAAGCTAAATTATTCTTTATGGATATTCCTCAAATCAAAACAAAACTCGATTTATTAGATCAGGTTGGGTTAGGGTATATGAAATTAGGACAATCAGCAACTACTCTATCTGGAGGAGAAGCCCAAAGAATTAAATTAGCAGATGAGCTATCAAGAAGAGACACAGGAAGAACCCTATATATTCTTGATGAACCTACTACCGGATTACATTTTGATGATATTAAAAAATTAGTTAACGTTTTAAATCTTTTAGTAGAAAAAGGAAATACTGTTATTGTTATTGAGCATGAGATAGATGTGATTAAATCTTGTGATTGGATTATTGATTTGGGCCCAGAAGGAGGAGTTAAGGGAGGGCAAATCATATTCGAGGGAACCCCAGAAGATTTAAGGAAAGAAAAGAAATCATATACGGCTAAATTCTTGAAATAAAAAGTTTTCCACAGGTAGTCTTGATTTAATTTTTTATTTTTGCTATGCTTATAGTATATAAAATTAAGCTAAAACAATATGTCTGAACAACGAGGATGAAAACTACATTTCCCTTTTTTAGGAAAAGATCCAGCAAAACAAGCACAATCTGAAAAACAGATTTTAGAACAAATAGAAAATAGAAAAAACGAGGGGAGTATTTTGGAACAAGAAAAATCTCTTAAAGAAACAGTAGACGAATATAATAAAATATATACCGAGAATTTTCCATCTGATAATCCAGAAAAGAATTTTAAAATATCTACAAAAAGAGGAAAAGATGAAAAAAGTGGTAAATTTGTTTTTGAATTAGTTCTCGATAACCCTCCAGAAGGATTATTCGATGAAGAGGTAGAAGAAATAGAAGATGTTCGTTCTTTAGACGAGATTAAGGCTTTCTCAGATAAAAAGAAAAAGATAGGTTTAGTGGCTCCTCTTCTTATTAATTTCGAAAGAACAGATAATCCCTCTAAGATTAAAAGTGAGATAGAAAAAGTTATAAATAAATTTAAAAAAGAAAAAGAAGACGTAAAGAATGCTACAAGTCCGCTCAGTTTTGACGAATTTGCTAAAATATTAGAAGATAACAAAAAAGAAAAGATTTAGAAGAATAATTATAGCGTTATCAATTAAAAATGAACCCCCAGACAATTTTGTCTGAGGGTCATTTTTTTGTTATTTGGAATTTAAACCTATAAGAAAATAGTCTCTTCTGGACTCGGTCCAACCGAGAGTACGGAGATTTCAACATTTATCAAATCCTGTATGTAATTTATGTATCTTATCAGTTCCCTGGGTAGCTCTGAATACTTTCTGCAGTTTCTCGTTGATCTCTCCCATCCAGGAAGATATTCATAATGTGGCTCGACGTTGTTCCATTCGTATTGAAGAGTAGGAAAATTATTTATAACCTTAAAGCCTTCAACATAGTATGTACAAATCGGAATTTGATCCAATGTGTCCAGGACATCTAGCTTCATTAGGGCTATACTATTAGGAGAATTTAGTCTGATAGCGTGTCTTAATGCCGGAATATCAATTGCACCACAACGGCGTTTTCTTCCAGTTGTCGCACCAAATTCGTTTCCTTTTTTTGCGAGTATCTCGCCGATATCACCTAGTTCTGTAAGAAATATGCCATTTCCTACTCTTGTAGCATATGCTTTCGTAACTCCGAGCACATCTCCTAAATATTTAGGAGAAATACCCAAGCCGGTAAATATAGAACCTACAATTGTACTGGAGCTGGTTACGTCTGGATAAGTTCCAAACGTATTATCCAAAAGAGCACCTTGTGCTCCTTCTGCTAAGATGGTTTTTCCGTCTCGCAATGCCTCGTAAATCCAACTACTTGTATCAGTTATGTATGGCTTTAAGATTTCTGCATAACGCAGATAATCTTCTACAACAGATTTATCAATTTCAAGAAGTTTTTTTCTATAAGAATCTTTATTAACGACAGGAACATAATTGTTGTTTAGAAGGTGATTAATATAACAGATTCTTTCTTCTTTTTTTTCAGCTAGGATTTGTTCAAAAGATGGATTAAGCATATCACCAATGAGTATTCCATCTCGAGATACTTTTTCTGTAAGTGCAGGACCAATACCACGTTTTGTGGTATCTATTTTGCTTGATCGCATATCTTCAAGTATTTGATCAAGTAAAATGTGCCAGGGAAAAATTATCTGACATCTAGAGTCTATTAATAATTTAGTTCGTAGACTTTCTTTTGTCAGAGATTGGATTACTCCCATTTCATCAATTAAGGATTTAGGGTCTATTACCACCCCTGATCCTAATATCGCTTTTTTACCCCATAGTATCCCTGAAGAAATAAGATGAGTTACAATAGTTTTTCCTTCATGAACTATGGTGTGTCCAGCATTATTACCGCCGGCAAACCTAGCGACTGCTTTGTAGATCGAATTGTTACTTAGCTTATGAACCAATTTGCCTTTTGCTTCGTCTCCCCATTGGAGACCGATAATACCGTTTATCTTTCCTAAACCTAACTTTGACATAAGACCTCCTTAATAAAAATATTTCAACTTTAGTTTAAATTCGTATTGCTTTGTTAAGGTCCGAAAACCTCGTCTGGTTGTTTTAATCATCGGTATCCTATCATAAAAGTATATATCTGTCAACGATAAGTCAGGGCAAGATATTTTAACTCTTTTAGCTATTGTTTTCTTTTTTAAAATATGATACAATAGTTTTATCTAATAAACATCTAAATAAATACCAATATGTCTGATGATTCATACATTATTGAGTTAAAAGAAAATATTAAAAGACATCTTAATTCTTACATGGATATTTTGTCTTCTATTCGTTCTAACAAGGTCAGTGCCTCAACTGTAGAGAACATTTTAATTGAATGTTACGGTTCCCATTCTCCTTTAAAGAACTTAGCCAACATTGTTGTTCAGCCACCAAATGTTTTAATTATTGAACCTTGAGATGTCAGTATCTTAAACGAAATTTCTCATGCTATTGAAAATTCTCCTTTAAGTATTTCTCCTCAGAAAGATCAAAAATTTCTAAGATTATCTTTTCCGGCCTTAACTTCTGAGAGAAGAGAACAACTAATTAAAATGGTTAATGTAGAAAAAGAAAAAGCCAGAGTAGAAGTTAAGCATATCAGAGAAGATGCCATTAAAAAAACAAATAACGATCTAAAAGATCGAACCATTTCTGAAGATCAGAAGTTTTTTCAAGAAAAAGAAATTCAGAAAGCTGTTGATGATGCTAATTTAAAAATTGATGATTTAACTAATAAAAAAGAAGTTGATTTGCGTAATAATTAAAAACCCATGTTCTATTTCCTAATAATCCTTACAATCCTAGTAATTATCCATGAATTAGGTCACTTTTTAACAAGTAGACTATTTAAAGTTGATGTAGAAGAATTTGGTTTTGGATTTCCTCCCAGGATTGCCTCTTTTAAGAAGAATGGAACAACCTATGCTATTAATTGTATTCCTTTAGGAGGGTATGTTAAAATTAAAGGAGAAGACGGAAAAGCAGAAATTGGAGATAAAACTAATTTTTCTAATCAGTCAATCTGAAAAAGATCTTTAATTATTGTTGCCGGAGTTACCTTTAATATTATTTTAAGTTTTGTTATTCTTAGTTTACTCTTTTCTTTTGGTATGCCTACCATGGGAGATAGTACCGAAGTTAACCAACTAGTTCAAAGAGGAGCTACAATCAAAAGTAAAGAAATTATTGTTAACCAAATTATTAAATCCTCTCCCGCAGAAAAAGTATTAAAAACAGATGATAAAATAATTGGTTTTGGATTACCCAATTCTTTTATGGCAGATATCTATACTATTCAAGGTTTCCAAAGCTTTGTTAATATGCACAAGGGAGAAGAAATAGTTTTAAAAGTTCAAAGAAATAATAAAGTATCAGATATAAATATAACTCCAAGGATTAATGTTCCTAAAGGAGAAGGAGCTATCGGTATGGGATATACTGGTGCTATTCTATACACTTTCCCATTTGGAAAGAATTTTATTGAAGCTGGGAAATATATTGGGCAAACAGTTAATTTAATGTTTCATTCTATTGGAAAGGCGTTTATCTCCATCTTTAATTTTAAAACAGTTTCCAAAGAAGTTGCTGGTCCTGTAGGCATTGCCGTTTTAACAGGAAAAATCTCTAAAATGGGATCCAGTTTCTTCTTTGTTTTCATGGCTTCTTTATCTATCAATCTTGCTTTCATGAATTTATTACCCATTCCTGTATTAGACGGAGGGAAATTATTCTTTCTTTTAATTGAAAAAATTAAAGGGTCCCCATTAAATAGGGCAATAGAGAATTATGCTACTATTGTTGGTTTTGCCTTTTTAATGTTATTAATGGTCATTGTTACCGTTAAGGATATAATCAATTTATTTTAAAAAATATATATGTTACAATCAAAACTATTTCTACCCTTACAAAAAGAAGTTTCTCAAGAAGAAACATCCATTAACAGCCAACTCTTAATTAGGGCTGGGTTTATAGACAAAGAAATGTCCGGAGTATATAACTACCTACCATTGGGTTTGCGTACCCTACGTAAGATAGAGAATATTATCAGGGAAGAAATGAATTCTTTAGGGGGTCAGGAAATATTGATGCCAGTTTTATCTTCTATTGAAAAATGAAAAACAACCGGCAGGGATAAATTAGATGTGGATATTCTTTATCGCATGGAAAATACTATTCTTAATCCTACTCACGAAGAAATAGTAACACCCTTAATTGGAAAGAATATATTTTCCTACAAAGATCTTCCTGTAGCTGTCTATCAAATTCAAGACAAATTTAGAAACGAGCCTCGTGCTAAATCAGGACTTCTACGTTGTAAGGAATTTATCATGAAAGATCTCTATTCTTTCCATACTGACGAAGATGATTTAAATAATTTCTATGAAAAAGCAATCAAATCTTATCAAACTGTTTTCAATCGTTTAGGGTTAGGAGATATCACCTACAAAACATATGCTTTGGGAGGATCATTCAGCCCCTATTCTCACGAATTCCAAACAGTCTCCAATACCGGAGAAGATACTATATATTTATGTGAGAAATGCGGAGTAGCTATTAACAAAGAAATAATCAAGAATCAGAAATGTTGTCCGGAATGTCAAAATGAAGATTTAAAAGAATTAAAAGCTATTGAAGTTGGAAACATATTTAAATTAGGAACTAAATTCTCCGATGCTTTCAATATTAAATTTGCTGATGAAAGCGGCGCCAAGAATCCTGTCATTATGGGATGCTATGGTATGGGACCATCAAGAATACTGGGAACAATTGCTGAAGTATTTAATGACGATAAAGGTATCATCTGACCAGAGAATGTTGCTCCTTTCAGATTCCATGTACTGAGTTTATTAGGAAAGGACGAAGAAAAGAATTCTCAAATACAAAAAATAGCTAATGAAATATATGAATCATTACTAAAAGAAAATCAAGAAGTGCTATATGATGATCGTTTAGATGTTAGCCCAGGAGCTAAGTTAGTTGGTTCTGATCTAATCGGTTTGCCATATAGAATAATTATTAGTGAAAAATCTTTAGATCTTAATATGATCGAAATTAAGCAAAGATCAGAATCCAAACCAGAGTTTATAGAATATGTAGATATCTCATCCCTTAAGAAATACTTTAAATAAATTAATATGAATATGAAATTCTTTCAAAATATCTTTAAAAGGTCTGATAGCTTATCTCAGAGTATTGCCTTAGATCTAGGCACTACTAAAGTTTCTATTTATGTAAAAGGAAAGGGAATTGTTATTAAAGAACCTTCCGTTGTTGCTTTAAATATTAAAACAGATCAGATTATTGCTATTGGTAAAGAAGCCGAAGCTATGTTAGGGAAAACTCCTGGACATATATCAGCTGCTAAACCTATAGTTAATGGCGTTATCTCTGATTTTGAAGTTACAGAAAAATTATTAAGATTTCTTTTTCAAAAAATTAAAGAAGGAGGTGGTTTTTTCTTAGGACCCAGAATTGTTGTTGGTATTAATTCCGAAGGAACTGAAGTAGAAAGAAAAGCTGTTGAAGATGCTGTACGTAATGCTGGAGCCAGAGAGGTATATTTAGTTGAAAAAGCTTTAGCTATTGCTATTGGAGCCGGATTACTTTTAAATGAAGCCCGAGGAAATCTAATTGTTGATATCGGAGGAGGAATTACTGAAGTAAGCATTGTATCATTAGGAGGCATTGTTGTTTCCAGAAGCGTTAGAATTGGAGGAAATAAATTAAATGATGACATCATTCATTTTATTCGCAACAAATTTAAATTAGCTATTGGAGAACAAACTGCTGAAAGAATTAAAATGACCATTGGTTCTGCTATGGAATCAAATTCGAATCAAACCATTGTTATTAGGGGAAGAGATTTAGCCAAAGGATTACCCAAAGAAGTTAAAGTAACCGAAGAAGAAGTCAGAGAAGCCATTTCCGAATCCTTACAAACAATAATTCAAATAATTAAAAATACTTTAGAAGTAGCTCCACCAGAATTAGTAGCTGATATTATTGAAAAAGGAATTCTTTTAACGGGAGGAACTTCTTTATTGAAAGATATGGATACTTTAATTGAAAAATCTACTGGATTAAAAGTTAATGTTGCTGATGATCCTATTAATAGTGTTGTTAGAGGAGAGGGAATTATTCTTGAGAACTTCGAAGCTATGAAACCATATCTACTAACCCTTAAATTATCTGAATAATGTTAATTTATGATAATAAAAAATTCCAAAACCATGTTCCTTTCTTTTTAAAACCCGTAGTTTGATTTTTTCTTATCTTAATTATCTGGGGAACCTTGATTACCAGAAATAGTTTTTGATCTTTTTGGAACCCTAAATTAGTTAATTCTGCTTACTCTACATCCTTTAACGCCCAAAAGAATTTACATGCTCCTCTAGGGTTTTTTGAGGATTTATTTCATTTTGGATCTATACGTTCAGAGTATTATAGGTTAAGAACCGAAGAGGCTATTAGACTAAATTCTCCAAGTACTACTGTCGTAGCTCAATCCAAAATTTATAAAACCATTGAAGCCAATTCTTTAATTTCCGATTTAGATGGGGTTTCTGGAGTTTTTATCATTAACAAAGGGTCTAATGATAAAATTAGAATTGGCATGAATGTTATTATTGGAGATTCCGTTTTAGTAGGTAAGGTTATTGAAGTTTTTTCCGATCATTCAAAAGTTGAATCATTATATAGTCCCAATATTAGTATTAGTGTTATAGATTCTTCTTCTAATGCCATTGCTTTAGTTAAAAGAGACAATAAGGGATTTTTAAAATTAAATTTATTTACCGAAACTAGCAAATTTAACATGAATGATCCCTTAGTTAGTTCTCTGGAGAATAAAGAATATTTAAGGGGATTACTAGTAGGAAAAATTAGTAATATTGTTCATTCTAAAACATTAGCTCAACCTAATATATTCGTAGAACCATTTTTTAAATTACCTTACCTAGACAAGGTTTATGTTATATCAACTTATCCCTAAATTCTAATTTCATGACAGAACTCCTTAAAAAAAGAATAAACAAATTGATTATCCTCTCTTTGATTATACCAGCTATTGGGATAATAGTATCATATTATCATGGATTTAATTGATTATTCAATGATTTAAGTGACTTAGGTGTTTTTAGCCAATTTTTTAATGGTGGGGTCATATTCGGAGGAATTATATTAGGCATTTTCACTTTAAATAATTTAACCCAAGAGTGCGCAGGTTTTTCTGCTCGATTCTTTATGCTACTTTCCGCTACTTGTTTAATATTAATTGGTATTTATAAAAAGAACGGTAATTATCCATTGCATTGGAGTATTGCCGCCATTTGTTTATTAAGCATATCCATAGCTTGATTGTTAATAGGAAAAAAGCTGATTCGTTATTATCCATCAATGGGTTATTTTACCATTTTAGCTGCCTTAATTTCTTATTCAACCTGATTTAGCTATTTTATTATTTGGTTAGCTGATCATCGTTTTGGTTATTGTGTCCCGGAAGTAATTACAATTATTACAATAGTAACTTGAATTTTAGTTTTTATTTCAAAATATAGTGATAAAAAACAAATTAATTAAAAATACATATGAATTTTTTTAAAAAACACACTCATTTACTTTTTTATATAGTACCTCTTTTAGTGGTAAGCTTATTTTGAAAAAACGAAATAGTCTGTTTTGTATTATTATTAATTATCAGTATGTATTTTCTTTTAACTTGTAATAAAAAAGAAAAAAGAATATTTATTCTTACCGCCATATTGGGAGTCTCTATGGAATTAATTGGAATATATATGGGTGCCTGAAATCATGCCAAACATTTTCTTCCATATGTACCAATCTGATTACCATTCGCATGGGGCTTAATCGGATTATTTTTTAACGAATGCTATAAGCTCATTAATAATTAATAAATACTTTTCATGACAGAATGCCTTAAAAAAAGAATCGAAAAAACATTATTAATTGGATTGGTTTTCCCTATTATCGGAATAATTTTATCATATTATAGTGGCTACAGCTGATTGTCTAATTCTCTGAGCGACTTCGGAGTTTTTAGCCCCTTTTTTAATTGAGGAGTTATCATTAGCGGTATGATATTAGGCATGTTTACTATGACTACTTTAACAGAAGCTCGGGTTGGTTTTTGGTCTCGTTTTTTACTACTAATTTCCTCTGCTAGTTTAATTATGATTGGGGTATTTAGAAAGGATTCTTTTTCTACCATTCATCACACATCTGCCATTTCTTTCTTTTTTACTTTAACTGTTGCCCAATTAATGCTAGGTAAAAGAGTTTTAAGAGAATGTCAACAAGTAGGATATTTTACCATTCTTACTTCTTTGGTTATTTATACAACCTGGTTTACATTTTTAATGGTTTGATTATGTGATCATAGATTTGGGATTGCTATTCCTGAATTAATTTCTTTATTCGCCACAATAGTCTGAATTTTTGTTTTTATAAACAAATACAAGAAAAATTAAAAAAGTCTTGACTTTTTGAATTAAAAATAGTATACTTAATGTATCTTAAATTAAAGTTATGAATACAAAATCAATTTCTAAAAAGAATATCTCTTCCTTCACCCTAGTAGAACTTATGATAGTATTAGCCATATTAGCTATACTAGCAGCT
>Ga0074198_1001881_pt1 | contig 12410 bp, 9 predicted proteins | sample EPASupsiteSAE323_FD_64527 | JGI IMG/M metagenome (GOLD analysis project Ga0074198, IMG submission 64527) | Bioremediated contaminated groundwater from EPA Superfund site, New Mexico - Sample SAE3-23 | ecosystem: Environmental > Aquatic > Deep subsurface > Groundwater > Contaminated ...
ACAATACACCAGCTAGCCCCCGGGGGGGGCCCAACCCTGGAACACCGGGAAGGCATCAAACTCCCCGGAGTCGTCGCCTGCGGGTTGTAGGGGAGACGAAATTAAACACAGATAAACACAGATGCCTACGGCAGACACAGATGAACACAGATTATTGTTTGAGCAGTAGGGAGAAGGTTATATACTCGTACCAATTGGCTTTCGATATTTCTGTAATCAATAGGTTGTTATTGCTTCGCTATCGGCCGCAATGACAATTCAGCAGCTACCGTGCCATATCGCATTCAATTGATACAGCACTAGAAAATATCTGTGTTAATCTGTGTATAATCAGTGTCCATCTGTGTTAAATTTTTAATTAAAATTCCGGTGAGAGGAGGGGGTTCGGCTGAGACCAACTTTAATTATCGCCAATTGGAAAATGAACAAAACCAATCCCGAGGCCGAAGAGTTCGTCAATGAATTACTGCCCTTGTTAAAGGGGGCCGAGCGGGTAGAGGTAGTTCTGTGCCCGGTCTATACCTGTTTGGAACGAGTTAATCTTAAGTTAAAAGGCACTGGCCTTAAGCTGGGGGCCCAAAATCTCTTCTGGGAGGAGAAGGGCGCCTATACCGGAGAGGTATCGGCCGCTATGCTGCAAGACGCCGGCTGTAGCCATGTCATCGTGGGTCATTCTGAGCGCCGGCAGATATTAGGAGAAACCGACGTGGTGATCAATTGGAAGGTCAAGGCCGCCCTGGATGCCGGGCTGATACCGATTCTCTGCGTAGGCGAAACCCTGCAGGAGCGGGAGAACCATCTCGCCCTGGAGCGGGTACAGGAGCAGCTTAACAAGGCGCTCAAGGACATCAGTCTGACCGGCCGTCAATTGGTTATCGCCTATGAACCGGTGTGGGCGATTGGCACCGGAGTAAACGCCAGTCCCGACGACGCTCAGGAGATGGTCGCCTTTATCCGCGCCAGTTTGGCCCGGCTATATGACCGTCAAACGGCTGATTCGATCCAGGTTCTCTATGGCGGCAGCGTAAAAGATGAAAACGTAGCAGAATTTTTAGCTGAGGAAGATGTGGACGGGGCCCTGGTCGGGGGGGCCAGTTTATTAGTCGATTCCTTTGCGCGAATTGTGAGGTCCGGAATATAATGACGAAGAAACCACTGGTGCTTATGATACTGGATGGCTGGGGCACGCGGCACGATTGCCGGGATAATGCTATTACCGTGGCCAATCCAGTTAATTTTTATGCGCTTAAAGAAAAATATCCGGCAACCCTGTTGAAATGTTCCGGGAAGGACGTAGGACTTCCGACCGGCCAGATGGGTAACTCCGAGGTGGGCCATCTTAACATGGGCTCCGGGCGCACCGTTTACCAGGAGATTACCCGTATCAGCAACGCCATCGAAGACGGCAGTTTCTATAAAAATACCGAGATACTAAAGGCGATGGCGTCAGCCCGGGAGCAGGGGGGCGCCGTTCACCTGATGGGGCTCCTGTCCGACGGCGGCGTGCACAGCTCGATGGACCACCTCTACGCCCTGCTGGACATGTGCAAAGGGCAAGGCTGCCGGCGGGTTTTTGTGCATGCCTACCTGGACGGCCGCGATGTGGATCCCAAGAGCGCTGCCCGCTTTATTGCCGACCTGCAGCACAAGATGGACATCCTGCAACTAGGACGGATCGCCAGCCTCAGCGGCCGTTACTGGGGCATGGACCGCGATAAACACTGGGATCGTGTGGCCAAGACCTATAACGCCATGGTGCTGGGCGAAGGCGTGAAGGCCCCCAATGCCTTTGCGGCCGTAGAAAACAGCTATGAAGCCCGGGTCACCGATGAGTTTGTCGAACCGGTGGTTATTATAAACGAGGAGGGGCAGCCCCTGGCTACGGTGAAGGACGGGGACAGCCTGATTTTCTATAATTTCCGGGCCGACCGGGCCCGGCAGATTACCCGGGCCTTTGTTGATGCGGATATGCCCCATTTTGAACGTCGGGTATGGCCCCGGGTGCATTACCTGTGCATGACCAGCTATGATGCCACTATCCCGGCGCCGGTGGCCTTTCCCCCGCAAAATCTTACCAATACCCTGGGCGAGGTCCTGGCCGAGCATGGCTTGAAGCAGTTAAGGATTGCCGAAACCGAGAAGTATGCCCATGTAACCTTCTTTTTCAATGGCGGGATTGAAGAACCCAATCCCGGTGAGGATAGAGTATTGATACCCTCGCCGGGTGTAGCTACCTACAACCTGAAACCGGAGATGAGCGCTCCTGAAATAACCGAAAGAGTGATCGCTGAACTGCAGCGCGACCTCTATGATGTGGTAATAATGAACTATGCCAATCCTGATATGGTAGGGCACACCGGGGTCCTGGCGGCGGCCGTCCAGGCGGTAACCACTGTAGACGGCTGTCTTAAACGGGTGGTTGAGCAGGTAAAAGCCCAGGGCGGGAAGGTTATCATCACCGCCGACCACGGCAATTGCGAGATGATGGTGGATCCGGAATCCGGCAACCCCTTCACCGCCCATACCACGGAAAAGGTACCCCTGATTCTGGTGGATGACGAATACCTGGGGCAATGCTTGCGGGAGGAAGGCTCCCTGGCCGACATCGCCCCCACCATGCTGAAGATGCTGAATATACCGATTCCGGCAGAGATGACTGGTAAGCCATTGGTTTAAAATTCAACACAGATGAACACGGATGCCTTCGGCACACAGATGAACACAGATTATATTACTAAAAACACACGAAAAATTTGGTTCAATAATAAGAGGTTGGCAACATTAAGGCTCAAAAATAATCTGTGTGTATCTGTGTTTAATCTGTGTCCATCTGTGTTTAATTCGAATTTAACCCCTTAAATCGAAAGGAGATTGGTTATGAGTATTATTGTTGACGTATTTGCCCGGGAGGTTCTGGATTCTCGGGGCAACCCCACGGTGGAGACCGAGGTTATTCTGGATGACGGCAGTATGGGCAGAGCCATCGTTCCGTCTGGCGCCTCGACGGGAGCCCATGAGGCGGTTGAATTAAGAGACGGAGACAAAAAGCGCTTTGGCGGCAAGGGCGTCCTTAAGGCGGTGGAAAATGTCAACGAGATTATCGCCTCCGAGGTTATTGGCATGGATGCCACCCGGCAAGTGGAAATCGATAAGTTGATGATCGAGCTGGACGGCACCCCCAACAAGGCCAAGCTGGGCGCCAACGCCATTTTGAGCGTTTCACTGGCTACCGCGCGGGCGGCGGCTGATTGCCTGGCTATTCCGCTCTACCAATATATCGGCGGGGTAAATGCCCGGGAACTGCCGGTACCGATGCTTAATATTCTCAACGGGGGCAAGCACGCCGACAATAATGTAGATATCCAGGAATTCATGGTGGTGCCGGCCGGCGCGTCTAACTTTGCCGAAGCCCTGCGCATGGGAGTGGAGACCTACCATGCCCTGAAGAAGGTACTGGGTGACAAGGGATTGGCTACCGCGGTTGGTGATGAAGGCGGCTTTGCCCCTAACCTGCCCTCCAACGAGGCGGCCATCGAGGCTATTCTGGAAGCTATCAAGGCCGCCGGGTATAAGGCGGGTAAGGATATGTTTATAGCCCTGGATACCGCCGCCACCGAATTGTTCAAAAACGGCAAATACTATATGCAAGGGAATAAGAAGGGCATGACCTCCGAGGACATGATTGATTTCTATGCTCGGCTGGTCAAGGACTATCCCATTATATCCATCGAAGACGGCCTGGCGGAAGACGACTGGGCCGGCTGGAAGAAGCTCACCGACAAATTGGGTAAAAAGGTTCAATTGGTCGGCGATGATCTTTTTGTTACCAATACTGAGCGACTGGCCCAGGGGATTAAGACCGGCACCTGCAACAGCATCCTGATCAAGGTTAACCAGATCGGCACCCTGACCGAGACCCTGGAGACCATGGAAATGGCCCGCAAGGCCGGATATACTTGTGTTATATCGCACCGTTCCGGTGAGACCGAGGACAGCACCATTGCTGATATTGCGGTGGCCACCAACGCCGGCCAAATCAAGACCGGGGCTCCGGCCCGCACCGACCGGGTGGCCAAGTACAACCAACTGCTCCGCATCGAGCAGGACCTGGACGAGTATTCCCTCTACCGCGGCCTGGGCTCGTTCTATAACATCAAGAAGTAGGGAAACGAGGGAGACGATTACCACAGATACACATGGATAGGGCACGCAATGACAGGGGGACGGTTCTGTTGTCATAACGCGTAATATATGACAACAGAACCGTCCCCCTGTCATTCATCTGTGTTAATCCGTGCTTAATCCGTGTCCATCCGTGGTTAATCGTTTCTTTCCAAAAATTTTTGCTCATTCTAAATGCTTTGTGTTAAAATAGTTAAGCTATGATGAACATAAAGCGGAGGTGAAGATTTGCTTAAGATAGTTTTACTTATTATCCAGATTATCTGCGCAATTGCTTTAATGACAGTTATCGTTCTGCAGCCGGGCAAGAGTGCGGGTTTGTCCGGGAGCATCGCCGGCGGCAGTGAGCAGTTGTTCGGCAAACAAAAGAGCCGCAGCGTTGATGAACTCCTGAGCAAGATAACCGGTTATGTTGCGGCAGCTTTCATGTTGCTGACCTTGGCGCTGAACTTAATGCAATAATAATCCGGTAAATTAAATAGTGAAAAAACAAAGGGCAGGTAGCTACGGCAACCTGCCTTAACAAGTTGAAAGGGGGAGAGCGGTGATATATGTTCATTCCGGCGCCGAGCCGTTTTTTCTTAGCGGCAGTTCCGCCAAGGCTATCTTGTTCCTGCATGGCCTGACCGGCTCTCCTTCCGAGATTTATCCGACCGCCTGGCAGCTTAACCAGCAATACGGCTATACCGTCAGCGGCCCCCTGCTGCCCGGGCATGGTTCCCACCCGCGTTTCCTGAATCGTATGGTTTGGCAGGAATGGTTTGTAGCGGTCCAAGAGGAATTGAATTTTTTGCTGGCCAATTATGCCAAGGTTTGGGTGGCCGGTCTGTCGATGGGCGGCCTGCTGGCACTGCACGCGGCCCATCAGATTACCGGTTTGCAGGGAGCCATAAGTATCAACGCGCCCTTCTATCCCCGCGGGTCCATCCTGATGGGGGTAACCTCGGTAGTCAAATTCGTGATGCCCTATAAGCGGAAGGCCAACCCTGAAAAGGCGGCGGCGCTGGCGGCTCAGGGCCGTTTCACCTATGATGTGATGCCGGTGAAAGCCTTCGACAGCATGATGGATCTGCGCAACACCGTCAGGGCGGAAGCCGGGGAGATAGCGATACCCGTGCTGATCCTGCAGGGTAGCCAGGATGAGGTGGTCTGGCCCAAAAGCGGCCAGCATCTGGCCAAATTAATTCCCGCTGCCCAGCTTATATGGCTGGAGCAGTCCGAGCATATCGCGACCATGGGGCAGGAAATCGAAATCATAACCCGGGCGATCAACGATTTCGCCAAATAGCGAGAACGAATAAAAACAACAGCGCAAGTTGAATATTATAAGTTCTGTGTTTTGGTTCGATATTGGATTAACCAATAGTACATGGGGGACAATAATAATAAAAATCTACGTAAATCATATGAATCTGCGTAGATCAGCGTCTAATTTTCTATCTTGGAGGTATTATGATCAATCGGGAGATGTTATTGGATTATATGCGGCAGGCCAGTTACCGGCCGCTGTCCTACCAGGAGCTGTATGAGGCATTGAGTCTTGGTGAGGACGATGAGCCGCGTTTCAGCAAGCTGTTGGGACGATTGGAAAAAGAGGGCGAGATAGTGCGCACCCGCCGCAGCAAATACGGCGTGCCGGAGATGATGAACCTGGTCAAGGGTGTCATGCGCCTGAACCAGCGCGGCTACGGTATTCTGATGCCCGATGACGCTGTCAGCCCGGAGATCTTTGTCTATGGCCGCAATCTCAACGGGGCCATGCACGGGGACCATGTGATGGTGCGCATTCAGCAGCGGGAAGCGGCCGGCCAGCGCCCGGAGGGCGAGGTAGTTCGCGCTATCTCCCGAGCCAATCGCGAACTGGTGGGTACCTATAAAAAGGTGCGCCAGATGGCCCAGGTTATCCCCGATGATTCACGCCAGATCTATCCCATCTATGTGCGCCCAACCAAAAAGCTCAAGCCCCGCAACGGCGACAAGGTCTTGGTCGCCATTACCACCTTTCCCGATAAGGATCAGGCCGCCGAGGGCCGGATAATGGAGATTCTGGGCCGCAAGGGTGAACCGGGGCTGGACCTGGAGATAATTATTAAGAAGCACGGGCTTTCCACTGCCTTCCCGCCCGGAGTTCTGGAAGAAGCCAAGAACCAGGCAGTCCCCGTTTCCGATGAAGAAATATCCCGGCGCCGCGATCTGCGTGGTTTGCGGATGGTTACCATTGACGGTGAGGATGCCAAGGATTTGGACGACGCCGTATCCGTAGAACGGACTCTGGGCGGCTATCGGTTGGGAGTCCACATCGCCGATGTCTCCTACTATGTTAGGGACGACAGCAAGTTGGACAAGGAGGCCTGCAGCCGGGGGACCAGTGTTTACCTGATCGACAAGGTGTTGCCCATGCTGCCGCCCGAACTATCCAACGGCATTTGCAGCCTCAATGCCGGAGTCGACCGGCTGGCTATGACTTGTATGATGGATATCGATAGTCAAGGCAAGGTACTGGCTCATGAAATATTCCAATCAGTAATCAAGGTTGACGAAAGGATGACCTATACAGCGGTAAACTCCATACTGGTCGATGATGATACCGAGACCAAGGCCAGATATGCCCACCTGGTGGATGACTTTAGTTTGATGAAAGAACTGGCCGATATATTGCGGAACGAACGCTTGGGGCGGGGGATGCTCGATTTTGAATTTCCCGAGAGCAAGATATTAGTCGATGAAAACAGTTTCCCGATTGAGATCAAGCGTTGGGACCGCGGGCCAGGGGAGATGCTGATCGAGGATTTCATGATCAAGGCTAATGAGGTAGTGGCTGAGCACCTGAGCAAACAAGGCTTGCCTCTTTTATTCCGGGTCCATGAAAAACCGGATGAGGATGCTATCGCAAAACTGAATCTAGTGCTGGGCGTTTTCGGGCACAGGATACATGAAAACAAGGTAGAGCCCCGGGTGTTTCAAAAAACCCTGCACGCCATCAAAGGCCGGCCCGAGGAAGAGGTTATAGCTACCCTCATGCTCCGCTCCATGAAGCATGCCCGCTACGCTCCTCAGGCCCTGGGCCATTTTGGACTGGCCTCCGAGTACTATTGTCATTTTACCAGCCCCATCCGGCGCTATCCGGACCTGATCGTGCACCGTGTACTCTCGGCGTTACTGGAAGGACATATGAACGCGCGCAAAAAGACCTCCCTGGAACGCAAGATGGCCTTTTACGGCGAGCATTCCACCCTGCAGGAGATCAAGGCCGAAGAGGCCGAGCGGGAGCTGCGCGACATCAAAAAGGCGCAATACATGCACCAGTTTATTGGTGAGGAATTTGAGAGCAGGATATCCTCGGTGACTTCCTTCGGGCTTTTTGTCCAATTGGAAAACACCGTCGAAGGTCTGATTCACATATCCAGCATCATGGATGATTACTATATCTTCAACGACCGCAGCTACACCCTGTTGGGTAAACATAGCGGACGCAAATTCGCCATCGGCGACACGGTCCGGGTGCAACTGGTGCGGGTCAATGTCGACGAAGCCAAGATCGACTTCGAGCTGATATAGGGGTCATGATACGCAGGGGCTGATCCCCATGTCCGGGAACGCCGGGATCTGTTCCAGCGGTCAGGCAGGAGCTTGGCATTCCACTGCCACCACTAAAAGTGACAGACACGAAAGAGGGATGTTCCATCCAATGACAGGAACGCCCCTCTTTTTGATTTCCGTAAAGGACTGTTTACTCCGCCCAACAATTGTTTGTCAATAAGTGGAAACTATATCTTGAACTTCTGGACTAATTCGATAAGGGCCTGGGAGTGCCCGGCCATTTCTCCTGCCACCTTGTTTATATCCACTGCCGCATTGGCGGTGGCTTCGGAATCCTGTGCGATCCCCTGCAGGTTTACATTAGACTGCGCTATAGTATGAGCCAGAGATTCTATCGATTGATTGATCGCCTCCATCGCTCCCTTCACCTTATTAGAATCATAGGCGATCTGTTCGGTAAGAGACACGATCATGTTGCTGTCTTCGCGGTAGTGGCTGCCGATGTTCTGCATATACTGATAGTCATTCATTACCTTCCCGTTTATGAATTCCAGCATTTGTTTAGCTGTCCCCAGCAGGGCATTCATAGACTGCTCCACCTGTCCGGTCAGGTTCTGCATCTTATTGACAGTCTGGCTGGAATCATCCGCCAACTTTCGCACCTCTTCCGCCACCACCGCAAAGCCTTTACCCTGCTCACCGGCGCGGGCGGCCTCGATGGCTGCGTTGAGTGCCAGCAGGTTGGTTTGGTCAGCGATCGAGCCGATATCTTCAGCCAGGGTGGTGATTTGTTTGACCACCTCCGCACCGGCCATGGCCTCCTGAAGCTGTACCTGGATATTCCGGTAGAGATCTTCGGTCTGCCTGGCCGCATTAGCAGCTCCTCTCTCTACCTCGGCAGCCCGTTTTTGAACAGCGATGGCGGCATCCATATTGTTCCGGGCGTGATTGTATGATTGATCCATGGTAGCGGTTATCTGACCAGTAGTCCCATGGATCTCGTCGGCAACTGCTGTCAGTACCTGCATGCTGGCTGCGATCTGGCCGGTAGCTTGTGAGCTCTGCTGCGATGTTTTCATCACCCGTTGAACTTCGTCCTTCAGTTGGTCACTGCTGTCCACTATGGTGGCCGATTTGGTGGTAATGCTGGAGATGATATCCCGCAGATGTTCCAGGAAGCGGTTGAAAGATCCAGCCAGCTGACCGAGTTCATCATTGGTCTGGACCGGTATGGTGCGGGTCAGGTCAGCTCCCGCTTCCGCCAGGTCCTGCATGCTGCGGTCAATAAAGACGATGGGCCTCTGGATGGGATTCGAAGTAATAGTGGAAAGGAACAGAGCCAGAGCCATCGAGAGAATGACGAATATTATGATCAGCAGCAGCATCTGACGGTTTTTGGCGGCTATGTCACCGGCATCTACATCAACGCAGGCGATCCCCACCACTTGGCCGGCGGAATCGAAAATAGGGGCATAACCGCTGAGTTGGCTGCCCCAAGCGTCGGTATAGACCTTATCATCGGCATTGGGAATGCCATTGAAGGCCATTTTCATTTCCTCAGTGAGATCATATTCAGAATTCAGGGCCGAGTGGTCCTCACCCAGGGTCGCATCGATTATGAAACGCGTCTTATCGTTTCCCGCCATGGCCAGTGTGTAGACATACTTCACGCCAGTCTGCTTCTGCAGGGCACGTAATGGTTTAAGGGGCCTGATATATGCCGCATCCTTTTCCAACTTGATGGTGGTGAACTCATCACCATCTATGAACATGGCGACCGAGGAAGCCAGGTTCTTGGCATTGGTACGGGTGTATTCCAGGATGCTCTGCTGAGAGTACCAACTGACGGCGATGCCGAATAGGAGAGTAGTGAGTAAGCTGATGCCGGTCATAACCAGGATAAGCTTGGTCTTGATGCTGATAAATTTACGGGAGTTCCTAAATCTATCGAAGAGAATCGACATGATAATGCATTCCCCCTTATAATGTAACATCCAAATAATTCAATTATTCAGATAATTCTACATTATATTAGAAATACCTGCTGGTCAAGGTAGGATTATCTAACATTTTATCGATGGGGCGGCAGCTTGACTGTATACTCGGAGGCATATATAATAACAGTGCAAGCGATGTTGATAACTGCCCTGACCCAGGAGCAACTCCGGGGTGAGGGTTTATTTTTCGGAGTGAATCGTATGGCAAAGGTGAAAGGCGTCAAGCCGGTGGTGGACAACCGCAAAGCCAGGCATAATTATCATATAAAAGAAAGCTTTGAAGCCGGTCTGGCTCTGGTCGGTACCGAGGTCAAATCCCTGCGCATGGGCAAGGCCAATCTGCAGGACGCCTATGCTACCGTAAAAGATGGCGAGGTTTGGGTCTTGAACTTTCATATCAGCCCGTATGACAAGGGCAACCGGTTCAATCACGACCCGCTGCGCCCGAAAAAGCTCCTGTTGCATCGCCGGGAGATCAGCCATCTGCAGGGCATGCAGCGGGAAAAGGGTCTGACCCTGATACCGATGAAGATCTACTTCAAGGATGGCCGGGCCAAGGTGGATCTGGCGGTGGCCGTAGGCAAGAAGCTCTACGACAAGCGCGACGACCTGGCCGAGCGCGACGCCCGGCGGGATATGGAAAGAACCCTGAAGGAGCGCGGTCGGGAGTAAGGAGTTAATTAACCACAGATGGACACCGATGATAGCACAGATTTACACGGATTATTTTCTGTAATGGCATCAGAAGCATAATGGCTAAAATGACTATTGCCATTTAGACTGCAGTATTCATAGATAAACTTGATATAATCAGCAAAAATCCTATTTTATTCTACATGCGGCGAAGCCGCCAGCGTCTAATAATTTATAAGGGGGCGTACTGGTTTCGACGGGGGAATAGGTGGGTTGAGCAGCGAGCCGAGTTGTCGCCAGCTCGTTAAAAAGGTGAAAAATAAAATTAACTGCCGAAGATAACTTCGCACTAGCAGCCTAGAGCTGCTCGTCCGGCCAGATTTCCTAACGGTCTGGTGCAGGGCGTCACTTAGTTAGGGTACCCTGTCGCCTTCTTTCTCGAGGGGCGGTAAGGGGAAATTAATCGGGGATAGCTGAAGGAAGCCTGTTCGTGGGCGTCTGGCTGGCGAAATCTAATCACGGACTGCGCTCGGAGATACTCGACTGGTCTTTCTTTCGGACGGGAGTTCGATTCTCCCCGCCTCCACCATGCAAATCCTCGACCACCTCAGGAGTCTGAGGTGGTTTTTTGTTACATTCATAACATGACTGGAAGTAGAGTGTATTTATAGAGTGGTTAAGGAAAAGTTTGGAGTAAGTTTGGATGTACCCGAATTTAGAAACAATGGTAAATGGTCTGTTCGAATGCGGAATACGTTTTTGTCGCAAGGTGCGACATGGGATTCGTCGATTGAGAAACGAGTGAAGCGGGTTGTTGCGGATACGATAACGCCGGACGTGGATCATGTCCTTAACCCTCATAAAAGGGGTTCGATTGATTCGTTGGTGACTGCCGTTGAGAAAAAGTGATTACCCCGAAGATGCAACCAACATAGGTTTTATTAAATGGTTCGAAAAGAAGAGTAGAGAAGACGCGACTGCCTTAGTATTTAACGATGAATTAGGAGTAGGAGCCTTTTTATGTTTGAAAGACGAGAATGAGCCTATAGTTCTAAAGCATGATATCTTACCTGCAATTTCTCGTATTAAAATTAGTACTCTACGCCTTAGTGAACGGTATCGTGGACAACGGTTAGGAGAAGGTGCCATTGGTTTAGCGCTGTGGAAATGGCAGGCAACAAAACTAAAGGAAATATATGTAACTGTTTTTCCGAAACAAGATGTATTAATTGATCTTCTAGAAAAATTTGGTTTTCTAAAGGTTGGATATAATCTGAATAACGAATGTGTTTATTTAAAAAGCCGGGATTTGGTGGATTATAGTGACCCATATAAATCCTTTCCCTTTGTTAACTCTTCGTTTGAAAAGGGAGGTTATCTAATTGTTGATGATGTTTACCATGATACGCTTTTTCCTTATTCTGAGCTTAAAAATACGCTTCAAGAACAAGTGGCACTATCAGTAGCAAATGGTATATCGAAGATTTACATAGGTGCTCAATATACTCAACCACATTACCGAATTGGAGAACCAGTATTCATTTACCGAAGACATACTAAACAGGATAATCAAAAGCCTACATACAAATCATGTCTTACATCTTATTGTGTAGTAACTGATATGATCACGGTAAAGATGAATAACCGTGCACTTATGCATTTTGATACTTTATGTGAGAGAATAGGAAATAAATCAGTTTTTGACGAGAAAGAACTTTTTAAAAGATACCAAAACGATAAAAATGTTGTAGTAATTGAATTGTTATATTGCGGATATTTTGGAGCAGGTAATAATATAAACCATGCTTGGCTAAAGGGACAGGGGTATTTTAATGATCAATATCCCGCATTAATTGAGGTCACTCCAGATAATTTTAAAAACATTCTTAGAGAGGGTGGTATAGATGTCACAAATGTTATTATCGATTAACCCAGTGAATATTTCAGTGCGGCGGAGCCGCGAGGTTAATTAATTCGGAGCCATTGGGTTAATAATTAAGAGCCGGTGTGTTAATGGGGGGAGCCACCCGGCAGAATGCCGGATGGCAGGGCGCTTTT
>Ga0074198_1001884_pt1 | contig 12365 bp, 22 predicted proteins | sample EPASupsiteSAE323_FD_64527 | JGI IMG/M metagenome (GOLD analysis project Ga0074198, IMG submission 64527) | Bioremediated contaminated groundwater from EPA Superfund site, New Mexico - Sample SAE3-23 | ecosystem: Environmental > Aquatic > Deep subsurface > Groundwater > Contaminated ...
TGTAAGCTGAAGAAGCGTTCAGCGTTGCCAATAGATTAGGGATTGAAAAGTGAGCCTTTTGGGGATAGGGAAGGATCAAAAATGGAAGTTGGGGCATATATCTGCTAGACTGAATCGTCGGCAGCTTGGGCGAAGTGGATGCCTGCCGAGAATCCGGTCGAGCATGAGTGGCCTGTGATCGAGAAGGATGGCCGGGCCTCGGTTGATTGTTGGCAGCTCTGTGAGGCCAGATTCCCGCCGCTCCAAGGCCGCGATTCTCTGCCGGTCCTGGGCGTTCTTCCCGTCTGGCCGCCCGTGGGCGTGGGAACATGCTGCAATTCGGCCTCGATTCATGCAGGCAAGTAGATCCGGGGGCTGGATGCACGCTCCTCCTTAGCCTGGAGCGAAACAGGACATGCAGCTTAAGGGCTCTCAGAGCGATCGAAGCGATGATGGCGGAGCAGCCGGACTGAATGAAGGCCGGATGGGCCCCTGCGCGGGGCATGGGTTGATACGGCTTTGGGCGGCGGATTGCTTGCGGGATAGTAGACAAGGAGAGAAATACCATTACTGTATAAGGATTGGTGTTAATTGGGTACACTCTACTATCATCAAGCCTTTTCTTCACGAAGATAATTTTTAAAAAAATAATAAGCTTATACTTAATGAATATATTTCTACTAATAATAACCAAAAAAAAAAGGATATTTAATTAGCCTATAGAAAGCAATATTTACTTGATGTCAACAAGAACCAGCGAGAAGAATGACAGGATTAACATGGCTCCATTTATCAGACTGGCATCAAAGTAAAATGGACTTTGACCGAAAGATTGTACTTGATGCTCTACTTGATGATATTAAAAAAAGAGCGGCGATAGATACAAACCTTGAACACATCGATTTTATAGTTTTTAGCGGTGACGTTGCTTTTGGTGGTAAGTCTGAGGAGTATGAAACAGTTAAAAATAACTTATTCGAGCCAATATTAAGAGAATGCAATTTAAAATCAGAAAAACTTTTTATAGTTCCTGGCAACCACGACCTTGATAGGACAAAATTTGAATTACTTCCCCCCTCACTTGCAAAACCTCTAGAATCAAATGATGAGGTATATAATTGGCTATCAGATGATGAAAAAAGACAGGAATCATTAAAATTGTTTAAGAATTTTGCTAACTTTGTTGGCGGGTACACTCATCAAGAAAATTCAGCTTTTGCAAATGTTCGACCATTGAATATTGATGGCAAAAGGATCGCGTTGATGGGCATAAACTCCGCCTGGATGTGTGCACGTCGCAAAAATTCCAGCGAAAAGATAGATGATAAAGGCGTAGTTATTGTAGGGGAACCACAGATCTACGATTCTTTGAAAGACATTTCTGATTTTGATATAAAAATTGCAGTTATGCATCATCCGCTTGATTGGCTTGCTGATTTTGAATATAGCCAAATAAAGAGACGTCTCTTTAAAGGCTGCAATTTTATTTTGCGGGGTCATCAACATGAGCAGTATGTAGAAATAATTCATGGTACATACGGAGATTGTATTGTCATTCCGGCAGGAGCCTGCTACAATCGTCGCGATTACGCCAACGCTTATAATTTTGTCCATCTAGATTTCGAGACAGGTGATGGTGTAATTTTTCTACGGTGTTGGAATGGACGAGACAAATGGAAAGAAGATAGTGATTCCTGCAAAGGAGGCAAATTTTATTTTCGTTCGCCTTTAGCTATTGACCCTTTTGATACCAGTCAATCAGAGAAGATCTCTTTGGCTAAAAAGTGCGCTGATCAGAAGATCGAAGAACCGATGCAAATCGAGACACTTGATCAGCGTTGGAACATCTTGAGAAAAATTAGTTCGCCACCATTAATTCCAGATGTATTTCTAGCCAATCGTGAGGATGCCTGCGAGAAAGTCAAAGAGGTATTTGGGGGCAAAGCACACAAATTAAGGTTAGATACATATTATCCAAATCAAGTGGTGGATTTCATTGCTGCTTATGCCGAAACGTTGGATAAAGATATTAAGTCAGATATAATTGATCGCTGTTTGGTCATCCCATCTGTTGAATCATGGTGTCATGTCACTAACCTAAGCAATCCGCATATTCTTGTTGCTGACTTCGATCTTGATAATGACCTTGGGGCAAAATTCCTTGATAGAGCTCTAAGGGAGCGTCATTCTGTTATATTTCCAGGATTATCCGGTGCTTTACCTGGGCCGAATAGAGCTCCTCTTCCAAATCCCAGAAGCAATCAGATTAAGGACGCCCTTGAAAAAGCAGGCTATAATAAGGAGAGAGCCAGAACTCTGGCGCAAAAGAGCAATGGCAATTTAGGTTCCCTGCTTAGGCTGCTCCAAAATATTTCTATCATACCGGATTGGGCCCAAGGAATAGGTGCTAGAGAGCTTTCTATCGCGGAAATCATAGGTTGTTGGAGCGATAATTTTGAAGCTGACAAGGCTGTTGTAGAGAGCTTAGCAAGAAAGCCATATGGAGATTGGGTTAAGCTGATACAGGAAATTGCACAACGCCAGAATAATCCACTCAACCATCGTGATAATACATGGGAAGTTGCCGTGCGCTATGAGGGATGGTATGCACTTGGCCCAAAGCTACTTGATGAGGATCTCGATCGTTTTATGGTAGCATCTATAAAGGTTCTGAGAGAGATTGATCCAAAGTTCGAATTGCCATCTGAAGAACGGATTATGGCAAACGTCTATAGAAAAGTATTGAATCACTCGTATTTATTGCGGAAAGGCATTGCCGAAAGTCTTGCGCTTCTTGGTAGCTATCCTGATGCACTAAAATATTGTTCATCAGGCAAGGCCGAGGCAACCGCTGTTATAGCTGTGCGTGAAATTCTAAATAATGCTGATTGGATTTTGTGGGCGAGCTTGGATTACCTATTGCCGCTTCTGGCAGAAGCCGCACCCAAAGAATTCCTTAACGCTGTTGAAAGAGCATTAGAAAGCGATCCATACTCATTTGATACATTATTTGCGCAAGAGAAGGCTGGAATCTTTGGTCAAACTTATATGGCAGGTATGCTATGGGCATTGGAGACTCTTGCATGGGACCCGGATTATCTCATTCGTGTAGTTGTTTTATTAGGTGAACTTGCTACGAAAGATCCTGGTGGGAATTGGTCAAATCGTCCAGCAAATTCTCTTTCTACGATTCTCTTGCCGTGGTTACCGCAAACATGTGCACCAGTATCAAAGCGAAAAGCGGCTATTGAAGTACTTAATGACGAACATCCCCAAATAGCTTGGGCTCTATTGTTAAGTCTTCTTCCTGCATCTCACGGAGTATCTCATGGATCTCGCAAGCCAGAGTGGCGAAAAATAATTCCCGATGATTGGCCCGAAAGAATAACACGCCAAGAATATTGGCAGCAGATTACTGCGTATGTAGAATTAGCGACGAATATAGCCAAGCAAGACCTATCAAAACTCGTTGAACTAATTGATCGTTTGGATGATCTTTGGCCAGAAGCACGAAATCAGATTTTGGGCTATCTCGGATCTGATGCTATTATCTCGATGCCAGAAGCAGACAGGGTCAAAATATGGACACGGCTTATCAATTTGGTTTCGGAACATAGGAAATTTGCTGACGCCAAATGGGCAATGAAACCTGATGATGTAAACGAGATAGCGAGTGTTGCTGAAATGCTTATTCCAGCCGCCTCTATATATCGATATCAGCGCCTCTTCATCGAACGTGATTCCGATTTATTTGAAGCGAATGAAGATTGGAGAGAACAACAAAAGAAACTTGATGAACAACGTCAGAGTGCTGTTGCTGAAGTCTTCAAAGAAGGGGGTATAGAACAAGTTCTAAAGTTTGCCAAGATTGTAGAGTCATCTTGGCGTGTAGGCTTTGCATTTGGAGTTATTGCCCCAGGTGAGGCTGATTCATCTGTTTTACCCAAATTGCTGGAGTCGGGGGACAAATCCATTATGCAGTTTGCCGGAGGATTCACTTGGGGTCGATTTCGGTCTCGCAAATGGCAGTGGATTGATGAGATTAATACCACCAGATGGACATCTTCTCAAATTGGGCAGTTTCTTGCTTTTCTGCCATTTGCCTCAGATACTTGGAAACGGGTAGCTCAACATTTGGGAGAGGATGAGTCCGCATATTGGACCAAGGCTAGAGTGAATCCATACGGAGATGATCAGAACATTGAAATGGCCGTTGATCGCTTGGTCGAGTATGGAAGGGCACATGATGCGATTATATGTTTCAGGCAAATGCAATATAAAAAGAAAAAGATAAATAGCCAGCAAGCGATCCGCGTACTTCAAGCTTTGCTTCAGTCACCGCAGGGCTTCAGTGACATAGATTTTCATGCCATCATTGAAATTATAAAGGAACTACAAGATGATACGAGCACCAACCCAGATGACCTTTTTCAAATTGAATGGGCATTTCTCCCCTTACTTGATGGTCTGCATGGTGCATCCCCTAAGCTATTGGAATATCGACTAGCCGATGACCCTGTATTCTTCTGCGATGTAATTCGTATTGCATTTCGATCAAATAAGGAAGAAAATCCAGTTGAAGAACCATCAGAGCAAAAGAAGATAGACGGAGCAAATGCATATCGCTTACTTCATAATTGGAAGACACCTCCAGGAAGTCAAAGAGATGGGACATATAATGGCGATAATCTAATAGCCTGGCTAGAAAAGGCCAAGGAAATCTGCCGTGAATCTGGACATTTAGACATAGCTCTCACAATGATTGGCCAAGTACTGTTCAACGCTTCGCCTGACCCCAATGGTTTTTGGATTAATTGTTCAGCAGCAAATGCATTGAATGCTAAAGATGCTCAAAAAATGAGAAATGGATTTCAAGCGGCTGTGATATCATCTCGTGGCGTTTATACTTGCACAGGCGGTGAGGATGAAAGAAAGCTTGCCGAGAAATATCGTATGCGTGCTGAAGAGACCGAGGCCCGGAAATTTCACCGATTGGCGGAAACATTTAGAGATATATCGGCTCTTTACGAACAAGAAGCCGATCGGGAGGCATCTAGAGACAAATACGATTAACGAGGTTTTGTATGCACAAAAAATCCTGGACAGGACCACAGGTCTGGAATTGCTGGCCAAAGCTCACCATGCCCGACTCGATCCACTAAGGTAAAGTAAAAATTATCCAAATTCCGGGTGGACTTGTATCCAGAAGAGGATTTCAAAAAACCAATTGTAAACCGATCTGGGCGATCTTGTGACTTTCCAACGATTGCGAATCTAGCTGAGTGAGATCGCCCTTTGGGGAGTTACTCGAAATCCTCCCATATCTATTTTTTCATTATGGCAACGGAGTCCTTAAGTGGCTGTGCATATTGCCATAGCTGGATAGTATGACAACGAAGGGCCTCAAGGAGTAAATAGCATCCGCTATTTTTGAAGCCAAATCGGAAGATGCGCAAGATTGCGAGATGTAATCTATAAAAACTGATTTTACCTCCCACTACGGATTGACTTTGATAAATTTACACAATGAAAAAACTTTTGGCATGCAAATTGGTTTCGCGAAACCATTAACCATTTATCCCTTCGCCCTAATTTAGCAGCCATTTTCATATAGTCTAACTAAAATTTATCCCTATCCCAAATAGCGCTATGCAGAAACCGAGCAAAATTCGCTCGATTTCGTTCAAAATTCAGCCTGATAAGGAGATCTGAGAAAATTAGCTAATGGTTTCGCGAAACTGTTTTAGGCTCAAAATAATCTGCCTCTTATCCAGATGATATGGCCTTGATTCAATTTTATCCGCCAAAGTGCTTAGGTGGATTGAAAATCTTGCTTTGCTGAGATGCATCTTCTGCCTCGCCTCCTTCGCCAGCATCTTCCCTCCATTGGCCGCCTGAAGTGCACGAAGGATCTCGGCTCGGTCCTCCTGCAGTGGCTGGGGTTCTTCCCGCTCCAAAGCGGCAATCCTTCTTCTATCAAAAAGCCCTTTCTTTAGCTATGTCGTCACGGAGAGCGTCTAATTCGCCCTGACGGCCCGAACCTCGGCCAGGAGGGCAGATATCTCCTGGGTGGAAAGAAAGACGGTTGCGGGAAGGTTTATAGCCTCCGCTGAGAGAGTATGATTTGACATTGTAGTTCGCACCTACAAGGTCTTAAGCGAGCGCGAGAGCCGAAGTGGCCTTAAGAGGGTTTACTTTTTCTCTCTCGCGCATCTTGATTTCTTCATATTCATCCAGAATCCTGTGCACCACATCTGCAAAGGATTCCCCAAAGAGTCCATAGGCGGATATGCGTTTTCTGTCAGCATCATAGACCCTTATCGTAGTCGTATCGCTTTCTGTCATTGTTACCTGCATTCTTAATTTATAGCTTATAAATATTGTGCTGAGAATCACAATCTATAAATAGTAATGTATGTAACATAGGTTACAGAGGTGCGCTAATATGAATGTCAAATCCAAATCCAAACTCGAACAAGACGCCAAAGAAATATGGAAGATGTTGCAGGCCGATTACCAGCCCTGTGAGGCCGTCTACGTCATCTCCGAGCTGATCAAGCGGGCATCCCTGGCCATGCTGCAGCGCGAAAGGGAGCCAGAAGAAGAGGCGATGATCTGAATGGCCAATGAAATGGCAGAGATGCCAACCGGCCAGCCCGCTGAACTCATCCACTATTGCAGGCGCTGCGGCCGGATGCTCAAGCTCGAATCATCCATGAAGGCCGGATACGGCCGGATTTGCATCAAGAAAGAGCAACAGGAACAGGAGGCCGCCTGAATGGCCCGCACCCGAGATGCCATCATGCAGGACCTGCGCAACACTCAGAAGCAGCTTCTCACCGCAAAGATCAGCCGCAACTACCAGGATATCTCGTACTGCAGGGCGCGCCTGGCCGAGCTGCAAAGAGAATACGATGCAACAATCTGAGCGAGGTCGAGAACAGATATGAACACTGATGGTGAAATTCTTGCCCTCCATTCAGAGGGTGAACGCGAAGCTGTGAAAGCAGACGCACTTGCCGATCAATTTGCGCCGCAAGAAGGAGATCTCGCCCGCGCTCGCGTCCTGGCCGAGATCTTCAGGCCCCACTATGAATTCTGGGCAGTCGACGTGAAGCAGAAGAACGGGATCACGATGCACGGCCGGATTCTGGCCGGCAGCGCAGAAGAGGCAGCACACCGCGCCGCAATTGCAGGAGAAGTCGTAAGCGTCGAGCTTGCGCCGGCCTGAATACTTGCACCCCGTGGCAAATCCACATATTTCATTAGATAAAAGAGATGCGCGAGGAGGTTTCAGAGACTTAAATGGGCGGTCAAATAATGCGGCAATATATCGAAATTGCTTCGTCGATTGCCGCAAAAAGAAGTATCATAAAAATTCAATTAGAACGAAACCAACGAAAGTTATATAAGATCAAGAGGAAAACGATAGCTTACGCTACATTTAGCCATTTAGCTGCCAGCGGGTCCGGCCTTTGCTTGCCGGCTAGGAGCCGAACCCGGAGGGCATGAGCGTTGCGCAGTACTGCACAACGTTAAGAGCAAAAATAGCATTGCTGCGATATAAGTATTTCGCAGTGATAGCGAAAATGCTCGTAGCTCATGCCCGTTCTGGCCCGGAGGGCGGGCATGAGAAAATTGGATATTGATGTTTTAAGGGCCGCGCAGGAACGCAGCGGCTCAACAGCAGCCGAGATCATACGGCCGCTTCTCGTACAGTATTCCGATCCCCAGATGAGACGGGCAATCCTATCCCTGGCGGGCGAGGGCTACCTCAAGCTCGACCGTGAGAAGGCCCCGCACACAGTTTTTGTTCATATTACGAAAAGAGGCCGGGAGGCTATTGCATGAGCGCCCCAACAACCGCGATTGAATCCGCGTTCTCCGGGGCCATCAGCACCAGCATCCGCCCGAGGCGCAGCACCACCCAGATCCATAAGCAGATCCTGGAGCTGTGCCAGCAGGAAGGCGGCGCAGGCCAGACTGCGATCCAGTACACCCTCAACCTCTGCTATGAATCCATGAGGACAGCCCTGCAGAAGCTCAGTGATGAGGGCCTGATAGAACGGATCTCTGTGAGACCTGCCGAGGGTGCTCCAAGAATCGTCTACCGCACAACCCAGCGCGGCATAACAGCCGCAGCCTCCCTTCGAGCATCGGGGCTGGTGTAAATGGCAGCCAGAGAAACGGGGCGAGCAGAATCGCCCGCCTACATGGGAGCAGGCGATTCCTTGAGCGATATTATTGCCAGCGCTTCTATAAATTCTTTATTCCAATCTCGCGACCCGCTCATCCTCGTCTGGGGAATCCTGGGACCTGTCACCGAGCTGGATGAAGATTTCATCAGCCTCTCTATAGGTGGCGAAATCATAGAAGCTCCTGCAGAGCTGGCCGCAGATCTCCGGCCCCTGGTGGGCCAGGATATCATCATCATGGGCAGAATGCAGGGCAAGTGGCAATGGAGGAGGAGGGGTGGTGCAGCATGATCGAAACCTGGCCCTCCATCCTCGAGCTCCGGCCCGGGGCTGAGAATCTCCTGCTCTACCGGCAGCTCCTGTCCTCGTGCCTGGGAGGCCTGCGCGATATGGAGGAGCGCTGCATGGTGCGCTACCTGATCCACCGCAGCGATGTCGTCCTGGGGATATCGTCATGAAAGCTCTCCTTGTCGACGAGGCCGAGGACGACCAGGGCAGGCTCGTCAGCGTCCGGCGAGTCGTCGATCACCGCCTGGGCTATGCGCCTGCAGTCCTTCGATATATCCTTCTGGCTGCAGCAGCCTCTCTTCTCGCCCTGGCGCTCCTGCATGTATCGGCCCAGGCAGTCGAGCTGCAGATAGTCCAGATCTCCGGAAACTCATCCGGCCGAGGGCTGCATTCCCTGGAATTTGCCGGGGACCTCCTGAACGTATCCATCCTGCAGGGCGGCAATAATTCCTTCTGGCATATCAACGCCAGCTCAATGGAGGCCTGAGCGATGGCCTCTGATTCATCTGCTTGGGCGGCTGAGAATGGCTATTTCGCAATGGGGTCTCATCTCGACGAGGGAAAGGAGATCTTCGGGCGAGTAAATGGTATCCAGCCAGTCGACGACGAGACGGTCCGGGTCCAGATCGGCCAGGTGAAACTGCTTCTTCCCGCAGGCCTGGACCTGCCGGTCGGGGGACGCATCTTCCTGGCGCGAACTGATGATCATGAGTATGGTATATGGATTGCCCCGGAAGAGGAGCATGTACCCCCAGTTCAGGCCATCTGCCCGACTGGATTTACAATCGACGAGATTTGCAGAGAAATCGAAAGCGGAAATTTAATCGCGTTTCTGAAGAATCGGCTTGGTGATCGCGTCGATCTAAGTCTTGTTAGCTTTCCTCCCATAGCCGCCCCGGAACGCCTGGGAATACCAGATCACTCTTCGGCCTCTACTGGCAGCGAGCTTCTTTCGCACATTGTCCCAAAACCGAGCCTAAAGCTCAGCAGCAAAGACGCAACAACAGCCAAGCCACCGGCGCGAGCCAAGGCCGGCAGCAAGAAGGTGCGAGCATGATCCTCCTCTGCCTGCGCCGTTCTCTCTGCCGGGCCCTGGCCGAGCTGCCGGGCGACAGGACGCCGGAGCGGTGCTTCTGTGCATGGCTGATCGGCCAGATCGATGCGATCAAGGGCATCAAGGCGGGGGTGAACTGAAATGAAGGCCCTCGAAGTCGTCGAGGAGACCGATCCCCAGGGAACCGTCGTGGGTGTCCTGGGCGTCGTCAATCTCCCGCGGGGCAGAATTCCCTCACCCTTGTGGTATCTCATCCTGGCTGCCACAGCCTTCATCCTTGCACTGGCGCTCCTGCATGCAACTGCCGGTGCCGTGGAGCTGCAGATCGTCTCGATCTCGGGCAACAGCTCCGGCCAGGGGCTTCATTCCCTCGAATTTGCCGGAGACCTCCTTAATGTGTCCATTCTGCAGGGCAATAGCTCCTCCTTCTGGCATATCAACGCCAGCGTAATGGAGGCGTGGCCATGAGGCGCGATCTCGCCCTTCTCCGGGAAGCAGGCCTGACACGTGCCCGCTTCTCTGCCCGTTTTAACAAGGTCACGGATAGAGGCATAGTGGTCCTGGAGGATGTCTTCTCACCCATCGGCGGCCCGAATCATGCGTATGTTTACCGCAGACACTGGAGAGGCCCTCTGCCGCGATCTGGAAAACAGGTCGAGTTTCTGGCATCGATTCAGCTATATTGTCACGATAATGGAGAGCAGGACCTCGGACTATTCGATCTGAGGGTGATCGAATGAAGTGCCTGAACTCCCCATACTGCGAGCGCCGGGCCGACTGCAACCCAATGGTCTGCGATTCGTTCGTCTCCTTCCCAGTTCCCACTATCACCGGCGACAATCCTGCAGAAGAAGGCGGTGAGTCATCATGAGCAGCCACGTTGGAAGTCATCACTTCCCGAAGAGCCCGGCCCGCGTCCAGAGAGATGAGGCCGAGGTTCTGGCGGCCCTGCAGAAAGAGCCGCAGAGCACCAATGATCTCGTCATGGTCTGCAACATGGGCCGGGCGGCGGTTCAGATCCATCTGCAGCATCTCCTCGGTTCAGGCAGGATCGAACGCGAGACGGCCATTAGCAACTACGGCGGAAAGCCGCACCTGGTCAGGACGGGGCGCTATCGGGCTATCGTCCGGGCGGATGCGTGCGAGCTGGAATGCATAGAGCAGCGGGCGGTGTCGGCATGATCACGGTCAAGGACATTCTCATCGAACGCCTGAAGCAACTGGGTGCAGATGGTCTATACTGTGATCACTGTGGTTGCGGGCTAGATGACCTCGCGCCATGCGGCGCCGCTCAACTTGGGTGTGTGGCGGCCAGGCATGTCAAGACAACACCCGAAAGCCATGCGATGTACGCAGAATTTCCAGACGGATATTACGTACCGCTCCTGGAGGCTCAACCATGCGCGGACTAGGCGAGATCTGCGAGTGCCGCCAGAGCATGGCCCGCTATGACTGCCTCTGCCACCTGGCCGAGGAGCTGCAGAAGAAGGACGCCGCCGAGAAAGGCAAGGCAGAGGCGGTGCAATCATGACGCATTCACTATCAGAAGCGGAAGCCATCGCCTTCTTCTCCGAGTTCTACAGAGGGGAACACCATTTCCCGGCCAAGGTCAAGCCCTACGGTCCGGGATGGTCAATTAGCCACTTTGGGCCGCTTGCCACCTTTGACTCGGACGATTTGACTCGGCTTGTGTTCCTGGCACATGATCGGTGCATTCGTGTCCAGGTCGAGCAAGGCGGGCCAAATCGCATAAGAATCTCGATCTGGAAGAGAGTACGGGAAGGCTGCCTATATGAACGGCATCCAACAATCGAGCAGGCGCTAAAATCCTTTAGGAAGGAGGCGATCTGAATGGTCTTCGATCTCACTCCTGATAGCGATTTTCGCTATATCCTGCCGCTGATTGCTGCGTTTGTAATGTTTGCTTATCTTGTCTGGAGGTTGGGGCGATGAGCAGCTCCATTGGTTGGTGCTCCGATACCTTGAATCCCATCACCGGCTGCCGCAACTTTGGCCGACCCGACATCTGTGGGACCTATTGCTACGCTGCCCGGATGGCCCGGCGGCTGAAAGGCCGCTTCGGCTATCCCGCAGACGATCCCTTCCGGCCCACTTTTCACCCGGACAGGCTCAAGGAGATCAACGGGAAGCGGAACAAAACCCATTCCAGGATCTTCCTGAACTCAATGTCAGATTGGCTCAGCGAAGGCGTGAACCCTGACTGGATCCGGCAGATCATCGAGACCGTCTGCAAGAATGAGGATGATGTCTTCCTGGTCCTGACCAAGCGGCCCGAAAGGATCGTGGAGATGATCCACTGCATAACCCTTCCGAAAAATCTCTGGTGGGGCGTTTCAGTCACAAAGCAGGAGGACCTCTGGCGGATCGCTGCCCTGAGAGATGCCCTGCCCCGCGTCCATAAATTCGTCAGCTTCGAGCCCCTGCACGGCCCGATCAGCCCTGATTACGAGGGCATCGAATGGGCGATCATAGGCGCGGAGAGCCGCAACCGCGTGGGCAGAATCCTCCCGCAGCCGGCCTGGATTGCAGCTCTTGTCAGCCGCATCCCACGACCTATCCCGGTCTTCATGAAGGAGAACCTCAGGCCGCACATTCCCGCCGATTGGGATCTCGTGCAGCAGTTCCCGGAGGTCTGGCCATGAAGTGGGAAGGCCTCCTCATGACCTCCTTCCAAATGATGGGCTCGCTGCACTTCTCAATGGGCCTGGAGAGCTACCCGGACCAGGGCGAGACCAACGCTCTCCTGGAGCGTCTGAAGGGCAAGAAAGTCCGCATCACTATCGAGGAGGTGCAGCAGGAATGACCTCCTCTCTCAGCAGAAAGAATTG
>Ga0074198_1001885_pt1 | contig 12352 bp, 13 predicted proteins | sample EPASupsiteSAE323_FD_64527 | JGI IMG/M metagenome (GOLD analysis project Ga0074198, IMG submission 64527) | Bioremediated contaminated groundwater from EPA Superfund site, New Mexico - Sample SAE3-23 | ecosystem: Environmental > Aquatic > Deep subsurface > Groundwater > Contaminated ...
AAATCAGTTCATAATAAATAGTATACTAAAAATATCAAAAATTCACAATACTTTCTGTTTTAGATTAATAAGCTAAATACATGTTGGAGGGGTTATCGTGAAGGTTTATTCCTTTGTTGGTTCTAGTGGCTCAGGCAAAAGCCATAGAGCCCAATGGGTGGCAAAAGAACATAATATAGAATGTATAATAGATGACGGACTTTTTATAAGAGGTAATAAAGTTCTTGCGGGCTCATCGGCAAAAAAAGAAGAAACAAAAATTGCTTCAGTGAAAAGAGCGTTATTTACTGATTTTAGTCATGCCCAAGAGGTAAGAGAGGCAATAAAAATTTATGATCCTGACTCGATAATTATTCTTGGTACGTCAGATGAAATGGTTACGAAGATTGCAAAGGTACTTGAATTGCCGGAAATCTCAGATACTATTAGAATACAGGATGTTGCAACTGAAGAAGAAATCAATAAGGCTCTTTCAATAAGAAGAGACGAAGGCAAGCATGTTATTCCTGTTCCGACTTTTGAAATAAAAAAGCACTTTTCGGGATATTTTCTTGATCCATTAAGATTTTTCAAGCCAAAGGATAGTAATAATGAGTTACCATTTGTTGCTGATAAATCAGTTGTAAGACCTACATTCAGTTATCTTGGTAAATATGTAATTTCGGATAATGTAATTAATAATATGGTTGATTATTTAATCATACATGTTGAAGGTGTATATAAAACTGTAAAATCAAGAGTGACAAATATGACTGCAGGAGCAATTATTGATATTGAAGTTTCAATAGAATACGGATGTTATATACCGGATATTTTAAATGCAATACAACTAAAAGTGTGTGAAGAAATGGAAAAACTTACAGGTTTAAATATCATATGTGTAAATGTTACCGCAAAGACTTTGCATGTAGACCAGAATTAAAAAAACTACCGTAGGGTAGTTTTTTTAATATATAGGAAAGTTATCTCCAAATTTTATTTTGCGGGGCGGATTTCCGAGTTAACATTTTTTTGTAGCTGAGCTTCTGGAGCTTTTTTGTTTTCAACTGATTGAGATTCAGACTGACTGAATTTTGTATTCAAAATGACTATTTCAACTCTTCTATTCTTTGCGCGCCCGGCATCTGTAGCATTGTCGGCAATTGGACGGAATTCTCCATACCCTATCTCCGAAAGAGTCAGGGGATTTAAACCTACTTTATCAACAAACATCCTCAAAACGTTTGTTGCTCTTGATGCAGATAAGTCCCAGTTTGATGGGAAGTCCCCGCTTGAAATAGGAACATTGTCTGTATGGCCCTCAATCCTGATATATTGTCCTTGGCTTGCTAAGAGTATCTTGCCAATACTTCTTAATATTTTATCTGCCTGTGGAGTTAAATCGGCATAACCGCTATTAAAAAGAACTCTATCTACTATTCTGATTGCGACTCCTCTTTCTTCAAGAGTAACAGAAATTGAAGATTGGAGACCTTCTTTCTTAGCAAGGGCTTCGACCTTTTTCTTAATTTCTTTTAACCTATTTTGTTCAGCCTTTTCCTTTTCGGCATTATTAATTTCCAGATGAAATCCGTTGTTTCCTTGTACTTGTGAAATACCAGGACTTTCTCCAACGATTTCTTTTGAACCTGATAATGCACCATTAAGAGAATCGGAAATTTGTTTGAACTTTGCGGCATCCTGTTGGCTGATTGAATAAAGGATTATAAAAAATGTAAGAAGGAGGGTTATTAGGTCCGAATATGTGAGCATCCATCGCTCGGATTTATCTTTCTCCGGTTCAGGAGGAGATTGGTTTGCCATTTATTATCACCCCTCTGCGCTGACGCCTTCTTCTTCTTTGTTTTGTGATGGCGTTTTTCCACTCAACTGTTCTAGCAGTGAAAGATTTAGCTTTTCCTTTATGATTCTTGGATTCTCTCCAGCTTGAATGGAAAGAAGTCCTTCAATAATAAGGTCATTAATCGCTTTTTCTTTTTTCCCTTTTGTTTTTATCTTTGCGGCTAATGGAAGCCATACAAGGTTAGCAATGCCTATACCAAATAATGTTGCTATAAAAGCGAGTGCAATTTTGGCGCCTAACTCATTTGGATTTGAAAGGTTACTGAGAACACTTATGAGACCTAAAACTGTTCCAACGATACCCATGGTTGGTGAATAGCCACCTGCGGCCTCAAAAATTGTTGCACTTGCATGAAATTCATTTTCATGAAGAAATGTTTCTCTAACCAATATATCTTTTATTACTTCTGTTTCTATACCATCAACAACCAGACTTAAACCCTTTCGGACAAGAGGATTCGGATTTGATTGTGTATCCTGTTCCAGACTTAATAGCCCGTCTTTTCGAGCCTTTTCTGATAAGTCGGCGAGTTGGTTTATAATATCAATCTCATTATACTCCTTTTGAATAAATGCAATCTTACTGGTTTTAAGTGCCCTTTTTATATCGGCAAATGGAAAAGAAATCATGATGGCACCGAAGGTTCCCCCAAAAATTATCATTAAAGCGGTAGGCTGTAAAAGACCTAAAGGGCTTCCACCTTCCATTATAAAGGCTGTAAGTATCATACCAAATGCTAAAATAAGGCCGGAAATTGTTGCTAAATCCATATACTCAACTCCCAAATTAATAATTTGTCACTTATTTATTACATTACTTATTATAAATAAGGAATAAAAACTTTACAATTGAGGAAAATCCTTTTTGGATATGACTCGACAAGAAACATGTAGTAACACTACTTTTATCGGATGGCGACATATAAATATTAACACAAAATAAAAATAATTATTATTAAATTTATTAAATCTGTATTAATTTTTTGCAAATTACTTCAAATTTCAATTTTTTTATTGTAAAATATGTTTGCTTATGTCTGACATTATGTAAATTAAGGAATTTAGCCATTCTAGCCAGATTAAATATGAATAGAGTTAATTAAATGAAATTTACGAGTAATACAGAAAAATTGTTAATTAAAAAATCTATACCCTTATTTGTAGTAGCTTTACTAATATCCCTGTTGCTTTTTTATTTTAATATTCGAATATTATTAGCTCTAACGATTGGATATATTGTTAGCCTTATTAGGCTGAGAGGGTTGTCTGAAATGATAAAAAATATGTTATCTAGCACAAGCATTTCAGGTCCGGTCGTTATAAAATATTTTGTTATCCAATTGCTTACAGTAGTTCTATTGTTTATTTCTTCAGGTAAATCATTACAAACTTTTTTTGCGGTTTTTATTGGAATAAGCATTACTACGTTGACAATTATGATTAATGCAGTTACTGAGGCAATAGGTATTACAAAAAACAACTTTGAATAAAATTTAAATAAAAAAGGGAACTGCTTCATCTGACGTTCTTATATACAAGTGATATGCTGCGCATTATTGCGTTGTACATATATTCAAAAATTTTAGTATTAAGATTAAGTTTAAGCAATAAAGAATATTAGAAGAAAGGAGATGTGAAATGAGTCAACAAGCAACTATTGCAGTAGAAGATACTGCAATACAGAATACTAATGCTGAAGTTACAACTAGAGTTGAAGTGAAGACCAGCGGGCATGGAATAGCAAAAGAAGGAAAAAATGCAGAACATGGTGCCGAAAAAGAAAGCCTGGGATCAGAACTAACAGCTAAAATGCAAAAAATTACTTATGAAAGTATTAAAGTGGAAGTGCCTGGTTTTGATATTCTTAATTATCACATAAAACCATTTACGGTAAACTTTAATGAATCTATTTTTACAATGTGGGTTCTAACTGCGATAATCATTATCGGAGCCATTGTTATTACAAGAAAATTCGAAAAATTTCCTGGTAAAGTGCAGAATTTTGCAGAGATGCTTGTAGAAGGTATAAACAGTTTGACCAAGACGATGGTAGGTCATCATTGGAAACCTTTCGCCCCATATTTTGGAACAATTATGATATTCCTTGCGTTTTGTAATACAATTGGAATGCTTGGAATACCTGAGTTTCATATAGGGGGATTTTTATTTCCAGGACTTAGACCTCCAACAAAGGACATAAATCTTCCCGCAGCACTTGCTTTAATGACAATACTGCTTGTTATTGGAAGCCAGCTTAAATATAAAGGCATTGGTGGTACAATAAAAAGCTGGTTTGAACCAATTCCGATTATGCTGCCGTTTAAACTGATGGAGTACATAATCAAGCCGCTTTCTCTCTGCTTGCGTCTATTCGGTAACGTTTTTGGAGCATTTGTAATGATGGAGTTAATAACAATAGTTTCAAGAAGATTATTACTTCCACCGATATTTAGTCTTTATTTTGACATATTTGATGGTTTATTACAGGCATTTATATTTACGTTCTTATCAATGCTTTATATTGAAGAAGCTATAGAATAAAAAGGGGGTGAAATTATAATGGAAGCAAATGGATTAATGGGAATAGCAGCAGGTATTGCAGCTCTAACAGGTATGGGAGCAGGAATAGGTATAGGTATAGCTACAGGTAAGGCAGCTGAAGCTGTATCAAGACAGCCAGAAGCTGATGGCAAGATAACCAAAAACTTCGTTTTAGGTATCGCTCTTGCTGAAGCAACTGCAATTTATGGTCTTATCGTTGCAATACTTATATTCACAAAGCTTTAATTTTAACAAAGCCTGATTGTATCAGGCCAACTAGACATGGGCAATAGGCATAGGGCTATTGCGGATATATATTTCGGATGGTCTTATGTCTTAGCTTGCGTCATCAATTGGGAGGAGAAAGATGCTCAATTTTGATTTTACATTTTTGTTAGTAATAATTAATATATTATTTTTATATTGGATACTTAAAAAAATTCTTTTCAAGCCTGTAACAAATTTTATGGAAAACAGGGCTAATTCTATAAAAGAAATGTTTGAGTCTGCTCAATCTAATAAAGAGCAAGCCGAAGTAATGAGGGCTGAGCTTAAAGAACAGCTTGACAAAGCTGTAGAAGAAGCAGAAAAGATTGTAAATGAATCCAGAACTAAGGCTGAAAAGCAGTATGAAGAAATTCTTAATAAAGCAAAAGAAGATGCAAAATCTCTTGTTGAAAAAGCTCAAAGAGATATTGAAATAGAAAGAAAGAGCATGGTTAATGAACTTAAGGCTCAGATTGCGGGTATTGCACTTTCTGCTGCTTCAAAAGTTATTGCAAAAAATATGGATAATGAAATCAACAAAAAGCTTGTTGACGATTTTATTGATGAGGTAGGTGCTGCATAATGCCACTTGTTGAAAAAAGATATGCTGAAGCATTAATAAGAATTGGCGTGGAGCATAAGTTGATTGATACATTTCAGGCGGATTTAGAAACTATTGAGACTACAATTAGTGAGAATATGGAGCTTAGAAAATTTTTAAACAATCCAAGCTTGAAAAGTAATAGTAAGAAAGGGTCTATTGAGAAGATATTCGGAAAGGAAGTTCATAAGGACACTGTTAACTTTTTAAAAGTTCTTATTGATAAAGGAAGAATGAAAAACTTTTCCGAAATTGTTGAACAATATAGATTACTTGCTGACGAAATAAAGAAATGCCTTAATTTAAAAGTAATATCTGCTGAAGTACTTTCTGATAGCCAGATTAAAAAACTTGGCGAGAAATTAAGAGTTCAGTATGGCAGTCAGAATGTAAAGGTTGACAGTACTATTGATTCATCTATACTTGGTGGAGTCATTGTAAAAATTGGTGACAAGATGATAGATGGAAGTGTTAAAGGCAAGTTAGACAGAATGAAAAGCGCAATGGGCTGATAATTTTGGAGTTTACAGTTGACAGTTTACAGTTGACAGTTAAAGACAAGGATTGAAAACCACAAAACCATTGTAATGTTGCATTGTGTACTCTGATTACTAGTTTCTAACTGTAAACTGTACACTGTACACTGTAAACTGGATATAAACAAGAGGAGGGTAAAAATGAAAGCAAGACCTGAAGAAATTAGTTCAATATTGAAACAACAAATAGAAAACTATGATATGAAAACCAAGGAAGAAGATATTGGTTATGTTCTACAAACTGGTGACGGTATTGCAAGAATATATGGACTTGAGGGAGTTACATATGGAGAACTTCTTGACTTTGGAAATAACATCTTTGGTATGGCACTAAACCTTGAAGAAGATAACGTTGGTTGTGTGCTTTTTGGTGGTGAGTCAGAAGTTAAAGAAGGTACAATAGTAAAAAGGACAAAGAGAATGGTTGAAGTGCCAGCCGGAGATGCTCTTATAGGTAGAGTTGTTGATGCGCTTGGTAGACCAATCGATGGAAAAGGTGAAATCAAAACCGATAAGTTCAGACCTATTGAATTCCTAGCACCTGGCGTTATTGATAGAAAGTCGGTTAATAAACCAGTGCAAACAGGTATTATGGCGATAGATTCTATGATACCAATCGGAAGAGGACAGAGAGAACTTATAATTGGTGACAGACAAACTGGTAAAACAGCAGTTGCAATTGATACAATAATCAATCAAAAAGGAAAGAACATGATTTGTATCTATGTTGCAATTGGACAAAAAGCTTCTTCGGTTGCTTCGATTGTTAATTTGCTTGAACAAAAAGGCGCAATGGAGTATACCATAATTGTTTCCTCAACAGCAAGCGAAATGTCTACAATTCAGTATATTGCACCTTACTCTGGTTGTGCAATGGCAGAAGAATTCTTATATGCACAAGGAAAAGATGTACTAATAATATATGATGATTTGTCAAAACATGCACAAGCATATAGAGCAATGTCACTTCTTCTGAAAAGACCTCCAGGAAGAGAAGCATATCCTGGTGATGTTTTCTACTTGCATTCAAGGCTTCTTGAAAGATCTGTTAGACTTAGCGATGAATTAGGTGGTGGTTCAATAACAGCATTACCAATTATTGAAACACTTGCAAGTGATGTTTCAGCTTACATTCCTACAAATGTTATCTCAATAACAGATGGTCAGATATACCTCGAATCAGAATTATTCTTTTCTGGTATTAGACCTGCTGTTAATGTTGGTTTGTCAGTTTCCAGAGTTGGAGGGTCTGCACAAATCAAGGCAATGAGAAAGGTTGCAGGAAAGCTAAGACTTGGTCTTGCACAATTCAGAGAACTAGCAGCGTTTGCACAGTTCGGTTCAGAACTTGACAAAAACACTAGAGATAGCTTGATGCAAGGTGAAAGACTTGTTGAAACATTAAAACAAGATCAATACTACACCATGCCTGTTGAACATCAGGTTATTGTTCTGTACTCTGGTATAAATGGTTACTTAATGGATATTAACACAAAGCAAGCTCAACAATTCAACGCTGGATTGATTGAATTTGTTGGTGAAAAGTATCCTGAAGTTTACAAATCGATTGTTGAGTCTGGTGAGTTGAAAGCAGAAACAGAAGAAATGCTTAAAAAGGCGATTGAAGAGTATAAGGCCACAAGGTTTAGAGCATAAGATTTGTAAAGTTGGTAGTTGGTGGTAACTCTGTTATTTTAACAGAGGCGTAAGGGATGGGTTAAGACCACGAACCACGAACATGACATTACTGAAGGGAATACATCCAAAAGGTAGGTGAGATGAAGAAAGATGGCTAATGCTAGAGAAATTAAGCTCAGAATGAAGAGCATTAAACAGACTAAAAAAATTACTAATGCGATGAAGCTTATGTCGGCGCAAAGACTAAAAAAGTCTAGAATGCAACTTGATCAAGCCCTTCCGTTTTTCAAGAAGGTTCAAGAAACAATAGCTGACATTATTCTTCGTACAAAGGATATAGATGTAAAGTACTTCGAACAAAGAGAAAAGAAGCCAGAAAAGAAATCTCTTTATATCGTAATTGCCGGAGACAAGGGTCTTGCAGGTGGATATAACAGTAATGTTTTGAAGCTTGCAGAACGAAGCATAAAAGATAAGAATGATTCGATTCTTTTGACAATTGGTAATATGACACACAGTTATTTCAAAAGGAAGTCATATAACATCTTAAATGAATATGCTTATCCTTCGCAGAATCCTTCGGTATATAGAGCTAGAGAGATTGGAGAAGTTGTAATTGAAGAATTCTTAAATGGCAATGTAGATGAAGTTTATATTGTGTATACGCAGATGATAAGCGCTTTAAGGCTTGAACCACAAGTATTACAATTATTACCATTGGATATTGATCATCTTAAGGATATCGATCTTACAACACCTAGAAGGGCAACATTTTTGTACGAACCATCTCCAATGGCAGTATTTGATACTTTGGTTCCAAAGTATTTAAAAGGAATATTGTATGGTGCATTAGTTGAGTCATTTACAAGTGAGCTTAGCGCAAGAATGACTGCAATGGATAGTGCAACAGCAAATGCAGACAAAATTATAAAGAAATTGACATTATCATATAATAGAGCACGTCAATCTGCAATCACACAAGAAATATCAGAAATTGTGGGTGGCGCGGCGGTACTTTAGACAATGGCTATGCCATTGTCTGGTTGGTAGTTGGTGGTTAGTAGTTGGTAAAGATTCAAAGCAAAGCTTGAATCCGCAAACCACGAACCAAGAACCACGAACAATAATAAGTAATGAGGGAGTGTAAAATATGCCACAAAATGTAGGAAAAATTATGCAGGTTATCGGACCGGTTTTAGACGTAAAGTTTGACCAAGGTTCACTTCCTGCAATATTTAACGCGGTACAAATAGTAAAAGAGGATCACAAGATTGTTGCAGAGGTTATGCAGCACCTTGGTAATGACACAGTTAGATGTGTTGCTATGTCATCAACAGATGGTCTTGCAAGAGGAATGGAAGCTACTGACACAGGAGCGCCTATAACGGTGCCTGTTGGAAAAGGAGCACTTGGAAGAGTATTCAATGTGTTGGGAGAAGCAATTGACAAACAAGGTGAAGTAAAGGCTTCAGAGTATTTACCAATACATAGACCAGCACCAGCATTCACAGAACAAAAACCTGCGACAGAAATGCTTGAAACAGGAATCAAGGTAGTTGACCTTCTTGCTCCTTATGCAAAGGGTGGTAAGATTGGATTGTTTGGCGGAGCAGGAGTTGGTAAAACAGTTCTAATAATGGAACTTATCAGAAACATTGCACATGAACATGGTGGTTTCTCTGTTTTCGGTGGTGTTGGCGAGCGTTCAAGAGAAGGAAATGACCTCTGGAACGAAATGAAGGAATCAGGGGTTATGGAAAAGACGGCAATGGTGTTTGGTCAAATGAATGAGCCTCCTGGTGCAAGAATGAGAGTTGGACTTACAGCTCTTACAATGGCTGAATATTTCAGAGACGAAGAGGGACAAGACGTTCTTTTGTTTATAGACAATATATTCAGATTTGTTCAAGCGGGCTCTGAGGTTTCCGCTCTACTTGGTAGGGTACCTTCAGCGGTTGGTTACCAGCCGACACTCGCAACAGATGTTGGAGCATTGCAAGAAAGAATTACATCAACAAAGAAGGGTTCTGTTACATCTGTTCAGGCTATATACGTTCCTGCCGATGACTTGACAGACCCTGCACCAGCAACAACATTTGCTCACTTGGATGCAACAACAGTTCTTTCAAGAGCAATATCTGAAAAAGGTATTTATCCAGCGGTTGACCCACTTGATTCTACTTCAAAGATTCTTGACCCAAGAGTTGTTGGGCAAGAGCATTATGAAGTAGCAAGAAAGGTTCAAGCTATACTGCAAAGATATAAGGAATTACAAGATATTATTGCGATTCTTGGTATGGATGAGTTGGCTGAAGACGATAAATTGGTTGTTTTCCGTGCAAGAAAAGTTGAAAAGTTCTTTTCACAACCGTTCTTCGTTGCGGAAGCATTCACCGGAACACCAGGTAAATATGTTCCAATCAAAGATACCATTGCAGGATTTAAGGAAATTATTGAAGGTAAGTTAGATGATATTCCTGAAAACTGCTTCTTGCTGGCTGGAACTATTGATGAGGTAAAAGAGAAAGCTGCAAAGCTGTAGGGGGTATGAAAAATGTCAACATTTTATCTTGAAGTAGTAACTCCCGAAAGGAAGTTTTTTGAGGGCCAGGCAGAAATGATTATAGTTCATACTCCAGATGGTGAAATTGGTATACTGAAAGACCATGAACCTGCTGTTGTAGCGGTTGAGTCTGGGGCTATCAGGATTCTTGTGGATGGAGTATGGAAAGAAGCAGCTATTACTCCTGGATTTATGGAGGTAACTAGTGAAAAGACGATTCTGCTTGTAGATACAGCTGAATGGCCTGAAGAAATTGATATAAACAGGGCTAAAGCTGCTAAAGAAAGAGCAGAAGAGAGACTTCAACAAAAAATGGCATACGTGGAGTATATAAGGTCTCAAGCTTCTCTGGCAAGAGCACTTGCAAGATTAAGAGTAACAAAGCAAATAAAGTAAAAAATAAGGCAGGCGTTAAGCCTGCCTTATCTATTAATAATTCCAAAAGACAAAGTTATTGCGGAAATTACCATATTTGGCGATTTTATGTTGAAAAAAAATAGTATTTATTATAATATTATATTAAGGAAAAAATTACTAAGGAGGATACTATGAATTACATTGGCTTTTGGAAGAGAGTGTTGGCATCATTAATTGACTGGTTGGTAATGTTAATACCAGGAATGATAGTTGGTGCGATTATAGGTGCGATAGCACCACTTATACTTTTAACGAGCAGATCAGAGACCGCAGCTATAGGTGCATCATTTGGTATAGCTATATTAAGCAACATTGTGATGACACTTCTGTACTGGTTATATTATGCATGTATGGAAAGTTCTACATTACAGGGAACAGTTGGTAAGCTGGCATTAGGAATAAAAGTAGTTGATTTAAACGGAGATAAAATAACATTTACAAGAGCTACAGGAAGATATTTTAGTAAAATAGTTTCAGGACTAATACTTTGTATTGGCTACATTATGGTTGCTTTCACTGATAAGAAACAGGGGCTTCATGATATTATGGCAGGAACATTGGTTATAAAAAAATAAATAAAAATGGGATGTTGCTTTTATAAGGCAATATCCCATTTTTTTTATGCATTTATTTCTTTTAGAGCTTGTTTCTTAAATACATGTATTAGTTCAGGTGATGTTATTTAGCTTTATAATCTTATCAATAACTTCAAATAGTTCCTTAATATCAATTGGCTTTGATATGTATTCATCCATACCGGCAGATAAAAACTTTTCCTTGTCACCTTTAAGTGCATATGCTGTAACAGCTATTATTGGAATATGGTTTCCGGTAGATGCTTCTTTACTTCTGATTAGTTCGGTTGCTTGTATTCCATCCATTTCAGGCATTTGAATATCCATAAAGACAATATCGAATTCTTTTTTATTGAGGATGTCCAATGCCTCTTTACCATTGGTTACAAGCTCAACTTTATAGTCTCTTTTTTTGAGCATTTGATTTATTACAATTTGGTTGACTCTATCATCTTCTGCCACAAGAATATTGAGTATATTTGAAGATTTTTTAATTGTATAATCGAAATTTTCTTTATTTAATTTTAAAGTATCTTTATATTGGAATTTAGCAGTAAAATAAAATGTACTACCTTTCCCTTTTTCACTTTCTATCCAAATTACACCGCCCATCATTTCTACCAGTTTTTTTGAGATTGCAAGACCTAATCCAGTACCGCCATATTTTCTGGTAATAGAGCCATCAACCTGACTAAAGCTTTTAAATAGCTTATCTACTTCATTTTTTGCTATTCCTATACCGTTATCTGATACAGAAAATTGAAGCTGTATGTATTCTTCAGTTTTTGCTTTTGTTACGACATTTATTGTTATGAACCCATCATCTGTAAATTTTACTGCATTACTGATAAGATTATTCAATATTTGCTGTAGTTTGTTTGGGTCGCCAATTTGTATTTCAGGTATAGTGCTATCGATGTTAAATGATAATTTTATTCCTTTTTCGTTAGCTCGGGTGTAATGAGGTTTAACGGTCTTTTCTATAACTTCACGAATATTAAAATCAATATTTTCTAATATCATTTTACCTGCTTCAATTTTAGAATAATCCAGCACATCGTTAATAACCCTTAAAAGACCATCTGAGCATGTTTTAATAATATCAAGGTTTTCTTTTTGGTCTTCTGATAAATTGGTCATAAGGGTAAGGTTAGTCATTCCAACTATACCATTAAGAGGAGTACGGATTTCATGGCTCATATTTGCAAGGAATTCGCTTTTTGCTCGATTGGCAGAGTCGGCTTCTTCTTTGGCCTTTTGCAGTTCATCTTCTACAGTCTTGCGCTGAATAGCAAGAGCATATAAATAAGAAAGTCTTTCAGTCAATTCATGTTTCTTTTCATCCGTAATGAAGGGAGCATTTTCTGCAAGA
>Ga0074198_1001886_pt1 | contig 12348 bp, 10 predicted proteins | sample EPASupsiteSAE323_FD_64527 | JGI IMG/M metagenome (GOLD analysis project Ga0074198, IMG submission 64527) | Bioremediated contaminated groundwater from EPA Superfund site, New Mexico - Sample SAE3-23 | ecosystem: Environmental > Aquatic > Deep subsurface > Groundwater > Contaminated ...
GATGAAATGGCGGCGCCTGAAACGTTAAGCGTAACGTCCGACGAGCCGTCTATTTTAACGATATAGCCTTTGCCTTTTGAAAGGCTCGTTAACGTGCCTTCGTTTAAGCTTAAAAAACCGCCGGCATTGGCGCTGTATAAGTAAATATCGAGCACCGCGCCGTTTAAAGACTTAAACTGCTGCGGGGTAATCGAAATATCCGTCGTAAAGCTTATGAAATTAAAACCGGGTTTTAATGTGATCCCCTGGCTGGTCTGCGCGAATGCGGAAACCGCGAACATCATTATAACGGCTATGGCTATTATAATTTTTCTGTACATTATTTTCTCCCTCCAAATATCTTGTAAAATAGTAAACAATTATATTATAATAAAAGCATAACTGAACTTTAAATTATTATTTTACTTCTACGCCCTTGCCGCCGTTATCGTATTTATCCTGGGGCGAGCTGTATATCATAAAATTGACTTTCTTGCTTGTCTTGAAAGTGGCGGTATGTTTCAATCCGTCGGCGGTCGTAACCTGATGGAATTCTGACCATAGAGGGGCGTTGTTGAAAGAAAAATCTGATGTCACCACATACGCTTTTTGAACAGGCGATGAAGTTTGATAATTTACTGTAACGCTGTCGCCCGTTTTTTCTACTTTAACCGATTCGGCGATTACGGTGTTCGAACCGGAAAGAGGAACCTGTTCGTTAACGACCGCGCTCGAGCCGCCGCCGCCGCAACCAGCGAGCGTAGCTAACACGAAACATACCATGATAAGAGACATAATTTTTTTGAAATTAAACATTAAGATACCTCCTATGAATTTTGTTTTTTTACATTTATAAAATAAAAAAGACACCAATCGAAATTTCATTTTTCGTTTGATATCTTTTCATAATTTAAAAACTCCTTAAAATAAAGTTTTTAAGCTTGATTTTGGTTATATTTTTAAAAAACTTCATACTCACGCACAATTTTAAATAGCGAATTTATTTTATCATCATACTAAAAAAATGTCAACAATTAAGATGATTTTCTTTTAGAAAACTTCCGGACGCAATTCTTACTATCCCCAAATACCTTAATGGTATTTTTTACAGCGTTATTTTGGTTCATTTTTTTGTGTCCGTAGAAAAAATAAAAACCTTTCATTAATCTTAAAAGTACAAATAATTGTATAAATATGAACGTACATTTAAAAGAACGCATAAATAAAGAGGCTGTTTATGTATAACTGTTCCTTTTAAATAACCCATCATCACGGCTAATGCCAAATTTAATATTAACAAGCGTTTTGATGCTTTCCAGTTTTCCTTCCAGTTTGCATTCTTCTTTGAACCTCTGGATGCTTTCAGTTAACATCGGTATTATCTCTCAGGGAGCCGCTAATTTATTAAAAATTGATGATTTGATTGATTATATGCGGAAAATGTGATAAGATTATAACATGAAAAAGAGCTTTAGTGAGAATCAATCGGCTATAAAAGAGTGGCTGGGGCATGTGAATTATGATTTGAAAACGGCCGAAGCTATGCTTGAAACTGGACGTTATTTATACGTCGGGTTTTTGTGCCAGCAGGCGATCGAAAAACTATTAAAGGCTTTATATGTAAAAGAATACCAGGCAACACCTCCTTACGTTCATAATTTAAGCAAATTGATCGATTTTCTTTCTTTTAAAAATGAAATTGACGAAGAAAAATTTGAATTTATAGACGAATTAAACAGCCTCTATATTAAATCAAGATACGGTTGTCCGGTTGAAAAAATAGCCAAAATATTCAAGAAAAAGCAGGCTGCAGATTTTTACGAAAAAACCGAAAGGCTTATAAAATGGTTAAAATCAAAGCTGAAATAAAAAATAAAATCTTAAAATACTACGGCCTTATAAAAAAAGAGTTTCCCGTAGAAAAAATTTTTATTTTCGGTTCTTACGCGAGAGGCGCCGAAAAAGAATTCAGCGATATAGATGTCGGCGTAGTGTTAAATCTAGCGGCTAAAAATGAAATTAAAATTTCAGCAAAATTATGGAGTTTGGCCAGAAAAATCGACGCCTCTATCGAACCGTTCTGCATTTTTAAAAAGGACTTCGATAATCATCCGAAAGCAAGCGTGCTTGAAGACATAATTAAAAGCGGAATAGACTTGACGCCCGCTTCGCCATCTTAATCGGCGCTGCCAATATATCCTTTATATTCTATAATAACTCTTCACTCACACATTTTCAAGAACCGTTCAAATACAAATAAAAAAGGAAGGCGGTTTGATCCTGTTATCAACTTTTCTTCTAATTCTCATCAATTTAAGCGTATCGTCAACAATATCGCCGTTAAATTCATCGGATATCACGGCGACATCGATGTCGCTGTCTTCATCTTATTTCACCAATCGTAAAATGATTTTTCGTCAATTTTTCCGTAGGGGCAGGGCTCGCCCCTGCCCTGTATCTGTCGCAAATTATGTTTTGTTTACCCATATTCGGGGTACCTGCCTGAATCAGGGCACCCGCAAGGGGCGCCCCTACGATTAAAACGCAATGCAAATGATTCGGCATTATCACATATTCATCGATAATTATTCCAACATAACGTTTTTCGAATAATCATAATTTTTCAACCGTATCGAACACCTGTAAAATTTAATCATACGCTATTTACCCACACGAAATAAGAAAGAGCCATTAATTTCATTCGGCTTACAAAAATCTTTTAGTATTTCGACTACCTTAAGTAATCCCAAAAACGGGTTTACACAAACTATTTTACGCTACCAAAAACCGTGTGAAAATTTAGTTTTTTTGAATTACAATATTCTATAAACTTCGACGGCTTCATCCTTGCCCTTTAATTTAGCTTCTCCTGCTTTTTCAAAGCTGACGCCGGCCATGGATTTTGAAATTTTATTATAAACCGACGACGTTAAAAGAATATCGGCCCCATAATCCTTGGTTTTAGATTCTACGCGCGAGGCGATGTTAACGGTATCGCCTATCACCGTATATTCAAGGCGGCTCGAAGTGCCTATATTTCCGGCGACAAGAGTCCCGGTATGTATTCCTATTCCAAATTTTAATTCCCCTGCCGGTTTTATTCCATTTTTATTAAAATCGGCCAGGGCCGAACGCATTTTAATGGCCGAAACCACGGCGTCACGAACGTGGTCGGTCGAGCCGAGCGCGGGGATATATATGGCCATAACCGCGTCTCCTATAAATTTATTGACGATTCCATGATTTTCTATTATCGGAGCGGTCACATATGAAAAATAAGAATTCAGCATTTCTACTACTTCTTTAGCGCTTATCTTTTCTGAAATGCCCGTAAAATTTCTTATATCGCAAAATAATACGCTCGCTTCCACTTCTTCACCGCCGAGGTCCATTTTTCCGCTCTTTAAAAGCTCCCGGACTACTTCAATGGATACGTATTTTCCGAACGTTTCGCGCAGCAGCTCGCGCTCTTTAAGCTGATCGGCCATTACATTAAAATGAGCTTTTATACTGGCTATTTCATCGGTGAAATAAATCCTGCTTTTAACGTCGAAATCGCCGTCCGATAGTTTTTTCATTTTTTCGGTAAGCCCTTCTATCGGCTTTTGAAAGCTGCTGACTATAAAGGCGAGGCCAAGGACCATGGGCGTAAACGAACCGATCAGAATAAGATTATTAATGGCGTCTATTTGATCGCCTGTCACCGCAAAAGAATTTCTAATATATAAGTAAAGCAACAATATAGGAATAACGCCGGTTGATATAAAAAGCATAATTATTTTACCTGATATCGATATTTTAAATCCTTCTTTAATCTTGTATAACTCTTCTTTATCATAAAGCGAGTTTATAAAATCGAAAGAATTTTTAAATATAAGGTTATCTAAAAATACTATGGCGAAACAAAATTGCACGACAACCGCAATAGACACTGCCGGAAGATTATATTTTAAAAAATCCGTCCATATTATGTGAGATCTATATATAATGATATGGGTTGCAATTTTAGCGGCATATACCGATAAAAAAATTAAAAATATATCCTTATATAAAAATGCTATTTTTTTTCTGATCAAATTTTTTCTTTCAGGTGTCGGATTTCTTGAAAATTGCCATAACGGATAAAACCATGCTAAAAACATAATAATCATAAAAATAAAACCGAACATCGCCCAATTAAAACGTATATCGGTTCCATATCTTATTATGCGATTTATAATATTTATATCCGACACGCCGGTAACTGAAAAATAATAAAAAACGGTAATTATGGTATCTATGCCGAGCACATAAAATGGAGTTATTAATATTTGATACATGCCTTTCAAATTTACTTTTTTAGATTCCAACTTCAACAACTGCCTTGTAATATTATATGAAAATTATAGCATTGATTTTATCAAATAAAGATATCCATTTCAATATGTTTTTATATAAGTTTTTTTGCGGCGCCTTGACATGGAAGGTTTTAAACTTTATAATTGATGTGTAAATTTTTCATTGATTAATTTATTTTTTAAAAAGGCGGTTTTCTTATGAAGAAATTTAAACTCGGATTTTATGCGCTGACGGCTTTAACTGCGTTTTCGATCATCTGCCAGTCTCCGGCGATTGCAGATACCAGTTCTTCGGCCCGCGCAGCCTACGATAAATATACAAGCAGTTATAACGAGTTTAAAAAAGCCGTAGAAAACAACCTCGATGAAGAAACCATTAAAAAATATTCCGAAATATATAAAGCCGATCTCGAAAATTATAAAAAATTAACGCAATCAAATAACGAATATGAATCCGGCAAATCGGCCGAAATATCTTTAGCCGAAGGCGCATCCGCCAAAAACGCGGCATTTATAGCGGCAGCCGAAACTCCACTCGAAAAAGCCATACTTCAAATTCATACCGGCGAAAATTCAAAACTCGACGAAGCGATTTCGACGTTAATTAAAATTTCCGAAAATTCTAAAAATAAATCGGAAATCGAGCGGGCAAAATATGAACTTGCCGGAGCTTATGTAATAAAAAAAGAATACGCTAAAGCCGAAGAATTATTAAAAAGCGCGGCAGCCGACGCTTCGAACCCGATGAACCGCGATGCTGAAAAATCGCTTGAAACCCTTAATTATCTTAAAAAAAGGGCCGATTTATCGAATATTGCGCTCAAAGCCAGAACTGACGCCATAAATAAAAAAGAAGCTTACGAAGGAATTTCATGGAAAAATCCTTTCAAAAAACTTGCCGCAGGAATTTCAAAAGTCAAATCGGCGCTTTCTTATAGAAAATCGATGACCGGCCTAAAAAGCTTCGACGGCGATGGAAAAAAAGGCTTCATCGAAGTTACAAAAACTTTTATTACCGATGTTTTCAAAAAACGCTTAACCGTCGACGACTGCAATACAACCGAAAATAAGCTCATATCCGGCGAAATAATATGGAAAAAGAGGCAGCGCCTGGCTGCGTTACTCGAAAATAGCGACGGCGTATATAAAATATGCAACGTTAGATGGGGTTTTTACGGCTCCGGCGATGAAGACCAAACTATCCCGAAATGGAGAAGCGTAACTATCGATACAAAAGCCGTCAAGGAAGCTTATCTGGTAATAAAACCCTTTGCACCCGAATGGATAGCGGGACATTGCTTTTTCATGTTCGAATTCGACGAATCTCATCCGGTTGTAACCGAATATGGTGAAAAAACCTACGGATTCATAGTTTCGATGGAAGCGCGCCAGAAACAGGGCGAAAGTTATAGTTTCACGGGCAGTTTCGGCGTAGCTTATTTATTGCTGTCAAAAGAAGATTATATTCAAATTTGTTCGATAAACGGCAGCAGATTAATTCCTTATAAACTAAAGCTCTCCGGCGAGCAAAAGAAAGGCCTTATTGTAAAAGCGATCGAAGAGTCGCTTGAAGAACGCGGCATGGAAAGATACGAACTTTTCGAAAATAACTGCACCAATATTCTTTTTGGAATGTTAAACGCGGTGCTCCCCGAAGATCAGCGTTTCAAGGAATGGATAATAAAAGGCATCCTTTATAATAAGCTTCTCGCCATTCCTAAGGCAGCGCCTAAATTCTTGAAAAAGCACGATCTTATAGCGGAAATAATGCCGACTATATATCCGGATAAAAATAACGCAATCGATAAAACCGGAAAACTTCTCGAAGGTGCCGAACTGGTTTCCGCCTCAAAAAGCCTTTCAGAATTAACCGATCTTGCCGGAAACGTTAAATCGGCTATGTTAAAAGCTATAGACAATCAGAGCCTCAACAGGGAAAAAATAAAGAAACTCTTTTACGACCAAGAATCGTCAATGATATTTTCGCTGAATATTCCTGGAGTATTTCCGGAAGAAAGCGAAAAAAGCGCATTTTCAATCGATGAAACCGCATTTATAACCGAATTAAACGCGGCCGCTTCGAGCGAAGAGCTAAAAACATATATAGAAAGCCTGTTTAGTAATTACATTAAGGCGCTTGAAGAAAGGATGAAAATATATCCTGATGTTTCAAAATATATGTCCAACGATCTCAAATCGTTGGAAAAACGTATAAATGACTGATAATTCAATACTTGTAGGTTACTGCCCTAAAAACAAAATATGTATTTATGTAGATCCGCGAACCAGCGATAAATTAAAAATAATCGACGGCCCGGTTTCATATGAAATGAACAGAACCGAATTCGGCGAATTAATTGAATTCACCGAAAACTGCGTTAACCAATCGAAAATAGAAACTCAAAAAACGAATATTATTAAATCAATATTTTCTATCTCTTATAAAAACGATAAAAACCGGTCTGCATTTTTTCTTGAAAACGGCAATATAAAATTAAAATGGCTTAACTACGTTAAAATTTTTATTCCCAAAAATTTTATAGCCTTTTTTGAAACGATTAAAATCGCTTCATTAAAAGCCGCCGTTTTAGACGACAAAATAAATAAAAAAAGGGCCGAAAAAGAAATTTATAGCGCCGCCGATACTTCATTTCTGGCGAAGGCCGGTTATTCTTTGTTCTTAATGACTTCGCTTATAACAACAGCCATTATATTCGCATCGATATATAATCCGGTCCTTTTGCCTTTCGCAGGAGCCGCAATAGGATTCGCGGGGCTTGTGTACGTCCTTGTCCCAAAACACGGAAAAAAAGTAATGAAAGAAAATTTTAAAAGATATCTAGACGAAGAATTTTCAAAAGATCTTAATAACTTTCATATGTCGAGAAAAAGCGTCGAATTTTTCACTATAATTTTTTTGGTTATTTTTTTTATGGCAGTAGTATTTTCAAAAGCGATTCCGTTCATTATAAATTTTTGGAAATCAATGTACGCTTAAACTTTTATTAAATTTTTTTCCATCCGTTATACGTTACGTCGCAATCGCCATTAAAATTGCCTGACAGAGAACCTTCGCCGGAATTGTACTTCGACGAAGAGCTTTCAAAATAGCCAGTTTTTGGATCCACGACATACTTGTGAACGGCGTCCATATTAAAAAGCGTCATAGTATAAACATACTTTCCATCTTTAACTACTTTAGTTATTTTACCGTTATCGTTTAATTCATCGAGAACTATCTTCAGATTATATTTCGACATATTTTTCTTGTCTTGATATTCCTTGTTCGGACCGTTTTTCTGGTTTATTTTAACCTTATCAGAAGACACTGTTACATCATAAATGTCATTTAATATATTAAATGACATCTTTTGATCTTCAATGTTTTTAGAAGTCACGCTGAATCTGGCGGTAACCATCGCCCCGCTTATGCCGTAACTGGAAACGCCTTTATAAAAGACGTTATTTGAACAAATCTCGCAATAGTTTTTAAATTCTTCATAAATTTTAGGATCAGGTTTTATTTTAGTTTCGTCGCTAGAAATTTCCTGTGAACAACAATAGCCGAAGTTAAAGAAAAAAAAGGCGCTAATTAATAAAAAATTAAAAAGCATGCTGATTTTATTAATTTTCATAAAACCCGTCCTTCCCATCCATTAATTCATATTAAGATAAAAATAATTATATCAAAATAATAAATTTATTACAATAAATTAATAGCGTATAAATTGATTATAATTTTTTATTATGCTATGATTAATGCGCAACATTTTTTTTCATAAAAAATAATAAGAGGTGCATAGGTTTATGATCAGAAAAGTAGATCAGGAATTAACTCCACATCATGAAGTTTTCGCAAGTCCCGCTCCTCTCGGCCTGATAGGCCTCGCCATAGCGAGTGCGGCTTTACTGCCCGTCGCATTCGGCGTAACCGCCACCCCGGCGGCTTTTAAAACAACAGCCATGTGGGCGCTTTTTTTCGGCGCCGGCTGCCAGCTTTTAACGGGCCTGATGGAATTCGCGAACAAAAACGCATATGGCGGAACTATTTTTACGGCTTTTTCATTTTCATGGATGTATCTTTCATGGTCTTTTTATTCTTTTTCAAACGGATTTGTTCCTGATCACAGCATCGGCCTTGTAACCGACTGCGTATTTCTGGTAATTTTTTCGGTTTTAACTTACGGTTTCGGATTTTTCAGCAAGCTTTTATTTCTGTTTTTGCTCGATATCGATCTTATGTACGTATGCAAGATAATAAACGGACTCACTCACACTCAAACTCTTATGACGCCTATCGCGATTTTAACGGCCGGAATGGGCGCGCTCGCTTTGTGGATCGCGCTGGCTTCGTTAATTAATCCGACCGCCGGCCGTGAAGTGTTTAAAATTCCTGGCCCTATGTTTTTCGCTTCTAAAAAGGCGAAATTCGATTTTTCAAAAAGATTCAACATATTTGAAGTGTTATACAAACACTGGCAGAATAACGCTTATACGGAAATGGAATTGAAAACCCTTCAAAAAGCCATAAAAGAAAAAATCGGAACGGACGACATAGTTCCCGACCTTTTTTACCTTCAGGAATTCGGCTATCTCGTATTGACGTTCGACGTCTTTGAAAAGGAAACCATACACAGCCTGCGCTTGAACGCTCACGGCATAGATTTATACGAACAGCTTATTCTGAAAAAATATAGCTGGGGCTAAGTCATAAAATTTCAATAAATTATATACCGCTTAAAATATATTCTCTAAAATTGACTTTAGGCTTAATATTTGATAAAATTTAATTGATTTTTTATTTTAACGGAGGTTATATGATAACTAACCAAAAATATTATTTATTATCCCTCGCCATAGCGCTCGTTTTAATTCTCGCTTCAAACGCTTTTGCCATAACTTCTGAAGAGGTCCTTCAAAAAGTCGAAGACCGTTATATCGGAAAAACGTCAAAAGCTGAAATGAAAATGGTTTTAAAAGATTCTTCGGGCGCAGAAAAAGAGCGCACGCTTACCGTTTACAGGCAAAAGATAGACTCTAAAAATCTCGGAAATTTCCAGCATTTCCATTCGCCTTCCGATATGATGAATACGACCTTTTTAGTTAACGAAAAAGACGGTTCTCAAGAAAAATTCATATATTTGCCATCTTTTAAAAAAACGAGAAAGATAGTTTCAAAAGATAATAACGTTCGTTACGTATCGAGCGATTTCACATACGAAGACCTCGATAATTTTCATGCCGCCGATTATATCTGTGAAAAATTAAAAGAAGAAAAATACGAAAACGAAGACGTCTATGTTATAGAATGCAAAAAAAAATCAGCCGATTCGCAATATTCAAAATTCATATTTAAGGTTTCAAAAGAAAAAGAGCTTCCGCTATTGCTTATATTACACGATAAAAAAGGCGGAGCCGCATCGAAGCAAATCGAAAACAGAAAAATTAAAAAAGTAAAAAATATATGGACGCCGTTCGAAGTGGAAATTAAAGATTCGAGCGCATCCAGCTCTACTAAATTAACGCTTGATAAAATAGAATATGATCTTTCGCTTGACGCAGACACGTTTACTCAAAGGAATATGGAAAAATAAAGAATTAGCTTCAAGCATCTCCTGTAGCTAATTACATTTTAAAATGCAATATCACATAAAACAAAAAATTCCTCTTTGATCATATTTTTTTGCAAAGAGGAATTTTTAATATGAAATTAACCGAAAAAATACAATCGAAAATCGAAATATATTTAAAATTGTTGTAAATATTGGTTTATTCGCAAAATGTAATTAATTAATTTTATTATCCAGCAGTAGGGGCAAACCCCAGTGTTTGCCGATTATTTCAGGGCGGACACAGGGGTCCGCCCCTACCACGAAACGTTTGAAATGTATTTTTCGGGTTGAACAACTTGATTTAAGCTATCTTAACACGGATAATTTTTTCAAAAAAACTTCTGTTAAAAATGTAATGAGCCGATCGCGATTATAGGCGTTTTGCAAAAATCGTTTTTACGCATATCATTCAGCACGCTTTAACTATTTTAATAAGCAACACCTTAATTATATATTAATATTTGAATTAATTCAACTATTTCGTGATCCATTCATGATATACTTCAGGGAAAGGTTTTAAAGCCCTGTCTAAAACGCCGTGTATACATGCTATTGTAACGCCGTAATTTATTATGGGAACGCCTTTTATTTCGGCGGCTTCAATTCGCGAAAGCATTTCTTTTCTGTTCAGGACGCAACCGGCGCAATGCACTATCAGTTTATAATCTGTAACATTTTCAGGATAATCGCGGCCGGAATAAAAATCGAATTCGACCTTCTCTTCGATGTGCTGCCTTATCCAGCGCGGTATTTTAACGCGGCCTATATCGTCGGGTTGCTGATGGTGCGTGCATGCTTCCGAAATAAGAACGCGGTCGCCGGGCTTTAGAGTTTTAAGAGCTTTAGCTCCGCGCACGAGTTTCATGAGATCGCCTTTATAGCGAGCGAACAATATCGAAAAAGACGTTAAAAGAACGTCTTCGGGAGTATCTGCCGAAACTTTCATAAATGCCTGCGAATCGGTTATAACTATTTTAGGCTTTTGCTTTAAGTTCGAAAGCGCCCAGCGCAGCTCGCGCTCCTTGACGACGTACGCCATAGCGTCGCTGTCAAGAATGTCGCGTATAGTCTGTACCTGCGGCAATATAAGCCTTCCTTTGGGCATTCCGGTATCTATAGGAATGACGAGGACTGCCGTATCGCCTGGCTTTATGATATCTCCGACTATCGAAGGCTGCTCGAAACTCGTCGGGCTGTTTTTTATTATAAGGTTTTTTAATTCCGAAATGCCCTCACGCAAAGTGGCGCTGACAGAGGCATATTTATAATCGTTATCGACTAAGTGCCTTATCAATTCGGGAGCCGGCGGAGCCTCGTCGATTTTATTTATCACTATTAAAAACTCAGTTTCGCTGGATCTGAGCGTTTTTATTATTTCTTCGTCGAACGGGCTGAAACCGTCGGCGGTTATTACGATAAGGGCTATATCTGTTTTATTAGCGACTTCGAGCGTTTTTTTTACGCGCATCTGTCCGAGATCGCCGGTGTCGTCGAGTCCGGCGGTGTCTATTATAACGACGGGCCCTATCGGCAATATTTCCATGGCTTTATAGACAGGATCTGTCGTCGTTCCAGCGTGAGATGAAACGATCGCTATTTGCTGATTGGTGATGGCGTTTATTAAACTCGACTTTCCTACATTCCGTTTTCCGAATATCGCTATATGCAATCTGTTGGCGGTCGGGGTCTGATTTAAATTAGACATATATTACAGGCCTTTCTCGTAAGTTTTGGCGCACGCGTTTTTATCTGATTCCGTGCAGAATTCGCAGCATATTTTAGCTTCGAATATTCTCGGCCATGGAAGAGTAATTTTCAAATCGCGGATATCTTTTATGTAAAATTTTTCTTCAAGCCTATCAGATTCGTCTATTTTCATGGTAATTCCTTTAAATTTTTTAAACCAATTATAAACATGCGGCGTAAGCTCATCTGAAACGAATTTTTCGACCGCGGCGTGCATCGATTTTAAGTTGAATTGGTCTCCGCAATTTTCTTTTATATATTTTTGGGCTGAGTTCATAACGAATATTTTATAAGAATAATCTTTTAAAAACCTGAGCATCAATAACTCGTAATGGGCTTTAGCGCATGATAATTTAAGCTTTTTAAAATCGATCGCGCCTGAAAGTTCACATCGGCCGGAAGGTTTCATGTTAAGCGAATCGAATCTGGCCGACGCCTGCGCGATTGCGAACCCCGTCTTGTTTCCGACCGTATTGAGTGCGCTATACGCAAAAAGCCTGGTAATATCGAAATTTGAATTTAACAGCTCGACGAATTCGGTGTCGGCCTTATTTGAAACAAAGGCGTCCACTACGGCCAGCCGCCTTCCGTTTTCGGATAACGACTTTATTTTTGCGGCGAGATTAGCCATATCGAGCTTTCTTTTCGTTTCATTTTCAGCCGTTCCGTTAACC
>Ga0074198_1001890_pt1 | contig 12327 bp, 13 predicted proteins | sample EPASupsiteSAE323_FD_64527 | JGI IMG/M metagenome (GOLD analysis project Ga0074198, IMG submission 64527) | Bioremediated contaminated groundwater from EPA Superfund site, New Mexico - Sample SAE3-23 | ecosystem: Environmental > Aquatic > Deep subsurface > Groundwater > Contaminated ...
CCTGATTTAAAGCTCATGTTAATATTCCTCCACAATTCTTCATATGTGTGATTATTATATCATAAAAGAAATAATGATATAGTATGCATATCAGAATTATCATTATTTCTTTGGTTCGTAGTTTGTAGTTAGTGGTTAGTGGTTTTAAGCTTAACTCCGAAGCTTTTCTTAAATCCACGAGCTATCAAGCACCAACTACCAACCGATTTTTATAATCGAACTATTTAGAGTGTTGGCGACCTTTATAATCCATATAATATTTTTCCCTGTAAATCAATTCTGAAACAGGAACGAAGCTATATCCTGCCTGTTTTAGATTCTTTATCAAAACTGGCAAGGCTGTCGATGTATATTTCGTATCATTGTGCAAAAGAATTATAGAACCATTTTTAACTTTCCCCATTACTCTTTCACAAATATTTTCAGCCGAAATGTTCTTCCAATCGAGAGAATCAACGTCCCATTGAATTGTATATTGTCCCTGCTGCATGGCAGCTTTCACAAGTCTTTCATCATAATCACCATATGGTGCACGAAATAAAATGCATTTCTGACCTGTCAACTTTTCAATTTTAGTATTCGCAATTATGATATCATTTATAATGCTTTTCACTGAAAGCTGTGGCATTCTCAAATGTGCATCAGAATGATTTCCAATATCGTGTCCACCACCAGCAATTGCTTTAGCTTCATTCGGATAATTATCGAGCCATTTTCCTACTAGAAAAAATGTTGCTCTAACATTTTCTTTTTTGAGCGTATTAAGAATGATTGGGATATCACTAGCTCCCCAAGCACAATCGAATGTAATGGATACTTTCTTATCAGGTGTATCAACACTGTATATAGGAAGTGTTTCTGAAGATTGGCTAAGTACTTGAACTGCATTTGTAAATAGAAAGCTTGTAAAGACAAGAACTGTAATAGAGAGAACAAATAATCCAAATATGGAATATACGTTTTTTGCTTTTATAACAAAGATTTTCATTCTGATACCTCATAGTCTTGTACATTTTTATTTGTACAGTTTATGCACAAATAAAAAGTATATGACAAAGGACAATACTCTTTCGTCATATACTTTAAAAAATTTTTCTATAATCTGCTCATGAATCGGTTAATTCTCTCTAACGCTGAGTTTATTGTGTCAGCTGAGTATGCATATGACATTCTAACGAATCCTTCACCGCAATCTCCGAAAGCATTACCTGGTACTACAGCAAGCTTTTCTTCCATAAGAAGCTTTTCACAAAAATCGTTTGAGTTCAATCCTGTTTCTTTGATTGAGGGAAATGCATAAAACGCACCTTGAGGTTCAAAACATTTCAGCCCAGCCTTTCTCAATCCATTGATAATCAGCCTTCTCCTCCGATCGTATTCCCTATTCATCATCTCAACTTCATCATCACAGTTTTTCAAAGCCTCAATAGCTGCATACTGTGAAGTAGTTGGAGAGCACATTATTGCATATTGATGAACCTTAAACATCGCACCTGTGATGTCCCTATGGGCACAAGTATAGCCCATTCTCCAACCCGTCATTGCAAAAGCTTTTGAGAAGCCGTTAATAACGATTGTCCTATCTCTCATATCTGGCAAGCTAGCTATAGAAGTATGTCTAAACCCATAGGTCAATTCACTATATATCTCATCTGAAATTACAAGCAAATCATGCTTTTTTATAACTTCCGCAATAGGTTCAAGCTCATCTTTTGTCATAACTGCACCTGTTGGATTATTCGGGAATGACATTATTAAAACCTTTGTGCGTGGAGTAATCTTTTCTTCAATTTCCTCAGCAGTAAGCTTAAATTGATTATCTTCCTTTGTTTCTATTATAATTGGAGTTGCTCCGCAAAATTCCACACATGGTTTGTATGAAACAAAACAGGGCTGCTGAACAAGAACTTCGTCTCCATTCCCTACAAGTGTCCTTAGTGCTATATCTATCCCCTCACTACCACCAACAGTTACAATAATTTCATCCTTAGGGTCGTACTGAATATTATATTTATTTAAAACATATGTGGAAATTTCTTCTCTTAGTTCAGCCAGCCCCCAATTAGAAGTGTAATGTGTATGCCCTTTTTCAAGAGAATATATCCCTGATTCCCTAACACGCCAAGGAGTTACAAAGTCAGGTTCTCCAACCCCCAAAGAAATTGCATCCTTCATCTCAGTTACAATATCAAAAAATTTTCTTATACCCGACGGGGGTATGTTTTTAACAATCGGATTAATCTTATCAATTAGATTCATAAGGAGATAACCTCCCTGTCATCAACCTGCTTCTCATACAGGATAACTCCATCGTCTTTGTATCTTTTTAATACAAAATGAGTTGCCGTACTCATCACCGAATCAAGTGGTGCAAGTTTTTCAGCAACAAACTGTGCAACTTCTTTTAATGTCTTGCCCTCTATTAATACTGTAAAATCGTAACTCCCAGACATCAAATAAAGGGCTTTTACTTCAGGAAAGTTATATATCTTCGAGGCAACTTTATCAAAACCTAGCCCGCGAGTAGGTGTTACCTTAACCTCAATCAGCGCATTGACTGTTTCTTTTTCTGTTTTATCCCAATTTATCACGGTTGTGTAGCCTGCTATTATATTCTCATCTTCGAGTTTTTTTATTTCTGATTTTACTTCTTCAACATTTCTTCCTGTCATTGCCGCTATTTCATCATGAGTTGTTCTGCTGTCTCTTTCAAGTATCTCTAATATATCTTTCATACTATCACCCCTTATTTAAAATTAATACTAGTAGCCATTTTTAAGTTTAATAAATTATAGCATATTTTCGCAAATTTATGATGCTACTATAATCAATAATTTATAATTTCTCTTAGGATAATAACAATAATAAATATTTCTTTAACTTTGCAGTTCTAATAAATTCAACTCAGAACATAAGTAATAGTTCATACATGTTACATACTCTGAATCAAAAAAAGTTTCTCACACAGTTGTTCTTTTATTTTTTTTATAATATAATCATAAAGATACTCTTCAAATTTATACATGTATTTCTTTTATTAAGGTCGATTTAGAATTCGAGCTTAAGGTGTTTAAAAAATAGCAATGGATTTTTTGTTCTGAAAAATCTAAAGGAGGTTGTTGATAATGTTAATGACGTCAAAAGTAAAGATTTATCATGGAGAAAATTATTTGCTAAAGATTGTTTACGAAGACCAAAACATTATTGTAGTAGAGAAGCCGTCTGGTATCTTAACACATCATGCTGAAAGCCACCCTAAAGCGACACTAACAACGTTAGTAAACAAATATCTGCACGATACGCAAGGATTCATAAATTCTAATGCCATGTGTTGTCATCGTTTAGATTATAACACTTCAGGGTTGGTCATTTTTGCTAAGAACGAAGACGCCTGGTCTGCAATGAAGCTAATTTTCAAAAATCATGAAATCAAAAAGTATTATCGCTGTGTTGTAAAAGGTTCCCCATTACCACGACAAGCCGAACTTCATCACTTTCATTCAATGGGCCCCAATAATAGGGCAATAATACATGACTCTATGGTCCCTGGCTCAACAGAAATTTTTACCAAATATAAGGTTTTAAACTCCAGAAAGAAGATGAGTCTCCTGGAAATCGAGTTGGTAACTGGCAAAACTCATCAGATTAGAGCACACTTAGCACATATCGGCTATCCAATTGTAGGGGATAGAAAATATGGAGATACCGCATTTAATAAAAAACAAAACGTTAATATTCAAGCACTGAGGGCCTTCAAAATAGAATTTGATTTTGAAGATGGTGGTATGCTAAACTACCTGAACGGTAAGAGATTTGAAATACCAAATAATCTTGCTGTCAAAATTTAATTATGTAAAGAATAAATTAAAATTTTGAGCTGATATCGTTTTATATACGGTATCAGCTTAATTTTATATTTCATCTATGTATAAGAATACTTATCATCAATAATAATATCTATTGTAAAATTTCTTGCAAAGAACAAAAGGGTTTACCAGAAAGATTTTTCTAAGGAATGAATTGAACTTTCCAGCAATATAAATAAGGAGGGCTTTCGCCCTCCTTATCAATCAGTATCCGCAATCTATCTGTTAGCTATAGTCTTTTCAGCAATTTGTATCATCTTCTTAACCATGTTTCCGCCTATCTTACCAGCATCCTTTGACTTTAATTCGCCATTGTATCCTGGGTTTAATGCTACACCAACTTCATTAGCAACCTCGAATTTGAACTTATTCAACGCACTCTTTGCTTCAGGAACAAGAGTTTTATTAGACATATTGTTCACCTCCTAGAGTTGGTTTCATTATTAGACGAGCTAAATCGCAAATTTAGATTTTACTTTCCTTATGCGATTTCTTATCCGAGCTTCATATTTATAAATAAATACAAATTTATTAACTCGGCAAGTATATTATGTGCATATAAAAATCAAATAAACTGAAAAATAATGCTCAAATTTCAATTATAAATCAAAAATGAGAATTAGCTTTCAAAATAAAAAAAGCGTTATCAATAAAATTTAAAGAACGAAATTTTACTGATAAGTCCATTTCAGTTCGCTTCGTTCCCAATCTCTTAGATGTAGCTTTTTATGAAAGCTAGGACTAGCAAAGCTTTGGAGAGAACTTTCCTAGCTTATAAAAAAGAAAGAAAATCCAAAGATTATTCTTCCTCTAATGATAAGCTTAATTTTCATGCCTTTATGATGCTCTGAAACTAAATTTTATCCGATGTTTATTATCGGTAACAATTCCTACTAAAGTTTCGCGAAATAACCCACATAAACTCAAGGATTCTGTTTATTTTCGCAATCATTATACACTCTGCTTCCAATTGCCTTTTTTTGTCCTTGATATTTTCCCATGTAAGGATTTTCCGCTGTTTGATCCATTTTTGCAATCACAAGCTGACAAATTCTTCTCCCCGCCTGTAATTTTATTGGCAATCGATTTGCATTATATAATTCAAGAGTAATTTCACCTTCAAATCCGGGATCAACCCATCCTGCATTCTGGATAAATAAACCCATGCGACCAATCGAACTTCTTCCTTCAACAAAAGCTGTAAGATTGTCCGGCAATTTAATGTATTCCATTGTTGTTGCAAGCAAGAAAGAATGTGGGGGTATAATAACTTCATCAGCTTCAAATTCAATATATTTTATTGGGGAACTCATACTCATACATTCAATATTGTTTTCATCAACCTTTAAGAAATTTCTTCCAAGTCTAATATCGATTGATGCAGGTTGTATCTGTTCTTTGGTAATCGGTTCAATTGCTAATTCTCCTGCTTTAAGTAGTTTGCTGATAGTCTTGTCCGAGAGAATCATTTAATTTTTAACCTCCTGCTACGCACATATTTTTTAAAGCTCCTTCATTATATCAAAATTTTCGTTTATTCAAATCATTTTTTAATCATACATACAATTTTTTCTGCTAGTACTTTTGCTCTTCTCAAAGCAAATTCATCATCAGCAGCTGGCTTTTGTGCACATACTCCATGATGTCCAGCATCGAAATCAGGATGTCCATCACCCACTATAACCATACCATGAACCATAAGAATATCATGAAGAGCTCTTAATGTTGTTTCCTGCCCACCATATTTTGATGCACCGACTGTCACTCCCGCTCCCACTTTGTTAATCCAGGTTTTTTCGCCTCGTATTTTTCTAGTCTTGTCAAAAAACGCCTTTATCTGTGCGGTCAAAGTCCCAAAATATACCGGGCTCCCCAATAATACCGCATCTGCTTTAGAGATTAATTTATATGCATCTTCAAGCTGAGTTCCTTCGTAACATTTTCCACTGCAAGGCGTACTACATCCTGTGCAAAATGGCGTTTTAGAAGTGAGCACTACTTCTGCGGCATTAATTATTTCGTAATCACATCCTAATTTTTTAGTTTCCTCAAGAATTTCTTTTAATAAAAAAGCAGTGTTACCACTTTTATTAGGGCTCCCATTTATTCCTATAATAAACAAGCATTTCCCTCCCAATTAATTTATATCTCTTATTTTATTCATTTTAAACTAAAATAGTTTCTTCTATAAAATCAAAGAAATTAGGTCAAATATAAGCATCGGTATATTTCCCTAAGCAATAAACTTTTCTAGATTATAACAAAGAATTTGTTAAATAACAATTTTGTTCAAGTAAATATTTACTAACCAGTTTAAACATGATAGAATTCTAAAAAATATGTTTTTTTATTTTTCAGGGATTCCTGAATATAAATTTGATTTTGGCAAGTCATTAAATATTGGCTAAGGCCGTCGTAAAACGAAAGGAGAGAGATTATGAAAAAGAAAAATCCTGAACATTATGGACGTAATCATGAAGGTGAGTTGGACATTTTAGAAGAAATGGATGAAAGACCAGACTTTTGTTCGTATTGCACAAAGAATTGCAAAGCTACAGATATGGTTTTAATCTTCCAGCTCTTCGAAAATGGGGAGAATACGCAGATTCTTATGGAAAAATCCTCCGGAATATTATCACTTCCCAGCAGGATGTTATATGAAATGAAGAACTGCATTTGTCTGGAGCACATACCTAATCCCTATAAAGAAGCAAGGGAAGACTTAAGTTTGTTTAATACTATTCTTCTTTTTACACCCTCCGCGAATGGTATCCAGGCTGAATGTAATGAGCATTGGGTATATCTTAGGGAAGCTATTGACTACATTCCTCTTACAGCTGTATATAGAATGTTAAATCAATTTGATTTTCTTGCGGATTTAATCAATCCCGAAGTCCTTAAGAAAAAAACCCTTTGAAAGAGAAAAAAGACCATGAATTCATGGCCTTTTTTTTCTAAGTTGTCATATATACTTTCACACATATATATTGGAGCTTAATTATTACTCTTTCAGCTTTTCTTTTTTATAATGACAGTAAAGATAAAATCAATAAAGATTAAAATATGGATTTTCTCATTCTCCCATTTAAGTTTACTACGTTCCAAGTTCAATTAAGAAGTTGGGTTAAAAACTAATCATTATAACCTTGCAGTAAACCTTCTCATATTATAATAAAAAAAATTATAAATAATAATTGCTGTATTTTCTTTAAATACATTTCTATATATTTACTATCTAATATAATAATGGTAAAATACAAGAAATTTCTATTTTTCATTTACTCCGGTTGTTGAGGGTTCATGATTATGGCTTCCCCCTAAATGGGGCAGATGCTGTCGTTTATAATGAAAGGAGTGTCTATTTTGGAAATAAGCATACCTTTAGTTTGCAATACTTGTAAAGAAAGCTGCCCACGGGATGATATCGCAATTGCCGTCTATATTATTAAAACAAAACACTCTAGTTTAATCAGTTTCGTAAAAAACGGTAAGGGGCTTGTCCTTCCAACGAATAAAATTTGCAAATTGCAACACTATATTTGTCTTGGAATGGTAACAACGCCTTATCTGGGAATGGTTTCTTGCAAGAAAAAGGTCCCTTTATTTTCGAGAATCGTTTTCCCAGAAGATAAAGAGCCCACTTCCGGCATCTGGATTCCAACTGGAATTTTTATGGAATTAGATTCTGTAAAAAATATCTTCCCAAAAACTATTCTTGCAAAGATATTGCACGATCTTGAATTATCTGAAATCGTCGAAAATGCACTTTTGAAGAACTAATGTATAGTAAAAAAGACCATATATATGGTCTTTTTTACTATACATTAGTTCTTCCTTCCAAATTATTTAGGTTTTAACTTCTCCTTGAAATTTGAACAAGGACTCCCTGATGCTTCATAGACTGTTAATGAAGGACGCTTAGAACCTTTAAACCCAAAAACTTTACATCCATTAGGGAAATGTTTATCCCAAGTGATATAGAAATATTCACATTTATTGCAATCTATAATAATTTTTGTTTTCTCGTTCATTTGCTGATTATTTTCCATTCTATAAATTTAGCTCTAGTCTTCTTCATCTTGCTCCCAATTGTGGTAGACATTCTGCACATCATCTAGGTCTTCGAGCTTTTCAATCAGTGTTTCCCTTTTTTCTGCATCTTTGCCTTCTAGTTTAGAATAATTCTGAGGGATCATCTGAATTAAAATATGTATGTTTATCATTATTCAGTTGTGACATTTTCCATAATTCAACGGTAGTATATCATTATTCAAATCGGCAAATCAATGTCTGCGCGATGATGTCCATTGTTAAATTTGCAAAAAAATATAATAACTCAATAATTAAAAACGAAATTCCCTTTTCGGTCTATGTAATTCCATTTATCTCCTTTTTTAACCAAAGCTAACCCTTCTGAAAAATATTCTACCTTATCAAATTCCTGACTGATTACAATATTTCCAGTTCTATCAATAAAACCTTTTTTACTGTCCTCCCATGCTCCTGTACACGCAATAGCAAGGCCTTCTGCAAAGCTACCTTTCGAACCTTTTGTTGCAGGTATAATCATTTTGCCTGTTTTATCTATATATCCATCTTCTGCATTTTCGTCTTTTCCGATTGTAACTACAGCCAAACCTTCGGAAAATGAACCTGCATAATCAAACTGAGGTTGTATTACGATATTACCTTTTGTATCCATGTAACCTTCTTTTCCAGTATCCCAATCACCTGCTCTAAAATTTATTAAGCCTTCTGATAAAGAACTTCCAATTCCATCAAGCTCTGGTTGTATAACGTACTCTCCTTTTTTATTAATATATCCTATTTTCCTCATACGCTCTACCTCGACCTCTGCAAGACCATCTTTAAACATATACGTAAAGTCATATTTCGGCTCAATTGCAAAGTTCCCTGTTTTATCTATATATCCCCACTTATTATTTAATCCTTCGCCAACTTCCACAGCTGCTAGTCCCTCAATAAATGGAGCAGCAACCTGAAACTTTGGTTCAATTACAAATTTCCCTTTTTTATCTATAAAGCCATATTGTATGCCATTTTTCCCTTCAATGCTAACATTAGCTAAATCTTCAGAGAAATCAGAAGCCTCTATAAATATTGGCTTTATGACAAAATCTCCATTTGTATTTATATAACCCCACTTTTCAACTTTCCCACTTTTCTCCATTACCAATGCATACCCTTCGTGAAATGCTTGTGCATCATAAAATTTTGGTTTAATCGCAATTTTACCAGTTTTACGATTTATATAGCCCCACCCATTCTTTGTACATATTCTTAATAATTCGCTATCTTTAAACCATTGCACGATATCGTCTAACGAACTTTTTTCCAATTTTAAATTAACTATGTTTTCAATGTCGCTTATGATAATTACACCTTTATAAAAAAATATCTTTTTATTAAAGCCATCTTGTACTAACATTCTTAAAGGTAAATACAACCTCCCATTTATACTTTCGGCTGGTGAATCTAAAATAATCTCATTATTATTCAATAATGCTTTACTGCTTCCCAAAGTAAATTTCATGTTTTTATTATCTAATAAGACATCAATAGTTGAATTTTCTTTTTTGAAATTTACTGTTGCACCTAATTTTTCCGAAATAAATTTAGCAGGCAGTAACGTCACTCCATTCTTAATAATTGGCACTATATTAGCATTGTCAAAATCTATCATTGTTTTCTCATTATTCACATATGCTTTTGGACTACCAATATATATGACTATTGCGTTATTTAATTTGCTTTGTACGTCACTAGATACTGCAAAAGCAGGTGTAATATAAATAAAAAGCGACAGTACTATTATACCTACTATAAAATTGCTTTTCTTTAAGCAACTTGTTATAGTCATCTTTTTTTGACAAATAACATTATTTATTAAACCTTCTTCAAAAGCTCTACTCATCCTTTTCTCCCTATAAATTAGTAATCCCGATTATAAATATTTATAAAAGCAAATATTAGCACTATTTATTATACTTACTTAATAATTTCTCTAAATGAATTGGCTATATCTTTAAATGTGTCTTTATAACTTTCAAATTTACTCTGAGTTGTCCAAGAATTAACCTGATAAAAATTTGAATCCGATTCTATTATAGTAATTAAATGCTTAATCTTAGTTTTTTCATATTCACCTGAGAATTCATATTGTAAAGCATTCTTACCATTTATTTTTAAATTTCTCATTTCACCCATGTTCGAATTTGATTCATTGTCAGCCATTTGTTTTTCTATAAGTTCTGCATAATAATTTATATCTACATCATCAGATAAATCATTTTTATTATCAGAAGGTATTGAGACAAAGACATCCTCTTTTTCATTTCCAGCAAATAATGTTGATTGAGGAGCGTCAGCTTTATCAAATACTATCCAGCTCGAAGGAACATCAATTTCTGCTTTTGAGTCATCGGTCTTTAGTGTCAATAAGCCTTTTTCTGCCTTATTAATCACTTCTTCTGGGACTTTTATCTCATAACCTTCATCTAAGATATTAAAGGTAAAATCGGATGTAAAAACGTATGGCTCTTTTTCTTCATCTATTACGTCGATACCACTACCATTGAAGCGCATTTCCTTAATTAAATATGAATTTTTATCAATTATAATACTTGTCTTTATTTTATACGTAGCATCGTTTTTTACATTATCGGTTATAGTTGCCAGTCCTATATCCCCTTGCAATATAATCTCATTTTTCTCGTTCTTTATTTTTAATCCTGCAATAAAAGCATCATTGAAGGAGTTAGAACTTAATTCATCGTTTAATTCTTTCTCGCTCAATGATTTTTTTGTCCAAAATGGTACTTCACTTGACATTTCATATTTCGTATTATCAGAAATATAGAACTCGGATTGTGCCTCAACCCCATTTGCATCAGTTTTTTGTATTGTATGGTTCCTCTTTTTTATGTCATCTTCTTCTGTAATACGTTGAACTTTCACTTTCCTTTTTTCAGATTCAATAGTTACATTCCCTATACCTTTAAACCTAATCGTGGCAGAAGTTGACTTGTTAAGGATATCTTTTACTTGGTCAAATGAATTTTTATCGCATATAACAATTGTACTTGTGCTACCATCCCAAACAACTTTCTTTTCCAAACTATTTGACACAAAACTTACTGGTATATATGTCTTATTTTTATAAATTACTGGCGGTACATCTAAAATAATAGGTTTGTCATTAACAAATGCTTTTGAATTATCAACTAATAAGACTACCTTTGTAGAATCTTTAGTTATAGTTATGCTTTTATTCTTTTTATTCCACTTAATATTTCCTTTATCTACACCCAATTTATCTAAAATCTCTGTTAAAGGTAACATAGTTCTATTATTTACTAAAAGAGGTGGCATACTATATTTCCCCTGTGTACCATCAATAACTATTTTAATTTCTGGTTTTTCACTTACTATACTTCCTGCAAATGCAATATTCGTCGCAAAAAACACAAATGCGAAAATGAACACTAAACATAAATTAATTTTCTTCATCAAATTTCCTCCTAATTAAAATTCGCTTAATGTGCGTTAATATAACAATTATTTTGATTTGAATAGTAGGGACTAACTGTTTCGTCTTTCTTTGCTTTTTCCACAAAAATATAATTGGATACCTAAGTAATCTCTATTATGCAGAAAAGCACTTATCTGAATCACTAGTTAGAGCCTGAGCCAATTTTTTAGTTGATTTACTCTTAAATTTTTAGATTGCATTAGAGTAGATTATATTAAAAATGTATCGCCTCCTAATATGTTTATTTCCCGATAAATACATTTCTACTCCAATATTCAGATTCTAACATTTATATCCATATTTATCAATGATTTGCTCATTCGATAAAATTTAAGCTTTCTGTGTGACTAGATGTGCTACCTCCATATCTGACAAAACATTCATCGACAAATATGTGAACTATCCCCCCATAAAAAATAAGGGCTATCAACCCTTGTCAGCTTCATAAATATCTATATACTTATATAATGTAGCCCTTCCTATTCCAATCATCTTTGCAAAAGCTGTAGAAGTAATATCTCCATATTTGCCATCCTTAACTTTTTATATTCCTTCAAAATATCTTTTACCAGCATAATAAAAACCTCCTAAATGTAAACTTAATAATAAACATACATGTAAGAGGTTAATTACGGTCTACGAATAGGATTCCAATTATTGAAAACTATAGTTCAAAACATATACCATCAACAAAAACCACAATTGATATATATCATCATTCAGGGCTTCCTTTAAAAGGCTATATCCCTTGTGGCTCTAGTCTTCTTCATCTTGCTCCCAATTGTGGTAGACATTCTGCACATCATCTAGGTCTTCGAGCTTTTCAATCAGTGTTTCCATCTTTTCTGCATCTTTTCCTTCTAGTTTAGAATAATTCTGAGGGATCATCTGAATTTCTGCAGAATCATA
>Ga0074198_1001892_pt1 | contig 12319 bp, 10 predicted proteins | sample EPASupsiteSAE323_FD_64527 | JGI IMG/M metagenome (GOLD analysis project Ga0074198, IMG submission 64527) | Bioremediated contaminated groundwater from EPA Superfund site, New Mexico - Sample SAE3-23 | ecosystem: Environmental > Aquatic > Deep subsurface > Groundwater > Contaminated ...
GTTTTGATGTTGTCATTGGCTCTCGAGGTGCTTCCCGTGAGGGAAATTCATTAATCAGAAAAATTATGGCTAGAGGATTTCTTTTGGGTAGAAGAATAGTACTTTTACATCAAATTATTGATACTCAATGTGGTTTTAAAGCCATAAAGACCGATTTAGCCAAAAAAATATTTCCAGAACTTCAATTTTTTAAAGATAAATCAGACAAAAAAGGTTGGCGAGTTTCCGCCTTTGATGTTGAATTACTTTTTATCGCTCAAAAACGTGGTGCCAAAATAAAAGAAGTTGAAGTCGAATGGAAAAACGAGGATATTAGTACCACTAAAGGTGACGATTCTATTCGTTTCAAAAAAGAATCAAAGCAGATGCTCCAGGAAATAGTTCGTGTCATACGCAACAATTTAAAGGGTGTTTATGACCAAAAATAAAGCATTTCGTTTTTTTCTTTTTATATTTATTGTCGTCTTATATTTCTTTAGTCGTCTTCAAAATTTAACTTCTATTCCAGTCTTTGGGGATGAAGCTATTTACATTCGCTGGGCTCAAATAATTAAATCAGAAGAAAATCTTCGTTTTATTCCTCAAACTGACGGTAAACAGCCTTTATTTATGTGGTTTAATGCTTTATCTCTTAAATTTATTTCCGACCCGCTAGTTGCCAGTCGTTTTATATCTGTCTTATCAGGATTTGGCATTATTATAGTTTTATTTTTTACTACTGCAGTTATTTTAAATTTTAAATCTAGTGAAAAGAATATCTTTAAATTTATTCAAAATAGTATTTCAACATATTTTTATCCAAGTATTTTTACTTCATTAATATATTGTTTACTTCCTTTTACTTTTTTCTTTGATCGTCTTGCTTTAGCCGACACTTTATTGTCCTTTTTTGGTTTAACGTCTTTATTGTTTTCTTTATTACTTTCAAAATACCCTCGACTAGATCTCTCTTTTATATTAGGTACCATATTAGGCTTAGCTTGGTTAACCAAATCGCCAGCTATATATTTTATTGTTCTTTCATTAGGAACATTCTTTATATTTAATTTTAAAAAAATACTATTAATAGTTTTTCCTCTAATATCTTCAATTATCGCTTTTGTAATTTACAATATTCTTCGACTTGGGCCTCAATTCAATATGATTTATCTTCGTAATCGTGATTATGTTTGGTCTTTTAGCGAAATTATTAAACACCCTTTTGATCCACTTAGACCTCATCTTTTAGACACTTTTGTTTTGTATAGTCACTATATTTCTTGGCCACTATTATTAGTAAGTTTATTAGGGATATTGTTCTATTTTTATCAAAAAAACAAATTTAAAAAAACATTTTTAGTTTTAATTTTATGGTGGTTATTACCACTCATCGCTAATGCTACCATAGCCAAAGTTTTTACCGCTCGTTATATCCTTTTTATCCTTCCTTCATTAATAATTATTTTTTCATTATCTATTTCTTTTTTATTTTCCAAGATAGATTCTATTTTAGTTAAATCAATTTTATTAGTGATTATTTTTATTTTAAATATTAATTTTATTACCAAAATATCAATTGATCCTTTTCATCAAGTTTTACCAAGTACTGAAACAGGTTATTTATCAGATTGGACTTCAGGCTGGGGAATTAGTCAGTCAGCTTCATATCTCAAAGAAAAGTCTAAAAAGGCTAATGTTATTGTTGGCACTGAAGGAAATTTTGGTACTCTTCCAGATGGACTTCAAATCTATACCAACAAAGTTCCCCAACTTACTGTAGTCGGACTCGGTTTAGGTTTTACCGGTATTCCAGAAAATTTAATTAATGCCAAAAATTATGGTGATGAAGTATATCTTCTTATCAACAAATCTCGTCTCAAAATAAGTTCCTCCGAATTAGATAAAATGAAATTAATTAGTACTTTTGAAAAACCAAAAGACGACCAATTGCTTCTTTATCGGCTATAATCTTAAATAAGCTATGTTTTTTAAAAAAATAATCCATCATAAATATTTTTGGCCTATTCTTACTTTCATCCTAATAATCCCTGCTTTTTCATTTTTATTTAAACCAGGGTATTACAATATGCATGACGACATGCAAATGATTCGACAACTTGAAATGGAAAAATGTTTAGCTGATGGTCAGATACCTTGTCGTTGGACTCCTGACTTAGGTTACGGTTATGGTTACCCACTTTTCAATTTTTATCCTCCTATGCCTTATATGGTTGGTCAAATATATCGAACTTTTGGTTTTTCTTTTATCGATTCGGTTAAAGCTACTGCCATAACTCAAATTATACTTTCAGCCGCTTTTATCTATCTATTATCTTCGTCAATCTTTGGCCCAATTGGTGGCTTTTTATCATCTATCTTTTATACTTATGCCCCATATCATGCTTTAAATATCTATGTTCGTGGAGCTATGAATGAAGCTTGGGCGGCTGTATTTTTTCCTTTGATATTTTATTTTTCCAGGCGTCTTGTTTTAGAGGGTAAGTTTAAATATATTTTAGGATTATCAATTAGTTTCACTTGTCTTTTACTATCACATAATCCCATGGCCTTAACTTTTGTGCCTATTTTATTTGCTTGGGTATTATTTTGGTTTTTTAGTAAATATAAAAAACCCTTTATTCCTTTTATTAAAAAGAGACTCTCTATTATTTTAAAGTTAGCCTTTTCGGGTGTTTTAGCAGGTGTTTTAGCTGCTTTTTATACCATTCCCGTAATTTTTGAAACTAAACTTGTCCAAATAAACACCATGTTTGAAGGTTACTATCATTTCTCAGTTCACTTCGCCACTCTTTATGAACTTTTTATTAGAAGTTTCTGGGGTGACGGTGCCTCTGTTTGGGGTCCAAATGACGACATGTCATTTGCTATTGGTTATCTTCATTGGATTATACCCATTCTTATTTTAGGGTTTATTGTCTGGAAAATTACAAAATATCGTCATCATCTCAAAAAAATTGATCAAAAATATTGGCTTTTAGTTTTACTTATAGTCATGGGTTTTGCCACTGTATTTATGACCCACAATAAATCTACTTTTATTTGGTTACTTCTGCCAACTATTCAAAAAATTCAATTCCCTTGGAGATTTTTAAACCATTCAGTTTTCTTATTTTCATTATCTATTGGAGGTTTAGCATTAATTTTAAAATTACTAACAAAAGATTATCTAAAATATTTAATATTATCTGTTTTATCAATTTTATTGATAATAATAAATGTTTCTCACTTTACTCCTATAACTCATGGTCCTATTACTGACGAACAGAAATTTTCAGGTAAAGCTTGGGTAAATCAAATTACATCAGGTATTTATGATTACCTTCCAAAAACTGCCAAAACTGCTGCAAAAAGAGCTGCTAATCCATTTGTTGACGAAATAGATTCTGATGTTATCTATCAAATTAGTGATCAAAAACAGGGGAGTAATTGGACATATTTTAAAATTAATCTCAATAAATCATCAAAAATTACCCTTTCCCAGCTTGCCTTTCCTGATTTTGTGGTAACCGATAATAATCAATCTTTAAATTATTCAATTGAACCAGAATTAGGTCGTATTGTCATAAATTTATCTGCTGGTGATCATCAAATTTTTATTAAATTTGTCGATACTCCAATTAGAACTGTTTCTAACTATATTTCTTTGTTTGGTTGGATATTTGTTTTGTTATTTTTCACTAAACCAATATGGAAACGATTGATTTACAGGAAATAAAGCACATCACTACTAAAAATGTTTTATTTCTTTCTTTAAGAAATATTGGTATTCAAGCTGTTTCAGTCTTGGGTTATTTTATTTTGACTATTCTTCTTGGCACAGGAGAAGTCGGTCTTTTTGCAATTGTTTCCGAATCTGTTGGAATATTAGGTTATTTTTCTGATATTGGCCTAGCTGCTGCTCTTATTCAAAAAAAGGATAAAATAACCAAAGCCGAACTTCAAACAACTTTTGTTATTCAACAAATTTTAGTTTTTCTTTGTCTTATTGCCATTGCTATTATCTTTAGCAAAATATCTGTTTCTAAAAATTATGGACCAAAAGAGATTTGGATTTTTGTCTCTCTTTGTTTTTCATTTTTTGCTGCTTCTCTAAAGACAATTCCTTCAGTTCTTTTAGAGAGAAAACTTGATTTTAAAGTAATTTCCACTATAGATATTGTTGAAAATGTTAGTTTTTATCTAATCGCCGTAATTTTTGCTTTCCTGGGGTTTGGAGTCTACGCTTATGCCATTGCCACATTTATCAGAAGTCTATTGGGATTAATTATTATTTATGCAAAAAGTCCGTGGCCTTTTGGATTTTCTTTTTCCAAATCAGCTGTAAAAAGTTTATTCAAATACGGTATTCCTTATCAATTAAATTCTTTTATTTCTGTTGCCAAAGATCGTCTTTCCAATTTAATGGTGGCTGGTATTTTGGGTCGTGAAGGCTTTGGTATTCTTTCTTGGGCCCAAAAAGGTCCACGTATTCCCTTAAGTTTTATGGATGCTATTATGAGAATAACTTTTCCAACCTTTTCTAGAATGCAAGATCATCCAGAAATATTAAAAAAATCTTTAGAAAAAAGTCTCTTTTTTATCGCCCTATTTGTTTTTCCAGCCGTAACCGGAATCGCCATGATTTCTCCTAATATAATTAGTATTATTCCCAAATATACCAAATGGGCTCCAGCTATTATTCCTCTTTATTTTTATGCTATCAATGTTGCCATTGCTTCAATTACTTCTCCGTTAACCAATGCTTTTAATGCCACTGGTAAAATTTTATTGACTACTAAATTTATGATTATGTGGACTACTTTGACTTGGATTTTGTTTCCAGTCCTTACTATCAAATACGGTATTATCGGTACTTCTGTTGCTACAGTATTAGTTGGAAGTAGTTCAGTCGTTGTTTGGATAGTGGCTCATCGATTATTTAATATCAATGTTGTCAAAACTGTTTTAAAACCATTTATTGGTAGTCTTTTAATGATATTTTTACTTTTGTTTATTCAGTCTTTACCTTTAAGTTCTTTAATGATTTTTATTACTAAAATTATTTCCGGAATATTAATTTACGGTGTTTATATGTTAATTTTCTCTCGACCAGAAATTATTTGGTTTTGGCAGCAACTCTTATGTCTAAAAAACAGAAAATAATTTTTGTTTTAGTTTTTTTAATTTGTTTTTTTATCCAAATCATTCCAGTAATTCGTAGTGGACTTCAATACAATAATGGTATTGGTTTTTGGGGAAGTAATGGTCATGATGCAATTTGGCATCTTAGTTTGATAAATCATATTAAAAACCCTTTCAAAATCGAACTTCCAATTTATGCCGGATCATTTTTAAAAAATTATCATCCTTTTTTTGATATATTAATTGCTTTTTTTAGTCGAATTAGTCATATTTCGTCTCTTACTTGGTATTTTCAAATATTTCCTATCATTTCTACTTTTTTATTACTAATAACTTCATATATTTTAGGTAAAAGATTAACCAAAAAATATTATGGTGGAATACTTTTGATGTTTTTTAATTCTTTTGCCAATTCTTTTGGCTGGATAGTTTCATTGCTTAAGTCTGGGCAAATAAGCGGGGAATCATTGTTTTGGGCCATGCAATCAGTCTCCAATCAATTAAATCCACCATTTTTACTTTCATTAATTTTTATTAACTTAATATTAATAATAATCACTACTCCTAAAAACAAATTGTCTGTATTAAAAAGTATTGCCATTATTTTGATTTTAGCTATTAATCCAATTACTAAAGCCTATGGTGGAGTCGCCACTTATTTAATATTCGGATTATATTCATTATTTATTTTTAATAAAAACAAAAAACCTTTTCTTTTATTATTGATCTCTTTGCCAATATCATATCTATTTTTTTCAATTTACAATTCTGCTTCAACTTCTCTTTTTGTCTTCAAACCATTTTGGTTTTCAAATACTTTAATAGAAGCACCTGATAGATTTTTTCTTCCCAAGATAGTAAGTATGAGATACAGTCTTGAAGCCAATGGATTAATTGGTCCCAGAATCATTGCCATATATTGTTTTTCAATAGCCTTATTTTATGTCGGAAATTTTGCTTTACGATTATTAGGTATTTTTTCTCTAAAGAAATTTAAAAATATTATTAAATTACCATTGCTAATAACTATCATAATAACTGCCATTATTCCCATGGTTTTTATTCAAAAAGGGACCAGTTGGAATACAATTCAATTTCTATACTATTCTTTGTTCTTTAGTAATATCTTTTTAACGTTATATTTGACTCAAAAATCATCTAAGATTATTTCATTCGTAATAATTTTGTTAACCATAATACCTTGTTTTGAAACTTTAAATACTTTTTTATCAAATCCATCACCAGCAGTTTTATCCCAAGATGAAGTTGTTGCTTTAAATAAGCTAAAAGATTTACCTTCAGGCACAGTTTTGACCTATCCTTACAATCCATATGAAAAGAAAAGTATATCTGCTCCTGTACCTTTATACGCATATGAAACAACGGCTTATGTTTCTGCCTTTTCTAAAAAATCTGTTTTTCTAGAAGACGAAATGAATCTAGATATTACTGGTTTTAATTGGAAAGATAGACGTTTAGAAATTGAGAAATTCTTTAATAGTAAAGATGAGTTTTTTGCTAGGGGATTCTTGGTCAACAATCAAATTGATTATATCTATTTAATTGACAATCAAACATTTTCTATTAATGAATCAAAGCTTCAAATAAATCAAATTTACAATCATGGTCAAATTCGAATATATCAAGTTCAAAGATGATAAACTAATCATATCTTATGAAATCTAATCCAACTATTTCAGTCGTTATCAATGTTAGAAACGAAGCTGAAGATTTAAAAAAATGTCTAAAATCAGTTAAGGGTTTTGCTAATGAAATCATTGTCGTCGACATGAATTCCACTGATGGTAGTCAAGAAATTGCCGCTTCTTATGGTGCTAACGTATTTTCATATAAACCGATGAAATTTGTTGAACCAGCAAGAAATTTTGCATTATCAAAAGCTACCGGTAAATGGATTTTATTACTTGACCCAGATGAATATGTTAATAAAACTCTAAAAAAAGAACTTAGCAATATTACTAAAAGAAGTGATATTGATTACGTCAGGATTCCTCGTCAAAACATGATTTTTGGTAAATGGATTAAACATTCAAATTGTTGGCCTGATTATTTAATTAGATTTTTTAAAAATGGTAGTGTTACTTGGCAAAAAGAAATTCACAGTCAGCCAATTACCAAAGGTAATGGTTTAACTTTATTAGATTCTGATCAATTAGCAATCAAACATAATAATTATGCTTGTATTACTGATTTTATAAACAGAGCAGTCCGTTATAGTTCTATTCAAGCTGATGAATTAAACAATCAAGATTATAAACTTAAAGTTAGTGATTTTATTCTCAAACCAATTCAGGAATTCAATAGTCGGTTTTTCTTTGCTGAAGGCTATAAAGATGGTTTTCATGGGTTAGTATTTTGTTTACTTCAGAGTTTTGCTATCGGTCTTATATATATAAGACTTTGGGAAAAACAAGGATCCCTCGATAAACCAATTTTAAAAGAATCTTTTGTTTCTGCCTCTCAAGAAGCTAATTTTGAATATGATCATTGGTTCGTCAAATTTTACAAACAGGAATGTGCTCCTGGACTCTTTAAAAGAATGTTTATTAGATTAAGGCACACACTTAACTATCTCACCAAAAATTTTTAACATAAACTCATGAAGACAGTTGCCATCATTATTCTCAACTGGAAACAACCTCAGCTTACCGTCGATACCATTGACTCTGTTTTAAAAATAAAACATTCAAACTTTAAATACAAAATAATTTTAGTTGATAATGGATCACCCGATAATTCATTAAACATTTTTAAAGAAAAGTATCAAGACAACCATTTTGTAAAGATTTTAGATACTAAATCAAATTTAGGTTATGCCGGTGGAAATAATTTTGGCATTAAATATGCTTTAAAAAATAAATACGATTATTTAATGGTGCTAAATAATGATGTTCTAGTTGATTCATCTTTTACCCAAGAATTGGTTAAAGAGTTAAATAATTATGATATTGTTGGCCCAAAAATTTATTTTGCTCCTGGATTTGAATATCATAAAGATCGTTATCAAAAAAAGGATTTAGGTAAAGTTATTTGGTCGATGGGTGGTCAGGTTGATTGGAATAATATTTATGGTAGTAATATCAATATTGATGAAGTTGATCATGGCCAATTTGAGAAAATAAACAAAGATGTTGATTTCATTAGTGGTTGTTGTTTTATAGCTAAAAAAGAGGTCTTTAAAAAAATTGGTAATTTCGATGAAAAATATTTTATGTATATGGAAGATGTTGATTTTTGTCACCGTGCCAAACTTAATGGTTTTACTTTAGCTTGTATTCCCAAATCGATAATTTGGCACGTAAATTCTGGATCGACTAAAGGTCCGGGTCATTTACAAAATTATTTTATTACCCGAAATAGAATCTATTTTGCTTCCAAATTTGCCAAACAAAGGACAAAATTTGCCATTTTTAGAGAATCATTTAAATTTTTATTCAAATCCCATTGGCAACGTCGTGGAGTAATCGATTTTTATTTAAAAAAAATGAACAAAGGGAGCTGGAAATGAAATTAACTAATTTATCAATTATCATCTTGGCTGGTAATGAAGAAAAAATGATTGTTAATTGTCTTAAGTCATGTTCTTTTGCTGGGGAAATTATTTTAGTTGCGGCTAATTCTACTGATAATACTATTAATTTAGCTAAACAAACTATTCCTTCTATTAAAATTGTTAAAACTAATGATGGTTATAATCGAAACTTTTCTAAATGGCGTAACTTAGGATTAAAAAACAGCTCCAAAGATTGGGTTTTATATATTGACTCAGATGAACGAATTGATCAATCTCTTAAACAAGAAATAAATAAAATTATCACCAGCAAATCGAAATTTTCACATTTTGCTATACCTAGAGCTAATTTTTATTTAGGTAAAAGAGTCAGATATGGTGGTTCTTATCCAGATTATGTCATTAGACTTTTTCAAAAGAAATATCTTCATGGGTATCAAGGTATTTTACATGAACAACCTCTAGTTGATGGTCAAATTTCATATTTAAAATCTGATCTTTCTCATTTTACTCACCGAGACCTTTCTTCAATGCTTCAAAAGACTTTAGTATGGACAGATATGGAAGCAAAAGCCTTATATGATCACAATCATCCTCCAGTTGTCTGGTGGCGTTTTATTAGGATGATGTTAACCAAAATATGGGAAAGACTTATTAAACAACAAATGTGGAAAGATGGAACTGTCGGTTGGATCTCAGTAATTTTTGAAACTTTTGATACTTTTTTAATTTATGCCAGACTTTGGGAAATTCAACAAAAAGCCAAAAAATAATGTATTATTAGATTAATGCACAAACGAGTTGCAATTTACGATCCTTATTTAGACACTTTAGGCGGTGGTGAAAGATACTGCTTAACAGTCGCAGAAATATTACTAAAAAAAGGTTATCAAGTTGATTTGTTTTGGTCAGGAGATAAAACTTTAATTGAAAAAGCCGAAAAAAGATTTTCTTTAAATTTAACCGATTTAAAAATCGTTCCAGATATTTTTGAAATAAAACCTCAAAAACTCGAATTAATGGAAGAAAGCCGTATTTTTTCAAAATTTATTACCAGAGTTCTAGATCCTCAAAAAATTAAATTAAAATTAAAAAAAACTTATCAAAAATTAAAGACAACTAATAAATACGATATTATTTTTTATCTAAGTGATGGTAGTATTCCTTTTTTGTTTGCCAAGAAAAATTTTTTACATATCCAAGTACCTTTTGCCAAAAACAGCAGCTATTTAAATAGTGTTTTAGAAAAACCAAAGCTTAAATTAATTTCCAATGTCATTTGTAATTCTCAGTTTACTTCTCGTTTTCAAACCGGTGCTTTAAAAAATAAAACTTTAGTCTTATATCCGCCAGTTGATGTCGATAAATTTAAAGTTTCGCCTCATAAAGAAAATATTATTTTATCCGTAGGTCGTTTTGATAACATTTTAAATGCCAAAAAACAGGATGTTTTAATTGATGCTTTTACCAGTTTAGTTAAAAATCATAATTTAAACGATTGGAAATTGGTTTTGGCTGGAGGTAGTTTACTTGATCCTAATAAAAACGTTTACTTAAAATGCCTTTTTGAAAAATCCAAAGATTTACCCATCAGTTTTTTAATTAATCCGCCATTTGACGAACTTCAAAAAATTTATTCAGAATCAAAAATTTATTGGCATGCTGCCGGGTTTGAAGTCGACGAAAACGTCCATCCAGAAAACACCGAACATTTTGGTATTACCGTTGTCGAAGCTATGGCTTCAGGTTTAGTTCCTGTTGTTGTAGCAAAGGGTGGTATACCAGAAATTGTTGAAAATGGAGTAAATGGTTATTTATGGAATTCACTTGATGAATTAGTCAAAAAAACCAAAAAATTAATTGACGATCCAGAAAGTTTAAAGCTTATGTCTCAGCAATCTATTATCAACTGTCGATCTTTTTCAAAAGAAAATTTTGAAAAACGTCTTTTAGCAATTATCGAAAATTAGCATGAAGATATCCGTCATTGTCACTAATTGGAATGGACTTCCACTTCTTCAAAAAAATTTGCCTCAGATTATTGAAATGAGCCCAGAAGCTCAAGAAATTATTGTTGCAGATGATTTTTCAGAAAAAGATAATAGTGTTGAGTATTTAAAATCACTTCAAAAGAAATATAAAAAACTAAAAATAGTTACTAATAAAAAAAATTTAGGTTTTGGAGGTACTTCTAACAAAGCAGTCTCTATATCAACTGGTGATTTTATTGTTTTACTTAATAATGATATCTATCCTCATAAAGATTATATAAAAAATTCTCTTCATCATTTTTCTGATCCAAATGTTTTTGGTGTCGGTTTTGCCGAATTTGGTCACGAAAACTGGGCTCGTATTTTTTGGAAAGATGGTTATCTCCAACATGAACCAGGAGTAAATGATCAAAAAACTCATATTTCTGGTTGGGTTTCTGGTGGTAGTTCAATTATTAGAAAAAGTTTTTTTGAAAAGCTAGGTGGTTTCGATTCAGTTTATCAACCATTTTATTCAGAAGATTTAGATATTGGATATCGAGCTTGGAAATCAGGTTACACTTTACTTTGGGAGCCAAAATGTGTTGTTGAACACAAACATGAAAGTACAATATCAAAATTTTCGACAAATTTTTTAAATTATGTCAAAGAAAGAAATCGTCTTCTCAACACTTGGCGCAACATTACCGATCCTCAATTATTGTCTTTAAATAAAATTGCTTTAATTGGTAGGGTATTATCAGGACCAAATTATATAAAAATTATTTTAGCTGCCAAAAGACAACTCAAAAAAGTTTCTCCACCAATTGTTTTTCCAAAACTTACTGACCAAGAAATATTTGCCAAATTTTCTCACTAATATTCATGAAATTTTCTATAATTATAGTTACTTGGAACACTGCTCAAATAACCAAAAAATGTGTCGACACTATAAATCAATTTATTCCAGGCCAAGAAATTATTGTTGTCGACAATGGTTCTCAAGATAATACGGTAGAAGTTTTAAGAAGTATAAAAAATGTTAAATTAATTGAAAATAAGGCTAATCTTGGATTTGCAAAAGCCAACAATATTGGCCTAAAATTTGCTACTTCTGAATATATTCTTTTCATGAATTCTGATATTGAGCTAATCGACAATAGTCTTTTAAAGATGATGGATTTCTTAAAAAATAATTCTGATATTGGAATTATTGGACCAAAATTTTTAAATCCAGATCTTAGTACTCAAGCATCAGTTTTTCCACCGCAAACTTTAATAAATGCCTTTAAAGAGTTTTGGTTAGGTAAAACCAGTTCTTATTCAAAATATATTCCCAAGAGTAAAAAACCAATTCAAGTAAATTCTATTTCTGGTGGTTGTTTAGCTACCAACAAAAATTTTTTTCAATCTATCGGATCTTGGAATGAAACATATTTCTTTTATTTTGAAGACATGGATTTATGTCGTAAAGTAAATCAATCATCAAAAAAGGTTATTTATTACCCACTATGCCAAATTATTCATCGTCATGGGGCTAGCGGTAAAAATATCGCCCCAGCAAAAGATCAGTGGCGTCGTCTTATTCCCGGAAGCAAAAAATTTCATGGCTACTTTAATCATTATCTTATTAATTCAATAATTTGGTCTGGTCAAAAATGGCAAAAATTAAAATCAATTTTTCAAAAATAATTTT
>Ga0074198_1001896_pt1 | contig 12306 bp, 10 predicted proteins | sample EPASupsiteSAE323_FD_64527 | JGI IMG/M metagenome (GOLD analysis project Ga0074198, IMG submission 64527) | Bioremediated contaminated groundwater from EPA Superfund site, New Mexico - Sample SAE3-23 | ecosystem: Environmental > Aquatic > Deep subsurface > Groundwater > Contaminated ...
GAAGAACATCGCTATCCGCAACCCCGCCCTGTCGGTGGATGAACTCAATACGGTTGTCCAGCGGACCATCGACCGGCTCCTCTTCCTGAGGATCTGCGAGGACCGGGGGATCGAGGAGTACACTACGCTCCACAAGCTGCTGGAAGGCGAGCAGGTCTATGCCCGGCTCTGCAAGATTTTCTTAGAGGCTGATGCGAAATACAACTCCGGTCTCTTCCATTTCGAGAAAGAGCCGGACTGGAACGAGATGCCCGACACCCTCTCGCTCTCGCTGGCGATTGACGACAAAGTACTGAAAGGCATCATCAAACGGCTCTACTACCCCGAGACCCCGTACCTCTTCTCGGTTATCCCGCCCGAGATCCTCGGCCATGTGTACGAGCAGTTCCTAGGGAAGGTAATCCGGCTCACGGACGGCCACCAGGCAAAGGTGGAGTACAAGCCGGAAGTGAAGAAGGCGGGAGGCGTCTTCTACACTCCGCAGTATATCGTGGAATACATCGTGAAGCACACGGTGGGCGAACTGGTGAAGGACAAGACGCCCCGCGATGTGGCGAAACTCCGGGTTCTCGATCCCGCGTGCGGCTCCGGCTCTTTTCTCATCGGGGCATACCAGTTCCTCCTCGACTGGCACCGCGACTGGTACATCGAGAACCTCGTCCCGGTCTTCATCGATAAGAAATCCGTGGCCGACCCGGCGGTTCTCGCTCTCCTGCCTGAAGCCACGCCCCGGGGAAAGAAACACCTCGCACAGGCCGAACTCCCAATCTACAAGGCCGGCACGAGCGGCGACGCCACCCGGACCCGGAGCGACTGGCGCCTCACGACCGCAGAGAAGAAACGCATCCTCTTAAACAACATCTTTGGCGTGGATATCGACCAGCAGGCCGTCGAGGTGACGAAGCTCTCGCTCCTCTTGAAAGTGCTCGAAGAGGAGAACGAGGAGAATATCGACAAGCAGCTCAAGCTCTTTGCGGAGCGGGCGCTGCCGTCCCTGCACCAGAACATCAAGTGCGGGAACTCTCTCATCGGGACGGATATCCTGACACCGGAGATGCCTTCGGAGGAAGTTAAGCGGATCAATCCGTTCGACTGGTCAAGAGAATTTGCGCCGGTGATGGCGGCGGGCGGGTTCGATGCGGTGATTGGGAATCCGCCGTATCTCAGACAAGAGGCGTTGAAAGAACAGAAAAAATATTTCGAGACGCATTACGAGGTTTATCTTGGGACTGCTGATCTTTATGCGTACTTTATCGAAAAAGGCATCTCGTTACTCCGACCTAAAGGTCTTTTCTCGTATATTGTAGCGAACAAGTGGTTGCGAGCCAATTATGGGAAGACGCTTCGAAAATATTTGTTAACAAAACAAATTGAAGAAATTGTGGATTTTGGAGATCTACCAGTCTTCACCACTGCGATTACTTATCCTTGCATCATCAGAGTCTCAAATGAAAAACCATTGAGAGAATTTGGAGTGTCGAAAGTAGAGGCATTAGATTTCCCAAGTCTAGATGATTATGTTAAAAATAATCTTATGATGTTGGGTTTTAAGGATCTCACATCTGATGGATGGACTTTGGAGAGTAAACAAACAGAAGAATTGTTGAGAAAGATAAATAGCGCTGGACTTTCACTCGATAAATACATTTCAAACCAAGATTTCAGAGGAATAATTACTGGACTGACCGAAGCATTCGTTATTGACGATAATTCAAAGAAACGATTCGTTGAAGAAGACCCAAAAAATGTAACTTTAATTAAACCGTTTTTACTCGGAAAAAATATTAAAAAATACAAACCACTCAAACCGGAAAATAATGTAATTCTGATTCCTAAAGGTTGGACAAACTCTCTTTCCGGAGAAACGAAAAATAAATGGAAATGGTTTAAGGATACATATCCGGTGTTAGCTAATCACCTTGAACCATTCTCTGAAGCGGGTGAGAACCGATTAGATAAGGGGGATTATTGGTGGGAATTACGTGCGTGCGAATATTATCTCGAATTTGAAAAGACAAAGATCATTTATCCGGAAATTTGTCAAAGACCAGAATTTACATTTGATGAATCTGGATATTATGCAAATAACAAATGTTTCATCATACCCTCGAAAGATAAATTCCTTCTCGGAATTCTCAATAGTTCTTTGATGTTTTTTTTATTCAGAACATATTTGCCAAAATTACAACACGGCTTCTTCATGCCAGCGTATGTAATCCTAAAAAAATTTCCCATCCGCACCATCAACTTCGCCGACCCAGTAGACAAAGCCCGCCACGATCGCATGGTTGCGCTCGTCTCGCAGATGCTGGAGTTAAACAAAAAATTGCAGGACGCCACCCTCGATCACGAAAAGACACTACTGTCCCGGCAGGTTGAGGCGGCGGATGCGGCGATCGATGCGCTGGTGTACGAGTTGTACGAGCTGACGGCAGAAGAAATTGCGATTGTGGAAAGCAATGAATCCGGATGAGTTAAAAAATGAGAATGGATTGAGGGATGCAATTTTCTTAAAATTAAAGACAATTTACGGAGAAAATGCAAGAAGATATACTCCCCTAATTGATGTAGCAAATAAATTGAAAGGCGCAAATATTTTATTTAAAGAAGCTTTGAAATTCAATAATATTCGTATGTCTGATTTCCTGGTGGAACTTCTTTTTGTCTCACTTTTTTGTGAAGATGGTTATTCGGTCGAGATAATCTCTCGTTCAGATCGAGAAAAAACTCCGGATTTGCTTATATCAAAAAATAATTTTCGTGGATTTGTTGAGATCAAACATATTCATAAAAAACACGATGGACCTGAGGTTATAGATCTAAATGAATCACCTGAAATGGACGACATTCTGGTGCCGTATGGTAATCATGCACGTGATGAAAAATATTGTCGTGATAAAATTTTGGAAGGATTTCAGCAAATACAGCAGTTTCCCCAGTTAATCGAAACCGACACGATGATTGTCGCAATTTGGAATTCTGACGAAGATTTGGACGAGCGCGACATGAAATTCAGCATAACACATTTGATCGAAGAAAAAGATGAATTTGCAAAGATGCCAAATCAAAAATGGATAATTTATGGTAGCGATTGGTATTCTCCAAGAGCGAATACAAAATTCTTTATTTTTCGATTTCTGTGAGAAGGACTGGATGGAAGAAACGCGAAGATCAAATCAAGGCAAACAAACGATATCTTCAAACTTGCTTATCAGTTTAAATAAATAATCCGAATTTTCATTGAATTTGAAAGTCCCCCATGCATTTCCCACGCTTCCCCACCCCCCGATGTCATACCCGATCCCTTGTACGCTTTTAAGTTTCTCGATGGTCAGCTCAAGTTCAAAAATAGGAATATTGAGTTCCGCTAAATCTGTTTGAATATCGTGCGTCCTTAATTGTTGTTTGTTATGTTTTTCCATCAAATCCGGTCGCGATTTTACAAACTTGAAGAGCTTAATAAAATTGTTAAGATCCCGATCATTCATGATTTTTAGTGCATTTACAACAATCGTATCCTTATATTCGAGAAGGATTCTTTGAGAGAGCAATCCTCCCGCATAATGTCCCAATATTGCTGAGCACTTTATCGAGTGAGAGTGAAGACTTGTATCAATTATCTGACTCATATGTTCGAGATTCGTTGAATTATTAAAATATTTATTTAATTGTTCTGAGTCAATATTTGCATCTGACTCATTCGAGTGTAATTTTTTGAATAATTCAATAGTGAACGCTTCAAAATTTTTACGTTTATAAAAAAGATAGACATTTTTCCCTAACTCGAACGTTGTTGAAAGGGTTCCAGCAAAATCAGAAGCATCTTTCAATAAATTGTTGAGTTCTTTAACATCATTGATCTGCGTTACAAGAGCGATGACGTTATTTTTCATTGCATTATTTGACGAAGGCATAATCGCTTGTGATACTATAACATCAAACCCTTAAATATTTATAAAAAAATGTAGGATGTGAAACTCGATCATGGGAAGACGCTGCTGTCTCGGCAGGTTGAAGCGGCGGATGTGGCGATCGATGCGCTGGTGTACGAGTTGTACGGGCTGACGGAAGAGGAGATTGCGATTGTTGAGGGGCGATGAGTATTCAGGGTCAAAGAAATAATGACTGATTCGGATATTGAAGGGCAGAAAGCACATCTTTTGAAAATCATTGACGATTTCCGAAAAGATTTCGATATGCTCGATGATTTCGAACGACAGTTCATTGCTCCCCAGATGTTATTTACGAATCCCTGTCAGGTTGAAATCATCTGGGTTTTGGAACCTATTGAGTTCCAGCTGCTGGTTCTTTTTCACAATCCCCATCGACAGGATAAAGAGATAATTGTCCAAGGTCCGTTCAAGACGGCCGAAATAGGCGAAAAAGTCATTAAAATTATGGAAGAGCCCCGATGGAGAGAAAGGGCACCTGTCATCGCGGATACCTGGAATATTTCACCGGATGTAGGAGATATGGAGCATAAATATTCCGATGAATTTTGGGAATCTTTCTACGATTTTTTACGATGGATCAACCTATCATCAGCATATTCATTTCCCTTGGGATTTGTTTCCAGTCGTCTTTTTGGTTCAAATGACATGTGTTTTGTCTTCAGGGGGAATGTGACAAATATTTCCCCGGATGAACTGAACCAGAAAAGTTCTATTGAGGCTGCACGAATGATGGCGGCTGACAAGAGAGCGAAAAAAACCGAAGTAATCTCCCACATTCCCGAACCTCAGAAAAATATGAGAACATTTTTTGGAGCATATTTCACACCCGCAGTCCGTATTGGGGATGATGTTGAATTATCGTTCCGGGAAAAAGTGTTCGGCCCAGACAGCTTCCAATATCCGAAATATGAATTCGGATTCACGTTTCATAACCGGATGGGATTTTACGACCGGTATGGTCTCGTCCTTATTGAGAGTGTGACCGAAGAAGAATCGATAAAAATTATCAATTCAATTTTTGCAATATCCCTGATTCAGGGCATTGAAGCTTTTTCGGTAAGAAAGTCGGAGATTGTGCATTCGGAATCTCCCTTCGATCAGAACCCATTAGGCAAACCACTCGGATCTTACAGTAGAAAGATATCAGAAATTACAGGAAATGCTCCTAACTTCTTTGCCAGAATTAGAAGTACACAAATTCACCTCAATGAGATGGATACAATTCTTAGGTTATCAGAGCGGGTTTTCCAAAATCAAAAACTGAATGAATTATTATTGTTTTTACTCGAAAGCAATACTCATCTGAAAAATTATGAGTTCTCCCAAGCGTATATATTCTGCTGGCTGATTGTTGAACAACACATCTCAAAAAAATTCAGAATTTTGTCGTCGGGGAATAAGGAAATAGTAGGAAAAAGAGGAAAAAAACAAGATCCGGACAAAGAGAGAATTAGTAATAAGATGAAGCTGCTCTATTCCAACGGGAATCTTGATGTTCAAGAATATTCTTTTTTAACGGAATATAACAAAAAAAGGAACGATTTCGTTCATTCAGGGAAGATAATTACAGAATCGGATGCAGAAAATCTGTTCAAGTTCGCATTGAAAATTATTCAGAACGAGATTGCGGCGTTAAGGGAATAGAATATTAGATGTTACCGCACATCGCCCACTATCGTATCGAGCCGGTCCTGTGGAAGACAAATGCCTGGGGACTCACCCTGACAATGCAGAAGGATATCTTCACGGAGGAATATCTCGCTCAGTCGGAGCTGAATGATCGGCAACGTATGGCGATCACTTGTATGAGGAAACAAGGGAGTATGTCCAAACGCGAATACCAGGAACTTGTATCTGTATCTACGAGAAAAGCGCTCTATGATCTGACAGCTTTAATTAACAAAGGTGTTCTTATCAGGATTGGTACTGGCAAGTCCTCCCGGTATTCCCTGTTATCCAATCAGAAGAATGCACGAAATAAGAAACACATTGATGGAGACCCTGATGCATAAGGCATTGCGCGTATTGCGCGAAAATTGCGCATATCCTCTTACAAACACAAAGCGAAGGTCTAAACTGGCATCGATGCACCGGATGAAAAAATCATTGCGACTCGTGTGAATTGCAAGCAATCTGAAATCCGCACCATAAACTTCGCTGACCCAGCAGACAAAGCCCGCCACAACGAGTTGTACTGGTTGACGGAAGAGGAAATTGCGACTGTTGAGGAGGCAAAGAAAAACATTGCAGAAGCCATAGAGCTGCACATCAGCGCACTCGCACGTTAGTTGAATCTCCTTTTTTCAGCAAGCATTTTTGAGAGCGGTGAACTGACCCGCGATGCAACTATTCGGAAATTCCGAACAGTTCAATCTGAAGGAAACCGCGACGTCTCACGGAATCCCTGCCGCGAAGCGAATTAATTTCATTGCGGTAGGAAGGCGCCACATCACATGGTTTCGTTCGTTAGCTTTCGAAAAGAGTTCCCTGTTTTTTCAACCAGACCTTGCCCCAAAAATTCCAACCAGACTTTGATTTGATTTTTTTAACCAGACTTTGATTGAAAAAAAATAATCAGACTTTGCTCAAAAAATTTCAACCAGACTTTGATTTGTAATTTTCAACCACACCTTGCTTAAAAAAAATAAATCAGACCTTGCTCAAAAATTTTCAATCAACCCCCCAGCCCCTGCCTGGAATCTGTTCGCAGAACAACCAGACTCTGCCTGGAAATAAAAAAACGCGATCCGTTTCTGATTCTTTCAACCGAAATGAAGAAAAACCAGTCAACACATCAGACGTAAACCCGCTCCGGCATCTCACGCAGACAGTACCTCCGGCCACTGATCCGGATCAACCAGACTCTGCTCAAAAAATTTCAATCGGGTACGCGATCGCGATTGAAAATCATTTCCGGATCAATCAGACTTTGATCAAAAAATTTCAACCAGACTTTGAATTTATTTTTTTAACCAGACTTTGCTTGAAAAAAAATAATCAGACCATGCTCAAAAAATTTCAACCAGACTTTGAATTTATTTTTTTAACCAGACTTTGCTTGAAAAAAAATAATCAGACCATGCTCAAAAAATTCCAACCAGACTTTGAATTTATTTTTTTAATCAGACACTGCTTGAAAAAAAATAATCAGACCTTGATTAAAAAAATGTAACCACACTTTGATTTTTATTTTCCAATCGGATCCCGATTGAAAAACTTCAGGCAATGGTGTCCGATACCAAAAACAAAATTCGGATCGATCGAAATCAAATGATGGCTTTTCAGGAGCATTAAAAACCGTGGTGATGATGCCGTACAAAACAGCAGACAGAAAAATGATTTTTTGGATTTACAGGGTAATTCCAAGAATATTCAACAGTACGAGGATGCACACGCCAGGTACTCCTCCTATTACCGATATCAGGAGAGTAACAAGGCCATATCCCAGATCCGGTTTTCCCATCCACTGCATGACATGCAGGAAATTGAGAAGAAACAGCAGGATGAGCCCCAGGACAGCGTTGACCAGAAGGACCGTGATCTTTTTTGCCAGGTAATAGACGATCGCAACGATTGCGACGATGAGAAAAATTGAGATGAGAATTGCGCTCATGATAATCCTTGTTTCCTTTATTTACCAATGGATTCCTGTTAACAATACCTTATCTGTTTGCGGCTTCTAGGATTTTATAACTTTAATCTTAAGTTTTGTAACCCAGATGACTAGAAATCCTATAAGGATTAGAAAGACGCCGGGGGTTGCGTTCGATAATGAACTATTGAAAGCACCTATTTGAATATTGAAATTAACAATTCCTGCGATATCTAAAATAAGTAAAATTGCACCCAAAAAGACACAAATAAAACCTATTATCCGACCAGATTTCGCTTGGGATTCTTCAGACTTAATTATTAATTCCGCAGTTTTCGGATCAGTATCCATTGGAAACTCCGCCTCAAGAGATTCACACTGCTCGGCTTCAAGGGAGGGAGATTTTTCCGACATCAATGATTAATTGCCAATATATTCATTTAATAATGCTGTTTTAGGGTTCGGGGGAATTGTATACAATATTCTCGTAAGGCTTGATTGCATGAGCTGCAGTTGCATCATAAACATAATCCCAATAAAGTGTATCTGCAGACTCCAATCGGGCTATCCACAAATATTTCGGAAATGGTTTTTTCAGTTTTTCAATTTTATTAGAGATTTGATGATCCAATAAAAATTTTTTATATTTTTTAACGTCGGTTAAAAATAATTCATACTTCGCTGTAGCATCGATACCATTTTTTGCTTTTTTGTCTTCCAATTTTGCCTTGTATTGAACAAGATACACAAAATACATGCTCTTAAACGATAGTCGGATTTTAGGGTATAATGGAACTACTAATTTATCTAAAGTAACACTTGTAAATTTGCTTCCATCTAACCAAGAATCAATCCATGAAAAGAAATGGTCCTCTGAAGTAACGCGACTGTATAAACCTATTTGATCGTCATGAATGTATATTTTGATTATTTTTCCATTCTCGTGGCGATAGCCCGAAATTATAACTGCATGATATAAAGGTTCACCATCTTTCGGGATGATTTTAAGACCCGCAAGGACTGGCAAGTTAAATTCTTTGATATATGCTTTTATTATATCCTCTATTACATCTTCTACAACATTTTCTGGTATCTCTTTCAAACGTGAAGTCTTTAAAGACACTGGATCTATAAAGTCTGTGTCCAGCCCTAATGTGTTATAAAAATTTTTAATCTGTAAATAATTAAGCCCGGGTGAGGGGAAATTGCGATTTTCTGATGGAAAAGAAATGGATTTTTCTGTAATTTCAACTAGAGACGATTTAGGAGTTTCGAATAGATCTGCTAACTTATTGAGAGAAATCCAACACGCCGTAGTTGCGCACGCACCCACGGATTTATCCTGTGTTTGAAATGGTAAGGCATCGATCTCCAATTGCAATCCAAAAAGATTTATCGAATTTTTTTGTTTTATCATAATCCTTTTTTGTAGAGGGTGGCCTTCGACGGCTTCATCATACGTTTTTAAAACAGTTCTACCGATAATTTTGTGATTTCGAGAATTTTTAACAGGTTTTACAACTACAAATCCTAAATAGGACTCGAATATTTTTTCATATAATTCCTCATCATATCTAGTCAATATACGAGTGAGATCCTCTTCTGAAACATTTCCCTTAAAAAAATGGACTCTCTCAGTAAATTTATCATATTTTTCGAATGATCTTGAATAAAATTTTGCATAATCTATCAAGTAATCCTTATCAACATAATTTTCTTCTTTAAAAAAGGATTGAACTCCAAAGGGAGGCAAATATTCGTTAATTATGTATTTACTAATGTGAGTTTCGTCGAGATGTTCTTGATTCAGAGCATCTTTGATCGGGTAAACTATTGAGTGGGCTTCATTATTTGCTGCCATACTCTTTTTAAATAGTAAATGGTCTAAGAAGTTCCACAACACTTATATTGCCACTTGTTTGTTCGATGAACTCGATTTCATCAATTAATTCATCACTCAAAGGTGCATCGAACTCATTTTTTAAGTCATATAATTTTTGATCAAATCCCATTTTCTCTCCTTTTTCCTCCTAGCCCAAATTTTGCAACACCAAGGTATCACTTTGATCGAAATTTAATGGCATCAACGCCACTTAACAATTATAATACTCTTTAAGAGTTATGATTAGTTAAAAATGATTCTCTTGATAATTTTCCGAATTTGAATGATTTATTTATTGTTTTTGGTGATTTCCTGACATTTTAGTATTTTAACGAGGATTACACATTATACACCTTGTTTAAAGATTTTTTTGGTGCGCGCCCTCTTTAGATGCTATTGTATAATGGATCATTTACCAATGATACGCTGCTTATTTATCTTTACCGAAGGGAGGATAAGCGAGCCGATTGCCCGGGATTCATGGCTGAGTCCTCCGATTTCATTGTGCATGGTAAAGACGTTTCCGGACAACATCGCAGTCCGGATCGGCTCCTGGAATTCCCCGTTCTCCATCCAGAACGCATTGGAGATCTCAACAGAGAATTCCCCGCTCATCGGATTTGCCGTGTGAGCACCGACAACACTGTGCACATATATCACGCGTTCATCCGTTACATCACCGCGTTTCCCGTCAACGATAAAATTGTGGTGGCCGATGCCCGGAGAACCACCATACCCACCCCGCACCGCACTTGCCGTGCTGGTCTTTCCGTACCGGTAGGCAGTTTTGAGATCATAGGCAAAGGCTTCCAGCACACCATCGCGGATGAAATCTATCCTGCGGGTTGGCATTCCCTCTGCGTCCCAGGTCACGCTGCCGCTTGCACCCGGCAGGAACGGATCGTCATACATCGAGATAAGGGGGTCGGCAACAGGTTTCCCCATGCATTCGGCAAACCGGGATCTGCCAGCGTGTACGTTGCGCCCGTTCAGCGCCGGTATAAACACGCTGCCGAGCAGTTCGCCATAGGCGAGCGGGGAGAGCAGGATATCGTAATCGCCGGTAGTAACATCCTTTCCTTCCGCAGATTCGTGGGCAAAGAAGGTTGCCCGTTCCCCGACATGGAATGGATCTACTTTGTCAATGAAACTGGAGTGATCGAATTCATACCCGGTAGACTGCCCGTGAATGGCTTCCAGTGAGAGTGACACTCCCGTGTGGCTGTCGGTGTAATACGCACCCCTGCTATTGGCGAGGGTGACCGTTGCGGTGGAAAGCCCGGCTGAACCGGCCGTCACGTCAGCCGCATGTTCTTCTGCTCCTGCAAGCATCTGTTCGAGCAGGGCCAGGGCAGAAGCGGGTTCTACTTTCATGGATGGATCGAACGTGAGCGGAGTTTGGGAAATGTCCTGCGCACCTGGCAATCCTTCCCAGGGAAGCGATGTTGCAAGATGGCCGCTTGCAATGGCTGCATCCAGGCATTCCTTCCAGTGCGCGGGATCATTCGTACTCGAGGATCCAATCCTTCCCTTATGGATGGTCCTGATGCCAAGACCGCAGTCTTCTGAGGCAGAGGCAAGATTAATTTTCTTCTGTTTCAGGTCAGCTGATATACTCCTGCCCTGCACATAAAAAACTTCGACTTCGTCGACGCTCTTCTGCCCTTCGCGTAGTAACTGATCAATCCATTCCACTGCCGCCCACCACCGCATCGCACAAGAGAATTGTCGGAGCACCGTCACTCACTGGTACACTCTGCCCGCCTTTCCCGCAATACCCCGGGCTCATCACGCGCTTGTTCCCGCAGAGAGCGATATTATGCAGGGTTGTTAAGATCTCTCCTGAAAGGGAAACGTCCCGCACCATGCCGGTACATTCCCCGTTCACAACGAGATACCCGTATTCTGCATTGAACTGGAAGACGCCCCGGCCCGGATCCACCTGCCCGCCCCGGGAGCCCTTCAGGAAGATTCCATTTTTGCATTCCTCGAAGATCTCGGGATCCGTGGCATCGCCGGCTTCAATGAAGGTGTTGCTCATCCGGACAAGGGGTGGTTCTCCGGGCATACCCCGGGCATGGCCTGCTACACCGTTACCTATTGCGGCTAAGGATTCCCGATTATGGAGGAATGCATTCACGATACCGTTTTTGATGATCTCGGTCCTGCACACTGCTACACCTTCCGAATCAACAGGATCGAACCCGAACTCGTGAATGCTGGGATCGTCCACGATCGTAAGCAGATCATTTCCGATCTTCTGCCCGGTCTTTCCTTTCAGGACCGAGTTGCCTTCCTGGATCAGGTCGCCTTCACTTGCATGGCCCACCGCTTCATGGGCAAACACACCGGCAAGTTCCGGATCAAGAATGGCTTTCATCTTCCCGCCGTGTGCACCTTTGGCATCGAGCAATGCCACCGCGATATCGGCTGCTTTTTTCCCGAGGTCCCGGTGCTGCCGGAGGTTGAACCCGTGGATGGAATGTTCCCGTTCGTACCCCATCTGGGTATTCCCATTCCGTGAGGCCACTGCCAGTACATTGAATCCCGAGCGGCACATTTCGTACGCATATTCGTTGCCGGAACTATCGGAAAATGCCACCTGCTCGACCCGTTCGATATAATTTGCCCGGCGGTTCACGACGGACGGATGAATCGCTCCCTTCTCTATCTCCGCAAGTATCGCAGATTTTTCCTCGATACTGACTGATCGGGGATCTTCTTTCATCGCGGGAACTGCAAGCACCCCACGAGAGACATCCCCCAGGCGAACCTGTTCCTGCGTTATCGCCGAGAGCTTGCAGGCTTCCTGCAACAGTTCATCGAATTTTCTGCCCGTGCAGGGCTGGTAATTATCGATCTGGAGAATCCCCCAGCCG
>Ga0074198_1001897_pt1 | contig 12300 bp, 16 predicted proteins | sample EPASupsiteSAE323_FD_64527 | JGI IMG/M metagenome (GOLD analysis project Ga0074198, IMG submission 64527) | Bioremediated contaminated groundwater from EPA Superfund site, New Mexico - Sample SAE3-23 | ecosystem: Environmental > Aquatic > Deep subsurface > Groundwater > Contaminated ...
ACTAGCTTTTTCATGCTTGAGTCGAAAGAACTCTGCTCAATGGGTGCTTGAAGCAGACATAAAGGCTTGCTTCGATATGATTGACCATAACTGGCTACTCGCTCACATCCCTATGAACAAAGCTATTTTGAGACAATTCCTTCGGGCTGGTTTCATTGACGGCTCAACTCTCTTTCCAACGACCGCAGGAACCCCGCAGGGGGGCGTAATTTCCCCAATACTTGCGAATATGGCATTAAACGGGTTGGAAATAGTTCTTGGCAGAAGGTTCTATTCACGAAAGAATGGAACTATAAGCAAAGTAGTTAACCGACACAAAGTGAACCTCATTAGATATGCAGATGACACCATCATTACTGCAGATTCTCAAGAAACGGCCCGAGAGATCAAACAGATTCTTATAGAGTTTCTTAATGAAAGGGGATTACAACTCTCTGAAGAGAAAACTAAAATAACACACATATCCAATGGATTTGTGTTTCTTGGATGGAACTTTCGGAAATTCGGAGATAAACTTCTGGTACAACCATCCAAAGAGTCTGTTAAGTCACTAACAACTAAGGTTCATGACATCCTTAAAGCGGGAAGAAGCTGGACACAAGATGCGATAATCGGGAATCTAAACCCGATAATCAGAGGTTGGTGTAATTATCACCGGCATGTGTCAGCTTCTAAAACATTCTCAAGTGTTGACAATACGATTTATCATATGCTCTATGCTTGGGCAAAAAGGAGACATCCAAATGAAGGTCTTAAGGTAACAGTCGACAAGTACTGGTGCCATAGAGACTCCAGACATTGGGTATTTGCTACAAAGACTCAAGAACTAGTCAGCCCTAAAAAGGTAAAAATTCGAAGACACTTTTTAGTGAAACTCGATATGAACCCATATCTTGACACTGAATACTTCGAGGATAGAAAAAGAGCTAGAAAATCGTACCGGAAATCTTCTATTCTAACCTGTCACCCGCAAGGGTAGAGGTATGCTCGAGCCGGATGACGTGAAAACGTCACGTCCGGTTCCGAGAAAAGGGGGAAGGAGTAACCCTTTCCTCTTATTCGACACTATACTTTTTTACCAATATTGAGCAAAAGTTGATCAAATTATTTTGCTACAATCCCTTAGTATGGTTGTAGATCAACATGGAATACCAATATTCGCTCGAGCTCATGATGGTAACGAATCAGATAAAGAGACGCTTATTCAAACGATTCTCTCATTACAAGAGTCATTCACCTTTGATCCTGATGTTATTTTTATGGGTGATAGTGCCCTGTACACTGAAAAGAATGTCCAAACCCTGGGTGATCATACAAAGTGGATTTCCAATGTCCCCGCCACAATTAAGGAAATGACTGAACTACTCATATCAGATCTTCCATTTACTACGACTTCCGATCCAAGGTATTCGTGCTGCAGTGTTGACTCAAATTATGGCGGCGTTCCTCAAAATGGGTAATTGTCTCTTCTGAAGAGATGAAAACTCGTGAACTAAAGACATTTGAGAAAAACCTCCATAAGCGGTTTAAAACGGCCTTAAAAGGATTAAAGCAGATATCTGTAGTCCACTATGCTTGTGAAACCGATGCTATGAATGCCCTTTTACGTTACCTGGAAGAAACACCAATAGTCAGGCTGGTTGATTCACAGATCAAAGTCATTCATAAACGGGCGAATGGTAAGCGAGGAAGACCTATCCCGGAAATTTCAATGACATTATTACTATGGAAGGTATTGTTCCAAGATTGAATGATTTTCCTATAAATGAAGGTACATTAATCTGGGATCGCGAAAATACCTCCCAAAAAACAGTAACAACTCTGGAAAAATATGGATGGGAATTGATATGTGGAGTAGCAAAAAGATCTAAAGAAGCGATAGATATCGTTAGTACTACCGATGTTATACCGAATCTTGAGAATCATGTACCTTGTGGGAAAAAAGGTCATATTTATGCAATCCAGAAAACTGCAAAATTATTTGGCAAAGAGAGAAATGTGGTGGTATATCTCAATTTAGACAAATCTACCCGCTGCATGGCTGAAAGAAACTACAAGTTGAATGAAATCAGTGAGAAACTGAAAAATTTACAAGACAACAAGGATGAACTGAGTTCAGAATCTGTTAAAAAAATGGTGAATCCCATATCCGTCAGATCTAAGTTTAATCTATATAATAGTAAACTATATAACTAAGTTCATCCCAACCTATAATGAATATGAAATCCGAGGATGTTTCTTTTGAAATAGACTCCATAAAATCCGTAGATCATCTTGGAATCGTTGCAGGTACGTTCCATAAACTGGGATTAACTCAAATAATAGATCGAGCTCTCCCTAAAATCGGCCAACACCATTTATCCAGTTCTCAAATATTATTGGCACTCATTCTCAATGGCCTTGGATTCACTGAGAGACGGCTTTACCTTTTTCCAGAATACTGTAAGCATCTTGATCTTGAACGCCTCATCGGGCATGAAGTTACTGCAAAAAATCTAAATGAATCAGTAATTGGCCGTCTTTTGGATTCCATTTATGCTTATGGCCCGACCCAACTCTTCACAGACCTTGTAACCCAAATGTTTACTGTATACAAAGAGATTGTGCATCTCGGTCACGTAGATACAACAAATTTTAGTGTTCATGGTGAATACGAAAAAGGATCAGATGATGGATGCATCAAAATCACAAAGGGGCATCCGAAAGATAAACGCTGGGACCTAAAAAGATTTGTGCTGAGTATGGTTGTAGATCAACATTGAATACCGATATTTGCTCGTGCCCATGATGGCAACGAATCAGATAAAGAGACCCTTATTCAAACGATTCTCTCATTACAAGAGTCTTTCACCTTTGATCCGGATGTTATTTTTATGGGTGACAGTGCCCTGTACACTGAAAAAAATGTTCAAACCCTTGGTGATAATACAAAGTGGATCTCCAACGTCCCCGCCACAATAAAGGAGATGACTGAACTACTCAGAACAAATCTTCCATTTACTCCAACTTCCGATCCAAGGTATTCTTGCTGCTCAGTTGACTCAAATTATGGCGGCGTTCCTCAAAAATGGGTAATTGTCACTTCTGAAGAGATGAAAACTCGTGAACTGAAGACATTTGAAAAAAACCTCCCTAAACGGTTTAAAACAGCCTTAAAAGGATTAAAACAGATATCTTCAGTTCACTATGCTTGTGAAACTGATGCCAGGAACGCCCTCTTACGCTATCTGAAAGAAACGCCATTAGTCAGGCTGGTTGATTCAAAAATTAAAGTCACCCATAAACGGGCGAATGGTAAACGAGGAAGGCCTATGGAAGGAGAAGCATTGATAGCCGAATATGTTATTGATGCTTCTTTAGACCTTGATCATGAAGTTGTAGAAAAGGAACGGGAATATCTCGGCAGATTTATTCTTGCAACGAATGTCATGAGTTTGGACTCGGAAACTGTTCTCAACCATTACAAAGGCCAGATGCTCGTCGAAAAAGGTTTCCGGTTTTTGAAAGACAAATCATTCAGAGTTGCTGAAGTTTATCTCAAGAGCGAAAAGAGGATCGAAGCTTTATGTATGGTAATGGTTCTCTGCCTCATGATATACTCATACACAGAATGGTTGATGCGAAAGCGATTGGAAGAAGAAAAAGAGACCGTGTTAAATCAGAAGAAAAAATCAACTTCGAAACCCACCCTTAAATGGATCTTTTTCAAATTCAGGGAGATAAAATCCTGCATTATTTCTTTTAATGATGTTTTGCACACTTCGATTCAAAATTTGAGCCGGGAACTATTAAAGATACTATAATTGCTTGGGCCGGAGTACGAAAAATTCTATACTTGATATAACATCTGGCGAATGTGGGGTGAATTTCGTAATGAAAGGTTACCAAAAATTCTTTGAAATTCAGTGGAATGATAATGACAAACCGTCCTTCAGTTGGGAAATTAATCATGAAAAGCGGATATTAGCAGAAAAAACAGTCGGAAAATATCTTTTGTATGCCTCAAATAAGGATATTTCTGCTCAAGATGTAGTGATGATGTATCTTAACAAAGACTATGTTGAGAAATTTTTTCGGGATACCAAATCTGAAAATGAAATATCCCCTATTCGTCATCAATTAGAGTCAAGAGTTCGGGCATCGATGTTTGTTGGAGTTTTGGCTTATCGACTGAAAGCCGCTTTAACCTTTTTGATAAAATCTTCAAAATCAAAGGATATTATCTATTCACCTTCTGAATTCATTAAATTGCTGGGTAGGGTGGAAAGAGTAGAAATGGAACAAGGTGATCTGTCAGAGTTCTTTTTTTTCAATCTCACTAAAAAACTTAAAGATCAATTAGTAGCACTAAATATGAAACATTTCTTTTCATCAAGGGATCAGGGTGTCGCGTAGGGGCAAGATTTTAGGCTACTCAGGTATAGATTAATCCACTCATGCAATATAATGCTTAATTCTTATCTCCTCTTCCAATCCCCTTATAAACAAACCCGGACTGAATCCACAGATCCGGATCAATAATATTTCTCCCGTCTACCACTACCGGATTCCCACAACCCATTAACTCCTTTACACGTCCAGGTAAAAGCTCTTTGTACTCCCGGTGCCCGGTAAAAATAACCACCGCATCAACTCCGGTAAGCACACTCTCCAGATTCTGGTGCACCCTTACTCCCGGATACTCCCTTACCCAGGGATCATGTACTTTCATAGCAGCCTTAGCATCCAGGCATAAATTATAAAATAACTCCGATGGGGTATTTCTCGCATCATCAGTATCCGCAAGAAAAGCCCAGCCAAGAAGGGCAATATTTACCCCTTTGATATCTTTACCGGCACGACAGAGTCCACTCACAAGCAGATTAAACATGTGCCTCGGCATGAAATCATTAACATTTCTTGCCATGACAAACAGCGAATCCTTCCCTTCCGGATAATCCAGGTCACCCTCAAGAACCTTAACACCACGTTCAAGATGATATGTATCCTTCGTAAGACAATGCCCACCCACACCGGCTCCAGGCCAAAGAATCCCCCGGGTAATCCCGTCACCTTTTAGCGAATCTATCCCGGCTCTTACATCATAGAAGTTAATTCCCATTGCTTCACAATAAAGAGCCAGTTCATTAGCAGCAGCAATCTGGAGATCCCGAAAGGTATTCTCTGCTGTTTTAGTCACTTCTGCAGCTGTTGCAGACATCGGGATAATCTTTCCTTTTGTGAGGACTGTCGAATAAAGCTCAACTGCCCTTTGAGTACTTACATCATCAATCCCACCAACTATCCGGTCATGCTCCTGGATATTCTTAATAAGCCTTCCAACCATTACTCTCTCCGGGGCATGGGCTAGTGCGAAATCCTCCCCGGCAATAAGTCCTGACTCTTCCTCAAGGATCTTCTTTGCAAAACCTACGGTTGTTCCAGGGGTAATTGTAGATTCAAGCACTACCAGGGTTCCAGGAGAGAGATTTTTCCCTACCAATCTTAACCCTTCCTCAAGTGCAGAAAAGTCAGGAATCAGATCTTTTGGATTTAAAAACGGAGTCTGGATGGCAAGGGTTATGGCATCACATTCTGAAAATCTTGAGAAATCGCTTGAGCATTCAAAAGTCCCATTATTAACGACATGTTTTAACATATCTGCAAGTCCGGGTTCTTCTCCTTTGAGAGGTAGGTCTCCCTGGTTTAACATGGATATTTTATATCCGGAAGACAGTGAATTTCTCTGAAACCCGATAACTTTCTTAAATTTTTCTGAATATGCAAAAAGGACTGCAGCAGGTATACCAACATAGCCCATACCAACTACCCCAACTGTCTGTATTGGTCCCTTTAGATTAATAGTAAAGTGGAGTTTACCCATCATTTTTTAATGCATCTTTAATCCTGGTACGATAAACAGAAAGAGCAGTTTTGGGTATTAACCTTCCTTCTGGAATCTTGTCAAAGTCATGATCAAAACTTATTAAAAAAAGATCATACTTTTTCATCACAGAATACTGATATGCATCATCAAAATCAAGATTAAATATCTTCATTGCATCTATGAGATCAATCATATCAGAAGGATTAACAGTTGTCAGTCCTACAGATCCTTCAATGAAAATATCCTGAACAAATTTTCGAAAAATTTCTATACAATTTAACTTAAAGGCAATTACTCCTATTGAATGAAGAGAAAAATCAGTGATAAAAAGGTAAGTGGAAGGTACCTCTGACAGTAATTCAGCTACTTCTGTAGATCTTTCCTGATTTAATAAACGTTCCAGCCATATGTTTGTATCGACGAGGAACATTAACTAATCTCCACGCCAATCCATGGCTTTTTTTTGAAGTTCCAATGATGTAAATTGTGATTTATATTCACAAAACCCTCCAGCCCAATCCTGCTTAAGTGGCCTTAATGGTTGATTTTGACGTTTCTCCATTAAGGAATTAATATAAATTTTGACTTTAACCATTATTTCAGGAGGAAGTTGGTTGTAATTTTCTGATATTGAAGTCATAATTACTCTACTTCTTTTAATAATATATGAATATGATTTGTAACTATTCAGCCAGTCTTGAGAAATATATTACATCTTTCTCAACTTCATTTTAATTACTGGTTTTAGAGCACGCGGAGTGGTTAGATCTACTTCAACATTTAAAGCTTCTTTAAGATAATCCTGAAGTTCTAAAAATCGCATCATACCAATAGGTTCTGAAAAATCAACGATTATATCCAGATCACTCTCTTCAGTATTCTCACATCTGGCTACAGAACCAAAAATTCCAATTTTTTTTATATGAAACCGATTAATGAGAACACTTCTTATTAATTGTATCTTCTTTAAGTAGTCCTCTTTTGATTGCATATTATTCCATTTTTTAATTCACTAAAAGAGCGTTAAATCCTGCCTGAATAAAATGATTATCGCTTGTCAGAGCATCATAAATACCTCGTTCATGCATCACTACAAAAGATATACAATCAGTAAGACTCCATGATTTGTCAAGACGGTTCTCATAAATACTCCAACCCTTATACCAGAAATCAATATTAATAAAAATGATTTCAATCCTGGAAGAATATTGCAGAAGTTGAAAAAAAGATATTACAGAAGGCTTTAAACCAGGACTAGATAGAACGTTTGCAGTTTCAGTGAGAATTTCTGAAGTTGTAATAAAATTAATCCCTTTTGACATTAAATTTTTATATAATGTATCTGTTCCTTTATGGAGATTATAATCTTTATTAAGTAAAGCAATCCAACATGAGGTATCAACAAAACACATCTTATTATTCATATACTTTTTTTGGTAATCCATAAAGGTAATGATCATGCTCTGTTGCTAAATCATGTATATTTGTAGAAACAGCGAGAAAACTTATATCGTATGCTGGATCCAATTGTGCAATACCTGAATCTTTTTGTTCATCAATAACATTAATAGTATATATCTTTCCAATTTCAAGATTAATCGGGCAAAATGGGCGTAATACTGAACCATCAAACATTGCCCTGATTGTTTTTGTCATTAGTATCTCCTTTTGATTTATTAGTTATTAAATTTCTCATAACCCCCTTCGTATCTCCTCACAGATCCTGACATTATCTACCGCCTCCTTTGGTGTAACCGGAAATGGCTTATTCTCCTTTGCACATGAAATAAATGTCTTAAGTTCAGAGAGCAGAGGTTCCCTCTTTGCAACAAGCACTTTTTCTACGATATTTTCCTGAACATATCTCTCGTTTTCAATTGAATAACGCCCGGGCTTTCGGTATACATAAATCTCCTGGGACATGAAATCACCCTGGATCGTCATATCTTCCTGCTCAATATGCACCATTCTGATCTTCTTTGATGATTTCCTGCTGGCAGAAAGGGATATAGTTGCAGAACCGGACCTGCCTAGTACTCCCGCAACATCCTCTGAACCTTTGGCAACAAAAGAAAAATCATTACTATTAAAGAAACAATGGGTCACAATATCAATATCATGAATCATCAGATCCTCTACAACCGAACCTGTTGAATTTCTGGAAGATGCCGGATTATGCCTTTTTAACTCGACATACAGAGGTTTCGAGATAATATTTTTGATCTCCTGAACAATCGGGTTGAAACGTTCTATATGCCCGACTCCCACCGTGACTCCATTCTGAATGTAATCAAGTAACCTGTTACCTTCTTCACTTGTCAGACAGATTGGTTTCTCTATCAGTAACGAAATATCCCTATTCAATAGTTCTTTTGCCAGGGAATAGTGATTTGGTGTCGGAACACAAAGGCTGATTGCTTCAACTGAACTGACCAGTTCATTCAGAGTCTCCACGGTTTTAATATCATGAATACTGGCTATATCTTTAGCAGCAGCCGGGTTAGTATCATATACATAAAGATCTCCTACCTCTTTAAGTTCTGAGTAAACTCTGACATGGTTTCTTCCCATTACTCCGGTCCCGATAACCCCGACATCCATCTTATTCACATCCATTTACAGCATTACAGACTAATAGACGTTCTTCAGGAGTAAGAGAAGGATAGACCGGAAGACTTAGGATCTCTTCTGATAATTCTTTGGATACTATGCATAAAGATCCATCCACCTTATCTTTGTATACCGGCTGTTCATGAATAGGGATCGGATAATGAACTGCCGTTCCCACCCCTTTTTTAAACAGTTCATCTGCAAACATGTCCCTCGTTACTCCTGTCTCTTCTCTAACCCTGATGACATACTGATGAAAGACATGGGTACACTGGCTACGAATACAAGGACATAATATCCCATTTTTTACAATGTGGGCTGTATAATATTCAGCATTCTCCTGCCTGGCCCTGTTCATTGGATCAAGTTTTTTAAGTTGCTCTCTTCCGATGGCAGCAGCAATATTTGTCATCCGGTAATTATATCCAATCTCTGTATGCAGATACTTCTCTTTCTGACCATGATTAATCAATATTCTTACCTTTTCTGATATCCTATCACTATTACTGGTTATCATCCCACCTTCTCCGGTTACCATATTTTTTGTCGGGTAAAAAGAGAAACACCCGATATCTCCAAATGTCCCTACCTTTTTACCATGATATTGCGCACCATGGGCCTGGGCACAATCTTCAATAAATAACAAATTATGGTCATCACAAATATCTTTGAGAGCATTAACATCACAAGGTTGTCCAAATAGGTGAACTCCAATAACTCCACGGGTCTTTGGAGTAATCTGCTCAAGAATTGAATCAGGATCTATACAACCGGTCTCATACTCCACATCGGCAACAACAGGCTTTGCATTGCACATACTGACGGAAGAGGCCGTGGCGATAAATGTGAATGATGGAACGATCACTTCATCTCCCGGTTTTATTCCAACGGCCAAAAGGCCGGCATGGAGAGCACTCGTTCCGTTACTTGTTGCAACTGCATAATTACTACCAAGATACTCTGCAAATTCATCTTCAAAGTGTGTAACTATTTCACCGCTTGCAATCAATCCGGATCTGATAACATCAGATACTGCGTCAATCTCTTCCTGACCGAAAACCGGTCTTGCAATTGGTATCATACTCTTTCAGCTCCGGCTGGCATTTTTTTATGTTTTGCCGGAGTCCCGACGGCAAGTGTTTTTGAAGGTACATCTTTAGTTACAACAGATCCGGCAGCAACAAGAGATCCTGAACCAATTTTCACACCCGGGAGGATAGTAACATTCGCACCAATTGATGCATAATCCTCAATATATGGACCTTTAAGATTGTTTCCCCCATTGGGAGGATATTTATCATTGGTAAGAACAGAATTGGGCCCGATAAATACATGTTTTCCAAGTGTTGTATCTGTTGGAATGTAAACAAGGCTTTGCAGGTTGCAATAATCCCCAATAAAACAATTACCTTCGATAATTGCTGCTGATCCTATTGAAACATTATTACCTATTCTGGTTTTCTCCCGGATCAGGACATTATGTCCGGTTGAAAAATTATCACCAATATTAACATCAGAATAAATTATTGTCCCGGTCCTGATTACTGCATTATTCCCAACAATTATACCAGGAAAACCAGTTTTTCCAAGATATTCACGGGATGGAAACCCCAGTATTACCTGTTCGAAAATTACCGGATCTCTACCAATAATGTTTACCCCGTATGATGTCATAATAATATTAAACTAATATACTACCTCTGAAAAGATATTACAATATTCTTCAGGTGAATGGTTCTACCTTGAGATGAGAGATAACCAGTATCTTGTTAATGTAAAACTTTTTTAATAAACTCCTGTTATAGAAATTTAGATGTATGTAAATCATGGATTTATTTAAATAAATAAAAAATTTAAATATAACTATGGGAACCATAACCATCAGCGTCGATAACACCGTGGAAGAAAAATTCCGTGCCCGGGCAAAGCAGGTTCATGGAGAACGGAAGGGCGCACTTGGTCAGGCCATCACAGAGGCGATGGCACTCTGGGTGGCAGAGAACGACCAGAAGGAGATTGCAGAGTCTGCACTAGCCCTAATGGAAAGGGGACAGGATCTTGGAACCCGACAGTATCGCACACGGGATGACTTATATGAATTGTGATCAGGCCCTGATTGATACTAACATTTTTGGTTATGTCTTCGATACCGGAGAACCAAAAAAGCAGAAGATTGCAAAAGAATTACTCGCACATTGCTGGAAGGGTGAAACGAAGTACGCAGTATCAGTACAGAACCTTGCCGAGTTTGCTGTGATTGTTACCGAAAAAGTTGCCCACCCCCTGCCGCTTGAAATGGTTCAGGAATTTCTCAGGTATATTAACGAGTTTGACGGATGGAAAAAGATCAGTTACTCTGGCACTACGATAAATGAAGCGTTAAAAATCCGGTCAATTTACACAATCAATTTCTGGGATGCACTAATCATCGCCACCATGCTTGAACACGGTATCACGAGTATCTATTCCGAAGACAGACTTATGTCAAAAGTCCCGATAGTACAGGTGATCAACCCCTTTGATAATCCATCATAATTCCGGTTCTATGTGTTACAGCCGGTATATAAGCAAAAAAGTAAAGAAATCTAATTCATCTATGAGGGCCTGGACCGGGAATCGAACCCAGATCGAGGGAACCACAATCCCTTAGGATGACCATTACCCCACCCAGGCGAATGCACCATTAATGTTATCACGATACTCTCTTTAAGCTATCTTTTCTATCCTGACAATCATTGACTATATTACCCCTGACCACTTATGTGTACCTCACAATTAATTTCTCTATCCGGGTGTCATATCTTATTTTATAACCCGGAAAAAAAGGAGAAATGCTGCGGAGGAATGATGGGAAAAAAAGGGGTTAAAAAAGGCCATATCGGAGGAGAAGATCCCAAAAAGCGGACTCCCATCGTTTGTGTGCTAGGACATGTAGATCATGGAAAGACTTCGCTCCTTGACAGGATCCGGGGATCATCTGTCGTAACAGGTGAAGCCGGCGCAATTACACAGCACATCGGAGCCACTATTGTTCCTATCGACTCTATTCAGAGTATGAGCGGTGCAATAAAAAACCTGAAGATTACAATCCCCGGCCTGCTCTTCATCGATACGCCGGGACACCATGCCTTTACAACGCTTCGCGCAAGAGGAGGGGCCCTCGCAGATCTGGCAATCGTGGTAGTTGATATTACCGAGGGTTTTCAACCTCAGACAGTTGAAGCAATAACAATATTAAGGAACTTTAAAACTCCCTTTGTCATTGCAGCAACCAAACTGGACAGAATATCCGGTTGGAGACCTTCAGAAAATAATCCTTTTTTAAAAAGTTTTGCTAATCAGAATGAGAGAGTCATTCTCCTGGTCGAGACTAAGATTTATGATATTGTAGGGACTCTGGCTGAACACGGGTATTCTTCAGAAAGATATGACAGGGTCTCTGATTTTGCCAGAAATCTTGCCATAGTACCGGTAAGTGCACATACAGGAGAGGGGATTTCAGACCTCCTGATGGTGCTTATAGGCCTGGCACAGAGATACATGGAGGAGGCACTGGTACTTACTGCTGACGGACCTGGATCTGGTACGGTCCTTGAAGTAAAAGAAGAGAAAGGCCTTGGTGCGACAATAGATGTTATCCTATTTGACGGTACCATCAGGGTGGGTGATGAGATAGCAGTTGCAACTACGACAGGGGTTCAGACAACTAAGGTCAGATCACTTCTGCAACCAAGACCACTAAAGGAGATCCTTGTAGAAGAGCGCTTTTCCAGGGTAAAAGAAGTAGTTGCAGCCGCCGGGGTCAAAGTAAGTGCTCCAGGACT
>Ga0074198_1001898_pt1 | contig 12296 bp, 7 predicted proteins | sample EPASupsiteSAE323_FD_64527 | JGI IMG/M metagenome (GOLD analysis project Ga0074198, IMG submission 64527) | Bioremediated contaminated groundwater from EPA Superfund site, New Mexico - Sample SAE3-23 | ecosystem: Environmental > Aquatic > Deep subsurface > Groundwater > Contaminated ...
AAGCATACATAGCATAAACGCAATTATCGCGGCCGAAATCAAAAAAGATTTCGCTGAAATGCCGCTTTCGATAAAATTATTTATCGCCACAAACAATCTGGTACGTTCCTTCATACTACCCCCCGGCAAAAATATTTTACGAAGGTTTAAAAGCGTATATATTTTTTTCAAAAAACCTGACCTGATAATAATCGCACGACTATTAAAAACAGTCATGAAAATACCACCGATTAACAAAAAACGCCAGCTTCTAGCTGAAACGCTAAGTTTCAATAAACGGAATTAACCGCCCGCGCTAAAAACTGACGAACCATCTTTAAATAAAATGCCGAAGCCCGGACTTGAACCGGGACGGAGTTGCCCCCAGTGGATTTTGAGTCCACCGCGTCTGCCAATTTCACCACTTCGGCCTGTACTGTTAAACTAATTATAATTAATTAACGTAAAATCAGTTTATCATAATTTGTAAATTAAGTCAATAATTTTATATTTTTTTTGTGCGCTTTCTTTGTTGGGGCATGGCGCGCCGTGCCCTTGATAAAAAAAATAGCCGCCTTGACGGCGGCTGTTTTTTTTAGTAGATCATCGGATCGAGCGGAGGCCAGTACGGATGAATGCCGGGATGTCCTGGCATCGTAGAAGGATAGGATGAATAAGAACCGGTCGAGTTCGAAGCCGACGGAGTTTCAGCGACTATTGAGGATGCTTTAATGAGGGTTTGCACCATTTCGTCCCATTTATATTCGGAGAATTTAATCGTCGAATAATTAGCGAGCCATCCGCTCTTCGGGAAATATATAGCTATACCCGTAGAGTTTTTAGTTGCGCTTCCGGTTATATTGTTCTGAACGATCGCTTTTTCGTATGCCATTAAAAGTTCAGTGCCTGTTTCTTTCACTTTCGCATTTGCTGTTTTATCGAGAATAAGCTTTACGATATGCCCGAGATCTACGTTTTCGGGATAAGCGTATTTTTGAACCTGGCTTAATGCGTTTTTAGCTATTTTAGCTTCCGCGGTATCGTTAATAGCGTCGGTAAGAGCTACGGCGAATTTATTGATCGTTTCAGCAAGAGCGGCAACTTTAGCGCACTCAACTGCCGACTGCGTGGTCGATTTCGAAGGATAGCTCTGAGCATAGGCCTGAGGTATTAACTTCGCCATTTCAAGCGGGCTCATAGCGGGATTCTGAACGAGCGGAGTGCAAATAAGATGATAAGGCCAGCCGTCGCCAGGTTCGGTTTCTTCGGAAGCTACCATATATGTGACATTTTCACGGACTTCGTATAATACTTCAATCATCTGCATAAGGCAAGCGTCCATTGAAAGGATATCGAGCTGCTTGCCGAGGATGCCGGCAACTTTTTGCATAGCGATGCCAAGATCTTTCGTTGTAATATGATTTCCTGATTGATCGTCATAAGATATGCCTTTGAAAATTTCGTTGCTTTTTTTCTTCCAGCCGGCGCCATGGTTCCATATTACAAGAAGGTAGTTTTCGGCGGGATAATTGTCGGCGGACCATTTTACAAAGTTAACGAGTTCTTTGTAATCGCCCATATCTACTTCGCCCATGTTCTGAACCATTTTAGAGCAAAGTCCCCAGTCGTCGGCTTTTGCGTCTGACGCGCGGCCTATTACATCGTATCTTCTGGTTTCTTTTCTGGAACGATCTAACTGAACGACGATATTAACGTCGTTGCTAAGTCCGGCTTGTTCCATTTCCTGAACGTCGAGAACGCCAAAACGATCGAGATTATTATCGGCATTGATAAAAACCATCATCGTCCATTTTTTTGCATTATCGGCTGCGAATGCCGTAGAAACCATAAGAACAACAGCTAAAATAGCTAAAACTAAACCTGATCTTTTCATTTGGATCCCCCTTTTATTTTATAATGTTGTTTGATCTTAAACTGGTAAAACAATTATACGAAAAAAAAAATGCCGTGTAAAGGGCATTTCAATATTTTTTTGTTTTTTTTAATTTTCAATTAGTCATAATGTAGTCATTTAAAAGCGCCAGAATTTCTTCATCGGAATTTTTATTAGCAATGGCAAGCGGCGTCATTCCTTGACTATCCACTATGTTCGCATCCGCCCCGGCGATAAGCAATAAATTTAAAATATCGATCGCCGCGCAATTAACCGCATGCATTAAAGCCGTCCATCCTCTGTCGTCCCTTACGTTCAGATCGGCGTTTTCGTGCACCAGCAAAGCCGCGCAATCTTTGCGGCCTTTCAATACCGCACCCATAAGAGCTGAAAGCCCGGCATTTCCACGCGCATTAATATCGGCCCCAAAATCAATTAGCAGCCTCATAATTTCTTCATGTCCATGCTCGGCCGCCAGCATAAGAGCGGTATCGTTTTCATAAAACATAATATTGACATTGGCGCCATGCTCAAGCAAAACTTTTACAACATCGACATGGCCGCCGACGATAGCATTCATCAGAACGGAATTGTTTTCTTCGAACGCTATGTTAAAATCGGGCGTCTTGTTTAATATTAAAGCTACAAGGCCGCCAAAGCCTTTTTCAACGGCAAGCGTCAACGGAGTGTTGCCGTTTTTATCTTCATGTTTGGCATCGGCGCCGGCTTTTATAATAGCTTCAGCCAGGCTGGTGTTTTCAACTGAAATAGCTTCCATCAAGGCCGTCGAATTGTTTTTATCGTTCACATTTACGTTCACGCCTTTTTCGATTAATAGAAAAGCCATGTCATAATTTTTCCTGTTAATGGCCCTCATTAAAAGCGAACGGCCCTTAGCATCTACGACATCGAGACAGGCCTTCGCCTCTATAAGAATTTCGACGCATTCCTTATAACCGCCGTGAACAGCCCATGAAAGCGCATTATATCCATAAGTATCGCACATTTCAAGATCGGCGCCGGCTTCTATAAGCACTCTGGCCGTTTCATGAAAGCCTTTATAACAAGCGATTATAAGAGCGCTGGAAGAATTGTTCACCCTGAAATTCACGTCCGCGCCTTTTTGTATCAATATGGCAACCGCGGCGGCCCGTCCTTCGCGCGCAGCCAGCATAAGCGGCGATTCATTTTCGTATAACGCCTGGTTCAAATCGAAATCGGCGTCTAAAACCATGTCTATAATTTCACAATGTCCGCCGTGAATGGCGTATTTTAACATCGCAAGCTTTTCGTTACTGGTTGTGATAGTATTAGAAAGCTTTTCAAGAAGCAATTTTACGATTTCAAAATATCCTTTTTCTATGGCATGTATTAAAGCCGAATTGCCGGCATTGTCTTCGATATTAATCAGCGAGCCATTATCGATCAACAATTTCACTACATCGGCATGCCCGCGGTCGCTTGCGGCGATTAACGCAGTCGCGCCGTTTTTATCTTTAAAATTCATGTTGGCTTCGCGATTGAGCAAAAGATGTACGATTTTAGCATAACCTTTGTAAGCCGCGCGCATTAATGCCGTGCGGCCTTTAATGTTTCTAAGATTGGTATTGGCGTTATGCGTAAGCAGCAGATGAACGCATTCTTCGTTCCCTTTGAAAGCGGCCCAGCTTAAAGCCGTACTGCCGTAATTTTCGGTAGCGTTAACATCGGCGCCGGCAGAAAGAAACATCCTGGTCATTTCAAGGTTAGAATTAATAACCGACAATATCAGCGGAGTATTGCCGTCGCTGTCTTTTACATTAAGTTCCAGCGAATCGGAAATAAACATACGGACGTATTGCACGTTATTTTGCGAGGCCGCTATCAATAAGGCGCTCTGACCTTTTTCATTTTTTAAGTTTACGTCGGCGCCGCGCTCCACAAGCAATCTGACGATATCATAATATCCCCGCTCCGCCGCCGTAAGAAGCGCGGTATTCAACTGGTTGTCGGCGGCGTTGACATCGGCGTTCGCATCAAGCAAAACTTTTACAATGTCAATAAAACCTTTGTAAGAAGCACGCATTAAAACGGTACGGCCTTTTTTATTTTTCACGTTTATATCGGCGCCGCGTTCTATAAGCAATTTTACGACCGCCGCATGCCCTCCGAAGGCGGCCCACATCAAAGAGTTGCTGCCATAATTTTCAATTGAATTAACGCCGGCGCCGGCGCCGATGAGATACTCGACTATGCGCTTATGCCCGCCAAGAGCGGCCCACATAATAGCCTGACTCCCCGACTTTTCGCGTAAAAAAATATTCGCGCCGCTTTCGACGAGCGCAACGCAAATATCATAAAAGCCCTTATAAGAAGCCCATATCAGGGCCGTCATGCCGTTGTCTTTCTGGGCGTTCGGATACGCGCCGTTCGCTAAAAGAAATTTAACGATTTCGGTATTGCCTTTAAATGCCGCCCAAATCAAAGCATTACCGCCGCTTTTATCGTTAGAGTTAATATCCGCGCCGCTTAATATCAAAAGCCTTATCAGCTCAAGATGGCCTTTAAAAGAAGCCCACATGAGCGCCGTACCTCCGCTTGGGTCGCTCGCATTGACATCTGCGCCGGAATTTATCAATGCTTCCGCAATCTGATGGTGGCACCGGTCAATCGCTATCCGAAGTACGCTCTGGCCCTTTTCGTTCACAGAACCTGCATTGGCGCCTTCCTGCAGCAATTGCTTTACTTTGATTAAGTCTCCAGCCGTGCATGCTTCAAGCAATTCTTTAGAATTTTCAGACGCTAATTTAGGATGGCTGATTCTATCTTCTAAGAATTTTATTATGTCATCGCTATTTTTCGCCTTTGCGTACATCAACGCATTAAATCCGGCTTTATCTTTAATAGCGATATCCGCTCCGTTTTCAATTAATAATCTGACGATTTGAATATTACCGTTTATCACCGCATGCATCAAAGGCGTCAATCCTTCCGAATCGGCGATATTGGAATCGATTTTTTTTGTAAGCATGATCTTGACCAGATCAGCATGGCCGTTGGCTACGGCCCAGATCAGACCGATTGAGCCGTAAGCTTCGTCTTTCATTTATGCCCTCCAAACGCAGGATCAATATAAACGTAGCAATTCGACAAAATATTCTATAGCAATCTTTTTTTCAAGACATAATGTTAATATTTTCTATTAAGGATTGTCAAGATATTTATTAATTGAACCTTGAATAATTTAAAATGGTATGATATAATGAAGCCCATGAGCGATTTTTTTGACGATATTAGGTTTATCTTAAAAGATTACGATCTGACTGTAGTTCAATACGCATGCAAGCTGTTCGAACCAGCCGATCCTGATTTTGCTCATACCAAGCCTTTTTTCAAGCTATCAAACGACGAATATTTCATAAAAAGACTGGCTCAGTTTTTTTTTTCATCAAGCTTAAACGACGATCATAAAAAAAGAATAATAGAAGTTCTGATAGGATTCGGCACATTCGAATCGCTCGACACGCTTTTTAAAATTTATACGTCTATTACCGACGAATTCAAATTATTTGCGCGCGAAGAACTTCAAAAACACGGCTATGGCTTTGTAGACGAATATTCAAAACTTTACGAAACCTATAAAAACAACGCTTGCATTCTTGAACTGATGAAAGACATCATCGATCGTTCCGGTTATTATTCCGATCTCAAGGACATGCTCGATTATCCTTCCGAAAAAATAATTTTATACGTATTAAAGCAATTATATAAATTCTGCGATGAAAAAATCCTGCCGACGCTTTTAATATTAAAAAAAGATTCGAACTGGATGATCCGATTTAATGTGCTCCAGGTAGTAAAGCGCATCGATTCACCGAAATCGAGAAAAGAGCTATTGGAGTTTCTCGCCGACGACAACATAAAAGTGCGCGAAGAAACCAAATCTTTCGTTAATTCCTGCTATAGCCTTTTCGCCGATATAATACTCGATAATATAGACAACCCCGGTTCCATCGGCGACTTCACATATTTTCAGGGCATTCTTGAAATATTTGAATGCCATCCCGACATTACACGGCTCGCGCAAGTCATGAAAATAATGGTAGAATATCCTGAAGCCATAAGCCTTAAAGCCAGAAGCGCCTTTTATAGCCTCATTAAAAACACGTTTCCGCCCCACGAACTTGTTCTCGATAGATCCGGCGAACGATACCAGCAGATGCAGTTTGCGCTTTCACGCCTTGTACGCTGGAATTCGGAACAATCAAGCAAATTAATCGGTAGAATCATTGAAAATTTCGGATATTTATATATCGATATCCTCTGCGATGAATACTTTAAAATTAAAAACGATGACGCCAAAAATCTCATCACGCGAATATTCAAGGACCGGCAGTTCTTTTTAAAAGACCGGCAAATAACTCTCGAACTATGCAACAATCTCGATTATGAAGGAATTAACCGCTTCATTAAATTCGTAATCGCAAGCAGGGCTAAAGAATATATAATACCGGCTTTCACTAAAATTCTCGAAACATTAACGCACAAACGCACGGTTGAACTTTTTAAAATTTTCGTAGAAAACGGCCTTAATACCAGGGGATTCGATGTTAAATACAAAACGGAAATTAAAAATTCAAACGCAATAGTAAGAAGCGAATGTATCGAGGCGCTTGGCTTTTTAAAAGATCCGGAACTGCTTACCATAATGGCGCAAGACTGGAAAACCTATCAACCGGAAGTTAAGGTATTAGCCTTAGATACGATCGAAAAAAATTTCCCCGGACCGGAATCCATCAAGTTATTAAGCCACGTTTTTAACTATGACGAAAACTATCAGTTAAAAGAAAGGACTCTAAATTTAATAGCTAAGATAGACTGCGCCGAATCGACCGAAATAATATTAAACGCTTTTGGAAACCCTAAACAACAAATCGCCGAACTCGCGTCAAAAATTCTTGTTGAGAAAGGCCGCGAAAGGCTTATTAACCAGATCAATGTTCTTCCCGATAATTTAAAACAGCAGCTTGGAGATATATTAATTAAAAACGACAAAAACTTCATCGAAGAAATAGAAAAACAAATCGCATCGACCGACCCCAAAATCCGGGCGCAAATAATCAAGCTTTTAACCTATCTTTCAAAGGACGAACGCACTAAAATATTGAACCTGCTTAAAAAATTCGTTAAAAATCCAGATCCTCATATAAGGGCCGATTTCACGAAACTGATGGAAATAATCGGAGGAAAAGACATCGTAGACTATGTAAGCTCTCTTATAAACGACGATAATCCGCGCGTAAAAGCTAACGCCATAGAAGTCATCGCGGCGCTCAACTTAAAAGAAATCAGCAATATGTTATTTCCGCTCACTTCCCACATCAATAACCGCGTGCGCGCAAACGCCATCATAGCGCTTTACAAGCTCGGCAACACGAACGTCATAATCGGCCTTTCCGAAATGCTGCGCTCGCACGATAAATGGATGAGGGCTTCCGCCACTTACGCTCTTGGAGAAATCAGCGACCCGCGCGTTCTTCCGCTTTTATATACGGTTTTAAACGACGGCGATCCTGATGTAATTAAAAATGCTTTCAGGGTAATTCAAAAAATAGGCGACGAAGAATCTATAAAACATATCATTAAATTTTTAAACCACGACAATAAGCAAATAAAAACGGCGGCATCCGAAGCTATAAACCAATTAAAAAGGGAAAATACCGGCAAGGTGTAATTTATGAACAGTAAACTTCAAGAATTTTTCAGGGGCGTCTCTGAAGCGATACATTCTAATACGGTCGATGTAATAATTATTATTACCCTGCTGGTGGCGGCATTTTCCGCTTTAATATATTTTTATTATATCTTTCCCAAATACAACGAATACGCTTATAAAAAGAAAGTGAACGACTTTCTTGTAAAACGATACAGACTAAAGTCATACGAACAAAAAGCTCTGAGCAATGTCGTAAGAACGTTCGACATAGAGCCCGCTTATTTATTATTTATAAGCAAATCGATTTTTGATCATCATGAAACCGATCTGCTTAATTCGCTTAAATATTATTGCCCCGAAAATATAAAACCCGAAGATTCCTTCAAGTCGCTCAAATCAAGATTAAGCGATTAAAAAGCGACCCTGAAAACTTATTTTTTAAATTTTTCGACGAGACTATAATAATTTTTCTTTCTTTTTAGATATTCGAACATTTCTTTTAATATTTTCATTATTATATTCAAGCCGGACAATTTCGACTCTCCGGCGGAACGCGGGTAGTACATAAGACCGATTTCTTTAATTTTGAAGCGATTTTGCTTTGCTTCGATCAGTAATTCAGCGTCTATGAAAGAGCCTTCGGAATGAAGCGTTACTTTATCGAGTATCGCACGCTTGAAAAATTTAAACGCGAAGTTGACGTCTTTGACTTTAAGGCCGAACATAAGCCTTATCATCCAGTTATATATTTTAGACTGCACTTTGCGTCTTATTGATTCCGTTCTCATAAGCCTGTAACCGATTACCATATCCGAATCTTCTATCATCGGAAGCGCGAGCTTAATATCGTTTAAATCGATGGGCAAATCAGAATCAATATATAGCACCAGATCTTTTTTGGCGGCATAAAACCCGGTTTTAAGCGCGCCGCCAAGCTTACGGTTAACGGGATGATGGATGGGCTTTATCTTCGGATATTTTTTAGCCAGTTCGTCGATAAGCGCTCCGGAACCATCAGTGGAAGCGTCATCTACGACCACTATTTCGTAGTCGTCGGTAATCGTATCGGTTACGGCCATAGTCGATAAGACCATTTGCTCGATGTTGTCGATTTCGTTATACATCGGAAACACATAAGAAATAGAATGCTTGAATTCCATTATTTTTCCCCTTCTTTTAATATATTACAATTCAATGATTTACAATATATACGTACTTGCCGATTTTTTCGCCAAGAACGCCGGCCAGGCTTACTTCGGATGAATATTTTTCGTAATCGGAAGCCAGCATTATAACATAAGACTTTTCGCTTTGCGATAAAAAACTTTTTATTTTGCGCAAACCATCGCGCCCCACAATGGCAGACGGCCTCGGAGATATGTTACGCACAAAATTATCGGCTTTAACGGCAAGCTGATTATTATTTTCCGCTAAAATCCGCTTGTTTTTAGAGCCGGCCCCCATGCGCGCAGATCCGCTTTCACTGACGTGTTCGATGCAACGATCGCTATAAAAAACCGCCGACGGAGTTTTCGAAAAATACGCCAGTTTTTCGCCCGGCTTAATTAGCGCATTTAATCTTTCGCAAACTTTCTTCGATGAATAACTATCGGAAAATTGCGGCAATAAATAAATATTCATCGTAAAGAAAAACGCCGCCATCAACAGGATGTTCGCTATAAACGCATACCGATGAGAACGCATAAGAGTAAAGATGACATTCGCTATAACAAATGCCGCAAAGATGTAAGCAAGATAAATATATACCGACAAATCATCAATTTTAGCCTTAAGCGGCGCCACTTTTAAAAAGGCGTAAAAAAATCCGCCGCTGATAATAACGTTTAAAGCGGCGCCTGATAAATTATATTTTTCTTCGCAAAATAATTTTTCATAACTTACGCCCATAAGAATTGCGAAAGCAGGAAACATAGGTAATATATACGTAACGAGCTTCGTTTTGGCTATAGAGAAAAAAAAGAACACGATCAGGCAAATGAACATAAGATATGAAATCGACTCGCGGCGGCCGCTATCGCCGGAACCGCTTCGAAAAATATAATCGGGAAAGATTTTCGCCGAAACGGTTTTCGAAAACGCATTTAAAACCATTGGAACGAGTGCGGCCGAGTGCGGAAAAAAACCGGCGATCAAAACGGGAACATAAAAGAAAACCGACGACGTTTTCACGTGTTCGGGTTCCAGAAAACGTATGAGGTTGTGATAGCCGATAAATGTATTGAAAAATTGGCTGCCATGGAGAAGCTGCATTGCGGCATACCACGGAAGCGCGCTTAAGCAGAAAAAGAAAAAACCGGGAATAGAATATAAACTTTTAAGAATATTCCATTTGCGGCCGAACGCAAGATACGGAACCACTATCATAAGCGGCAATACAAGACCGACCGGCCCTTTGGTAAGCGTCGAAAATCCGCAAACGAAATAAAACCAATTTATATATTTAAATTTTTCTTCGGGATTTTTTACAGCCAGATAGATCATGAAAAAGGAAAAATTGATGAAAAAGCATAAAGTCATATCGGTCACAGCCGCGCGGCCGATTACGACGAATAAAAGAGAGCTCATTAAACAAAGCGATGAATAAAGCGCAGTTTCTTTAGAAAAGGCGTGCATGGCCCATACATAAACCAGAAAGATTAAAAAAGCGGCCATAAGCGAAGACGGAAATCGAGCGGCGAATTCATTTATTCCAAAAACCTTATAAGACAATGCGGCCAACCAGAAGTACATCGGAGGCTTATCGAACCATAACATGCCGTTAAGGCGCGGCGTAAGCCATGACCCGCTCTTCACCATCTCTTTTGCGGTAGCCCCGTAAACCGGTTCGTCCGGATCAAGAAGCGCAGTCGAACCAAGGCCGCACGAATAAAATAGAAGCGCGGCGAGCGACAAAATAAAGGCATACCTGTATGTTTTAATAAAATTCATTTAAAGCCTTCGACTTTTTTATTTTTCACTAAATTCGACTATCTGTAAAGGGCACGCAAGAGGACCGGCGCCTATTATAGCGTTTAGCATATTTGCCGTCTGAACGAGCGTGACGTCTTCTACCCAGATTCTGCCCGAAGAAATTTTAGAGCCCGCCTTGAACGTCGAAAGCACTTTGTAATCAAGAACGCATGCCAGCGTAAGCACGGGCTGTTCGGCTTCGGCCACTTCAAATTTAGCGGTATATGATTCAAGTTTGACTTTACCATCATTGTTAAGATCGATCTGAACCTGCGGCACATGAAGGCCCGAAAACGTAAGCTCGGTCTCTTTTAGATATTGTTTAGCGTTAGTCACTATTGCGTCTTTAGAAACTTTATATTTTTTGAGCGCTTTTTTCGCAAAATAAGGATAATCGAAAAGCTCGTCGCAGTTTTTAGCTCCCGTGTCTTTTTCATCAAAAACACGGTTTAACGAGAACTTGCCGCGGGCGCTTATAAAATCGGTAAAAGTCTTTTTTGAATCGAGTCCTGAAATTTCCAGCATTATAGTTTCAGCCTCGTAATCTATGCTGAAATTAAAATTATTCAATTTATTCAATTTAAGGCGCTTTTTAAGAGATTCTACAATCGGGTTGGCTACGCTTTTAAAAGATTGGCCGGCTTCAATTTCCGGTTTAAGCTTGAGATTGTAAAATTTTAAGGAATAAGTCGGTTCGAAGTTGTGTATTTTATAAACGCCGTTTTCATTTTTTAAAACGACCCATAAAAATTCGCCGGTATCGCTTTTGCTGTTTGCGACTTCAAAACCGAGCTTGGCTATATCGGCGGCGCTGTGATGTATTTTTACGAATTTCATGTTTTTTAAAGCGTCGATTCCTTCGGCGCCCCTCGATTTCATCTGAGCGCTTATGCCGGTTAAAAACTCTTCGGAAGCGTCGGCTGAAACTATTTCATTTAAAGCTGATGTATCATGTTTTTCAATGGTCGTAATAAATTTTTCCCATACTTTTATGAGCGAATCGTCGGAAGCCGAAAAAGCGTTTTTCGACGACGGTAACGAAAAAGCAACCATGAGCGTAAAAACCAAAATTAATAACGTGCGAACTTTCCCCTTGAACATTTTTTCCTCCAATTTTTTTGCTTGTTTAATATAACTGATTGTAAAAGCGTAAAGAACGAAAACCGGACTTAAAAATTAAAAATCAAGATCATCAAGCGTCGGACGGGCCGCGGGCGTGGTAGTCGTCGAAGCGGGATTTGTAGAAGTCGTTCCCTGGGCGGCCGGAGTTGCAACTCCTGCCTGCTGCGAAGCGGAATCGGACGCAGCGGCGCCGTTCAGCTCGTCGTCGGTAGGCATCGTAAGCTTCGATATGATCCATTTGACGTCGTCCGCTTTTTTAAAATTAGGATCCATCGCTAATACTTTATGATATTCTTTAAGCGCTTCATCATATTTTTCGAGCGACTTAAAAGAATTAGCGATGCGATAATGGACCGTAGACGTATTGTAACCGTTATTTATCGCAAGAGTATAATAAGAAAGCGCTTCGTTGAATTTTCCTTCAAGCTCCAGCAGCCGCCCTTCGGCATATGAAATAAGCACTTCGTAGGCGTCGGCGAATCTAGAATTGACGATTTCGGCTTTCGCGAGCTCGAGCTTATTATCTTCGATATACACCAAAGAGAGCAAGGCATGAGCGTTAGCGTCCTTAAAATTCAAAGCTATCGACTCTGATAAATTTTTCTCCGCATTCTTCAAATCGCCTTTTTCATAATA